>Ga0206680_10000142_pt1 | contig 26870 bp, 14 predicted proteins | sample M115012015metaG_FD_160124 | JGI IMG/M metagenome (GOLD analysis project Ga0206680, IMG submission 160124) | Ammonia-oxidizing marine archaeal communities from Monterey Bay, California, United States - M1 150m 12015 | ecosystem: Environmental > Aquatic > Marine > Intertidal zone | place: USA...
TAAATGATATAATCTTAAATCCTACATTTTCTAACCAATGTTTATCAGGATAACTTGTAATTGTATCTGTTCCAGTTAAAGCAGTCCCTACAAGTTTTGCTGAACTAGGTGTTATTTGATTTTCGTCATCATATCTAGCCGGTAAATCAAAATCAGTTATAACTGAACTTGATGGTATTACTTTTTCGTAAGAACTTACATATTCTCTAATATTAGTTTTGTATGGTTTAACCTCTTTAATATATTCTTCAAAGTCGGAAAGATTGTCATTTTGATAAGTTGCTTTTTGTTTAAGATCACCTGCATTATGTTTTACTTTGATAAAACTTGTTTTAAATGCCCAATCTGTTAATTTATTTTCGCTTAATGCGTATCTTAAACTAGCAAAGAAAAGATCATTATAATATATTTCTAAATCATTTATAAAAATTTTATCTCTTAAAGTTTCTAATATTATTCTTGTTTCTTGAACAGGTTGACGATCATATAATACAGTATCATAACTAGTTGATGCATAACCTACAGTATTTGAACCAAATTGATATAAAGTATTTTTAAATGTAATTGTTCCATTTTGTCTACCAATAGTTTTATAATTTACAGTATAATCTACATTAGGTTTGTTATCTATTTTTTCTAATAATAGCCAACCACCTGTACCTATATTTTCAATTTTTACAATATCTCCAATTGAATCATCTAATGATTCTAACAAATATGATTCACTAACAGTATAATCTATTGCTGTAAATTGATTATATCCTGTATCATACCAATCAATGTATGACCAATAAAGATCAACATTGTATTTTTGAGAAGATGTTCTATTCCAAGAACTTAAATTTGAATCATAACCATATATTGCCCACTTACCGCCTAGTTCTGTATCACTTTTTACAAGTACACTATATTGTCTAACAATAATTTTTGTATTAGATGTATATCCTTCACCGTTAATTTTTACAGTTGCAGTATCAACTTGTCCTAGAGCATCTATTGTTAATTCTATTACAGCACCACTTCCACTATTTCCTGAAATTTCTAATGTAGGTACAGTTACATAACCTTTACCTTTACTTAGAATAGTTACACCAGTAATTTTACCATTTACAATTGTTGGTAATAACTCTGCTTTTTTAACTGTACTTGTTCCTATAAAAGCTAAATCTCCTACAACATCTGCAGTTTTGTCAAAAAGTTTAGTATTTGCTGTAGGTTGTACATCTGCTTTTGATAAATCAGTTAAATCTATATCATCCACAATCAAATTAAGTTTCAATACAGAATTAGTTCTTTCTATTAATTCTTTTAATGCTTCTTGATGATTTTTAAACCAACTTTGTCTAGGTTTATATAAAGTTCCATATTTAAGTTTATCACTTAAACCCGGATCTGGTACAGTATTTCCTTGTTTATCATATCCTATTAAACTATTATACCAAACTTTTTCTATTTCTGTAGAAGGTTTACTAGTTGATAATCCTTCGGTCATAATTTGATATTCATTATGAATATTAAGTTCTTTATTATCTATTGTCCAATAACGAACATTAAGAATAGAATCTGTATTAGATAATAATGATTCACAATTAACTAACGCAAATTTATTTGAATCAAAAAATGTAATATATTTGTAACCTTGTCCTTTAGGATCATCTATAAGTTTAGAAACTGCTAACGCACTTAGACTTCTAAATTCTACATCTGGTGTATTTTGTTTATTTTTAACCCAATAATAATATTTAGGTTTTGTAGTCTGAGCAATTTTGTCGTAAGTATTTCTAGTAACATATACAGTATCATCATACTTAGGTGTTCCACTTATTCCTAAAGAGTCTCCTTCATTAGTAGATGCAATTTCTGTCCAGACACTAGGTTTATAAATTGACTCTACCCATTCATATACATCTACAGATGAACCAATAAACTGTTTATTCCAATGATTATTATTGAATATAATATTACCTTGATAAGGATAATAATATCTTACTGTACTTAAATCCCACCAAAGTCTTCCTACTTCTCCTTCTGCCCAATGATTGTTTGTATCTATTGTTACAGCTGAAGTTCCTACATTATAAATTGCTGGATCATAATGTGTTTTATAATATAATTCTTGTTCGGCTGTGCCTGCTATTTTTCCTAATACAGGATCTATATAATCTAAATTAGAAATAACAGAATTTGTTTCCTTATTATAAATGAATACGCTTTTAATTTTATCAATTTCAACGTGGTCAGCACCTTCTACTGTTTGCATCCAACTAGATTTGCCTTTAGTTTTTCTAAAGTCAACTACTGTTCCTTTATTATTATCAGATAATGTAAGTGTAGGTAAACCTATATAAACATGATTATCATTTATTAATGTATTACGTCCGAATTCTACAGCACCATCATTAGTGTACACAAATTTTTCAGCATATAATAAAGTATTTCCTGATCTTTCAAATAAATGTACTGCACCACTATCAGACATTACTTTATAAAATGTAGTTGCTCCAGTATCAAATATTGTAGTTGTTGTATCAAATGCTGTAGTAATTGTTATGTCTCCTTTAAGACTTGTAACTGCCAATGTATTTCCATCAAATCCTAATTGGTAACCAAAATTTTCTGAATTTTCACTATCAGGACTTCTTAAACTTTGATTTAATGTGTAAACACCACTTGATTGTAAATATGTATAAACTACTCCGGCGTCAACAGCATTAGCAAAATCTTTTAAAGGACTTCCAATAGACAGCATACTTCCATCTTCTGAAATAGCTACACTATTTGCAAAATTAATATTAGGAGATGAATCCTCAGGTGATGTAATTGTTTGTGAATATGAATAATATCCTTCTTGTAATCTGTATACAGCAACTTTTTGTGCATCAGTGCTGTATAATAAATTAGTTACAAGAATTGTTCCTGTAGAATTAACATCAAATTGATCACCGAACATTACTAAATTACTTTGATTGAGAGTTGAATCTCCTTCTAATGTTATTCCTGAATCATTAGGAATATATCCTAAATAATCTGTACCTGTACTTTGTTTTTCCCAGTAACTTGAATTCCATGCACCAGCAACAAGATTTGTTTTTGCTTTGTATAATTCTGAATTATAAATTGTATATTCTCCTGTAGCATACGACAATGTTACATTAAACTCTCCCATATACAAAGGATTCGTTGAAAGTGCCCAATTTTTAGTAGTACTTCTTTTAACAAAATAAATTTTTCCAGAAGTAGTAGATGATAAATTTCCTGACGCTCCTATATAAGCAACAGTTTCATCTCCTACTTTTCTTATTTCTATTTTACTACCTACTTTTAAATCATTTTTAGTATCGGGTACTATAAATGTTCCTATATGAGCAAATAAATCATTTGTTCCTATTTCATAAACTGAATATGCACCTTGATTAGTATTACCACTTTGTACTCCTTCTCCTGCTGAAATATTATACACTTGAAGATAATCTTTATTAGTACTTCCAGGAATATTTGCCGATCTAGCTATACCATCTAATATTTGTTCATCGTAGAACCAATATTCTTTATCGTAATGTCTTACTTCTATATCTGTATTAGTAGTAGAAATTAATGTTTTACCTGAATCAAATACAAAATAAGGTCCACTTTGACCATTAACATCTAATCTTGCGTCTCTTAAAGTTCCAATTTTTCTATCTGGAGTTCCTATTAAATAAATGTCACTTGTTTCGCCAGCGTCTAATCCTTTTTTGAAAGCACCTGTGGCATCTTTTAAGAATAATTGTATTTTATTAAAGTCAATTGTTTTAACAAAAGTAACTTCAGCAGTTTTCATTGTAGTTTGATCTCTAACAATACTACCTACTGTTGGTATATAAAAATTACCTAAGTTATCTGCTTCTGCATCTACAGTTATGTAACCATTCCAAATACCGTTTATTGTAAGCTCTTTATTAATATCGCTAAAGTTTAATCCCATTACACTTGGATCAAACACTATATTATTTGAATCTCTTATTGTGTTTAACCAACCATTAATAGTATTTCCAACAACTTTAGTATTAAATGCAGTACCTAATCTAAAAAAGAATCTTTGATCAGTAACTAAACCTTGGAAGACAGGTTGTCCTGCAATACTATAAGTTTTGTAATAAGATAAAATACCCATTTCAGATGTTCTTGGAACACCCGGTAAATCTGCATTTTGAGTTCCTGATAAAACATTATAATATGATAATGCTGTTCTATTAATTCCTTGTCTAATAATATCATATATTACTAGATATGGATTTGTTTCTGAAACATAAGGCCAATTATTAACTGTTGTACCTATATCAATTTTCCACCAGCCACCTAAATAATCTATATCTTCTTGAAATACACGTTGATATGTTCCAACATTTATAGTTCCTAATAATAAATCTCCTGTAGCTGAAAAATTACCTTTAACATCTTTCAAATAAATTAAAGACTGAGTACCTACTTTGTTTACCCAAGCTACTGTACCATCTGCACTATCAGTCTTAATAACATCATTTACTGTTAAATCACTAAGAGTTTGATCTATGCTTAATATTTCATCTACTTTTTGCGTAATTGTTTGTTCACCTTGTAGTGCGTTAGTAACATTAGCATTATAACCATTAAATGGTTCGTATGAACTTCCAGATGGTGGAACAAAAGTATTCCATTTATTCCAAGATAATTGTAATTTATCTCCTATATTTGTACCTTGATATTGATCTAGTGATGCTCTAATTAATAAATGATCTGTAGTAGCATTTGTAAAAATATAATTTCCTAAAATTATTTGTGTTAATGGTGTATAATTTCCTGTTATAGAATTATATGTTGTTTCTTTAGCAAACGTATGACTGTCAAATGTTGTAAAGTCTACTGAAGGATCTTCAGGTAATATCGGATTTACAACTTTCCATAATTGTTCTTTGTATTTTACAATATCTTCTATTGTATATGAATTTGCTACGTCATACTCTCCTTTATAATAAGTTCTAACATTAGAGGCTTCCGGTGCTCCTACTATAATATATTTTCCATCTGGACTTATTGCTACGCTTGATCCAAATTTTGCACCTGCATCATATACGTCTAATTTGTTTAACGCAGGATCTTGTGGTGGTGTTTCTAAAACTTGAAATAAATTATTAATTGAATTATCTCCTCCTCTTTTATAAACAAACACTCTTCCATCCGAATCATTTGGTGCACCAACAACTAAAATATTATTTGCATCATTACTAGCTAATACTTTACCAAATTGAGTATTTGCTACATTATTAGGATTAGAAATTTCTTGATGTGTTTTGTATACAAAACTATTATTCAATACGGACCATTTATTATTATCGTTTTTATCTACCCAAAACTTTTCATTATCTTGTAAACCTGCATCAATAATTTTTGAATTTACATCTGTAATACCTGCAATTCTAGATGATTTAAATTGACTTACATATCCTACAGCAGGGTCTTTGGCTTGTATTCCTGTTTTTGCATCACAAGTTATTACATTTAATTCTACTTTATTTGCTTTTAAAATATATGTGGAAGTTCCTTCACGTATAGCAAAAATTTCTCCAACAATTACATTTGCAGTATTTTGTGTAGTAACTACAATTAAATCACCTGACTTTTCTATTTTACTTAATTTTGCTTGAGTATTGGAAAATTTGAACACTTCCCAATCATTTTTATAATTTCCTACCCATATATAATGTCCTTGTTTTAATACAGTTGTATCTAAATTTAATAAGTCATCATATTTTGCTACAATAAATTTAACGTCACTAGGATCTACATATCCAGCAGTTGGCAAATATGGAGTACTTTCATATTTTGTTGGAAAAGGTTTATGTGTATAATTTTCAGGTTTAAGATATACGTCACTATCTTTCTGTCTAATAACTAAATCAGTTGCTAAAGGATCTATAGTATTTGTTAATTCAAAAGGTTGTGGATTAGATCTAAATTTGCCTTCATCTAATATGTATTCAACTTCTTCAAATCCTTGACTTACACCATAATGTCCTTTTCTAATTGCCCATTCTTCAAAAAAGTCTACACTTTCTTTATCTGCAGACGATAATGCATCAAATAATTTAGTTAATACATTTTTAGTTCCTTTTTCCTGAATGTATCCTTGATAAAATTTATATTGTGAAACATCATCATTAATAATATTTTGTAAAAAAGGTCTTTTTTGATAACCTATTAAATGTTGAGCCATTCTTTGTTGAGTAGAATCAAAATTATCTGTATCTAAATCAAAAAAGTCTGCAAATTGATTAGTTTTATATTCAAAGTTAGGAAATAAATCAGGTACAGGTTTGCCATCTAATTTATCCCAATCTGAATCAGTAAACGTTGAACTACCTTTTATTTTACTTTTAGCAGTATAATAAAATTCTTTATGTTTTATAATATCACTCATTACATAATCAGTATAAGGTGACCATTCAATCACATTAGCTTGATCATAAATGAATCCTGGAACGTTTAATCCACCTGTCCAGTCTGCTGTAACATAGCCAAGAACTTTTAATCTATCTTGTCTATATCCAGATTCTATATCATAAATTATATCACTGAATATTGTTTTATTATCTATTACAACTACGTGTTCTTTTTGTACTAATGGAATTTTAGCATAATAAATTCCGTTAACAGTATTTTTTGTTATTATTTCATAATCATTATACTGTTTTACTACTCTTACAAATTCTTTATCTAATTTAGTTCCATCTTCTTTGAACAACGTATAATCATAAAAATTATCAAATACATTATCACCTACACAATAACTAGTTTTTAATTTTAATTTATTAGCTAATGGACTTAAAGATATTACTGACCCTTCTGCCCAACCTTGTGTTGTCCAATATAAAAATTCTTTAGCACTTAATTGCCAATTAGCAACTGCTTTAATATCTCTATTAAATTCATCAAATATAAATCCTAAAGATTCAAGATATTTTCCATAACCAAGAATAAAATCAAAAACGTCTTGAATTTCTCTAAACAAAGTACCATATGCGATTTCTGAGGCAGTACTTTCAAAATTAGTACGTAAGTATGCAGAAGCTCCTCCTTCAATAGGTAATTCTTGTAATTTAATAAATTTTGTGCCATCAAATACTGTACTAGATATATGTTGTTCTTTTGTAGAATAATAATCATCGCCATATTTTGCAATCATTCCTATATCATATCTTTTATTTTCTCCCCAATTAACAAAAGAAGCACTTACACCTCCTATTCTAATAACAGCGTCGGCTTGTTTTTTAATAGGAGCAAAATATTTTATAGTTGGATCATTTCTATCATAACCTTTAATCGTAAAACCAGACGCCAATTTTTCTATAATTAATCCACTATAAGTTACTACATTTATAGGAGCACTTGTATTAAGAATTATATTATAATTTTCTTCAGGAACAAATACGTTACCAGTGTTTAAAGGAGTTCTACTATCTAATAACAATTTAAATTTATCTTTTTTAGTATAACCCCGAACTTTAAATGCTAATTGGTTAGTAATTTTTTTAACATTATTTCTGTAATTAGAGTAATTTGTTAATAAATCTGTTTCTACGTATTCGTAAATATAATTAACTAATCCTGCTGTAAGAATTTTATTTTCATCACTTACAGAATTTGGAAATTTAAGATCAGCTAATTTAATTCTAGATCCTGTATCTTTATATACAAGTTGTTTTGCAGTATTTCTTATAACTCTTGATCTGTCCCAAGCAATTGTAATAACATGACTAGGTTGATTTAACATCCAAGATGTTATAACAGCAAAACGATAATCTGAACTTCTTCGCCAAGCATTTTCTACTGGAGCGTGGTCGCCAAATTTAAATGGACTTCTAGTTAAATGAGCAACATATTCTTGTGAAAAATTACTATCGTGTGGACTTACTAAAAGTCCTGAAGAATTAACAGGTATATGTTTAAGTAAATCAGGTCTTTTATAATTTTCTTTAATTACAATATTTTTATTAGGTTCTCGAATAATTCCATCTTGTAAGTCTTGCCACAAAATTAAATTATCACTAGTATAAGGAGCCGCACCATAAACAGTATCAAACCAAGTTGGTTTTTCTGTAAAACCTAACATTTCCCAAGGATGGGTATGTGGTCTATCTGTATCATATGCTTGTTTATAAACGCCTCTCCACCAACCTAATAATGGTTTTTTATCATGGCTAGACATATTTCCATAATTAAAAACAAATGGATCACTACCATATGTTGTTTGATATGTGTTTTCTGTATAATCAATATTGCCTGTATAAGATAACCAATTAGTAAAATCTGTTAATAAAGATTTATTAATAGCATCTAAAGAATAATCTGTTTTTCTATAATGTCCTGGAATAAAATCATGAATATCAAATATTTCTTCATCATAAGCAACTTTAATATTATTATAGATTCGTTTTTCTAATTCTAATATTATATCATCTCTATAATCATTGAAAGCTACTTCTATACTACCATCATGTCCTTGAATTACATTCATTCCTGCCGCTGGTGTAACAACTGTAGTGTCAGCATATATTGCCGGCATAGTTTTAGGATATAAACCTAATTTAGATGGGGTTGCAGGAATATATGATCCGTTTGTTGTATCATATTCTACAATAATAAGTTTATCATCTTTTAGTAAAGTTGTTTTTATTTGAATGAAACCTTCACTGTTAAACACATAATCAGCACCATGCAATAACTGTATATCATTTTTATAAACTAATACAGACTTATCACTTAATTCACTTAATGAAAATACATTTGTTAATGCGTAATATGGATTGCCTGGATCTCCTACTGTAATTGATATTTTTTTAGAACCACCTGATCCTAACATATCAGTAAAATAAAAAGGCATACTTTTATTTTTATCTTTATTAATTCTTCGTAGAACTTCGTCAACCATATTAGCTGGTGTTCCGTCCATTCCTAAATCTTTAGCTTGTTCTAAAAATTGTCTTTTAAATTTACTGTATTCATTTTGAGAATATCTTATTGATTTAATTATGTTAGTTTCTTTATTGCAAAGATGATATATAGCAAGATTTGTTAATCCTGAATGTTGTAAAAATTTTCTACCATACTTAGAAATATTACCCAAGTCTCTTAAATTATTGCCACCTGGTGAAGTTCCTTCAAATCCCGGGACTTCTTCCACAATAGAATTAACATGGTCGCCTACTTGTCCAAGTGTAAATGTAGATATTTTGTTGTTTAATGGGTTAGATTCTAAATTTTTAGGAAATTCATAATATCCATTTGTATTTTTCTTTGTAGCACTTTTAGTTCTTAAAATAACTATATCACCTGCTGTTAAATCTTTTGTAAATCTAATATATGCAATACCATTAATTCTATTAATAGCATAATCAGTTGTTACTTTTTTAATTTTATGATTAACAAAAACTTTAACATCTAAATCATTTAGATCTCCACTTCTTTCATACACATCTACTGCAAAATCATTTACTTGCGTAGACACATCATATTGTCTAATAACTTTTTGACTAATTTTAACGTCAGCAGTTTCCCAACCAGATACAACTTCGAAAATAGTTAAATTAGAATATTTTCTTAATAAACCTGAATTAGTATTAACCGTTGTTAATTCATCTACTAATTGATAAGAAAATGTTTCATTTATTAAATTAAAATTAAAAACAATATCTCCCATATTAGTAACACTTTGATATGTTAATGGAAATCCTAGTTCTGTATCATTAGTTCCTGTTCCTTCTTTATAACTAAAAATTTTATTTCCTACAAAATTAGTACTTGAATATGTAGTTGTATCTGAATAACTAATACCATTGTCATCAAATAAATCAAATAATGGAGATTGATTTACTTTAGTTTTTGATTGTGTTATTTTCCATTTTGAACCATCATAATAATACATTTTACCAATGTTTGTTGTTCCATTTTTAATTAACACAACATCATTTGTAGTTGGTGTAGTATCTGTGGCTTCTTGAAGAGCAATTTGTTTTGTGGCAACGCCATTCGAAGTTATAGTTATAATTTTTACAGTATAAATTTTATTATTAACAGTTATATCTGTATCAGCAGTAAACAATACTCTCATACCATCTACAAGCAAAACGCCATCTGCATAATATCCAGTAGAACCTTCTATAGTTGACATTACGTCAGTTGTTGCTGTATCAATTAAATCAATACTATCTTTAGCTTTAGTTCCATATTGGTGTAATTTTAATCCTGCTTCAAACTCTATAATAGGACGTTTAGCTCTTAAACTTTCATCAAATGTAGGAATTTCTCCATTAACTTTTGCACTTTCTTCTATTACTGATTTATGGGTCCATCTATTATAACGTGACCAGGGATTTTTATCTAAAGATCCTTTATTAATTACAACATAATCTTTTGTAATTGCATAAGTTGTAGCTGTTCCAAAACCTACTCTATCAAAGTTTTGTGTATCAAAAGGAACTTCAAAAGTTTTAGAATAAATGCTTGTAATTTCTAAATCTTTTTCATTTATTAATTGAATAGCAGTACCTACTCCTTCTACATACCAATCGTCTGTTGCATATTTTGTAGGTGTTACATTACCAGTAAAATTAACTTTCATTCCATTTGAAAGTTCTGTTCCATCATTAAGAGTATAAGTTTTTTTACCTATAACATCTTTTTCTACATTTATGTAAGTATTTTCACTTATATTGTAAATTCTTAATTCACCAAATACATTAATATCATTACTTGCACCATAATATAATAAGTCTGGTGCTGATTCTGGAACTTGAAAAGCAACAAGACCCGATTCTATTTTTTGTGCTGAAACGCCATTAGTATAAAGATGATCATCACTTAATGATCTAACAGTTTTAATTGTAAAAGGTAAACCTGCTGTAGATATATCAAAAATATAAGTTTGACCTCTATATAATTTTAAATTTGGATTTTGAGTTAATCCATCAGGGGTAAACAAATACGCATAGCTATCTACATTATTTTTAACTTCTACAGTATAGGTGCTTGTAATATTTTGTTGTTGTCCAGCAATTGAAACAGTTAATGGACCATAAGGCATCCAATAGTATTCTCTAAAATTATAAAACTTATCCCAATCTATATGAGGAGACCAAGCATAAAATTCTTGTTTATTAAGAATACTATGATCATCAATATTACCGCCTAATGCTTTAACTTGATTAATATAGTCAATATAATCTTTATAAAAAACTGTTTGTTCTAAATCATCTTTAATTATTGTAGCAGGTTCTAATTTATAATTTTCTCTGTCCGTTGATACTTCAGGTACATAAACATCACTAGTAGTATGTGCTTTACTAGTCTTTCTACCATAAAAAGCAGTTAACTTTTGTACCGACCCGGGGGATAATAATTGATCTAAAGTACTATGAAGGAATTTTTCATTTACAGGTGTTCTAAAATATTTAGGCAAAAACTCAGACGTCTTACGTTGAGAGTTTGTTTCATCTCCTGTAGGTAATGGAAATTCTTTTTGATCTTTGTCGTATGCCATTAGTATCCACTTCCAGTGCTGGTCCCAGTTGTATTACTTGTCACTCCAGTACTGGTTGAGGATGTAGTTGACACAACTTTGCCAGATGCTTTAATTTTAGCCGCTGTCACGGCATCTATAATTTCAATATTATCTAACGTTGCTCCGCTAACAAAAATTTCATCGTTTTCAGATTTTACTTCGTATAAGCTACCAAAACTTTGAGATGATTCATTAGGAACAATGATGAAAGTTGAAATGTCTGGAGATAATTCATTCATAACATATGTACTCAATTCTGAAAAGTAAAATGTTTCGCCAAAATCCCAATTATCTAATGAAAAGAATTCTCCAATGGCTGTTAGCACTCTACTTTTAATATCACTATCATTTGTAACTTCTTCTGCATTTTTAACAATTTTAAAAGAAGCTTGTAAGTCTGTTTCAGATTGAGATCCAAATAATATTTTATATTTTACAGTATGATATATAATTTCATCACTAATAGATTTTATAGAATTAAGTTGTGTACTATAGCTAGTATACAATGCATCACTGCTAGGTGGTAAAGGTTTTGTAGTAATTGTACCATTCAACCATTGTCTAAAATTTGTATCAAATGTTTTAGTTACCATATACAAATCCATAATATTAGTTGAACTAGCATCTATCCTTGTATTACCATCTACAGTATGTACATACTGAAATTTAAGTTTATCTCTACCTACATGAACTTTATAATTAGTTGTGTCTGTAAGTGTATTATTAGTACCATTTACTATTTTAAACGCATCTACATCTATTAAGTAGATTATACTATCATCTGTATATGTACTATATGCTCCTATAGAACTATTGTTCTGTTTTACAAAAATATTTTCTGTAGTAGCATTAATATATCTCCATTCTTCTATATTATTAGAAGTATATTTTTTTTGAAAAATATATTTTGTTGAACTATTAATAGAAGGTGCAACAATATCATCAAATGCAGTTGGATTATCTACAATACCATCTTGATCTGAATCATAATGAGTTAATTCTATTTTTTTACTATCTACATAACCATCTGGATTTCTATATTCTTTTGTAATATCAAATGCAACTTCATTATTCAAAGGTGTTGTTACGTCTGGAGCAGTGTTTATGCTTAACACAGAAATTTTATCTTGTAAAATTTTTCCAGATTTGTAATCAAAATTTCTATCTGCACTATCATAAAAGAATCTAATTTCTTTATCACTTTCAAATACATTACGCATACCTCTTGACGTCATTGTATACGTTTCTCCATTATTAGTAAATTTAAGAAGCCAACTTGCATCTAATTGTGCATTACTAGTATCTCCTGTTTTACCTGTACTAAATGTACCATAAAGATTTAAATTATTTTCATCTATAAGTTTCCATTTTCTAGTTGTTAAATCATATCTTAATCCAAAAGTTTTATACGCAAATATTTGGTCAATTAGTTGTGTTTTAACATCTGAACTTAGATACTTGTTAAATTTAGGAATAATTTGTGTTAATATTGCAGTACTTGGTATAACATCATTAAATTTAATTGCACCTGAACCATCAGCAAGATCAGTTGTACCATCTGTAGAAACACTAACTACACCTGACCATTTATAAGTAGTTGCTCCTGCGTGGTCCGCCGCACCTGCCATTAATGTTCCATCAGACATAAAATGATATCCTTCTGGCGCTTCAAATTTACAAAGAGCACCTGCATCAATATATTTTAATTGACTTGCTGTATATGTTCCTACTTGATATTTTGTTGCATTTGCATCTTGTAAATTACCTGTGCTTTGATTTGTCGCTTTAGTTACTTGAGTCCATATCGGATTAATATCACTTAATAAAATTTTTGGAAATTTATCAGTATAAAAATTATAAACTCTTTTAGTTGATAAACCCGGTTCAATTGTATTAATAATATTTCCTTCAATATCTGTTCGAGTAGTAAAAGTAAATGTACCTAAATCGTCTATTTCTTGTTTATAAATTATTCCATCATTACCATATAAATTAGTATTACTGTATTTTCCAGTACTGTCAATTAAATCAAAATATCTAGATACACCACTTGATACTCTGTTTACTGATTTAATTTTTAAAATTTCTTGATTGACTGCCATTGGAGAAATATTATAATCTTCTCCTGTAATCATTCTATTTTGTGTATAATACGTAGAAGGTGCATTAGCACGAATGCTTGTATTTGTTTCACTTGCAGTTGAATTATCTACAGTATATTTCAAAGATAATGATATAGTTAATACTTCACTTTTTCCATTTTCACTAACATAATCAATATCTGCTTGAACATTTTGCATATCATCTGGTACTATTCTAAATGATCTATTATCACTTGTTCTGTAATAAACTTTAAATGTTCCTTGTGGTAAATTTCCAAATGTTCCATCAGAAAATTGTAATGTTACTCTATCATCTGTTTTAGTTATTGCAGAATAAATGTTTTTAATTGATTTAATCGTACTATTGTAAACTACATTATTTCCTTCTGTTGCAGAAAGTTTTGTCCAAAGAGTTTGTTCATTACCATTTGTATCTGTAGAATATAACCAAACATCTGTATCATTTATATTAATAGCATCAATATTAATTGCTTGATTTGAACTAGGAGTAGTTACACTAAAATTACCTAAGTCTAATACACCTTGTCTAAAATGCATAAAAAATCCAGTATTATTACTACCACTACCTCTACCATCATCTCTATGAATCATAGATACCGCTCTGCCGGATAATGGAGCTTCTTCTATTATAGATGACTCTTCTGTAGTAGTTGATACTATTTCAAAATCAGCATTTCTTCCATCTACATTTTTTGAATAATTAAAAACTGGAACTTCAAGTCCTATAGAATTTAATCTATATGTATTTGTAGGTATACTATCTATTGTATCTTTTTTAACTGGCTTTCCAAATTTTTCATTAACTGGTAATGCAGAATTTAAAACTTTTATAAATTGTTCATACCAATTAGTATTACTAGGATCATTCCACGTAACAGTTTGTCCTGACAAATTTAAGTTATTACTATCTACAATAGCTTCTGTAGTACTAATTGCATCTATTTTAAGAATTCCATTTGCCGCTTGATTTCTTCTAGCATTATAACTTAATAATCTAGCTAATCTTAAAACTGATTCTCTACGTTCAGCTAGTTCTAAAAAGTTTTCTCTTGCATTTAAATCTATTCTAAAAGCAATATTTTGACCTAAGAAAGCAATCATATCTACTAACGCAAGATATTCACTTGATTCAATATAATCGTTAAAGTCTTCTGGATAATTTTGTCTTAAGTAATTAATAAGAGTTCTACGAATTGTATCAAAATCGTAACTTTTAAACTCTGCATTTCTAAAAGACTGATAAACTCTCTGCCAATCTTCTGTTAATAATAATCTATTTTGTCTATTTGTAGATGACATTATTTTCCTTTGGGTCTAACAACCGTATGGACAGTTCCATCGGTATGGGTTATTGTCGTAATAATATAACTATTCGACTGTGAGTATACAAAACTTGCTATCATTGTTTTATCCTTCTATACATATTTATTTGCGTTAATTAACTACTCTGTTAATTTATTAATCCAGCTTCCTCATCAAATTTTAATCTCATTGATTCAGTTATATTGTAAGGAAGATACGTTAAATCACACTCAATTTGTAGTCCACTTTCATATTGAGTTACTACTACATCATTAACTTGCACTCTTGGATCATAATTGATTATTTCAGTAACATTTTTTGTTAGTGCTTCTTTTAATTCATCCGTTAATGGCTCATGAAGTGCGTCCCAAATTATTGTTCCAAACTCTGGATTTTCTAATTTTTCCCCTTGACTAATATGGAAATGATTAATTATATCTTGTTTAATTAAAGCAATATCATGAAGTGTAAAACTAGTATTATCTGAATTAGCCGTACTAATTCCTTTATAAGATCTCTGAGTAGGTGGAACCTTATTTTTAGTATTAGATTTAACTTCTATTTGTTTATACAATGCTTTTTCTTTTGTGCTCATATAATTATTTAACCTTCAAATTAACCTGTGAATACATCAGGTGATCCTTGTGAAGTATCCGGTCCACAATGCGGTGGAATAGGACACAATGCATCTGCTGAAGCAGAATCTGGTGCATTATGCACCACTAATTTGTTATTAGCGTAAACCTTATTACTTGTTGCTGTTAAAGAACCTCCACCATGACTGTTTGGGTCACCATCAACTGATACTAATAAAGTATTAGCAAATACAGTTGTATTACCTGCAACAATTGTTGATGCTCCACATACACGTGAATCTGTATCTCTATGTACTGGTATAGTCATAATATTAAGTCCTTGCGTTTTTAAATGTATCTGGTATTGGTGTAAGTTCCAGATCATTTTTAACTGTTTCTGTTTTATCTCTATCTGTTAATGCACTTTTAAATGCTACAGGGTTTAAATTTTCGTGTTGTGTCCACGGCTCGTGCTGTGGTGAACGTTGTGCTAATATAGGTGAGTCTTCATGTCCGGGTAATTTATGTGTAGGAAGTTCTACAGCCTGTATGGCTTCAGACGCCGCAGGCCCATTCATATGTATATTTGGAGCAGTTTCTATATGATCGCCCCCTGATTTAAAATTACTTGCCCCACCTGCCGTTAATTTATGTTCACCAGTTGTATTAATTTCTAAATTTCCTGTTGTTGTAATATATGTTCCTTCGCCTACTACTAAACTTGTTTTTGAAGACGATTCAATTTGAATTTTTCCTTTTGTATCTTTTTCAGCAGTAGTTTGTCCACTTGCTTTAATGTTTATATTTCCTCCTGCTTCCATAGTAATATCTCTATCTGCTGTTAAGTTAAAATCATTTTTTGTATGAAAACTTATACTATCTTCTGCATATACATCTACTTTCCCATCAGAACTTAATTCTACCCAAGAAGTTCCTTTTGCATTACCTATATAAATTAAATCTTCTGAGTTATGAAATAAAAGTTGATGTCCAGTTCTAGTTTTAATTCTTACTAATTCATTATGAGGTACATCTAATTCTCCACCTCTTTCCGCTAATTCTTTATTATAATAATCTGATGGCCCTTCACTTGCTTTTGTTTTTCTAACAAATTTATCATCACCATCATCCATCACAAAAGTACTTCCACCTAATCTAATATGAGGTAAATCTGTAAAACTAGTTGCGTTTTTATCTATTGGTCCTGGTGTACTAATTCCAAATACAGAAGAAGGAACTTCTCTTCTAGCACTACTTGTTGTTATTCCTCTTGTTTCATCTGCTACTAATCCTTGAGTGTTTAAAACTGTTTGCAAGTCTTCATTAACAGGTTTTTTTAAATTTACCATATTTGCTATACTAGTTGTTTTAGTAGACCAACGAATTTTATTATGTTCTACAGCAGGTAATTTTGAATTAGAACTTGCTGTACCTGGAGGACCATCTAGTTTTTTATCTAAATTAGAAGTTGCCGCATTTCCGGGCACCATAAAATTCATTAATTCTTGCTGAACACACCCAAACCAATATGCTTTGTTAATATGACCTTCTACAAATATAACCATAACAATATTTCCAATGTCAGGTGGAACAAACCACATTCCATAACTTTGTTGACTATATTTTTGACCTATATTATTAGATACAGCATTAATAGATGTTGCACCATAAAAAGGATACAAATATTTTGCTAATACTCTTTGTCCAGTAGCTTGAGCTGTATTTCCTGGTCCTGTACTTTTTAATAATTCTACTTCAAGAGATCCACCATATTTAGGATCTAAAACATTTCTGACAATGGCCTCATACGGACCCGGCTCTTGTTTTGGATTTATTTTCAGTGATGATCTTTTTGCTACACCCATATTTTAACTTCCGTCCTAAGGAACATGGTCATCCATTCCTTCATTAAATATGTAACCATTATCGTCTATTTTACTGATTGATTTGTCTGCCGCCACATTTGTTCTCTTACCTTCTTCTGCACCTGGTTGATTATTAACTCTTAACATTGATAATACTTGTACAAACTTTCCTGATACAAACTCATTTTTAACGAACCATATTCTATATAAACCACTAAACTGTCCTATTTTTTCAGAAGACTTATTTTGAGCCTGGATCGAAGGAAAAGCCATTTTACTACCTTCATAATCATAGGGTGTTCTAAAATTTAATAAACACATAACTTGAGATCTTGTAAAATCGGCATTACCATCACTATCCATAAATGCTGAAACATTTCCTTTGTCATCTGTTTTATAAGGTGCGGCAATATAATTACCAAGTCCACTATTAGGCATCCAATAAGGATCGCCCATTATAGTTAATTCACAAGATACTAAATCAACATTACTATTAACAATTACATTATTATAATGTCTTGCAATTCTTATAAAAGGATTCTCATCTTTTGATCCAAACCCTTCATTCACGTTTCCTCCTTCTGCGGCAGTTCCTTCTCCAGCTACTTTATTTGTTTTTGCTCCTGTACCGTGTCCATACCTTGGAGCACTATTAACAGTAGCGTCTTTACCAGCTTCTGTTTGATTTAAAGGAGCATCTCCCTTATCAGACATACCTGGTTGATAAAATGCAAATTTAAATGAAAGATCAAAATCTAATACATCTAAATTTTTTCCTGAATAAAAATAATTGTATTCTTTTTTAACCTTAGATTTTATTTGTGGAAGAAAACCAGCTTGTTGTGTAGGCGACAAAAATAAATTAGACATTACTTTATAATTGATTACAGTATAAGCATATACCTTAGGATGAAATCCATAAGACTGTGCAATAGCAGAATCTTGTAATTGAAAAACTTTTGGCTGTATTCTAAACCAATCAACTGTCCCGTCTTTAGTTTCTTTATCAGTAATATTTTTACCATAGTCACTTAATAGTATCACTTGTTCGATAATGTCTGTAATTCTTGTACCTGCTTCAAAAGTAAAATTTTTATCCTCTGGATTAAATGTAATTTTGTTTCTTTTATAAAGTTGATGTTTTTTATCATAAAGATAGTCTAAACCTTCAAAAGAAACCATATTAGAATCGTCTTTTGGGTCAGGCATCGTGCCTCCTAATGCTTCATAAAAAGTAGAATCTGTTACCATTTTAGATTTTCCTATATCATTACCATCATACCAGCTCATTTCCATGTCTCCTCCTGCTGACACTTTTATTTGAACACCTTCATTGAGACTGTTAGTTAATGATAAACGACCTCCAAAAATTGTTTCTAGTTGTTCATCTCGTACTGCTGTATTCTTTAAACTAGTAACATAGTGACCAGCACCTGAAGGAGGATGATCAGTTTGAAAAGTTGCTCTATCTACATTTGTAAACTCTGGAGCAGTATTTTTTGTAATTAATTGACTATCTTGAGGGAACCATACAACATAATCATTTGGTTTTCTTTGTTTCATAAAAGCTGATGCTTCTTCATTAAGGGTTAATGTTGACTTCTCTTTTTTCTTCTTCCTTAGAGCCGAACCATACATTGCTTGTCTTTTTTTCTTAACTTCTGGTTTTGGTTCTTTTCTTGAATTAAGTTGATTCATTAAACTTTTTTCGCCTGTTGATAAAACTTCATGAACAGTTGACCCTTTTAATGTAATATCATGTGGAATGTTTACTACTGCATCATCAAATCCAGCTTCATTCCATGGTATAGCTGTAATATCATATGTACTACCTCCTGCAGTAACACCAAAGTCAGCAGAAGTAATTTTTATAGGAATTATTTTTTTTAAAAACGTTTGTTCTTCCTGAGATATACGAAAATCTCCTTCAGGAACAAAATCTATTATAAGAGCATAAGGAGAATTATAATGATTTGTATTTTTCTGTCCATCTGCATCATCAGCCGCCAATAATGCTCCTAAATGTAATACTTCTAAAAATTTACCCATACTATAAGGTTCTATTATTTTAAAAGATACACCTGTTGCTTGAGCGTGTCTATTTTTAGGACTTGGAGAAACAAGTGCATCTATATTAACTTGATCAACAAAAAGTTCTAAAATAGTATTTCCGCCTATATCTACAGCATTAGCAACTCTTGATCCTCCACCTCCAGATTTTGCAATTACAAAATTTGGTGCTTTATATCTTAATGTTTCAGGAAAATTTACCTCAGTAAAATCCAAAGCCGCTAAAGTAAAAATTGTATTAACTGTTCTATATTGATTAAGAACGTTTGGGGTTATTGGGGCAATTTTCTTCATTTCAGCTTCAGATACTTTTGCTGAATTCATTCCATCGAAATGATTGAGATATTTTTTACTGCCTTTTATACTTTGTGTTATATTAGGAGATAAATCGATTATTTTGTGATCTCCTTGTTTTATATCACCTGTTCTAGTTTCAATTTGGTTAATTCTATCTTTTGTTTTTTGTTTAAAGGTTCTTTTATCTCCGCCTTTTTTAGTTTTTATAGCACTCATTTTTATAATCCCAATAATTCACGTATTCTAGGTCCTTGTGGAATATAAATTTCTACACCAGGTTCTAAATCAAACACGGGATCTTTTAACACATCCATATTTCTTTGAGCAAACACCCACCATAACTTAGGATCATTATAAAGGTCATAAGCTAATAAGTCTGGTCTATGATTATATTGAGGTTCTACTGAATATAAAAAGTCGTCGCCACTTTCAGGAACAGGTCTTATTCTAAAATGATCAAGACGAGTTGCTCCTATAGTTGTATTATGCCAAGGACTAGTTTTTGAATAACGTAAAGTTGCCATAATTAAATAAATCCTGTATCACTTTTTCCGTACTCACCTTTAACAAATTTTCTAAAATCAAAATTAGAAACATCTCTTCTGCTGTATTGTGGTACAATTGATACTGTTAATAAACTTGTTACAGGCGCCCAAGCAGATGGCCCTGATTCTGGTTTTCCACTTGCTCCTATTCCGTCCATATCATGAATTGGAATATTAGAAGCCGCGTCTTCTTTAAAGCCACAGCTAATATAATCTACGTCTTGTGGCATATCAAATTGAAAACTTGTAACTACAACAGGTACATTTTTAAAAACATAATCACCGTACCCATTAAATTTTACTACTGGAGGTGGTTCTCCAGCACCTGGTCCTGTACCATAATTCATTTTTGTTATACTTCTTAAGTAATGTATACAAGCTACCCAATACCTAGCTTCTAAAGAATTTTGTACAGGAAAATTTGCAGTAACAGTAATTTGTCCTACTTGACTATTTTGATAAGCCCAAAAAGGATAATTTGTATGAACAGGATGTAATGAATTATAATTTGCTTCTTGTGAAACAAGTACTGTTGGATTTGTAGGAAATACTAAACCATTTGTATCTAATAAAGGTCCTAAAAGATCATTTTTACCAAACATACTTCGATATTGAGTTGGTAAACTTAATCTTACTCTCCAATCTTGTTCACCAGATTTAGTAATAGTTCTAGCATCTGTGATTAATTTCTTAAATGGTACTCCATCTAATATTTGCGAAAGAACTGAATTAACAGTTCTTTTATACTTTCCAATAACAGAACTTGCACCGTCTTTAACGCTATCTATAAGACTATTAGCTTTATTGTTAAGTTGAATCCCATCCTTAACACCTTCAGCGTAGGATGTTACTTTGTTTACTAGATTTGTTTTATTATCACTGTGCTCGAATGCCATAATGCTCCTATGCAAATATTTAGTTGACAAAATTAACTACTATGTTTATAATGTAGACTAATTATTAAGGAACCCTATGAAAAAAGTAAATTATCTAAACAATAAGGATCTATTATCAGAAATACACAAATCTAAGGTCAGTTATTGCACATTTCCTACTGATAATCACTCCCAATACGACTTAATAGTACCATTTATAGAGAAAATTAACGTAAGAACTATTGCCCAAGCTAAACGTAATAAAGCTAAAAGACTATGCCAACAAGAGTATGAAAAACAAAAGAAAATTAATCCAAAAATAAGATATAGTGATTGTGAAATAAATTATAAAAAAATACTTAAAGATGATTTAGTATTCAGAGTAATGACATACAATCATATTCCAGAAGAACCTGGACGTAGAAGAAATCCTAGAACCATTGCAGATACAAAAGTTAAAGTAAATTTTCCACCATTTCAACATTGGAAATATAACGAAACTGGTAATTTGGTATGTGTAGGAAAAAGTCATTGGGAAGGCGGATTACATAATGGTAAATTTAATAAAGAAAGCGGTAAAGTTACTACAAGATTAGCACAAATGTGGATGAAACTTTGTGAACGTTATTCTACTAGAGGTAATGTAAGAGGCTACACTTATAATGATGAAATGCAAGGACAAGCTATATTACAATTAGCACAAATAGGTTTACAATTTGATGAATCAAAATCTAATAATCCTTTTGCATACTATACAGCGGCAGTTACAAATTCATTTGTTCGAATTATTAATATCGAAAAACGAAATCAAAACATTAGAGATGACATATTGGAAATGAATAATATGATGCCTAGTAGCACCAGACAAGCTCAGACGTCCAATACAGCACCCGGAACACCACCTCCACCAACTCCTACAAAGAAACCGGTTAAGAAAAAAAAACGTTAAGGTTGACATAAAAATAAATTTAGTTTAAACTAAAGAGCAAACTAAAATACAGGAGATATGACTTGTTTAAAAAATTAGCAGTATTCACGGACATTCATTTTGGACTAAAATCAAATTCAAAAATTCATAATAACGATTGCGAAGAATTTATAGATTGGTATATAGAACAAGCCAAAGAACGGGGTTGTGAAACAGGAATGTTTTGTGGTGATTGGCACCATAATAGAAATTCATTAAATTTAACAACTATGGACGCTTCTTTAAGAAGTTTAGAAAAATTAGGTAAGGCTTTTAAAAATTTTTATTTTTTTCCGGGCAATCACGATTTATACTTTAAAGATAAACGAGACATTCATTCTGTAGAATTTGGAAAATTTATTCCAGGTATTACTATTGTTAATGAAGTCACTACTATAGGAGAGGTAACTATGGTTCCATGGATGATAGGTGATGAATGGAAAAAAGTAACCAAAATAAAAGCCAAATATATGTTTGGTCATTTTGAATTACCTCATTTCTTAATGAACGCTATGATTGAAATGCCAGACACTGGAGAATTAATGCCTGCTAATTTCAAAAATCAAGAGTATGTATTTTCGGGACACTTTCATAAAAGACAAACAGCTAAAAATATAACTTATATTGGTAATGCTATGCCACACAATTACGCAGATGTAGATGACAATGACAGAGGAATGATGTTTTTAGAATGGGGTAAAGAACCCGAATATATTAATTGGTGGAATTGTCCAAAATATAAAAATGTTAAATTAAGTGAATTATTAGATAAAACAAAAGACATAATGAAACCAAAAATGCATCTTAGAGTAAGTTTGGATGTAGATATTAGTTATGAAGAAGCAAGTTTTATTAAAGAAAATTTCATGAAGGAGTATCATTGTAGAGAAATTGTATTAATACCTAGTAAGAAAGATGAAGAAATTCATACAGATTTGGATGTTACAAAATTTGAATCTGTGGATCAAATTGTATCTAAAGAAATAGAAGCAATTGATTCTGACAACTATGATAAAAAAGTATTGTTGTCAATTTATAGAGACTTGTAATGATTAAAATTAATAACCTGACAGTAAAAAATTTCATGAGCGTGGGACAACAAACCCAAGCAATAAATTTTCAACAACAATTATTAACATTAGTATTAGGAGAAAATCTTGATATGGGTGGTGATGATGCTGGAAGTAGAAACGGTACAGGTAAAACAACCATTGTAAATGCTTTAAGTTATGCATTATTTGGAGAAGCATTAACTAAAATTAAAAGAGATAATTTAGTTAACAAAACCAATAATAAAAATATGGTGGTTACAATAACTTTTGAAAAAGAATCTACAAAATATAGAATAGAACGTGGACGAAAACCAAACATACTGAAGTATTATGTAAATGATACAGAACAAGAAATGTCCGAAGATGCACAAGGAGACAGCAGAAAAACACAAGAAGATATAAGCCGTATGCTGGGTATAAGTTCAAGGATGTTTAAACATATTGTTGCTTTAAACACATATACACAACCTTTTTTAAGTTTACATCATACAGAACAACAGGATATAATAGAACAATTATTAGGTATAACATTATTGTCTGAAAAGGCGGCTATACTTAAAGAAAAAGTTAAAGGAATGAAAGAAGAAATTGCATTAGAAACTGCAAGATTAGAACAAATTAAAATTAGTAATGATAGAATTGAGGAAACAATAATATCACTTACGCATAAATCTAAAGCGTGGGAAACGCAAAAGCAAGTAGATTTAAAAGATATGCAAGACACTATTAAAAAATTAGAATCTGTGGATATTGAAAAAGAATTAAAATTGCATAAAGAATTAGAATCTTGGAATAAACTTAATGACAAAATAATGCAATTACAAACAGATGTTGAAAATTATGAATCTACAATTGAACAATCAGACAAAGTTGCAAAGAAAATAGATATAGATTTAGACGGTTTACATCAAGAAGCTATATGTTATGCTTGTGGTCAAGATTTACCAATAGACAAAGTAAGAGATTTGCAGAAAAAATTAGAAGAAGAATATGGTGAAGCAAATAGTTATGTTATAGAATTAAGTATAAAATTAAGTAAAGTTGAAAATGAAATAGGAAAATTAGGAAATACAGGAACTAAACCTGAAACGTTTTATGAAGTTGTCGATGATGCATATGAGCATAAACAACATTTAGAAAATTTAAAATCAAATCTTAAAACAAAATATTTGGATAAAAATCCTTATGTTGATCAAATATCTGAACTTACAAATCAGGCTGTACAAGAAATTAATTGGAATAATGTTAATACTATGCAAACACTAAAAGAACACCAAGAATTTTTAATGAAGTTATTAACTAACAAAGACAGTTTTATTAGAAAAAAAATTATAGATCAAAATTTAGGATTCCTTAATAGTAGATTAATGAAATATTTAGATCAATTAGGTTTACCTCATATTGTTACATTTAAAAATGATTTATCTGTAGAAATAACACAATTAGGACAAGATTTAGACTTTGATAATTTAAGTAGAGGTGAAAGAAATAGATTAATATTAGGATTAAGTTTTGCATTTAGAGATGTTTGGGAAAATTTATATCAACAAATTAATTTATTGTTTATAGATGAATTAATAGATAGTGGTATGGATGTAGCTGGAGTAGAAAGTTCTTTAGCAATTCTTAAAAAGATGAGTAGGGAAAGAAGTAAAAATATATTCCTTATAAGTCATAAAGATGAATTAATAGGTCGTGTGAATAATGTACTTAAAGTAATAAAAGAAAATGGATTTACGTCATACGCTAACGATATGGAGGTTTATGAGCCAACAGGAAGATGATACACACGATAAACTAACTAAAGCATACTTAGATTACTTTAAAAATAATGAGTTATTTGCTAAAAAGAAAAGTAAAATTCCAAAAATAGATGCCAGACGAGCACTTGGAACGATACGTATATTAGCAAGGAAACGAAGAAAAGAACTTCATGATGAATATCATAAAGCAAAAAATGATAGGAAATTATTAAAAACAATTAACAATGGCAAGCAAGAGTAAAAATAAAGGAAAAGGATTTGAAAGAGAAATGGCAAATTTCTTGTCTGATTTATATCAGCTGTCTTTTATCAGGGTACCGGCAAGTGGTGCATTTGTTGGCGGAGCCAACGCGGTCCGTAAGGACACTTTGTCCGAAGGACAAATCCGCGGAGCAAAAAGCGACATAATACCTCCTGACACGTGGAATCATTTCAATATGGAATGTAAAAACTATTCTGAATTTCCTTTTCATCAGCTTATATGGAATAAACCTGTTCTTAAACTAGATGAGTGGTTAGAACAAACATTAGATTCAGCACAAAATAATGATTTTAACATCCTAGCAATGAAATTTAACCGTAAAGGTAGGTATGTGTGCTTCGAAACCAAATTGACGTCACCAGAACGCCAGGTTAGGTTAACTATGGCTAGTCATGTTCTTTATACTCACAATAAATCTAATACACACTGGGTTTTTACAGAATTTGATTCCTTTTGGCAACTTAATAAATCACAAGTTGCACAATTATCAACTCAAGGCATATAACCAAAATAACAATATAGCAACTCCGTTTAATCGAGGGAGCTCGATTCATCTTGAAGCCGCCAATTTGTGCGGTTAGATACTGATGTGTTGCACATTACATAAAGAAGGTGCTCTGTGAAAAAGATACAACACCAAGATTATTAGTTTGATTTGTGTAGAATTAATAATCTCCCGTAACTATAGAAGTTCTGAGTAGGGGGTTGTCGGGTTACCGCCTCCGTAAAAAATCTCTTTGCACAAAATGGCAGGCTCATCTCGCATGATGACTGTGCTTCTCCCGTTTTGGGAGAAGTATGGTTGAACTATCTGCATGATGCAAGTTACTTCGTAACAAATTAATAGGATAAACAGTGGGTCGAAGACCAACTTGAATGAACGAAGTTCATTCACTATACATTAGGATCAAATACTTTTGTTTCTTTCCACAGTGCTCGTTCTGGATCACAACTCTGAGTGTGGTTTAAAAGTGTTGTAGGCCAACTTCTTATTTCAAATTCTTTTAATACTGTATTGCTGTATACGTGCAATATGTCTGGACTCATCTTTAATATTTTTTTAATGTTAGTTTTGTGCGATTCGCTTTTGTATGTTTGGATTGTTGTAACTTTTTGTATGTGTGAAAAATCTCGTGCCCATTTGTCTCCCCTTAACCATGTAATATCTCCTGTGTCTCGCGACACGATCCGAATTTCTTCGGCGCGGGGGCGCCAGTCTATATGTTTGAATCCCATCTCATGAAGTCTATCGTAAGTTTTAGAACCTACGCATATGACCTTTTGATCGAACAATGGCTCAAGGGAATACTTGTAGTGCTCTATAGCTTTGATGTGAGTTATTAACAAGGTTTGTTTTTTTGCTTCTTTGTGGTCCACTGTCGTGGACTTTAAGCAAGGCAACCAAGTGTCATTTTGATGCACCCAGTCGGGCTTGTTAATTTGTGTGTAAATTTCCATTACAGGCATATTTAGAACGGTGTCCTCACGGAATTAAGTATTCATATAATGTTTTAGGTATCAAATTTGTGGATTAAAAGAACGGTAATCCTGATTTTTTAGTTGTATCAAGGTTTTCTTTAACTATAGAGGACATTATTT
>Ga0206680_10000161_pt1 | contig 24769 bp, 20 predicted proteins | sample M115012015metaG_FD_160124 | JGI IMG/M metagenome (GOLD analysis project Ga0206680, IMG submission 160124) | Ammonia-oxidizing marine archaeal communities from Monterey Bay, California, United States - M1 150m 12015 | ecosystem: Environmental > Aquatic > Marine > Intertidal zone | place: USA...
GTCCTAGGTTCGAGTCCTAGAGGGGGAGCCTTATAGGTCAGGTTATTTTAAAAATAACTTGACCTTTTTTATTTGCTATATTTGAATCACTTAATCTTCAGGACTATGAAAAAGGTACTTCTCATACTATTCTTTTTTCCATTAATTGGGTTTGCTCAGGGACAAGTTGATTGTTCTTTGTTGTCAGTAAACGATGTTATTATTCAAAATGATTCTATCACTTTTGAAATATTTAACGCTGATACAATGGATACCCATTATCCATATGTGTCATATACTTTAGATGCTAATGGAGACACCATACAAAAAGGGCACATGGATTATTATATGACTTTTGCTGGGACCTCGTCACATTACTCCTACACAAATATTTGGGGTTATTTTGTAATGGATTCATTGTCTGAATCAACTATTAATTATCCTTTATCAATATATTTCACATATTCGAATTTGACAGGAGAGAACTCTGGAGACTATACTTGTGAATTATTTTACAATCCTCAAATGGATATCGTTAGTCCTGAATTAATCTTCCCTAGGACTCTTATGAAAACAATAGATATACTAGGAAGAGAAGTTAATAAAATTCCAAATAACATCATCATAGAAATCTATGATGACGGAAGTTCAAAGAAACGTATTATTATTGACTAAATTTTTTCAAATCCATCCAAAAGCGGTTCGAACGAGAACCTACAAGGGGAGCCTTATAGGTCAGGTTATTTTCAATAAATAACTTAACCTTTTTTTTCCTATACTTAAGTCGTTTTAAAAAACTAAATCTTTCCATTATTATGAAAAAAATAATTTTTCTTGTTGCTATAATTATTTGTTCAATAAAAACGGATGCTCAAAATAACTTGTACCCTGTAGAGGATCCTTTGTTCTTGTCTTATCTCCAAGCGAACTACCCTCAAACTATTGTAAATGATTCATTGGATATTGATGCTACTGGTGGAATCGACACCCTTGATCTTCCTTTTACTCCAGTATCCTTTACTAACATCGATCCAGTTCAATTTTTTAATGATTTAACTTATCTTAGTTGCTGGGGGCAGGATATCGCAAGTCTGCCTGAACTACCTGATGGATTAATAGTGCTAAGGTGCGCTTCGAATGAACTCACAAGTTTACCTGAACTTCCTAATGGCTTAATTTGGCTTTCTTGCGGCTTAAATCAACTCACAAGTTTACCTGAACTACCTGATGCATTAGGAATTCTCACGTGTAATCAGAATAATATAACCAGTCTACCACTTCTCCCTCAAAACTTATCAGTCATTACTTTTTTTGAGAACCCTTTAGAATGTGTCTCAAATCATCTTCCTCAGTTTCCAGTGCTAAATGTCTATCCTATATGTTACGGGTGTACAGATCCTTTGTATCTTGAATATGAAGCATTAGCTGCAGAAGATGATGGCTCTTGTGCTACAATTATCTCAGTGGGTTGTATGGATTCAAATGCTGACAACTTTGAGGAATCGGCTAATGTTTCTGGCGCATGTGATTATTCATGTCCATTAACGGCTAATGGAACAAGCTATCTTGACGGATTATGTTATGATTACGTTTGGACATTTGGTTACACCGTTGAGGAACTTGAAGGGGTTGGTTATGACTGTTCCTGTGTAGAAAACCCATTTTATGGTTGCTTGGATTCGGTTGCCTGTAACTACGATGCTGAAGCAGATGTAGATGATGGCTTATGTGAGTATCCAGATGATGGCTACGATTGTTTAGGTAATTGTTTAGTTGATATCGATTGCTCAGGAATCTGTGGTGGAAACTCTTTCATAGATGATTGTGGAGAATGTAATGCAACCACGGTAGTATCAGCTGGATTATCATATCCAGTTTCATTAACTACCAATTGTGAGATTTATCCACTAAGTCCGATGTATGTAAGTTCTGTAACCGCTGTTCTAGAAGCGTCAACCTCAGCAGTATCAGATGCTTATATTTATCTACTAGACACCTCTGGGACTACTTTAGGAGGCGTACATGCAAATCCATCAAATTATGAGAATACAAGTGTAACAGTAGACTTTGAAATTCCAATTTATGTGAGTCAACTTCAACTATGTTCATGGTGGAATCCTGCATCATTAATTTCCTTAGAGCTTGTAGGAGCAGAAGGTTGTATAGCCGTACTTGGCTGTACAGACTCTGAAGCATGTAACTACGATACGGAAGCAAATGAAGATGATGGTTTTTGTGTTTATGCAGAAACTTATTATAACTGTAATGGGGACTGTATAAATGACACTGATATTGATAGCGTCTGCGATGAATTAGAGATTTCAGGATGTATGGATAATTCAGCGTGTAATTATAATTCAGAAGCAACTGACCAAGCTTATTGTACTTACCCAGAAATCTATTATGATTGTGAAGGCAATTGTATTAATGATATAGATAGTGATGAAGAATGTGATGAGGTAGATTATGATGATGGAGTAGGGATAGATGAAGTAGGGAGTAGAACCATAAAACTAATACGAATGATAGATGTTTTAGGAAGAGAATACAAAGAACATAACAAAGGTGTGCTTTTGTTCTACATCTATGATAATGGGAATGTAGTTAAGAGATTTAGTAACTAAACTTCTTAAGATCTATCCAAAAGCGGTTCGAACGAGAACCTACAAGGGGAGCCTTATAGGTCAGGTTACTTTTAAAAATAACTTGACCTTTTTTAATTTTTAAAACTAAAAATTAAGGAAGAGAGTAAGGGCTAGGTATTTGATTTATATCAATCATTAAATACCACATTGAAAGACAAGCCAAAATAAAAACTCCAATTAATACATCTTTCAACTTATCATCAAGATTATATTTTTCATTGACACCACTCTTGTAAAGTCGAAATAAATATAAAGGTGTTAATAGAAATAGGGCGATAGTGACACTCCATGTAATCAAAAAATTTGCATATGGCCAATGCATTATCTTAAACGTTACGCCTAGCATCACTGTACCAAAAAAGAAACAACAAATAGAATTAAATATTTTCCCTTTATTTAAAAGGTTATAAATAATTGCAGGAATGAATACTATCGAAAATGATAGATTACCGGCTAAAAATAGTGCTATTGCACCTTTTAAGTGAAAAGCTTTTAAGATGCACCCAGTAAAAATCATAATTGCTGATATAATTCCAATTTTAGAGTTTATTTTATTCATAGCTGTTGAAATTTAGTGTTATAAATATAACATAAATTAAAATGTATTTGTTTATCAAAACTAAGACTTTTTTCATTCCCTAAACTTCTTTAGATCTTTCCAAAAGCGGTTCGAACGAGAACCAACAAGGGGAGCCTTATAGGTCAGGTTATTTTTAAAAATAACTTGACCTTTTTTATTTCATATATTTGAGTTTCTTCTTTCCAGAACTATGAAAAAAGTACTATACATATTGCTCTTTGGTCCTATTTTATTTTTTCTTTCTTGTGAGGAAGACAATGCTGATATTATTGAGATTGGAGATATTTATCAAGGAGGAATTGTTTTTTATATAGATTCTACTGGTCAACATGGCTTAGTTTCTGCTCAGAATGATATTGGGAAATATCCTTGGGGTTGTTTTGAAACTGACATTATTGGAGCAGTTGACACCTATATTGGAGCAGGATCTAATAATACATTAAATATTGTTGAAAATTGTATACACACATCAATTACAGCAGCTCAAGCTTGTATATATTTTGAGTCAAATGGTTTTGATGATTGGTATTTACCCTCTAGAGATGAATTATTGTTGATGTATAATAATATTGGTTTAAGCTCTCAAGATACACTCATTAATAATTTCAATACTGGATGGCATTGGTCATCTTCACAGGTAAATAGTGGTTATGCTTTTGTAGTTAGTTTTAATGCACCAACAGGAGGTTTTATAACTGAATTTAACAAATACACATCTTATAGAGTCCGACCCACTCGTTCCTTCTAAGTTATAGTTCAACAAAGGTTATTTAAACTTCTTTAAATCCTTCCAAAAGCGGTTCGAACGAGAACCTACAAGGGGGAGCTACTGATAGTAAAGGTTCACAGGGTTTTAACTTGTGAACCTTTTTCTATTTTAGTCAATTTGCACGGTCAATGTTGGGTTTTATTGTTATTTATTAGTTCTTATTGAATTCGAAGCAAACTATTTATCCTTAGTTGTAGTCTATGGTTTACTCAATTACATCCTATTTTTAGAGTACTTCATTCAGAATAGGAACTAAGTCTCTTAATAACCATTAAAACCTCCCTTAATTCAATTTAAACATCATTTTTGTAATCCCTAAATTTGGATTCTTATCTAGTTTTCGTTGAGTAAGAATTGAATTTTGATTTACTTGTTAATTATCTTCAATCGCATTTATGCGAATAGTTAACTGCATTTAGTTGAGTACAATTAGTCCAAATTCTTTGAAGACTTACAATTAGCTCCTATTTGAGTCTATACTGATAAATTTTCAGGAGGGATGGAATATCGTAGCCTATACTCAAAGCTATGAACAAGACCTTGTTGTAGCTACAGAAGAAATTGTAAGTGAAATTATAATAATTAAGGATAGCCAAGGTATGGCATACCTACCTAGTTGGGGCTTTAATGGTATTGGTAATTTAAGTCCAGGAAAGGGCTATTTAGTTAAAACGACTCAGGATATCCTGAGTTTTACATGGCCTTAATGTTTTTTAGCTTTTTAACCATTTATCTATTTACTCTTCAAATAGAGAAATACCATCTTTTTGGCAATCAAAATTTGAATTTGATATTCCTAAAAATTTTAAGATTGTAGGTGCTAAATCGCATTGATTACTAGTGTGCTGATTTTTAAAAATTAAATTGGGATGTTGTGCAATCAATATTGTTTGATTGATGTAGGGATTTTGTGCATCTCCATGTCCTGTACCATCACCCCCATGATCAGATACTATCATAACCAACCAATCTTCACCATTAATACGTTTGGTATTTATTATATTAAATATATTTTCTACATAAGAATCTATTGTATTTAAAGTAGCCGAATATTCTGGTACATCTGAACTGAAGCCAAAAGCATGCCCCGCAGCATCTAATTCATCAAAGTGAACAAACACCATATCTGCATTAAAAGGAGCATCGTTAACTAGAAGGTCTTGCACCTGCTCAAATACCTCAATGTCTTGAACAGGCAACTCCGGAGAAAAATCAGTACAGGATGATAATATGTGAGTATTAATAGGGGTCCAATTTACAATAGAAGCAGTATTTATGGTACTATCTACAGACTCTATGTAGTCAAAAAAAGTTGGATATGTATCAAAGTTAGGATTATCAAATCCATTATCACTAACTCCGTGTTTATTATAATGAACTCCAGTAAGAATGCTAGACCAATTTGGGCCGCTGTAAGTAATAGATTCAGTAATATGAGAGTCTGTAAAATAAACGTCTGCATCATTAGAAAGGGCAAACATAAAAGGCGCATTGTTTTGCATCATGGCATCGCTTCTAATTCCATCAATACCAAGTACAAGGACTTTTCTATTTACTTTGCTTGTGTCTAATTCTGAGATAGTTGAAAATAAACAACAATCATTCGCAGTTTTTTCACAAGCGAATATGAGAATAAGAAAAACAATGGGCAGGAATAGATAATTTTTTTTCATACTGTAAATCTATGATTTATTTCACCAAGAGTAATAGCCATTTAAAAGTGAACAAATACGTATAAATTGGAACAGAACAATTTATCCCCCTTTTCGTATATTTAGATTCTTATTGCACACAACTATGAAAACCCTACTTAATATTCTACTATTTATTCCTCTTACATGCTTTTGCAGGAGCAAATAAAAAAACAGAGAGGAATATTCGTTAAATAGTTCATCTAAAAGAATCACCTTTGAAATTCAAATCATAATTAATTAGCAAATGGAAAAGACAGTTTCTGAAGCAATAACCTACAGACGTTCAGTTAGAGTCTATACACAAGATGAAATCGATAGCGAGAAGGTGCGTAATTGCCTCCGTAATGCATCTATTGCTCCCACGAGTAGTAATCTTCAATTGTGGGAATTTCATCATGTAAGTTCTACGGATTTAAAAGCTGCGCTCTCAAGTGCATGTTTCGATCAGAGTGCGTCTAAGACTGCTCAGCAGTTTGTTGTGTTTGTATCGCGAAAAGATTTGTGGAGAAAACGAGCAAAAGCAAATTTAGAGTTTCTGCATAAGGGTTTTTCTAAGGGCCCTTTAGACGAAAAGATGGCTAAAAGAAAAAAGATGGCCACTACCTACTACTCAAAAGTTATACCCATGGCTTATATTGAATTCTTTGGGGTTTTAGGTGCCATAAAATATCTAGCATGTCAAATTATAGGTCTGTTTAGACCTGTTTACCGTCAAACTCGTTTAAGTGATATGCGTATTGTGGCTCATAAAAGTACAGCATTGGCTGCACAAAACTTTATGATTAGTATGGCGGCTATTGGTTACGATACTTGCCCTATGGAGGGCTTTGACTCTAAGAGGGTGAAACAAATAATGAATTTACCTAAATCGGCTGAGATAACTATGATTGTAAGTTGTGGTGTTCGAGACGATAATGGGGTGTATGGCTCTCAATTTAGAGTCCCTTTCGAAGAGGTTTATTTTGCATCTTAGCTTGCTTAAACGCACACTATAATCATAATAATACTAGAGGAATAGTTCAATTCCATTGATACTCAGTTGGGTATGATTTTTGAAGTAATTTATGTAAATTTGATTTGTATACATCTAAAAATCCACCCCATGAAGATTACTAGAACGATTTTAATAGTTTTATCATTTTACATTCATTGCTCTGCACAGGCACAATTAGCCTCTGGAAGCACTGCACCAAATTTCACCCTTACCGATATTGATGGCAACACCCATCAATTGTATGATTACTTAGACCAAGGAAAGGCTGTTTTATTAGACTTTTTTGCTGTTTGGTGTGGTCCTTGCCAAAATCATGCACCTAGTTTAGACGCTGCTTACCAACAATTTGGACCTAGTGGAGATAATTCTATGGTGTTTTTAGCCTTAGAGGCTGACGATGCTACTAGCGATGCACAGTGCGATAGTTATGGGGGCTTTCAGTGGAGTTCGGTATTATCTTATCCTATAATCAATAATACAGGCTATGTACCTTCAGATTATGCAGTTACTTATTATCCTACAATTTATGTGGTATGTCCCGATAGAATTATTACAGAAGTTGGGCAAGTTGATGCCAGTACAATTGCTTCATTTGTAGATGCAAATTGCGATTTGATGGTCTATCAAAATGATTTAAAAGTGCAAAATGTTAATACCAATATTGACAATTGTAACGGTGAAGTAAACCCAGTAGTAGAGATTAAGAATGTAGGCTCTGGCTCAATTAACAACCCTGTAGTAGACTTATATTTGGACGATGAACTCATTGAAACTGTTTCCTGGTTAGGAAATATTTCATCTTATGAATCTGTTCTTCTAGAATTTGCTAGTCTCAATTCTATTTCTGCTGGTTCGCATACTTTTGAAGCGGTGGTAATAGGTTCTGATGATAATTCTGCAAATAATAGCATGAGTGTAGATTTTAGTATAAATCAATTTACTAGTAACCTAATTGCACTAGACATCACCTTCGATAATTATCCTTCAGAGACTTCTTGGGAGCTTTTAAATAGCTCTGGCGAGGTATTGTATAATGGCTCAGGATATTCTAATGCTAACGGCTCCATTTCCGAATCATTTGAATTAGTCGCTGGCGATTGTTATTCGTTTTCTATTTTCGATACATATGGAGATGGGATATGCTGTTCTTATGGAAATGGATCTTATAGTTTAAGCGCTGATGGTATAGTTATTAATGGAGGAGATTTTGCTAGCTCAGAACATTTCAACTTCTATGTAGGTTCTGCCGCATCTGTTTTGTCACAACAAATTGAATTGCCTGTAGGTTGGTCGATGTTCTCAACTTATATGCAAGCAGAAAACATGGATTTAATGGCTTTACTAAGTGGTGTGCAAACCCAAATTGTAATTGCAAAAGACTATATGGGTTCGGCCTATTTACCTGACTGGGATTATAATGGTATTGGCGATGTACAGTACGAGCAGGGCTATCAAATTAAAACAACTGAGGCTTGTAGCTTTATTATAGCTGGAACTTATTTGGAACCTGAAGAAAATCCTGTAGGCCTAGTTTCTGGCTGGAATATCATTTCGTATTTAAGAGTTGAGCCTGCAGCTGCAGATTTAGTGTTTAGCGAATTAAATGCAGCAGGGAACATTGTTATTGCAAAAGATGCAAGTGGAGCTGCTTATTTACCCGCATGGGATTTTAATGGGATAGGCGATTTGGAGCCTGGAAAAGGGTATCAATTAAAAACGAATCTTGCAGGCGAGCTTCTTTACCTTCCTAACAGTCAACAATACGAATAGGGTTAAAAGTAAAAAGCTTCACCAAAGTGAAGCTTTTAATCTAAATCCCAAAACTTGAAAATGAATAGCTTCACTATGTAAAGCGTATCGTTTTAAGTTAGTTATATTCAAGTCAAACGCTATGCCAAAATAGAATACAGTTCATTTTTGGCAAAACACTATAGCCCTAAAACTCAAAGCTAACAACTTCATAAATTACTTTGTTTACAAAGAAATCACCCTTTAGTTTGTCGGTGTTTGAGTTGTTATTTATTAGATATAAAAAAAAGGCTGTCTCGAAAGAGACAGCCTTTTAAAGAAAAATATATTTAGAACTTATTCTGTAATCACAACTTTTTTGGTAATGCTTGTTCCATTGTTATTCAACTGAACAAAATAGATTCCTGCTTTAAGGCTTGCATAAAGATCTTTTAGTTGAATGCTGTTATTCGCAGCTTTCATCTTCAGGTCTTTTTGCGCTAAAACAGCTCCATATACATTACTCAATACAATTTGAATTTGAGCATCTTGATACAAGTCAAACTCTATAGTAGCATCACCTTTTGATGGATTAGGGTAGATGTTTAATTCTGTAAATGGATTTTCATCGATAGAAAGCTCATCGCTGTTACAAACTACGAAGTTGTCTATATACAACCAGTTCCCTTCAGAACCTGTGAATTCAAATTTCAAGATTACATTACTCTCTCCAGCGAAAGCATTTAGGTTTACGCTAAACTGCTCCCATTGTCCATCAGTAGGAACAAAGTCGAAGAAACTATTTCCACCACCATTTGTAGCAAGTGCATCTGTGTCTTTGTCAAATCTTTTCGTCCACGAACGACCACAGTTGTCGCTTACATGGATGAGGAGTTGATCATCTGAGTTTCCATTTTTTCTAGCATGTGCTAAATCAAAATAAGCACGAATAGGTGTTGAGGTACTACTAAGGTCTATACTAGGCGTAAGTAGGGTATGTACTTCTCCCATTTGTTCAAACTCACTACTTCTAATACGGTAAGAAGCGTTGTTTGCTCCATTGTCTATTGGACTTAGGGTAGGACTCGAAGCTTGAGTTGTTCTTTCCCAGCTTTGATCTTCTGAAGCTGAAAGAGCCCAGTTCCATTGTGGGTTATTCTCGAAAGTAGGGAATTCACTCGATTCAAAATTCTGGAAGTAAGGTGCCGACATATCAGCATCATCTGCAGAAATGTTAATATATGATTCTTTACTAATCGTAGAAGAACCTACACTATTGGTTACGGTTAGGGTAGTTGTAAACACACCTGCTTCGTCATAGTCAACACTTGGGTTTTGTTCTGAAGAAGTTGCTGGAGTACCACCTTCAAAGGTCCATTCAAAAGAACTGATACTATCTATAGGAGTGTTATATGATTCGTTGTTGTAGTTAAACCCGTCTCCTGCACAACCATAAATGTAATTAGAAGTAAATTCTGCAATTGGCGCACATGCTACAGTCACATAATCGTCTGCCGTACCTGTTGCAGCAATGTTCGCGTCAGTTACTAGGTTATTTCTATACGTAGTTATTGCACTTCGCATACGCGAACCTTGACCTAAAGAAAACATATTCATACAGTGATCATCTGAATAGTCCATATAGTTCATAAACATTTCGCCAGATGCTTGGGTAATTGTTTGCCCTGCACCTGCAGAACAGTACGAAGATCCAACATGCCAAGGAAAGTTACTTGTACAAACACCATAGTTTGGTTCTTCAGCAGTAGGCGTATCGTTCACGAAATCTGTTCCACAGTCAGCATCACCCCAAATGTGTCTAAGGTTTAACCAGTGTCCGGCTTCATGAGTTAGTGTTCTTCCGTAGTTTCCTGAGGCAGTTTCGATAGAGCCACAGTAGTCATGTCGTACTACAATACCATCCGTTTCTGCATCGCCCCATAATTGATCTGGAAATTGAGCGAACCCAAGAATAATCCCTCCTGAAGTTCCGAAATTTTCAATTGTTTTTACCACCCATACATTTAGGTAGTGTTGGGGATCCCATTGAATAAGAGCCTTTACATTATCTCTTGCACTAACGGTAAGATTAGAATAGGTTCTTGTTACCCCTTCAGTACAGTTTCCATTAGGATCTAATTTCGCTAAACGAAATTTAATATTTGTATCACCAGTATATTCAGCAAATACTGCTGGAGTGTTCGTTGAGTCAGCATTTAAATGAGCAAAATCTTTATTTAAGATATCCATTTGATCATTAATTTGCTCAATAGAGATATTTTCTGATCCACCTTGGTGAATAACATGAAATACTACGGGTACAATATAGTGATCGTCACTTTTTAGACCCTTGGCAGTATTTTCTTGTTGTAGCTTATTAAAAGCCTCTAATTTTTTTTCTAAAATCGCAGCTTCAGCTGGTCTGTCAGCATATAATTCTTGACGATGCTCTACGGCACCACACCAATTTTGTGCTGATACAGAAGTAATTCCTGCTAATAAGATAAAAGTAATTGCAATAAGCTTCTTCATGTGATAAGAAATAGTTCCTAATTGTTTTTGTGTAAACATCTTATTATGAGGTGTATGACCAGAAATAAGGATGCCAAATATACGCATATATAAACAAATTGTATGCCCTGATTAATTCTTTATTATTCTTTTTACAGAAGTGTAGCCGCCTTTTGATTTTTGTTATTTTTACCTACAATGAAAAAGAAGAAAAGAAATAGAGGTGATTCACCAAAGTCGCCGAATTTAAATACACTTAAAAGAAGTGTAGCTGAAGTGTGTAATGGTGCAATTAAACCTTTAACACATAGAGATATATGTCGTTTACTACAAGTGAAGGATAAGATTGCAAAGCATCAAGTTTTATTTATCATAAAAAATCTTCTTGCAGAAGGTAGTATTAAAGAAACTGGGCATGGTAAGTATGGTTCAAAAACAAATCAGGAATATTACGAAGGAAGAATAGATAAAATCGGTTCCGGCGCAGGTTATATAATCTGTGATGATTTAGAAACTGATATTTACGTGTCTGTAAGAAATGCTGGGCAAACCTTAGGTGGTGATCGTGTTCGTGTAATTCTTACCGGACAACAGAAGGGGAAAAACCCTGAAGGAGTTGTTGTTGCCGTTATTGAGCGTGGTAGAACAGAGTTTGTAGGAAATATGCGTATTGACTCTCGAAATAGTTTTATGACACCTGATAACTCAAGGGTTGGTACAGATTTTTATATCCCTAAGGACAAACTTAATGGCGCTAAAAATGGAGATAAGGTAATTGTTGAGCTTTTAGATTGGCCAAAAAATGCCAAAAGTCCTTTTGCAAAAGTATCTAAAGTTATTGGTGCTGCAGGAGAACACAACGCTGAGATTCATGCTATTTTAGCTGAGTTTGGATTGCCTTATGAATTCCCGGAAGCTGTGGAGAATTATGTGGCTTCATTACCAGAAGAGATTTCTGAAGAAGAGATAAAAAAGCGCCGAGATATGCGCCAGGTGTTAACCTTTACAATTGACCCTCATGATGCTAAAGATTTTGATGACGCTTTATCGATTGAGAAAGTAGGGGATGATCGTTGGGAAATAGGAATTCATATAGCAGATGTTTCTCATTATGTAGAGGAAGGAAGTTTGTTAAATGATGAGGCTTATGACCGAGCGACTTCTGTGTATTTGGTAGATAGGGTAGTGCCGATGCTTCCAGAGAAGCTATCGAATAAAGTGTGTTCCTTGCGTCCGCATGAAGAGAAATTGTGTTTTTCGGCAATATTTACCATGAATTCTAAAGCTGAGGTTGTAGAGGAGTGGTTTGGAAGAACAGTTATTTACTCTGATCACAGATTTACTTATGAAGATGCCCAGGAGGTTATAGAGAAAAAGGAAGGCAAGTTTGCCGAAGAGATTCTCTTTATGGATGGTTTAGCAAAAATTATGCGTGCAAAACGTATTGATGAGGGTGCTATAACTTTTGATAGGGTAGAGGTGAAGTTCCAATTGGATGAAGCTAATAACCCTACGGGAGTCTATTTTAAGCAGGCTAAAGATGCGAATAAACTGATTGAAGAATATATGTTGCTTGCCAACAGAAAGGTAGCTTCATTTATAGGTAGAAAGGCTGATGGCACCCCTAGTAAAAAGCCATTTGTATATAGAGTACACGATGTGCCTGACCCAGATAAAATAGGTTCATTTTCTACTTTTGTACAGCAGTTTGGTCATACTATGAATATGCAATCTCCAAAAGAGATAGCGAATTCCATGAACCGTGTTTTGGCAAAAGTTTCTGGAAAGCGCGAAGAAAATATGGTTGAATTATTAGCTATTCGTACCATGAGTAAGGCGAAGTATACAATAGAGAATATAGGTCATTATGGTTTAGGCTTCGACTATTACTCTCACTTTACATCTCCTATTCGACGTTGGCCAGATGTTATGGTTCATCGTTTGTTACAAAGATATTTAGATGGTGAAAAAGTAGTAGAAAAAGAGGCTATAGAGGAACAGTGTAAGCACTCTTCGGCTATGGAGAAATTGTCTACCGATGCCGAAAGGGCTTCTATAAAATACATGCAAGTAAAATACTTAGTAGGTAAAGAGGGACAAGAGTTTATGGGTCTTGTTTCTGGAGTAACAGAATTTGGAATGTTTATAGAACTCGAAGAAAGTCTTTGTGAAGGATTGGTTGCGATGCGCGATCTTAAGGATGACCATTACGAACTAAACAAAGAGAGCTTTAGTTTGGTTGGTAGGCGAAACGGAAGAAAATTACAACTTGGAGATCAAGTTCGCATTCGAGTTCGCAATGTAGATTTAGTTAAAAAGCAAATTGATTTTGAGCTTGCTTAAAAACATAAATTAAATATAAAAGCCCCACTCTTAGAGTGGGGCTTTTACTTTATACTAAGTACTTATATTTTTACGCTTTAGTGAACTGTTCTAAGAATCGAACATCGTTCTCAAAGAACATACGCAAATCTTTGATTTGATATTTTAGCATCGTTATACGTTCTATACCCATACCAAAAGCGAATCCGGAATATTTTTTTGAATCTATACCACAGTTGTCTAAAACATTAGGGTCAACCATACCACAACCTAAAATCTCTACCCATCCTGTATATTTACAAATGTTACAACCTTTACTCTTGCATATATTACAAGAGATATCTACCTCGGCACTAGGTTCTGTAAACGGAAAGTAAGAAGGTCGAAGTCTGATTTTGGTTTCTTTTCCAAAAAACTCTTGAGCGAAGTGTAGTAAAGTTTGCTTTAAGTCAGCAAAAGAAACATTTTCGTCAATATATAAACCTTCAATTTGGTGAAATATACAATGTGCTCTTGCAGAGATGTCTTCATTACGAAACACTCTTCCTGGAGATAGCGTACGAATAGGTGCTTCATTTTTCTCCATAAAGCGAACCTGAACCGATGAAGTATGTGTTCGGAGTAAAACGTCAGGGTCAGTTTGAATAAAGAAGGTGTCTTGCATATCGCGTGCAGGATGTTCTTCGGGTAAATTTAGCGCACTAAAGTTATGCCAGTCATCTTCAATTTCTGGACCTTCAGAAATGGTGAATCCTAAACGCGCAAAGATTTCAACAATTTCATTTTTTACAATCGATAAAGGGTGTCTTGAGCCTAAACGCATTGGTTCGGCACTCATAGTAAGGTCTAAGCCACTACCAGCACTTTCTTCTTTTTGTTCTAAGGATTCTTTAAGGGCATCAACTTTTTCTTGAGCCTTCGTTTTAAGTTCATTTAAGTTTTGGCCAAAAGCTTTTTTCTCTTGATTTGGAACGTCTTTAAAGGCTAGAAATAAGTCGTTTAACACACCTTTCTTCCCTAAGAATTTAATTCTAAACTGCTCAACTGATTCTGCTGAATCGGCTTGGAATTTTTCTACTTCAACAATAAGTTCCTTAATCTTGTTTAGCATGATCTTTGCTTTATCTCATCGAAGTAAAGTCGATAAGTGAAAATTTGTATATTTGGCTTTTACCAATTGCGCAATATTACTAAATATTAAGGACATATGAAACGTAAATCACTCGGCATTGTAGGCTTGTTTGTAGCCCTATTCAGTATTATCACTTGTATTAGCTCTTGCGAGGTCGTACATACTTACAAAGCAGAAGTAAGAGTTGTAAACGCCAATGGAGCACCCATGAGTGGTGTTGATGTAACAACAAATGTGGATGTTGACCAAGCACATGTTGTTTATAGAACTGCTGTTACCGACGGTACGGGTAGAGTTTATTTTGAATACAACAACGTAGCAATATTAAAAGTTAACGCTGATAAAGGAAATTATCATGGCGAAGGCTTAATTGTTTTAGAAGAAGATCAAGAAGTACAAGTTACTGTTGTGGTATACAACTAAAGGGTAATCCCGCTTGCTTCAAAGTATAAAATAGCAGCTTCCTTCATTAATATGGTTTGTTCACCAGGCTTTAATGGAGGAAGTTTTTCGTTTATAGCATAATGAGGCCAGCCATCTTTATCACGACCTTCTAATTCATAATAGCCATAGTTGCTCAGTAATCTGCAAATGGCAATATGTAGTAAATCCATTTTTTCTTCTTTGGAAAACTCACGATATCCTTTCCCTAACTCTTGAATACCAATAAGAAACAAGATAGCTTGAAGATCTAATTCTTCTCCATCCCCAAATTCATTAGAGACGAAAGTCACTAGTTTTTCCCACTTTTCCTTAGATTCTGGATTCCTCATTTTGAAATATTTTGCGACAAAAGTACGATGTTCTTTGGAATCTACATTTCTCCGCGTAAATTTATCCTATGAATTATTTCGACTATTTACTTTTACTCCCTGTAGTGTATGGCCTGTATAGGGGTTTTACGAAGGGGCTTATTATAGAGTTAGCTTCATTAGTAGCTCTTGTAGCCGGTGTTTATGGTGCTATGCACTTTTCTTCTTTCACTTTTGAGTACTTGAGTGCGTTTGTGGAAATTGAAATGGCTTATTTGCAATTAGCTTCCTATGGTTTAACTTTTCTATTAATCGTTTTGGTGATTACGCTAACCGGTAAAATATTGACTATGTTGGTGAAGATGGTTGCTTTGGGGGTCGTCAATCGAATGATGGGTGCTATTTTCGGTGGTCTAAAAGCACTATTGATCTTGTCGGTTTTATTGATGTTTTTCGACCGACTCAACAATCAATTTGGGATAGTAAAGATTGAAGTTTTAGATGCCTCTGTTCTGTATAGCCCTATACTAACTCAAACTCAAAATATATATCCAAATGTATTGGAGGAGTTTGAGAAACAAAAAGATGCATTAAAACCCTAGGAGTAATCTTATTTGATTGATTCTCAATCGAATTTCATAAATTGCATGGAATAAATTCAGATTATGCAAGCCTCCAGATTAACATTTATTTCTTCTTTCTTCTTTCTTTTAATAGAGATTTGTGCGCAAGATTGCACACAGCTTGAATTGAATTTAATTATTAATACTGGGGATTGGGCTGAAGAGTACTCATGGTCTGTTACAGATGAACAAGGAGCATTAATAGACACTTCATCAATTACGTATTTAAACTATTCTGAATACTCCGAATCTATTTGTTTAGAGCAAGGTTGTTATACCTACAATTTGTATGACAGCTATGGTGATGGCTGGCAAGGGGGCTCCTATAGCATTGTTACAAACACCGAGATGCTTATTAGTTCTGGAAGCATGGATGGGAGTTATTATAGCTCATCTCAAAATTTTTGCGTTCAGCAGGCCATGTTTGAACCCTGTCCATTTAATAGTTTAACAGTAACTATTGAAACGGGATCTTTTGCAGAGGAACTAAGTTGGTCTATTCACGATAGTATTGGGGTTTTAGTAGATTCTTTGTACGCCTATTATTATGTGTCTGAATATATTGATTATAACACCTATCAGCATGAAGTTTGTTTAGATGATGGGTGTTATTATTTCAATATGTACGATAGTTCTGGAGATGGTTGGCAAGGAGGCAATTTTACCATAAGTACGGAACAATCAATCATCATAGCTTCTGGAGATTTACCTTTAGGCTTGTATGAAGACTTATTTTTTTCTGTGAATGGGGTTTGTAACCTTGTAGTATGCACAGATGAAAATGCGGATAACTACAATGAAGTTTCTACTTTGGGATCAGATTGTATTTATACTTCGGAACATACGAGTTTATTTGGACAGTGGGCAGATGAAAGTCTACCAATTAATGGTTTGGGTGGAAGTTATTCTGATGTCTATGGATATGAAAAAGATGGAAGGGAGTTTGCGATTATAGGTTCCACGAACGGAACCCACATCATAGATATAAATGAAACTGGAAACCTATTTGAGATCGCTTTTATTCAAGGAGCTTATTCAGGTTCGGGTGTAACTCATAGAGATTATCATACTTTTGGAGATTATTTGTATGCCGTATGTGATCAGGGATCAAGTACGCTTCAAATAATTGATCTGACTAATCTTCCCGAATCAGTAGAAGTAGTTTATGATTCGGATGAGCTTTTTAGTCGATCTCATAATATATTTATTGATACCATTTCTCAAAAATTATATTCCTGTTCTACTAAAGGTTATGATGAATCTAATAATTATTGGACATCTTCCTTATGTGTGTACGATATATCTAATCCTATACAGCCTAGTTTTTTGCACAATATGAATGAGTACATTCCAAACACACACGATATATGGGTAGATAGTGATACAGCTTTTATTAATTGCCCTGGAACCGGAACTTTAATTTGGGAGTTTGATGGACAACCAAGTCAAATTTCTTCGTTTACTTCATATCCAGATTTCGGGACCAATCATTCCGGATGGAAATCGGGGCATACCTACGTTTTTGCAGAAGAGAATAGTGGTTATGATGTGAAAGTTGTTGATGCTTCTGATGTGTCAAACTTAGAGCTTTTGGCTACCTTAAATTCTAATGTAAATGAGTTTTCAATAGCTCATAACTTGATGATTAAAGATGATTTAGTATACATCTCCTATTACCAAGATGGGCTTCAGGTTTTTGATATATCGAACCCTATGAACCCAATCCAGGTTGCTTATTATGATACATATATGCCAACAAATTATGGGGGCTATGCTGGGGCTTGGGGGGTTTATGCATTTTTGCCCTCTAGAAGAGTTTTAATCTCTGATGTACAATCTGGATTATTTGTATTGGAAATGAATTTAGCAGAACAACAAACGATTCAATTAAATAGTGGATGGAATATGGTGTCTACCTATTTGTACAATAATGAATTAACAGCTACATTATTTATGGAAGAAAATACCGATAACACCATCATTATGAAAAATAATTTAGGTGAATCGTATCTTCCGTTATGGGATTATGATGGTATTGGGTATATGGAGTATGGACAGGGATACCAAGTGAAGGTTTATGAAGATGCAACCTTATGGGTTCATGGAGAGAAATTATACACCCCATTAATCTTAAATCAAGGATGGAATATGATTGCTGTTTTATCTCAAACTTCTCAACCTATACAGGAAGTGCTTTCTAGCTGTACGGAATTGGTAATTGTTGCCAAAAACAGTTTAGGTGTAGCTTATTTGCCACAGTGGGAGTTTGATGGCATTGGGCTTATGATTCCGGGTCAGGGGTATCAAATTAAAATGGAATCGGAATCAGAGATTACATTTGAATAATAAATAAAGTGGCTCTTAGGAGCCGCTTTTTTTATTTGTTGATGGCTTTTACACCAGGAAGTTCTTTCCCTTCTAGATATTCGAGCATGGCCCCACCACCGGTAGATACATAACTCACTTTATCTTGCATATTGAATTTCTTTACTGCGGCAACAGAATCTCCACCACCTACTAAAGAGAAGCTACCTAGGGCAGTTGCATCTGAAATAGCTTGAGCCACAAACTTCGTCCCTTCAGCAAATTTTTCCATTTCGAACACGCCCATAGGTCCGTTCCAAAGAATAGTTTTTGAATCTAAAATCGCTTCGCGATAAATAGTTTTAGTCTTGTCGCTGATGTCTAATCCCATCCATCCATCTTCAACTTTATCGATGTCAGTAACAGCAGTGTTAGCCTCGTTAGAGAATGCATCGGCATTTAAAGAATCGACTGGGATCAATAATTCAACGCCTTTTTCTTTCGCCTCAGCTATTAATGAAAGGGCTAGGTCTAATTTATCATCTTCTACTAGAGAGTCACCTACATTTCCGCCCATTGCTTTAGCGAAGGTGTAAGACATTCCACCACCAATAATAATTTTATCAACTTTATCCATCAACTTAGTGATGATGGTAATTTTAGAAGAAACTTTAGCTCCACCCATAATAGCAGCGATAGGTCTTTCGCCTTCGTTAACCACTTTTTCAAGGTTGGTAATTTCGTTTGCCATTACGTAGCCAAAGCACTTGTTGTTGCCAACAAAATCAGCTATTACAGCCGTAGATGCATGTGCGCGGTGTGCAGTTCCGAATGCATCATTTACATAGATGTCGGCAATAGAAGAAAGTTTTTTTGCGAAGGCAGCATCACCTGCTTTTTCTTCTGCATAAAAACGCAAGTTTTCTAATAACAAAACTTCACCATTTTGAAGATTGTTTGCAGCCTCGCTTACATCTTCACCAATACAATCGTTTGCAAACTGTACAGTCAGATTTAATTGATTTGAAAGATGCTTTACAATATGTTTTAAAGAGAATTTATTTTCAGGGCCATTCTTAGGTCTTCCTAAATGCGACATTAAGATTACAGCTCCACCATCGCTAAGAATTTTATTGATAGTAGGGAGGGCGGCGCAAATTCGTGTATCGTCTGTAATTTCAAAATTAGCGTTTAAAGGCACGTTAAAATCTACTCTTATTAAGGCTTTTTTGCCTTCGAAATTAATCTGATCTATCGTTTTCATAGCGCAAAAGTAAGTCTTCTGTTTGGTACAGTAAAGCATCTTTGTTAATTAGGTGATTTTAAGTATTACTTGCATAGCTTTTCGGGTTTGAGTACGGAGTTTTACCTCTTATTCTCGCTCAGTAATCATTAGTAATTAATCATTCATAAGTCAATGCAAATTGTATCTTTGAAAGATGTTATTTAAAGAGCTTTTAGGCCAAGATAAATTGAAAAAATTGTTGATGCAAACGGTGCGCGAAGAGCGAGTACCACATGCTCAACTTTTTTTAGGCTCTAAAGGTTCTGCAAATTTGGGGATTGCATTAGCTTTTGCTCAGTACGTAAGCTGTACAAATAAACTCGAAGACGATTCGTGTGGTATATGTCTTTCTTGCGTGAAACATCAAAAATTTGCACATCCAGATTTGCACTTTGTTTTTCCTGTTGCCACTACAGCATCGGTAAAAACAAAACCTGTTAGCAAGAACTTTTTAGTGGAATGGAGAGCGCTATTGAATGATAATGCGTATTTTTCTCTGTTCGATTGGCTTAAATATATTGGCGTAGAAAATAAGCAAGGGATTATTTCTGTTGAAGAAAGTGCTCATATCATGAAAGATTTGAGTTTGAAACCTTACGAAAGCGACACGAAAATTATGTTGATTTGGATGCCTGAAAAGATGAATATTCAGGCGGCAAATAAGTTATTGAAGATTATCGAGGAGCCACCTCATAAGACGCTCTTTTTGTTGGTAGCAGAAAGCGCCGAAAATATGTTGGCTACAGTTTTATCGCGTACTCAATTGTTAAAAGTCCCTAGGTATTCTGACACCGAGGTGATACATTATTTAACGAGTCGTGGTATAGAGCAAGGAAAAGCTCAAATGATTTCAGCTTTAGTAGAGGGTAATATCAATGAGGCCCTTCAATTAGCTGAACACGCAGAAGATGCAGAGGAAAACTCTTTGCGTTTTGTGCAGTGGATGCGCTTATGCTTTAGCGCTTTACAAGTGAAAGATATTGACAAATTGGTGCAATGGTCTGAGGCTATGGCAAAGGCAGGAAGAGAAAATCAAAAGAGTTTCCTTCTGTTTGCATCCAATGTAATGCGTGATGCATTACTGAAAAACTATGGTGTTGACGCTATGATGAAAATGAATGTTGGCGGTCAGAACTTCACTATGGACAAGTTTGCTCCGTTTATCCATGCCGATAATTGCATGGAGATTATGGAGGAGCTAAATATGGCGCAGCTGCATATTGAAAGAAATGCAAATCCTAAGATTTTATTCTTAGACACTTCTTTTAAAATTGCTCGTTTGCTCCATAAAAAATTAAAACAGGCTATTGCCTGATAAAAACATAAAAATGGCGTGTACGAATTGTTCAACAACCGCGGTTAAGGCCCCAGGTTGTCAAAGTAAAGGAGCTTGTAGTACTGGTAATTGTGGTAAAATGCCTGTTTTCAACTGGCTCTCAAATATGAGTTTACCTACTGGTCAAGAGCCTTTCGATATCTTAGAAGTACGTTTTAAAAACGGTCGAAAAGAATTCTTCAAAAATAAGTATAACTTAAGTGTTCAAATGGGCGATACCGTTGCGGTAGAAGGAAGTCCTGGGCACGATATCGGGGTGGTTTCCTTAAAGGGAGAGCTCGTTCGATTGCAAATGCGTAAAAAGAAAGTTGGCCTCGATAGTGAGAAGGTGAAAACGCTCTATCGTCATGCTTCAGAAAGTGATATTGAGAAGTGGGGCTTAGCTAGATCTCGTGAGAAAGAGGCGATGTATAAAGCACGGGAAATGGCTTCGAGCTTAGGTTTAGAAATGAAAATTGGTGACGTAGAGTTTCAAGGAGACAATATTAAAGCCATTTTCTACTACACTTCTGAAGGTCGTGTTGACTTCCGTGAGTTGATAAAAGTGATGGCGGACGATTTTAAAGTCCGTATAGAAATGCGACAAATCGGTACACGTCAAGAAGCTCAGCGTATGGGGGGTATTGGTTCTTGTGGTAGAGAATTGTGTTGTAGTACCTGGCTTAACGATTTCCGTTCGGTTAGTACAAGTGCTGCTCGTTACCAGCAATTGTCATTAAATCCGCAAAAGTTGGCTGGACAATGTGGGAAACTTAAATGTTGTTTGAACTATGAGTTAGATCTGTATGTGGAGGCTACTAAAGGTTTTCCTGATTCTAATGTAAAGTTGAAAACAAAAAAGGGTGATGCCTTTATGCAGAAGATGGATATCTTCAGACGTAAACTATGGTACTCCTATATTAAAGACCCTTCTAAATTTATAGAACTAAATTTAGACAAGGTTCAAGAAATTCTTGCAGAAAACAAAAACGGTAAATTCCCAGAATCTATTGAGATGTATATTCAAGCCTTTGTAGAAGAGGTGAAGCCAGACTACGAAAATGTTGTGGGTCAGGATAGTATCACACGTTTTGATAAGAGCTCGAAGTCTAAAAAGTCGAATAAAAAACGCCCAGCACGTGCTTCGGGTGGACAACGACAGCGCCAAGGAACCCAAAAGGAAAAAGCTAAAACAGGCAATACACCTTCTAAACCACAGAATAGACAAGGTGCAGGGCAGGGTAATGCTAAGCCTAAAAGAAGTCCTTCTAGACAACGTCGCTTATTAAAGCCTGATGAGAACAAGAGCAATAACAATAAGGATAATGGCACTAAGACACCTGAGTAAATTTGGATTTTTCGTAGCCCTTTTGCTCCTTGTGTCTTGCGATACTCCTAAGGTATATGATGAATATCAAGCAATCTATTCGGACGGTTGGTTGGCTACAGAATCTGTAGATTTTGAAATTGAAATGGAAGCTGTCGAAGGTTCTGTTTTCAATTATTTAATTGGGCTTAGAAACAACAACGATTATCTGTATTCTAACATTTTCTTTTTTGTAGATGTAGAAAACCCAGATGGAGAACATCAACTAGATACACTTCAATATTTGCTTGCTGAACCTAATGGTAAGTGGCTTGGTTCTGGTGTAGGTGCAATAAAACACAATCTTTTTAAGTTTAAACAAGAGCAGTCTATGGAGGCGGGTATCTACAAGATTAAGTTTTCTCATGGTATGCGCGATGAGATGCTTTTGGGTATAGAAGATGTAGGCTTTAGAATTGAACGATCAAATTAAAATGACCTTGAAAAAGAAATTATCGACTTGGTTTATACGCCTATTTTGGTTGGGGGTTTTAACTCCAATCTTGGGTGTTGCAGCCGGAGTTTGGTTTGCATCTATGGGTTGGTTTGGCCCTTTACCTTCATTTGAGGAATTAGAGAATCCACAACAAAATTTAGCTACAGAGATCTATGCTTCTGATGGCGTTCTTTTAGGGAAATTCTTTTACGAAAATCGTTCTCCTATTATTTATGATCAATTATCACCACACCTTGTAAATGCACTTATTTCAACCGAAGATGAGCGTTTTAGGGAACACTCAGCAATTGATGCTAAGTCCTTAGCTCGTGCTATTGTTGGTACTTTAACAGGGCAAAGTGCTGGTGGTGGCTCGACCATAACACAGCAGTTGTCGAAAATGCTTTTTACCAATGTTTCAAGATCAAAGATTGAACGTGTTAAGCAAAAGTTTAAAGAGTGGGTTATTTCGGTTCGATTAGAAAGAAATTTCACGAAGGATGAAATCCTAAGCATGTACTTTAATAAGTTCGACTTTTTATACTTGGCAGTAGGCGTAAAGTCAGCAGCTAAAATTTATTTCAATACTACTCCTGATCAGCTAACTATAGAACAAGCTGCAGTATTGGTTGGGATGGCTAAAAACCCTTCCTTATTCAATCCAAAACGCTTTCCAGAAAATGCATTCAACAGAAGAAATGTAGTTTTAGGACAGATGTTTCGCAATGGCGTGATTGAAGAGATCGAAAGAGATTCATTATCAACCTTACCCATAGAACTCGATTTTAAACGTACCAACCATAATGATGGTTTAGCACCTTATTTTAGAGAGTACTTACGTAAGTATATGAAGGATTGGTTAAAAGAAAATAAAAAGCCCGACGGTACGGAATATAATATTTATGCAGATGGATTGAAAATCTATACCACTATAGATTCTCGAATGCAAACGTATGCCGAAGAGGCTGTGGCAACACATATGCCTTTTTTGCAAGAACAGTTTTACAATCATTGGGATGGTGAAGGCGATGAGTTTGTAAACGCTCCTTTCGATGAAGAACTCCGTCAGGGACAAGTTGACACCTTGATGTTGTCTGCAATGAAAAGAAGTGAGCGTTACCGGAAATTACGTAAACGCAAGGCAGACGATTCAGAGATTAAAGAAGCTTTTAACAGCCCTGCAAAGATGAACGTATTTACCTGGAATGGTGGTGTAGATACGATGCTTACGCCAATGGATTCTATCTTACATTATAAATATCTCCTGCAAACGGGTATGATGTCTATGGACCCTCAAACAGGTTTTGTGAAAGCTTGGGTAGGAGGAATCGATCATCATTATTTCCAATACGATCACGTTAAAGATGCCAAGCGACAAGTGGGCTCTACTTTTAAACCTTTTGTTTATGCTACTGCAATAGATCAACACAACTACTCTCCGTGTATGACAGTACCTAATGTACAGGTGATTTTCGAAAAGAATCTTGGGGATTAGAAGAAGATTGGATTCCACGAAATTCAGGTGAGAAATATGGAGGTGAGTTAAATCTTAAGGATGCTTTAGCAAATTCTGTAAATACAATTACAGCTTATTTAATGAAACAAGTAGGTCCTCGAAAAGTTCGAAAAATGGCTAGAGCTATGGGCTTGAAAAGTAATATTCCACCAGCGCCATCCATTTGTTTGGGAACCCCTGATGTTTCGGTTTATGAAATGGTGGGTGCTTATGGAACTTTCGCTAACAAAGGTGTTTATACCAGCCCTATATTCTTGAACCGTATTGAAGATAAAAACGGAGTTGTTTTGGATGAGTTTAGTCCGATGACAAAAGAAGTGTTAAGCGAGGAAAAAGCCTATGTAATGTTGAGCCTTATGCAAGGCGTAACTACCAGAGGTTCGGGAGTTCGCTTGCGTTGGAAGTATGGCTTTAAAAATCAAATTGCAGGTAAAACAGGAACTACACAAAATCAATCAGATGGTTGGTTTATGGGAGTTGTACCTAATTTGGTAACGGGTGTTTGGACTGGTGCCGAAGATAGAGCGGTACATTTTAGGTCGATTACCTTAGGGCAAGGAGCGAACATGGCCTTACCTATTTGGGGTGAGTATATGACTAGAGTATATAATGACAAGGATTTAGGGATTTCGAAGGAAGATTTTGAAGAGCCAAACCGTTTGAGTATAGAATTAGACTGTGATAAATTTGAGAAGGAGCGTATTGACTTTGATGAAGATGCAGACAAGCAAGAATTTTAATTTTAGCTGATGATTAATAAAGTAGTTTCCAACGTACAAGAAGCTCTGGAAGGAGTGAAAGATGAAATGACCTTGAAG
>Ga0206680_10000165_pt1 | contig 24633 bp, 21 predicted proteins | sample M115012015metaG_FD_160124 | JGI IMG/M metagenome (GOLD analysis project Ga0206680, IMG submission 160124) | Ammonia-oxidizing marine archaeal communities from Monterey Bay, California, United States - M1 150m 12015 | ecosystem: Environmental > Aquatic > Marine > Intertidal zone | place: USA...
GCCCCCAAGTTCAGGGGCTATACGGACAGTATCCCTACCATGCCGATGGTTGTTCTCCCGACGCTCATCGCAATATGCCTGTACTCCGCGTTGATGTAGCCGTCAGGCGCTTGATTCATTGAGTAGTTGACCGACGCACAGCCGATGGTGGATTGGCCGGACCCGGGAACTCCGGTGAAGCTGACTGTGAAGACATGGGCGGGCCTAGCCGAGCACACCGGCCTCGCACTGCCTCCGGCGGGCCCTAAATTAGTGACTCTCAAACTAATCAACGGTTACAACATCTCGTTTCCGCACTCCTATGTCGAGTCAGTCGAAGAACTCGACGAGGCGCCCATGATAGAGCTGGAGCCTGAACCAGAAGTAGAGCAAGATGAGTCCCTCCCGCTGGTACACCTTATCCACACAGGAGGGACCATCGCGAGCAAGGTCGACTACCGCACCGGTGCAGTAAGCGCCCGCTTCACTCCCAACGAACTGCTCGACGCAGTCCCAGAGTTGCGCAGCATCGCGCGCATACGCGCTGTGAACCTCGGAAGCATGTGGTCTGACGACATCCGTCCAAGGCACTGGAACCGCATGCTGCAGGCCACCAGCGAGGCGTTCTCCGAGGGCGCAGTCGGTGTGGTCATCACTCATGGTACCGACACCCTGCATATCTCTGCAGCAGCGATGTCGTACGGCTGGGCCGGCAGGGGCGGGCGACCTCCTGGAAGAATTGTTCTCACAGGATCGCAGCGCTCGCCCGACCGCGGCTCTTCGGACGCCGCAGAGAATCTCATCTCTGCTGTCTACTGGGCGGCTTACGGCCCCGAGCCTACTGGCTACCGCGACTCTTCGGTTGTAGTCCTGCACGCCGGCTCGTCAGATGGCAGCTGCTCCGTGCTCCCAGGCTGTGCTACCCGCAAGTATCACTCATCAAGACGCGACGCATTCAAGCCAATCAATCAGGAGCCAATAGCGCACGTCAGCCTCGGTCCCGAAGGTCCGTCCATCGAGATGGGCGAACCTTCTGCTTTCGATGCTAGACCTGAGGCAATCGCTCCGATGATGTTCGACGAGTCTACTAGAATCGCCCAGTTCGTAGCCGACGCCCACCTGCAGCCTGACATGGTTCAGGCAGCTATCGATGCGGACTACGATGCGCTGCTGTTCCACGGCACCGGCCTCGGTCACCTACCAATCGCCGACCCACTGGAGGATAGCCCTGAGAACACTCGACTGCGCATCATGCTGGCTGACCACTGCGCAGGAGGGGGAGTGGTCATCGTAGTCACTCAGACCATCCACGGCCCTATCCACATGGACGTCTACGACAAGGGTCGTGACCAACAAGAGATGGGAATCATCGGCCACGGCTCGCTGTGCCCACCATCATCGGCTCTAGTCAAGCTGCACCACTTGCTCTCTCGTGACGAGGGCAGGGACGCTGTGGCTGAAGGTTGGGACAGCGATCTAGTGGGAGAGAACCCACCGGACGCGTTCTCTTGAGCCTTGAAGGTAAGTAGGCGCAGGTGGGAGCAATGGTTGCACCCGACGAACCGTTCAAGTTCTCTCGAACGGGAGCTGTATCGAAGAACAGAGCAGTTTTGGCGGCTATGACCAACAAGCAGAGCAATGACGACGGAACTCTATCTGATGATGAGATTGGCTGGCTACTGCATCGTGCTGACGGCGGGTTCGGAATCGTGACTACCGCTGCTTCACACGTCACGGCTAGCGGCCAGGGTTGGGAGGGCGAGATGGGAGTCTGGGGGGATCACCACATTGACGGCCTCACTAGACTCGCAGACGAGATTCGAAAGCGCGATGCATTGAGTCTCGTGCAAATATTCCACGGAGGCATGCGCGCACCAGAGACAATTACTGGAGTCCAACCTATATCTGCCAGTGAGAATCCGTGCTCTGAGGCGGAGTGCGGTCACTCTAGAGAAGCAACCCAAGAGGAGATTGAAGATATCATCTCATCTTTCGGCGACGCAGCAGCAAGGTGCGCTCAAGCGGGATTTGACGGAGTCGAACTGCATGGTGCTCACGGGTATCTGATTTGCCAGTTCCTCGGGGAATTGACCAACAGGAGGAAGGACGAATGGGGAGGAGGGATAGAGTCACGTTCCCGCTTCCTACTGAAGATACTCGCAGATGTCAGATCCAAGGTTCCTGAGGACTTCTTGATTGGAGTCAGGATTTCTCCCGAGTACACAAAGATAGGAGTCAGAATTGATGACAGCCTTGCCCTCTCTGAGATGCTTGTAGAATCAGGAATTGACTTCTTGCACATCTCCTGCTGGGACTGCTTCAGGCCCCCCTCGGAGTTCCCTGAGGACCCACGAATGTTGACTGAATGGTTCTCACAGAGAATAGGCGGAGCGATTCCGATTATCTCGACTGGCGCAATCTGGTCAACATCTGACGCCCAGGTCGTAATGGGGCACGGTGCCGATCTAGTTGGAGTGGCCAGAGCCGCTGTCGGTCATGCTGACTGGGCTTCCCATATTCATGAGTCGGAGTATGAGCCCGAAAGACCCCCATTTACTCCTCAGCACCTTCGTGAACAGGGACTCAGCAACACATTTGTTGAGTACATGAGGAACTGGAAAGGATTCGTCGAATAGCCCTCTTGCTGATGAACCGACTCGCACTTGGCCGAGCCATGCCGGACTCGCGCAGTGACGAACTCGACGCCATGCGACAGGTCGCTAACAGCCCGGGCGACAGGGCCAGTCTCAGGGAGCTGCGCGAGTCCGGACGCCAGTCTGCCCGTGAACGTATCAACTCGCTACTGGACCCGGATTCCTTCGTCGAAGTCGACGCCTTCGTGCAGCATCGCGCCGGTGAGCACAACATGCACTTGCACCGTCCCCTCGGAGACGGTGTGGTCGCAGGCCACGGCATGCTCGACGGCAGGAGGGTGGTGTGCTTTGCTCAGGACTACTCGGTGTTCGCGGGTACGATGGGCGAGATGCATGCTCAGAAGATAGCCAAGGTTGCCGAGTTCGCCGAGAAGTCCCAACTGCCGATGATATGCATCTGGGACGGTGATGGCCAGCGAGTCGAAGAGGGAGTGACCTCGCTAGGCGCAACCGGTCATCTGCTGGACATATTGGTGGCCTGCTCGGGAAGAATCCCAGTAATCTCGGTCATACTTGGTACGGTTTCTGGTGTCAGCGCGCTTGCAGCAGGCCTCTCTGACTTCGTTATTCTAGGCGCGGAGCACGGACAGATGTTCATGCGCAGCCCCTACATGATTCCCGAGATAGTCGAGGGTGAGCTCGATGAGGCCAGCCTCGGAGGGGCTGAGCAGCACGCCAGCCGCAGCGGAGTCGCCTGCCTCATCGCAGAGGACGAGTCCGATGCTATCGACATCGCCGCTGAGATCCTCTCCTACCTGCCTGACCATACCCTCGCAGAGCCTGACAGAATTCCCGGCGAAGATAAGTGGAACAGGGAGTGCAAGGGCCTGAGCAAGATTGTCCCTTCAGACTCAAACCGCCCTTACGATATGCGCAGGGTAATCGAAGAGGTGGTGGACGAGAGCAGATTCCTCGAACTGTTCCCGGGCTACGCCGAGAATATCGTCATCGGCTTCGCCCGCCTCGACGGCCAGTCGGTCGGCATAGTAGCCAATCAGCCCAAGGTACTGGCCGGATGCCTCGACATCGACGCCTCGGTCAAGGCCGCACGCTTCATTCGCACCTGTGATATCTTCAACGTCCCAGTTGTCACCTTCGTCGATGTCCCCGGATTCCTTCCAGGAACTGTGCAGGAGTGGGGTGGCATCATCCGCCACGGTGCCAAGCTACTGTTCGCCTATGCCGAGGCTACCGTGCCAAAGCTCGCAGTGGTCACCCGCAAGGCGTACGGCGGCGCCTATCTCGCGATGAGTTGCAAACACCTCGGCTCAGACTACAATGTCGCATGGCCCGGAGGAGAGTTGGCGGTGATGGGGGCTGATGGAGCGGTCAATATCATCCACAGGAAGGAGCTCTCCGAGGCCGAGGACAGGGATTCAGTGCACAGTGAGTTGATGGAGGAGTATCAGAGTAAGTTCGGCGACCCTTACGCTGCAGCCCGCAATGGCTGGCTGGACGACGTCATCGAGCCGTCCGAAACGCGCAAGAAGCTGATTCAGGCATTGCGTCCGCTGATGAGCAAGCGAGAATGGGTCCCTCCTAAGAAACACGGTAACATTCCTCTGTGAGGAATGCAGGGCAAAGCCTCAAGCCACACCTTGCAATCGTCCCTCCCATGAACGAGAGACTTCTGTCTGCTTCGATATGCCTACTACTGCTGACCTCCATGGCCCCTACTGTTGCCGCAATGGGCCCTTCTGACTCTGTGATTTGGGGAATTTCGTACGATTGGGGGAACTATGAGAACGACATCGAGGAACTGACCGGAATCGACACGAACGCGGCCAATGAGGATCTCGAGGAAGCCGCCGATTACGCCGGATTCATACTGGAGAGTGATCAGGTCGTGAGCGGAATGACCCAGTTCTTCATCGAGTCATGGGATGACGATGATGCCGTAGAGATAACTGATGCCAATGGCGACACCCATGAGGTTACCAAGAGAGTGACAGAACTAACGATCCGTCATGGAAATCTTGGAGACTCGGGCTTCACTACCGCTTGGACTGACGAGAACGAGAGCATCGACATCTGGATGAGCGCATCCGTCGAGCAACTCTTCGTAATCGATGCGGTGTACACCGAGTATGTCGATGATGAAATGATGGTCTACGGCGGAGACTTGGATATGAGCGGCGAGTTCTCTCTTGAGAGCAACATGGAGTTCAATCTACAGGTGATTGCTGCCGACGAGGTGTTGGCACCTGAGCTTGGAATGGGATTCTCAGTGTCATTCGAAATCCCTTCCATCACTTCTGAATGGAGAGCAGATGAACCACTCGACTACCTGCATCACCTCAGTGAAGAACCGACTGAAGAATCCAACAATGGATCGGAAGGAGGAGAGTACCAAAGCGGATTGGTTGAAGGAGACTTCTCTACCATCACAGGCTATTCTATGATGCTGTCAATAGAGGGGATTCCAGCAGAGGATTTCGATATCAACTTAGATGCGTTCAACGTCCAACTTTCTGACAGTATACCTGGCCAGGGTACCTTCTCTGAGGATATGACCGTATTCTCCGGAGCCATGTGGGACTGGGACTGCCCTCCTGTCGGAGGAGTTGAGAATGTGAATACTGATCCGTCCTCGAACGAGACAGTTTCTGCACAGTGCGGTTTGGCCCCACCCATTTCGATGGGAATGGCATCGATGATGGGAATCTCGATGATGATGGCTTTCGACAGTGGCGTGCAGGAGTTGTTCTCAGCAATTGAGGAGCAGGTCGGTGCATGGTTGGAGGAGATTGCTCCCGAAGAAGACACCTTCGTTTGTGACAACGGCGAGGAGATACCAGCCGAATGGGAGAACGACGGCGAGATAGACTGCGACGACGGCTCCGACGAGAACGAGTCGGGAGGAGACGGAACTTACACCTGCGACAATGGACAAGTTATTCCTGCAGCATGGGTCAATGATGGCGAGGAGGACTGCGAGGATGGTTCTGACGAGGATGGTTCCGAAGACGTCTTCCAGAAGTACATCGACATGTTCGAGGCCCTAAACAACTCCAACCTACAGAAGACTATGGAGGCCTTTGGAGAGAAACTGGAGGAGTTGGTAGAAGACAACGACCCCAGTGAACCACTCGCTAATCTGGATGATATGTGCCCGATTATGTTCTGGGATACTAGCAACTCCAGAGTTCTTGGAATGGCTCTAATGGCGACTGATGGAGGCGAAGATTACGAAGTTCTCCTAGGCCCCGAGATTTTGGGTGTCAAGCAACACTCATACGAATTAAGCGTCCAATACTTGACTGGTCAGGATGCCAGAGACGCGAAACTGGACACCCTAGGGCTCATCGAGTTGAGGGATCTAGCACCAGATTCTAAGCACGACGTTGAGGAACTGTACGACATACTTGGCGAGGACTTCTTGCCCGATTTGGATCAGACCGACACCGATCAGGACGGAGTCATCGACTACTTTGATCAGGATGATGATGGCGATGGCATGTTTGACTGGGAAGACCCAGACCCATTATCTCCGCCCGAGCCAGTTGAGGGTGAATCTACCGGCAACAGTGTTCCGGGACTAGGCATCATAGCCACAATCTCACTTTTGGGGGCGGCAATGCTAGTTCCTCGAAGAGAAGAGTAGCGAACACTGTGGTCAAATGCGAAAGTCCGAGTTCGCAACCCTCCTCCTCGCTGCTACCTTCTTGCTGATGGCGTGGGCAGGATCTTGGTTCGAGATTGTCGCAGAGGGGACCTATACTGAGGGACTGGATAGAGAGCCCACTATCCATACCCAGTATCTGATTGACAGCAGTCAAGAATCATTCGAGATGTCAATTGAGAACTCTACTCCGCTTCTGCTGTACTGGCTAGAGAGGGAAGATGTCTCGCCTGAGCCAACTAATCAGAATGAAAACTCCAGTGAACCACCGGCAGATGTCCCATCCGGAGACGGCGGCAGTGATCCTTGCTCAGGCTCATGCCTCGATAGGGCTAGGAGTTGGGTGGGATTGACTATGTTCACCTTATTCGCCACACTGTACTTGTCTTCAGCGCGTCCAAGCACTCTAACTAGGGCTACTGTTGCCTTGGTGTGGTTGCTCGGGACCGTCGTGATTCTGACTGCCGTCCCTCTGGCAGCAGCAGCTGACTTCGGAATCTCAGGGGGTGAAGACAGTGGAGGAGAGTCTTCTACTGGAGGTTTCGATACAAACACACAGGAGACCGTCGAAGTTGACCAGTTTGCCCACTTCGAGCAGGACGAAGACATGGGATTGTCTTTCGACGGAATTTCATTCACATATGATTCAGTTGGCTTTGATCTCGGACTGCTTGCGGAGGGAGACAGGCAGGCTGTCATCGACAGCGCCCCAGTAGAGGGTGAACCGGGCTACGAATCGCTGATTGGATTCCACGGCGAGATGACTGTTGGACCGGGCTCGATTCTCACTTGGTGGCTACTCACAACACCGCTTATCATCGTCAATTTATGGAGTCCCAGAGATTCTCTCGAGGAGGAGTGACAGTGAGGGCAGCTCGGCTGTTCGCTCTGGAGCAAAGAGCTCCTTCCAGGCTTCGAGGTGCTGGGCCGCCACCATGATGACTGCGAACTCGTCTGTGCTAACTCCATCTCCGTAGGAAATGGATACCTGCATTTCTGCATTCAGAGTAACACTCTTGCCACCTGAAGGGGCCGCATCCAAATCGATTCCGATTGCTGCTTTGCCGGCCTCGATGACAGCCGAGTCCCACGGCCCGCGCACAAGGGGGCGCCGACCTTCCTCTGAGATGATTAGACCGCCCTCAGCAGCCCATGCGGCAGCGATGGCCCGGGCAGCCGAGCCACCACCGCGCATCCTCAGCACCGTCCCGGATGGCTCGACACCGATGTGTCTGCAGGCTGCGACGAAGCCCAACCCGTCTGTACTGGTCCCGGACCACTCGCCGGCGATCCTCATCAGTTGGTTGACCGCGTTCACCCCTTCGGGCCCTTTGACTCCTAACCTGTCCTGTGGGGAGTGCTTGAGGGGGGCTGTGCAAGACAGCCAGATGTCGCCCTCTAATCCGGCGACCCTACTCTCAAACTCGTCAATGCCATAAGCCTCGAGGAACACCTGCTGTGCACTGTTCATTCCTAGGTGCTCGCCGACCACAGCGAACAGCCTCGGCGTGAGTGAATGCGAGATGGGGTAACCTGTGATGCCCCAGTAGTCCGGCATGGAATCCCTATGGGCCGCTCCGAATCCTACGAAATGAAGGTTTCAAGGGAGATGGGTCCTCGCCGCGAGTGATGGACAGTGACCTCGATATCGCCCGAAGCGCCACGATGCGCCCCATAGAGGAAGTGGCTGAACAACTAGGGCTGGCTCGCAGTGACCTGATTCTGCACGGCCCCCACATCGCCAAAATCAACTGGGAGACAATCAAAGCCAAGCGCAATGGCAAGTCAGGATACCTGATTCTCGTCACTAGCGTAAGTCCGACCGCCTTTGGCGAGGGAAAGACGGTGACTACCATTGGCCTCAATCAGGGTCTCAACGCGCGCGGGCACAACGCGTGCTGTGTGATTCGTGAACCCTCGATGGGGCCGGTCTTCGGAATCAAAGGTGGCGCTGCCGGCGGTGGCTACTCACAGGTTCTACCGATGGAACAGATTAACCTCCACTTCACCGGTGATTTGCACGCGGTCACCTCAGCTCACAACCTGTGCTCCGCCATTATCGACAACCACCTACACCGAGGTAACGAACTCGATATTGATCTCAACCGTATCTACTGGCCTCGCACCATCGACATGAACGATCGCAGCCTAAGGCAAGTCACCATAGGTTTGGGCGGGGCATTCAACGGTGTCGTCCGCACCGACCGGTTCGACATCACTGCAGCAAGTGAGGTGATGGCCATACTTGCACTCTCAAAGGACTACTCCGACCTGCGCGAACGCCTTGGTTGCATAGTAATCGCCAAGTCGAACTCGGGCGAGCCGATTACCACCGAGCAACTCGGAGCCGCCGGTTCGATGTCCCTCCTACTGAGGGACGCACTGATGCCCAACCTTGTCCAGACCCTTGAGGGCAACCCCACCTTCATCCACTGCGGCCCATTCGCGAACATCGCGCACGGAAACTCATCGATTATCGCTGATGAGATTGCACTTTCGTGCGCGGACTACGTAGTCACTGAGGCCGGCTTCGGAGCCGAGATGGGTGCCGAGAAGGCCCTTCACATCAAAGCGCCAGCAGCCGGCAGGGCACCCGACTGCCTGATTCTCAATGCCACCGTGCGAGCCATGAAGATGCACGGCGGAGGATTCGCTTCCGGAGGCGGTAGAAGACCCACAACCGAGGAGTTAGAGACAGAGAATGTTGGAGCAACAAGGGCTGGTGCAGCCAGCAACCTGCGCCGCCACGTCCGAAACCTAGCAGAGACAAACATCCCAGTCATTGTCTCAATCAACCGCTTCGAGCACGACACTGAGGCTGAGATCGAGGCAATCAGGGATGAGGCAATCAAGGCCGGAGCCAAACAGGTCGTTCTCAACGAGGCCTTCGCTAAGGGAGGAGAGGGGGCGGCCGAACTGGCAGACGCGGTGGTCGCGGCCTGCGCGGCCCACGACGAGGCGGGACGGCCATATGTGCCGATAGTAGAGCAAGGCATGCCCATTGATGAGACCATTTTGAGGGTGGCCACCAATATGTATGGAGCTCATACCGTGGACTTCAGCGACAAGGCCCAAGCGTCCCTTAAGACTCTCAATGAGTGGGGCATGGGATCTCTACCTGTCTGCATGGCCAAGACCCAATACTCATTCAGTCACGAACCAAAGGTCCTCGGCGCCCCTACTGGATTTACTCTCCCAATTCGAGAGATTCGTGTCAACGCCGGTGCCGGCTTCGTCGTCGCTGTTTGCGGCTCGATGATGACGATGCCTGGGCTACCTACAAGACCCGCTGCTCTCGACATGGATATGGACGACGAAGGCAGACTGACAGGCGCCTTCAGATGAGGTTGTGATAGTGTGCGCCGAATAAAGCGCCTCGACGAAGGAGTCCGACTGCGCCTTGAGGACGAGGACGACCTGTGGACAGCGGCACAACTGTGCAGCGCCGGCGCACGAGTGGGCATGCTGTCGCATCGCAGAGACTCGACGACAGGGACGCAGACGGACAGCAGGGCGAAGAGCGCTGAGCGCAAGCCGATGTGGATAGTTCTCGAGGTCCAGGAGACCGCATTCCAATCATTCACTGATAACCTCCGCATCCACGGTATCATCACCGAGGCTAAGATCGACATAGGCAGTCATCACACTCACCTCATCAATCCCGGATCTGAGATTGAGCTGACTCGTGTGGGCGGACTCCCGCGGGCCGACATATCACTGCTAAAGGAGGCGCTGTCCGCTGGGCGTCGCGCCAAGTGTGGTCTAGTGGTTGTAGAGTCCGATGAGATACTCATCTTCGAGGTCGCAGCGCACGGTATCCGCGACGTCTCACAGTTTACCATGCGTGGCGGTGGCAAGAAGGCAGATGATTCGACGAGTGTCCGTAGAGGCTTCTTCGAGCGTGTTGCCAAGGAGACACGACTCGTATTCAAGGATCAGATGCCGCTGGTACTGTGCGGACCGGGAATGGCACGCGAGCAGTTCGAGACTCACCTCAGAGGGCAGGGAGCGCAGAACCAGATTCTCAACGCAGCGACCTCCATAGGAGGTCGACCTGCGGCCAACGAGGTTCTAGCAGAGGGCCTTGCAGACTCGGTCCTAGGGGAACATGCCCTAATCCAGCAGGTCCGCGCCATCGAAGATGGCCTGAAACGCATCTCCACCGGCGGCGCAGTTTCTTACGGCCCGGCTGAGATAGCAGAGGCAGCCAAGCAGGGAGCCGTCGAGACGCTCGTCATTGAAGCCTCGATGTTGCGCAGCGCCGATAGCGAGGTCCGTGAGTTTTGGGCCGGGATAGCCGCGACCGTAGAGTCCTCGGGCGGCAGCCTCATCCAGGCCTCGGTTGACCATGACTCGGGCCAGCATCTGCTCGGCTTCGGCGGAGCCATTGCCCTGCTGCGCTGGAAGATAGAGTAGGCAAGGCTCATCACCGCCGAGCACCAGCGAGGCGCATGTCAGGCAGCGACGTAAGCATCGTCGCCTTCGGCAGACCAGAGCGTGATGACGCTCAATCTCAAGTGCTCTTAGCAGCCACTGCCCTAGGGGCCACCACTAGACTTGTCACCAGCTCCGAGGGCGAGGACTTCTCCAGTATGGACCACGGCTCCATCGACTGGAGAGACGCCCTCGGAGGGGCGCACTGGTTCGTGACTTCTGCCTCAACTGCCATCGAAGGAGAGGCAGCCCGCTTCGCTTGGGGTGCGGGCATGACCTTTGGCGAACTCGAGGGCGCCCGCACTGTGATGATCGCTGACCTACCTGAGGATCCTTCTCGACTGGCAGAGTGCTGGGGGGCGGTTATCGAACGCATTAGGCAAATCCACGTTCTGTTCATCGACCCGGCAGCGCTTGACCCTATCTCGCAGTTGGAAGGGGTCAACCAGTCTGATTTGCTGCACGAGATCCATCTACGAGGACTCGTATCCCACGTCTGCACCTTAGACGGCCAGCGAGAAGCGCTCATAGAGCACGCCCTGGGTTCGGTGAGAGTGCCAGCGAAGGCCTCGGCCAATCCCTACGGGTGGCTTGCCGCGTTCATCTGCGAACTCCCCGGTTCGGGCCTAGGACAGGCAGGCGTCGAACGTGCAGCCCGGGCCGCCGGAAACACAGATTCACCCTCAGTTTGACACTGTTACCGGAGACCCCTTTTGAAGGGGGACCAGTTCGGCCCGACTCGCAGGGGATGCGAGCATGCCATTGAGACTAGGTCCAGCCGGAGTTCCATTGTCCTGCAAGGGGCGCACCATAGTCGAGGGAATGGACGATATCACTTCTCTCGGGCTAGATGCTATGGAGATCCAGACCGTCCGAACCGTACAGCCGAAGAACTTCGACCAATACTGGCAGGCTGGCATCCTATCCTGGAACTCCGATCTAGAAATGAACCTCCACGGGCCATACTACGCAGAGTTACTCGGCTCACGCAGGGAGCGTAATCGCACCTTGACTAAGATGGAAGCCAGCATGCAGGCTGGTAAGATAGTCAACGCTAGGCATCTAGTGTATCATGTCGGCCCATATGGCGAGTACGAACCCGGGACCGAGGCCAACGAGCAAGTCGCAAACATCTTCGCCGGTGTAGTCGAAAGGGTCCATCAAATCTGGGGCGACGAATCCGACGAGGAGGACTACGCTGCCTTCCCATGGGTGCACAAGGCAAAACCATCTCTGGTCGGTATCGAGACTTCCGGTCGGCAGGACCTGTGGGGGACGGTGGAAGAGGTCATCGAGGTCTGCAACCACGTAGAAGGTACGGTACCGGTGCTTAACATGGCGCACATCCACGCGCGCGGACACGGCAGGATGAGGACCAGCGAGGACTATTCTGAGTTATTCGAGCAGGTCCGCAAGCAGTACGGCGGCAAGAAGTTCTACTGCCACTTCGCAGGAATCGAACACAGGATGGGCAACGCACTTCACTACACTCAAATCAAGAAGTCCGACCTCAAGTTCGAGCCATTCGCCGAGTTCCTTGCAGAGGAGGGCGACTGGCTCGACATCACTATCATCTCCGACTCACCGCTGTTGGAGCACGATGCGATGTACATGCTCCAGCACTACGACAAGGCTAGACAGAGGCTGCTGGAGATTCAGGCCCGTGACGAGAGGAGAGTCAAACTAGCCATCGAGTCGGGCATGTCACCCGAGGAACTCGAGATGCTCGAGAAGGAGGCTGCAGAGTCCCGCAAGGGAGACGAGGCCGAGGAACCCGCCGATAAGAAGAAGAAACCAGCTTCCAAGGCGGCAGCGAAGAAGAAACCCGGCAAGATGATGTCCTTCGACGAGAAAGCCAACGATGACGATGTCTTCTAGTTGAATCCGGCTCGGAAGGCTTGAAGTCGCACCCACAGTGGCGAGGGTGCTACGGGACTGTAGCTCAGCTGGGAGAGCGCCGCACTGAAGATGCGGAGGCCGCTGGTTCAAGTCCGGCCAGTCCCACCACCAAATCACCGACAGCGTTCTTTTTCTTATTTCTCTAGACTCCAAATTTCTTAGAATTAAAGACCTCAACTAAGAAGGTGTTTAATCCGACTGTCCATGTCATGATCCATCAAGAATACTGCATAACTCCTCTTTTCAGGACAAATGACAATTAGTAATGACCACCAATGCTTAGTTTTCAGAACATCATTGGCTATGTCTCCTTGTTTTCTTGATTGTTTTAGGTACTTGGCAATCCCACGACCATGGGCCATCTTCCTCTTTCCCAAGGTTTTGAATTCAACCGGGATGACAATTCGCTGACTCAAAGTTATCCAACCATCTGGGGTGCAGGAATTTCCTCGTTCATTCTTCAGAGATTCTAGATTCCTCTCGCATTTATCTACGGAGTCCATTGCCTTTCGAAATAATCCCTCATACAATTCTCCTCGCAGAGTCCCCTCGTGTGTCTTCCTCCTTTCGGAAGATCTCTCAAGCCTTTTCCTCCTAGAATCTGGATTCTCCCTATTCCAATTAATCCTATATCTGGGAAACTCTGTATCGGAGTCCATGCGATTAATCTCATCAATCACAGAATCCCCAATCTTGTAGATTTGTTCTACATCTGCCCACTCGGCCTGTGAGTATTTGTGAGGATCTAAGAGATCGGCCCTGAATGATTTCTGTAATTTCTTATCTCTCTTGTATTTTCCAGATCTCTCAATTTCAACCCACTTCTGCCTCTTCATCCGATTCATATGGATCGCGAAAACACAATTTTTCCCACCACAAGTCTGGCATTCAATTTCGCTTGGAATAAATCCAGACTCAATCTCTCCGACGTAATCACAATTTTGACAGAGGTATGCCGAGTCGATTATTTCTGACACAGTGCGAGATAATACTACTTTTATTTTAACAATACTAAATTGCATCAGAGAGTATACTGGCCTGGAAGACGTGCAACTCAGAAATTCCCACTGTCGCAGCATCAATCATCGCATCGAGCTCTGCGCGGGTGTAAGTCGCCTCCTCTCCGGTTCCTTGAACCTCGACGAAGCCGCCGTCACTAGTCATCACGACGTTCATGTCGACATCGGCATTGCTGTCTAATACGTAATCAAGATCAGTTCTGACTTCTCCTGCGACCATTCCAACACTCAGGGCCCCGACGTCGTTAGGCATCACTGCCATCTCGTGAGCCAATCTCTCAGCCTCACTCAGATCAGGCGCCTCAACCCCCTTCTTGACTTCCTCTCTACTCAGGCGCTTTTCCTTTGGTAGGCAGTCACCAGAAGCAATCAGGCGTCGGACGGCAAGTCTCAGGGCCAACGAGGCGGCTGTAATCGAGGCGCACCGTGTGCCACCGTCGGCGTTCAGTACGTCGCAATCTACAGTCAGTGCGATAGGCCCGAGCTCCTCGAGGTCCACTGCACCTCGCAGAGAGCGTGCTACTAGTCTCTCAATCTCTTGGGTCCTGCCCTTGGCACCGTTTCGCTCACGGCGGAATCTGGTGTTGGTGGAGCCTGGAAGTAGGGCGTACTCGGCGTGAACCCAGCCGCGTTCGGCGTCTCGAGGGAACCAGCGCGGCAACCCGGCTGCCTTGGTCGCGCAGGCCAACACCACGGTGTCGCCCTGTCGGTACATCAGTGAGGCAAGGGCGTTGGGAGTGAAGTCTAGAGCGACCTCGATTTCCCTCATCTCATCATCGCCTCGATTACTACCCGTATCGCCAGACTTCAACTTCGCCATGGACCGGCGAGCGGTGAATCCCGCATGAATCATTCGCGTCGGGCATGTGGTGGTCGGAAAGCATCCACGACCGAAGAATCAGTAGTGATGTAGGGCCCCCCAATGAGGTCAACGCAGTAAGGGACGGCGGCGAATACCTCGTCTAGTATCTCTCGTATCGAGCGTGGGGAGCCTGGCAAATTGAGAATCAAACAGGAGCCGCGGATACCCGCAGTTTGTCTCGAAAGCACGGCTGTAGGGACATGACGTAGCGAGATTGCCCTCATCTGCTCACCGAACCCTGGAAGCATGCGCTCGCAAACCACCTCGGTAGCCTCGGGAGTGACGTCACGAGGGGCCGGACCAGTCCCTCCAGTAGTGACCACTACCGAGCAGCCCTCTCGGTCAACAAGCTCCTCGAGTGACGACTCGATTAGGCCCTGTTCATCAGGGACGAGGCAGCGCACCACTTCCCAAGGAGATGTCACTGCTTCGCTGAGGAACTGCTCTATGGCCGGCCCGCTGAGATCCTCGTAATCACCCACGCTGGCTCTGTCGGATGCAGTAAGCACCCCGAATCTGCACACCCGACTAGCCACCATCAGCCCTTGACAAGAGGTTCTGTGAATAAACGCCGCCGCCGCTCGAAGGCCACTAACAATGCACATCTTCAAAGACCGCCGCGTCAAACGCGAGGCCCCGGAGGCGATGAAGTGCTGAGTCTACCCCAACACGCACAAACAAACGTTGCCCCAGCATCGCTGCCCGAAGCTTCCCCGGAGGCTGCCGCACCAGTGGTTTATGTAGGCTCAGACCTCATGCACTGATGTAGGTGAGCAAATGACGGAAGATGGAAGATATACAGCACAGGCGAAGATAGTCAAACAGGAGTGCCCAGACGCGGACGACAGCGAGATAACTGAGGAGTTCCGACGCTACGAGGAGGAGTTCCTGATTCCTCCTGAGGATGCTCTGCGTTCGGTGGTCAGGAAGTTTCAGACTGCAGCTGGGATGGAAGTTACCAAGATTGCGGCTCCTGTTAAGGCTGAGAAGAAGGTCAACCGCTTCTCCGAGTTAGGTGCTGATGACCGCAACGTCACCATCGAAGTCGCGGTAATCACCTACACGCCACGTATTCAGATGGTCCGTGGCGAGGAACGGCAGGTAGCCTTTGGATGGATCGAGGACAATCCATGGGAGGGCAGCGACAATCGCGAACGTTGGGATTTCAAGGACTGGGGCGAGCAGGGCGAGAACCTGGCGCCCGGATCAGTGGTACGCCTCGAGGGCGCATCGGTCAACGAGTGGAATGACAAGCGCTCGCTCAATATCAACCGGACAACTCGTGTCACCGTCCTCAGAGAGGGCGGCACCCCCGTGGTGCAGGCCAGCAGTGAACCTGTTGATATCGCCACTGCTTCGGCGAATGAGGGCTACGTCAACCTCGTAGCGCGACTGATATCGGCCAAGCCGGATGTTATAGTCAAGCGCGATGGGAGCGGCGAACTCGAGGTCGTCCGCGGCAGACTCGGCGATGCCAGTGGCAGCATTGGATTCTTGTCTTGGGTCCCCCTAAATCATGAGCCCGGAACTCTGCTCAAGATTGACGGCGCATCGATTAGGAAGTTCCGCGAGACTCCTGAGGTCAACATCGGAGACCACACTAAGATAGAGGTCTACCACGATTCGGCATTCGCCAGTATGGAAGACCTGTCTAAGGCCAACAAGGTCACTATCTCGGATCTACGCAGTGGCATGCGCGACATTGAGGTCACCGTGCAGGTCGAATCTTGGATTCAACGTTCCTTCACCTCTGAAGACGGCACCGAACGAGTCGTCCGCAGCGGTGACGTCATGGACCCGAGCGGCCGTTCCCGTCTGACCGCGTGGTGCGAGGTTGACCCCGAGCCGGGAGACTTCCTGCATTTGACCGGGGCGAGGGTCCAATCCTGGCAGGGTTCACCTGATCTGGTCATCGATGACGCCGCACAGGTTTCGAATCTGTCCGATGCTCCATGGGAGTCGATAGACCCAGAGCAGCATTGGGTCGACATAGATCTCACTTCCATGGTGAGTGGTGGTTCACGCCGAGGCATCCGGACCAGCGGGACGATTGTCGCAGTGCGCCCCGATTCAGGCATAATCGAGCGCTGTCCTGAGTGCAGACGCGTCCTCAGGGACGACGCCTGTGCAGAGCACGGCCCGCAGCGCGGAGAGGAAGATCTGAGACTCAGGTTCGTCATCGACGATGGGGTGTCTAACGCTTCTCTCCTGCTGTCGAAGGCCGTCTCCGAAGCGTTCCTAGGAGTTGATCAGGAATCCGTGAAGGAGCAGATTTCCAAGGAGGGTCGAGATGGTTTCGTAGCCTCACTACGCCAGCGCGTGCTGGCGCAACGCCTCAGTATCAAGGGGCGCTCGATAGTGGACGATCAGGGGGCGATGCTGCTTGCCGACGAGGCAGAGCAGAACCAGATATCCCCTGCTGAGGCAGCCAATCAGGTGATGCAGCGCTGGGGGGTGGTCCTGTGATTCAGGAGTCACCGAGACGCATTGCGCGTCAGAGCGCCGTGAGACTGTTCGCGCAGGAGTACCGAGATGCCTCGTTGACCGAGGAAGGCTCTGGAGAGTACGACCCGTCGTTCGTCATCACGAAGATAGGCGCCAAAATCAACCGCGTTCTAGTCTGCGGGGTCATTGACCGTATGGAGCGCCGTGAGGGTGACAACGGCCCGAACTACTCCGGTCATGTCAGGGACCCGACTGGAAGTCACATGTTCAACGTGGCTTCATTCCAACCAGAACTGCATCCCGATTTCGAGGAGTTGATGGCGCGCTTCGAGAGTGGCGACCGCTTTCTCATGGCACTCGTCGGCAAGGCAAGGTGGTTCGAGACGGAAGACGGTGGCATGTTCACCTCGTTGCGCGCAGAGGAATTTACAATCATAGACAGGGAGTGCTACACCAATTGGCTGGTTGAGGCAGCCGAGGCCACTCTACGACGCATCAACGCTCACTCCACCTCTCTAGAGGCGGATCCGACTCCCACTGCACTCAAGGCAGCCGGAGTGCCACATGACCTCGTGGACGGGTTGATACTCGCTCGCGGCCACTACGGTGACTTCGACCCCGAAGGCTACCGCGTCGGTGTCCTGCAGGCCCTCTCTATGGCGACCGGCAGGACCAGTCTGATGGAGGCGCCGCCGCAACCCACCACCACAACTCCCGACGAGGCTGCCTTGCAGGCACCGAAAAGCAACGAGGCTTCCGCTGAACCCGGCGACGCTATCGAACTCATCGTCGATACAATTCGCTCACGCGATGCTGGCGAAGGCGTCGAGTACAACGATCTGGTGACTGCACTCGTTCACGGCGGCCACTCTCGAGAGTCAGCCGAGGACGCGATAGATCAGGCCCGTGACCAGGGCGAGGTGATGGAGCCACGCTTCGGCTTCTTCCAACTGGTGCCGGAGTGATTACTCCTCATTGGGCTCGGAGATAAGCGTCTCTGCATATCGCATTCTCTCTCTGACTCGCTCCAATGTCGCCGCTGAATCGATCCTTTGTCTGGGCCCATTGCCTATCTCAGCGCCCTTGATCTCAGCGATGTTGGTGGCTACGCCAATCACTCTTCTACGCACCTCCTCTCGTTCCAATGGCCATCCTCTGCGCTCTGCGAGTCTGATGAAGAGAGCTTCCTCATCGTCTCCCCATCTCCCTCCGTGACCCCTGAGGATTGTTCCGACCATCCTCTCAAGATCCTCCACTCTAGCCCGGATGGTCAGAAGGGCGCCTTGTATCGAGGGCTCGACCTTGTCAAGCTCGAGGACCAATGCGTCTCCGGCGTCCTCAAGAACTGCATTGGGTGAAGGCGCTTCAAACTCCGACTCCTCGTCGACCACCTCTGACTCTCCAAATCCGACCACCTCCTCTTCAGGCTCATCGGACTCCGCTTCAATCACCTCAACATCAGATGCATCGGGTATTCCCGTTCGCCATAGGCTGCGCTTGATCCTTCCCCACCCGTTGGCCTGACTGGTCAGGACTCCCGCCACATGACCCATCAGCACAGTCCGGTTTCCCGTCAGCGGCAGCTCCAGCCTCTGACAAAGCTCGTGAAGCTCGTCCCGCTCCATCTCGGCCAGACGTTCTACAGTGAGTCTGCGTGAGTCGAAGTTCAGATGCATCCACAGCCTCTGACGTCTCTCTTTATGAGATCCGGATGACTTTATTCCGAACAGTTTCAGCACACCACCTATCTCCTTGTGTGACATTGATTGGATACCTTCCCAAGACAAATCAGAATCACTGAGGATTTGGTTGCGAATCAGTCTAGCACGCAGTACTTCGACCGATCCACTCTTGCTCAGGCCCGCATCTTCAGCCCTTTCTCGCAACTCGATAAGACGTCCTCTGTACAGGGCGTCTAGTAGCACTCTGTCAATCTCCAAAGCAGCACCCTCTTGACCCCTCAAGCATCCAATGGTCATATCGCTTACGCAGCACCACAGGTGCTGGGAAGGCGGTTTAGGGTGAAATGCCTCTAGCCGCTACTCGACTAGGTCGATGTAGGCGAGAGCATCGACGTCCTTGTAGAAATCCTTCGGAACCTCTCTTGAAGCCTCTCGTAACAACACATCCCAGTCCCGCAACAGCGAAACCGTGGCGTGCTCAAAATTGGCATGCCTGACTATTCGGTCGAGACCCAACGTCTTGCGACCGTTCTTGGAGACAATCTCCAGCCGAATTTCAACATACAAATCGTCACTGAGGACCTCCCCCTCGGTATCGTGACATGACTGCTCGAGAGTGATATCTTTGTGCTCCTCTGCTTGCTTCATCAGAGAGCGGACATGGCGATGCCTCACTAGAATTCCAGTTCGCTCCAGCATCTCCTCGCTCAGTCCCGATATCATCAGATCTTGGACCCGCCACGAAGTATTTCCCTCTGGCTCAGTAATCTGCTCCGAGATACTGATTGGAAATCTCCTTCTGGCCATCAGAATCACCAGATCGGCGTATGGAAGGGGCAGGAAATGGGCACCCCCCCGGTCCTTGGGGTCGGGTAGGAGGGCGTGTCTGCGGCCGCTTATGTCAAGCTCGTCATAGATGGGTCTTGAGGTGATGTAACCGTCGATATCGTCACTCCGTCTCAACTCCTCCATCCATTCTACTAGGGGGATCGGATTACTCGGAGGTTCATCGAGGCCGACTATCGCAGCGAAAGCCATGGGTCCGAGGATTCTGATGCCTCTACGAGCCCGTCGGAGTTGTCTACGAACCATCTTGGAGTCGGACAGTATGATGGCTGACTTCGGTTGGTAGTCGATCTTGTTATCGGAGACAAGGACAAGGTTGGGGCGTCGAGGAGCTCTCGCCCCGACTACCTCGCAACCGGCTGCCAGCATCTCCGCTTGCCTGCCGTGGAGCAGCCTAGCAGGCATTGCCACCATGTCTAACTCGCCGTCCCCGAGCAGTGCCAAACCCTCTGAGAAATCGTTTATTGTTCGGCTGTCTATGGAGATTTCAGGAGCGTCTCCGGAGGCCGAAAGTATCGCTATGTGCTCGGATACAGGGCAGTCTGGTGAATCAATGGTAGCGAGTGTAAGTTCGTCCATCATCGTCCACCTCAGGGGAGGGGGCACGCACCGTACCCGTTCAGTCGGCGCGCACACTTGTTGATAAGGCGACCCCTGCCAAGAAAGGCCGAATCACATGGTCTCGATGACCCCAATCAGCGCAAATCTCGACAGACACAGAGATGTCATCGAGGAAGCGCTCGAGGAATTCGTGCAGCTGCGTATGGCTGGCTCCGAGGCCCCAGCGATGAAACTGGCTAGCGACATCCTGTTAGCAGGAGGTAAGAGGTACCGCCCCATCATCGCCCTCCTTGCCTTCGAGGCTGCCGGTGGCGATGACACATCTAAGGTCCTGAATCTCGCAATGGCTGCGGAGATAATCCACACAGCAACTCTTGTTCACGATGACATCTACGACCAGTCGAAGATCCGCCGCGGCAAGCCGACCCTGCATACTTCCATCGGACTACCTCAAGCCATCATCGCCGGTGACTACCTGTTCGCACTGGGGTTCAGTTTAGGGGGGCGCCACGATGATCGAGTGGTGGAACGAATCGCTGAATCCTGCGGCCGTATCGCCAATGGTGAACTGAAGCAACTCGAGCACGTAGGCAACCTCGCCACCACTCCAGAGGATTACTACGCCATCGTCGATGGCAAGACCGCCTTCCCCTTCGCTTCTGGTTGCTGGGGTGCTGCGATATTGGCAGAAGCTCCCGAGCCAATTGTCTCTGCGTTGGAGGTGTTTGGCATGGAGTTTGGAAGGGCCTTCCAGATGGTTGATGATCTGCTGGATCTGACTGGTGACTCTTCCATGGGCAAACCGAGGGGAACCGACGTCCACGATGGCAAGATGACTCTACCCCTCATCCACGCACTGACCATGCTGCATGGGGCCGAGCGCGAGCAGTTGGCCGACGTGCTTCAGAACTTCAGCGACGAGCGGTGGGAAGAGCTGATTGAGTTGCTTGATGCATCAGAATCCTTGTATTACGTGAAACAACTCATTGAGAATCACATCGAGCGTGCCATGAATGCGCTTGAAACTCTGCCTAGGACCGAAGCGCGCGACATGATGTTCGAGTTAGTCAGAATCTCCGAATCGCGCCGGAACTGAGCCCATGCATCCGCCCCGCACCGACTGGGACGCCATAGTGATAGGAGGAGGTCCGGCGGGCAGCACCGCCGCTCGCTACATCGCCGAAGGTGGGGCCGACGTGCTGGTCATAGATGGTAGGGATTCGATCGGCTCGCCGCTGCAGTGCGGCGAACTGGTCCCCAGCAATGCCGAGATGTGTAGGTTGTGCCCCGACGTTCCCGAGATTGACGACCTTCTGAGGACTCCCGATTCGGCAGTCTCTATGCGTACCAGTGAGATGAGGCTGATCCCACCTTCCGGCAAGCCGTTGTGCTATGATTTCGAGGGTATAGTGCTGGATCGAGTTGCCCACGACGAGGCCTTAGTCAAACTCGCTGAGTCGAAGGGTGCACAGTACTTGGTCGGCAGTAGGGTCGAGAGCGTGGACGGTGAGGCAGTACGTCTCAGAGACGGTTCGGAGTACACCGCTAGGGTAGTTATCGGAGCCGGTGGTCACAACGACCCCTTACGTAAGTCCGAGTGGGAGGTCGAGTCACTCATCATCCCTGTCAAGTTCGTCCTTATGTCCGGAGACTTCGAAGACGCCCTAGAGCTTCACTTCGGCTCGATGGCTCCAGGCGGGTACGCCTGGAAGTTCCCCAAGCGGGGCGGCGCTAACATCGGCCTCGGAATTCAGACGGCCCTAGCCCGGGGGAAGAGTCTGAATGAGTACTCCGAGGAATTCATCTCGAGGTACGATGGAAGGATCGAATTCAGGGGAGCCGGTTCATTACCGATGTCAGGCTCGATTGGCTCCTTCGTCAAGGGCAACCACCTGCTCGTAGGCGATGCAGCTGGCATGGTCCTCCCTTCGAACGGCGCTGGAATAACCATCGCAATGATTGGCGGGCGCATCGCCGGACAGGTCGTTGAAGAGCACCTTCGCGTAGGCACCCCACTCAGTGAGTACGAGGTGAGATGGGATAATCAGATGGGCAAGGTGATGCGCAATTCGAAGCGGGCATTCAGGCTCGGGAGTCTGTTGTTCCGCTCACCTGATTGGTTGCTTAATCTGACCTTCAACAGATTGACTAAACCTCTCATCTGGCGTGCAGTGACCTGCCGTTCTCTACTAGGTTAAGGTGAAGACGCATACCAGATGGTGGCCATACCAGGGAACACCACCTTTGCCCGGACGTTGACGAAGCCAACCTCTTCAAGCATCTTGACGTAATCTCTCGTGGTTCCGAAACTGGCGTATGTCTTCGCCAGCCACCTCCAGGGGTGGTCGCTCCTCCTGAAAATCAGTCTAGCGTATGCTCCGACCCAGATTCTCATCCATAACCATCCAAGGACGCCGTGGAGGCGATTCATCTTGGCGGGGTCCACTATCACTAGGGTACCACCGGGCTTGAGCACTCTCAGCACTCCCGCAAGGCCCGCGCGCTTGTCGTACCAATCTCTGAATGAAAACAGCGAGCAAACCGCGTCAAACGAACCAGCCTCGAAAGGCAACTCCTCTGCCGTCCCCTCTACGAACTCGACCGCCGAGTCTCCTCTAGCAGCTCTCTTCGGACCGACACGGGCCTCGGCAATCCTGAGCATCTCGGGAATTGGGTCGAGACACACTAGATTCCTACCGACGACATCCTCTGCGAAGCTCCCCGGCCCGCATCCGACCTCGAGGATGCGACCATTCCGAGGGAGTCCATCTCTAACCATCCTGCGCCATCTGGAGACCTGTCCCAAGGTGGCGAATCTGTTGATTCTGTCATACGCCGGAATACTTTCCTCAAGATTGCGCTGGAGTTCATTCCACTCCTCAGCACCAATCTTCTCGGTATCCACGTCTTGCCCTCCAGCCTCCTGTATTTGGTTGAATCCCGCAGATATGTTCCAGTAAGACGAAGGAATGAGAAGGTCAAGGTGATATACTGTTCGACATTCACGCATGTCACCGAAGGTGACACTATGGGACGAGCAGAAGTACTCCGCACCATCAAAGACTCAGAGAGCGAAGCGGAGAGGATCCGCATCGATGCCGCAGCCAAGGCGAGCGAGACCATCTCAAACGCTCGCGTCTCGGCATCGGAAACATTGAGCACAGGACGGCAGAGTGCCGACGACGAGGCCGCTTCGATAACCAGTGAATCTCGCGCTTCTTCCGCGAAGGAGGCGACTAAAGTTTCCGCAGAGGGAGATTCCAAGTTAGAGAAGGTCGCAGTCAACGGCAAGAAGAACCGCAAGTCGGCTGCCGAAGTAGTGCTCTCTGCCTTCCGCAAAGCCTGAGGCAACTGATACGAGGTGCAATATGAGTCAGTTCACCACCGAGGAGATGTCCCGGCTGGTCGCTGCTGGCACCCGAGACCAACTCAAGACAGCGATAGACGTAGTCGCAGGCCTGTCTATGGTGCACATCAACGATTACAGCAGCACAGAAGAAGGGCTGTCCATGGGCTCTCCGACAGATGAGTCCGAGAGTATCAGTAGACGACTCACCAAGATGCGAGGAGCGGCTTCAAATTTGCAGGCTGCAGATCAGAGGGAGCTGCTGTCAGCACCAGAGGTCCGTAGGACGCTGTCGGGGCCCATTGACGAAATCGTCGACTCAGCATTGGAGCGTTTCGAGGAATTAGACACGCTTCGAAACGAATCCTCTCAGATCGATGAGGAGTTGGAAGTGCTACAGATGCTAACACCTCTCAGCCTCGAACTTGATTTAATGGGGGGCTATCAGAACGTGACATCATTCATCGGCACCGTCTCTTCATTGACCAAGGCCAGACCCGCTCTGGCTGGCCTAGGGGACTCTGCTATCCACATGAGCAGTGAAGTGGGAAAGTCGTCAGTCGTAGCAGTGTTCTGCCGCAACACGGATGCCCCTTCAGTGCATGAGATGCTATCCAACGAGGATTTCCAAGCTATATCTATCCCTGATTCCGAGGGTCTGCCTTCGGATAGGATTCTACAGTTACAGCAGAGGAAGGCCGAGATTAACGAAATGACAGAGGAATTGGAGTCGAAAATCTCTGATTGGTCCGAGTCAAACGGTGGCATGCTGTTTGGTGGCATGGAACTTCTTGAGAGGGATTTAGAGCTCGCCACTGCTCCCGTCAGGGTTGCTGTGAGCGATCACGCCTTTGTCCTAGATGGATGGGTCAACTCCGAGACATCGCCCGAGGTCGAGGCCGCATTGTCCAGCATCTGCACCCATGTCAGCATCGAGAAGTTCACCCCGCCTGCACACAGTAGTCACCTCCATCACGACGAGGACGTGTCCGAACTCCCTCCCATCGCATTTTCTCCTAGGAACTACAGCAAACCGTTTGAGATGCTGACCGATGTGATGGGTCGTCCGGCCTACGGTAGAATCGACCCCACCTTCTTCATGTTCCTGACCTATCCATTGTTCTTCGGACTGATACTCGGTGACATGGCCTATGGCCTAGCGGTGATGGGCATGGCTTGGTTCATCTGGCGACGTTTCCCAATCAATCCAATGATGAAGAATGTTGGAGGATTTCTGTTCACCATAGGATTGTCTACAGTAATCTTTGGTTACATATACGGCGA
>Ga0206680_10000166_pt1 | contig 24545 bp, 26 predicted proteins | sample M115012015metaG_FD_160124 | JGI IMG/M metagenome (GOLD analysis project Ga0206680, IMG submission 160124) | Ammonia-oxidizing marine archaeal communities from Monterey Bay, California, United States - M1 150m 12015 | ecosystem: Environmental > Aquatic > Marine > Intertidal zone | place: USA...
ATATCGCCGATTCCAGCCGAATTAGACACCTTTTCGGCGTTTCCTTCAGATTTTCTGTTATCCATCGCCGGGGACGCTCGAAACCTGCTCGGAGGGGCTCGCAGTGGCACGACACACAGACTACCCACTGACTCGGGTTGAGTCAGAGGGATTTCAATGGGCATTATTTCCAGATGTGAAACTTCATGATGAATTGCAGAACTGGAATGTTGTGGACTCACCTCGCGATGCATTGTACTACGCAACTCAAGATTTCATGTCTCGAGACTATTCTAAGGATGTTGCAGTTCTGAATGAATTGATTAGAAAAAATCGCTCAATTACGGCTAATTTACGTTCTGATATCCCTCCCATCCCATTCACTGGAGATCCCTGGCGTAAGGAAGAGGGTAATTGCATGATGTTCATTGGAATAAACCCCCGGTTTCAGAGCTCAGAGGACACCCGTAGTCATCCTGAATTTGGTCCTGCGATAGAATCGATTGAGAGACTCCACAGAGGTGAAGGAAGTGGTTTCAACGACTATTTGGAACAGAGGAAGAATTACTTTCTTTCAGGAATAAAATATGGAAAACATTTCTCCTTCCCGGAAAAGAAATTCAGGGAACACTGGTATGCCGTGAACAACCCCTGGGACAGGCATGTTCAGTCCCTAGACTGCATCCCGTGGTTTTCCACAAACGCCAAAGATTTCGATAATGAGAGGATTTGTCAAGAATACGGTAAATCCAAGGCTTTTCTTTCCTATCAGAGAGTCTTGGAAGAGGTTGTAAATCTGATTAAACCGAAAATGATTCAACTCAATGGGATGACCACAAGGATGGTTTTCGAACACAACTTTTCTGAGGGGCCATACGTCCCGATGGAGGTATTGAACTCAAAGAAAGGAGTGCATATTGGCTACAGCACGATTGGACATCGGCGCATCCCCACTCTATCTCACAACTTTTCAGGCTACCAGAGTGGTCCAAATGGAAACAAAGATTGGGATAAGATGATCTCAAGTTGGAATGATTGGTACTATTCCAACAGTGGATAAGGTAGCCTCTGAAAGGGCCCACTGAAAGCCCACTAATTCGCAGATAGTAATCGGATGGGGCTAAGCAGATACCCATTGATATGTCTGTAAAACACTTAATTCGTACTTAGATTCATAATGTTCTATATCAGCAGATAATGTATGCGTATCGTAGCACCAATGATGATTTTGATATTGATGACCTCTACTCTAGCCGGTTGTGTCGATTCAGTTGAAAATGACATTCTTGATGAAAGTCAAAAAATCACCTCATGGGAAGAGAATATAGAATTCCTGTCTCCGTCAGAAGGGGATTGGATCGAGGGTGAGTTCGAGGTCACCGTAACAACGATTGATGCCCTTGAGGCGGAATACCTTGAACTGTGGGTAAATGGCCAATTGGGGGGCAATGAGTCAATGGATGACTCAGTTATTTTTTCAATTGACACATCGAATCACTCCGATGGAACTGGGGCACCAGTCAGGCTAGAACTCGAAATACGAGTAGAAACACATGGCGTCGGCGTGATGAACCTCACTGCAATCTTCCCTCAGAGACTTACTGACAGCCTTGCTGAGGACATCCAACCAGAGTGGAATACCGAAGGTGACACTCTGTTGTTCAAGTCCTCTAGAGACCTAGAGGAAGGTCTCTACGAGATATACAAGCTGACTCCCGATGGAAGCGAGCCTTCGCGGGTGAACACCGAGCAGAGTTACCACGGTTATCCGGGCTGGTCCCCTGATGGCACCCACGTAGTGTTCAACTCCTGGGTGTACGGTAACGAATCGGGCAATCGCCAGATGGAGATCTTCACTGCGAACATCTCGACGGGTGAGACTCACAGAGTAACCGACAACTCGGCGTTTGATGACTCGGGCCGGTGGTCACCGGACGGTTCCGAGATAATTTTCTACTCGAACAGGGATGGCACGATGGACCTCTGGAAGGTTCCTGTGAGCGAGACCGGGGAGCCAATAGGTCCTCCAGTGAAACTCGTGGGCACGGATGCGAGGGAGCATTGTGGACGCTGGTCGTCGGACGGCGAGTGGATAGTCTACGAGTCGGACCAAAGCGGGAACAACGACATCTGGGTGGTGCCCTCGGACGGAGAGGAGTCGACTCAAGTCACCTTCGATGACTATGAGGACGGTTACCCGGCATGGTCTCCCGATGGCACAAATATCGTCTACAACTCCCTACGTGGTATCAACGGGGACCTGCACATTCTGTCTCTAACTGATGGTGTACTGCACCGCCTAACATCCGACCCGGCGATTGACGCGCATCCGACCTGGTCTGCCGACGGCCGCCACATTGCCTTCCACTCAGACCGCTCTGGGAACTTCGACATCTGGGTGGTAGAGATTCCTCTAATCAACTCAAATGATTCCTCGTGAGTTCGGACTCACGAAGGTCCAGACCGAATCATAGGATAGCGAATGAAACAGAGTTGAAAGTTGAGATTCACTCCAATTGGTATCCAAATTGTGAGCCAAATTCCTCAGTTATCCAATCTGCATCAGAGCCCCACTTGTTCAAGCAATCTAACCATGCAGGTGAGGTTTGGCCTCCATATCTTTGCAAGTTGCTATCAAGAAACCTCAGCATTTTCTCAAATCGCTCTTTCGAAGAAGGCTCGCCAAATTCAGCGACGTAATCGGCATTGGGTGAGCCGGGTTGCACAATGAACTTAGTATTGAATATCCGAGTCAAATGGTGGCGCCGAACCTCACCATTGGGACCGTTTCGATCTGCCGAATAATGCATATGAGAAAATAGCCCTCTGATTCCACTATCGGCACCATTGACATGAGGTGGAATAATTTCTTCCATAATTCTTCTGCCCTCTGATTCACGCCGTTTCTGCAAGCCACTGCTTCATCGTGCATGCCTGGCAAACTTCTCGGCTGGTGATTTCGCCGCACTCTATGCAATTGTTTACCTCTGACCTCAAGCCCTTATTGGCCTCACGATGCAGTCTGCGTATCTCATCGAGAGAGTGCAGTAGGCCGTGTCGAGCACCAGGGGTTATCGACTCCATATCGGCAACGATTCCACGACTCTGCTGACGCATTGCCCCAGGAGCATGTGGGCAATCGCCGTGGTACATAGGCAAGCTCTGACATATCGCGTGAGCGTGAATCTCCTGCTCTGGAATCCATCGCAGAGGCACTATTCGAGGCGCGATTCCGTCTATCGGGCCCTCAGTGTGTGGGGCCAACCTGACAGATCGATCAATTTCTCCATTCTGCAGGTTCATCAGGATGGACTGGGCCATGTCGTCGAGGTTGTGACCTAGGGCCATAACATCCGCGTTGACCTTTTGCGCCAGTGCGTTCAGCCCCTGACGGCGGAATACGCCGCAGTATGAGCACGGCATCAGTCCATTGGCATCGTCGTGGTTCTCGCCCATCGCCGGCATCCTCGTGACGACCTCGTCCATGCGCTCGTAACCCATCTCCTCGTAACTCAGAGTCTCGAATCTCACATCTAGGCTCTCAGCCAGTTGCCTCGCGCACTCAAGTGAGGGTGCGCGGTAGCCGTCAATGCCCTCATCTATGCAACCGGAGATTATCTCAACATCGCGGCGGCGGCCGAGTATGTCGTGCATCAAAGTAAGTAAGACTGCGGAGTCCTTGCCTCCTGAGATAGCCACGAGTATTCGATACAGTGAGCCGTCCTCATGCCTCGCGTCCTTGGGCAGCCTGAGCTGCTGCCTGAGTTCCTTGGAGGTGCGTTTTCGGATCGAGGTAGACAGGTGCCTGTCACAGAGATGCTGGCCGCTGTAGGCCTGGTGGATGACTGAGGGAGCGTTGCAGCGGCTGCAACTCTCGACTGTGAGGGCGTCCACCATACGCGGTGCTCGATGTGGTTTGGCTTGAACCCACTCGTCAGACCTGAACCGTGATATTTGGTGAGGTAAAGCTCGACTCGAGCTCTTTCCTTAGTTGGTGGAACGAATCCTATTCATCCCAGTCTCGATGATACCAGTAACGCGCTGCCATGGCAATACGAAGCGCATACCGGCCACCACCAACAGGAACAATCCGGCCGAGATGACCTTGCCGTAGGTCAGCTGGAGCTCGAGCGACTCGCGTACCTGACCGGACCATTGAGAGCCTTCAAGCAGACCCACTAATGAGATTAGGAAGTCATCGAACTCGAGAGCGATCGCGGTGGTAAGAGCGACTACAGAGGTGATGCTTACCATGTGGACAATGTGCGAGTTCATGACGTTCTTGAATTGGGTAATGTACTCGGGGTTTCTCTTGGTTTCCTCAGGCAGCATTGCGGCGTACTCTAGGTGACTGATTACCGCGAGCCCTGACTCCATGAAGACGATAATCAGGATGGCTATTGATATCAGCGTCAGGGACAACGGCGACACCAACCCACCATACAAGGTGGCATCACCAATCTGGGCGGGCAGCGGTTGCAGTCCAACGTCGACTGCGTCGGTGATGCCCTCAAAGGTCAGCATGGCGTGAATCCCGACGACCATCAGGAAGTAGCCAACAGCCCAGGTAATCATCCTCTTGGAGAGTCCCCATATGCCCATCAAACCGGCCAAGATAGGGGCGAAAACAATGCCGAGAAATATCATCTCGAAGATGAACATGAACGGATCCCAGAGATGGTCGATGTGGTTGTAGGCTGGGTTCTCATGACCGAATGGAAGGTGGGGCCCTGAAACCACTATGGCGTAGATCCATGAGAGCAGGAAAGGGAGCACCATCCAACTCACAAAACCGAGGGAAATCAGTCTGTTGATCCACATCTGGATCTTCTCGCTTTGATGAAGAATGTAGACCCATATTGCCGTGATGACCGCACAGAGCACTACCGGCGCGACGAAGGTGGCATCCCCTGACAGGGTGTTTCCGGACAAATCTACGAGGCCGTGAACGAAGTCTGGCAGGAATAGGTCAATAGAGTCGGAATCGGTCCAGTACCTCAAGCCCCTAGTGTGCTCGTAGGCCGGACACCAATAGGTCGATTCCGGGCCTCCTGAGTCCGCGATGAACTGGTCGGTGCATGAGCCAAAGATGCTGTTCATCCTCTTCATCACGAACAGCAGTGAGGCGGTTGAAATTAGTTGCAGGACTAGGACTTGCCATCGCCTGCGCAACTTAGGTATGTGTAGAGTCTGTGATTCGGGAACTGATTCCATTGCCATAATTTAGCCTCCTAAACCGACCTCACCTGCAGCAGGGCCTGCGAGAGCTCGACATCTGGCATCCAATCAATCACCTTCGCACCGTAACCGGAAATCGCCGTGAGCCTGTTCTGCCTCTCTAGTTTGAGGACCTCGTAGGACATCCTGGGTATGCGACTGACCAGCCTCTCGAGGTCAATGCTGCTTGGAGAGAGAACGATGACCTCGTGACCCTTGCCCGCGAGATGACGTATCGCAGGCAGAGTTGTGCCGTCACCCTCAAGGCTGCTGATGATGAATACAGGTGAGCCCCTGCTCATCCTCGCGGACATCGCGTTGGTGACTGCCTGCAGCGGCATAGAGCCCTTGGCCTCGACCGCTGCTAGTCTGCTCAGAACCTTGTAGTCCTGCTTGTCTCCAGTCTCCGGCGGCAGGTGCTCCATCTTCTCACCGTAGGTCACCAGAGCCACCGAGTCGCGCCGACGGATGAAATAGGTCGAGACTGAAGCGGCGGCGACGGTTCCCATTTCAAGTGGGTTCTTGAGGACGGTCCCGATTCTCGAGACATCCCTTGTGTCTAGGAAAATGAAGACGTCCGTGACCGCATCTCTGGTCTTTTCGTTGACCATTAACTCACCAGTCTTGGCATACGCCTTCCAGTTGATTGAACGGAAGGAGTCGCCTGGCAGATACTCACGCAGAGAGTAGAACTCCATACCCTGCCCGGGGGTTTTGAGGGTGGTCGCCCCGGTGTACATCTTGGGCACATCGGAGCGCAGCAGCGCCTCCTCAATTTCCCTTACCTGAGGGAACACGGTCACGTCGGTCCGGTCCTCAATCTGGGAGTCATTGACGTAGAGATTGAACGCGTTGCGGTAGCGTACCGAAATCGGACCGATTGTGTAGTGTCCGCGCAGTGGGCAACGAACCCGGTATTTGATGCGCGTAGTCTGGCCGGGTCCGAGGTTCATGCGCATCTGGTTGATGCCTGTGCGCATCTTCATCTCGTGCGGCACGTTGTCGAAGACCTCAAGCTGCTGGGTCCTGCGATAGGAGTTGTTCGTGACCGTTAGTTCAATCACCACATCGTCGCCCTTGTAGACATTGATGGCATTGGTCTGAGTGCCATTTATGGTCCGGGTGACTTCGAGCTCGGAGTGTCCCGAGACCCACCCATTGATGGCGAGGAACGAGATGAATGTCAGACCGACAATCATCAACTGGAAGTTGGATATCATCATCCCGATTAGAATCAGGCTGATTCCACTGGTCACCATCAGAGATGCCTTGCGTGTCCACATACCTACACCTCCGCCTCCGAATCGGTTCTGCCCCACTCCTTAATTCGTTTGATTACGCCAACCAACTCATCGGCCTTGTACCGTCTGTCCTCGAAAATGAAGTTCACGAGTATTGGATCATCAATCATGCGCTGCAACTCTACTGCAGGCAGTGCGTCAAATTCCTCTCGCGATAACGTGTTGAGATTGCGGATGCGAGAAAGGAGGACCTGTCGGATTTTCTCAGGGCGCTGGTAGTATGCGTAGCGTTTGGCATCCCCGAAGCCATAGTAGATGATGCGGAAGACGTGGCGCCAGTCCTCAGGATCCTCCTTGCGAATAAGGACGGCTTCGAGAACTATGAACAGCGTCAGGAACAGCAGCAGCATGGCCATCCAGTCGTTGGTAAAGTAGATCAGTAGGTAGTACAGCAGGTTGTAGGTGTCTCCGAACAAGGTGGGCTGCTGGTGTCGGCTCTCGTCGAAGATGACGATGGCGTTTGAACTGGCCTCGGTAGAGTTGGGGTTGACCAGTAGAGATTCGGCGATGATGTCTAGAGCCCACTTGCGGTTGTCAGTGTCGGGGATGGAGATGGACTGGGTCGAGCCGCCTCCTGCAGCGAAAAAGCCCAACGAGTCAGGATCGTATAGGGAGTTGATGAGGATTGAGCCGTCGGCGACGAAGTGGACCCTTCCCGAGTCGGCGTCTAGGCACAGCCTTTCCTCACAGTATCTGACGTAGATAGCAAATGGACCCTGCTCATCACCCTGGATACCGAGTGACTCGAAGCCAACCGTCAAGTTACCGTCGTCGTTGGTGTCGAGGTAAGAGTCGAGGGTCGACTTGCCGATAGCGTAGCGGTTTTCTACGGGATTGTACGAAGTCGCCTTCTCAAAGGCGGAAGGAGTGTTGGTCAGCAGGTGATAGTTCTCTGAGAAGTCCCATCCATCGGAGGAGTATCTGTGTGCGCACAAGCCAGCGTCATCCTCAGTAACGAAAGCGGATATCGCCGGGTCCAGAGGCTCCGGGTCAAGGATGTCAATGACACCGTCGTTATCAAGGTCCTTCAGACAGGGATGGATGGTTGCGAGGGATCCTGAATTGGTGGTGAAGTTGAACGCAGAGCCAATGTTGACCCAAATGTAGTCCGCACCCAACTCGGTGGCGTATGAGCCCTCGTCGTACAATCTGTGGCCGGAGTACTGCAGGCCGAACTGGTCGGCGAGATTGCTAGAGTATCCGAAGTCATCCATCAGCAAGACTGTGCCGCCACTCTCGACGAAGGCCTCGATGGCCAGTATCTCTGAGGTTGTGTAGCCCTCTCCCTCGGAAAACTCGATGATGCTCTCGTCCCCGGTGAAGCGAGGCAGAGAAATAGTATCGCGCTCCACTCCAGAGACGATGAATATGGCTTCCTCGGGATGGTCAATCTCGCTTAGCAGAAGGGGGCTCGATACCAGAGCCGTAGTCTCAATTCCCATGTTGTTGATATCGGTCCTGAAAGCACCCAGATCGTTCCAGTCATCACCATAGGCAGACTGGTGGGTCTGCCCGGGGACGATGTAGGTCATGGCAACTGTGGAAGCTAGAATCAACAGCAATGCCCAGAAGGCGAAAATGAGTGCACTGCGGCGCGCACGGCGGGTCTTCAGGAAGTTCAATATCTCCTGCCGGTCCGCCACACTGAAAGCCTCCGTTCCGTAGGAACGGCTAACGAGCCTGAACTTCATCTTAAGACCGTTATGTGGTGGTGAACGGGTCGTGCATCAGTAGTCAGCGTGCCAACTGCACGCTCGCGCCAATACCGGCAACGTCGTCGACAGGGACGGAGATGAGTCCGTCGACAGTCGGCCAAGGCAGCAAGGTGGGATCAAGATCCGGTTCGATGGATATCAATAGGGATACAATGCTGCCCGTTTCGGTGTCGAGTCGGAAGTCGGCCATATGGCCCAGACGATCGCCAGATTCGTCGATGACCTCTCGTCCCAAAATCTCTCGGCCGAAGGTCGTCGGCATTATTCCACCTCAAACCGATTCGATGCCTGAGAGCCCGTCAGGACGACGGCGGACTGACTCTAGGCCACTTGTAAGCATGGACTCCATGCGATCGTAGTACTGCATCATCTCATCGGTCACCGTTGGGCGCACGCGCCCGATTGCCGCCTGGAAATGCTTCTTCGAGACGGTCTTGCGCTCGGCCCTCATGGCGATGAGTGCGGCCTCCCTGCATAACGCTTCGATGTCTGCACCGGTGTAATTATGCATACTCGCAGCTAGATCATCGAGTTTGAATCTCCCTAGGGGCATGTCCGCGGTATGAATCTTGAGGATTTGCTTGATTGAGGCGGCATCAGGAGGAGGAATGTGTAGGACCCGTTCGAATCTGCCACTACGTAACAGAGCCGGGTCAATCATCTCGGGACGGTTTGTCGCCGCGACAACGATGACGCCTTCCATGCTCTCAACGCCGTCCATGCTACTGAGGAGCTGGTTGACTACACGATTCATTACATCAGAGCCAGAGCCGTCGGAGGTTCGACGCATTCCCGCTATGCTCTCGAACTCATCCAAGAACACGATTGAGGGGCTTGACTGCTTGGCCTTCTTGAAAACCTCGCGGACAGCCTTCTCTGACTCGCCTACCCACTTCGAAATTAGTTCCGGGCCCTTGATGGTGATGAAATTAGCCTTGGCCTCGTTGGCAATCGCCTTGGCAATCAGGGTCTTACCGGTCCCAGGTGCTCCGAACAGGACAATTCCCCTAGGTGGATTGATTCCGAAGTGCTCGAACATCTCGGGTTTGGTGAGAGGCCATTCGATGCTCTCCTTCAGCCTCTCCTTGACCTCTTCAAGACCGCCGACCTGATCCCAAGATACCTCTGGTACCTCAAGATAAATCTCACGTAATGCACTCGGCTCAATCTCCTTGATAGCTTGACGGAAGTCGGACATCTTTACCTCCATCTTCTCCAACACCTCGGGTGGAATCTGTTCCTTATCAAGGTCTATTTCGGGTAGATAGCGGCGCAAGGCCTTCATCGCGGACTCCCGGACAAGTGCTGAGATGTCAGCGCCAACGAAGCCGTATGAGTTCTCCAGCAGCCATTCAATCTCGAAGTCGTCACTGATTGGCATTCCACGGGTGTGGATTTCGACGATTTGTTTGCGACCGTTCTTGTCAGGTACGCCAATCTCAAGCTCGCGGTCGAAGCGGCCGGGGCGCCGCAGAGCTGGATCGATGGCGTCACGGCGATTGGTGGCTCCGATGACGACGACGTTGTCGCGTCCCTGCATCCCGTCGAGCAGAGTCAGCAACTGGGCCACGACCCTGCGCTCGACCTCGCCTGTCACATCCTCACGCTTGGGCGCGATACTGTCTAGTTCGTCGATGAATATGATGGCTGGAGCGTTTGCTGCGGCCTCGTCAAAAATCTCCCTGAGTTGCTTCTCGCTCTCGCCGTAATACTTGCTGATTATCTCGGGACCGTTAATCGAGGTGAAGTGAGCTTGGGTTTCCGCCGCCACGGCTTTCGCAATCAGGGTCTTCCCAGTCCCCGGTGGACCGTGCAGCAGCACCCCCCTAGGTGGATCAATGCCCAGTTGCCTGAACAGGATAGGGTGCTTCAGTGGGAGTTCTATCATCTCACGAATTTTCTCAATCTGTGGGTCGACACCGCCGATGTCCTCGTAGCTGATGATCTGTTCCTGTCCGTTCTCCTCCTCATCGATTGGTTCCTCTTTGATTACAATCTCAGTGTCAGGGAGGACCTGGACGATTCCCTTCGGATTGGTCGAAACAATGGCGAAGGGTAGGGCTTCGGCAAACAGTGTCATACCGGGGATGAAGATACGATCGCCTGCTACAACCGGGCGCTTGTTGAGGCCGCGTCGCGCGAAGCCCTCGATACCCGGGCCAAAGCGGACCTTTTGCTGCTTTGCCATCACCGGACTGAGCACGAGGCGTTGGCAGGGCTGGGTCTCGACCTTGGTGATGCTGACCCGGTCACCTAGGCTCACACCGGCGTTCTTCCTGATGATCCCGTCGACTCTAATAACACCCAAATTAGCGTCCTCGGGACGGCAACGCCAGACGATGGCTGCTGTGCGTGACTCACCCGTAATTTCCACTATGTCACCTGGCTTGAGGTTGAGTTCGTTATCAAATGGAACGCGTGCACGGCCGTGCCCCACATCGCTTGGGATGGCCTTCGCCACCCTGAGAGTTAGTGATTCAGACGAGTCTTCTGACACAACGGCACGCTCCTAGCAAACACCCTTCGGTTGCGAGGTTAGTTAAACCTACCAACAAGGAGGTGTCCCTAGAACGATAATGGTTATCGGAACGAAGGGGGCGGATGAGTAGGATTCATGGCGTAAGGGCGATTCGCGTAGACCATGACCCATGTGCTTGAGGCTGGTTTCGAAGTGATGGAGGGAGACAATCCAAACGGGAGTCCTAAGGTCAGGGGCTACAACATCGTCAACGGACAGTTGACCGAGGCCAAGGACGGTGGTACCTTTGAGAGTCGCAATCCGGCTTGGTTAGAGGACTGCCTAGGAGAGTTTCCCCTCTCCGGTAAGGATGATGTTCACGCTGCGCTTCACGCTGCTCGAGCAGCGTTCTCTGGGTGGGCGGCCACCCCCGCGCCCACGCGCGGGCAAATTATTGGCAACATGGGACGACTCCTAATGGAGTACAAGGAAGACATCGTCCGAGTAGAGACGCGAGAGATTGGCAAGACGCTTAAGGAATCAGCTGGCTCGGTTCAAGAGGCCATAGACACATGCCTGTTCTTCCAATCGGAGGGGCGCAGGCTGTACGGCCAGACAGTGAACTCCGAGCTTCCTGACAAAGAGCTTTTCACCTACCGCAGGCCACTAGGAGTCTGTGGTATCATCAACGCCTGTAACTTCCCTGCAGCAGTGCCTTTCTGGAAGATGATACCTGCCATCATGTGTGGCAACACCTGCGTCTGGAAGTCGCCGCAGGACTCGCCGCTGCTCTCATTCATGCTGACTCGGATAATCCACGAAGCCGGACTTCCAGATGGAGTCATCAACCTCATCCACGGCAAGGGTAGCGGGGCAGGTCAACTCCTCGTCGACGCCGTCGATGAGGGACTAATCAACAAGATTAGTTTCACCGGTTCGACCGCAGTCGGCAAGATGATTGGTGAGACCTGTGGTCGCAACCTCGTCTCGTGCTCACTCGAATTGGGGGGCAAAAACCCTCTCGTGGTGATGCCCTCGGCCGACCTCGACAACGCCGTAGAGGGGGCCTACTGGTCTGGCTTCGGAACCGCGGGTCAGCGCTGCACGAGCCTTGGTAATCTGATTATCCACGAGGATGTCTACGACGAGTTCATGTCGAAGTTCATGACCAAGGTTGAGTCAACTAAAATCGGTGACTCAATGCGTCACGACGACGTGCTGTACGGCCCGATGCTTTCCGAGAGGTATGCCAAGGATTTCCTGAGAGACCTCGGTATGTGCGAGACGAGCGGAGCCACCAAGCTCTGGGGAGAGGGCATGATAACTGATGATAGCAAGCCTACCAACTTCGTCGGCGATGCCTCCGAGGGCGCATACATGTGGCCTCACGTCTACGCTGATGTGACTGAGGATATGGAATGCTTCCACGAAGAGATATTTGGACCCGCTGTGACCGTAGTGAAGGCTAAGGATTTCGACCACGCCCTCCACCTCGCTAACGCCTCTCCCTATGGGCTGTCGAGCGCCTGCTACACCAACGATCGTCTTGAGGCGTACCGGTTCAAGAGCGGTATCAAAGCTGGCATGACTGGTATCAACAACTCCACCACCGGTGCTGAGGCTCACCTTCCGTTCGGTGGTGTCAAAGGTAGCGGCAACGGCACCCGTGAATCCGGTATATGGGTCATCGAGGCTTACTCTTACTGGCATGCTGTCAATGATGAACTCTCCGGCAAACTACAACTGGCTCAGATGGATGTAGACGAAATCCATATCGAGGAAGCTGACGCTGACTACGCGGGTCTCGCTTAGAGCAGAGGTTCGCCACACTCAGGGCAAGGCAGCCCGGGCAACCACGCACCGGGCATGTGCCCGCATTTCAGACAGATCGATGTCTCGATGTCCCCTCCGATCATGTCTGACGATGGAGGATGTGCGCCTTGAACCTTGCACTGTCGGTTGAGTCCCATAGGGACTCATGCAATCCCTTATGGGGCTAGGACTCCGCGATGCGGACATCAGTGATGGACTATGAGTGAGGGCATCAAACTCCCGCTCCCAATGAAGAAGGGATTCGGTGCCACCGACCGAGTCGATGATTGGTGGAAGGGGCCGACGGCGATGGCCGCCTACCTCGGGATTATGGTCGTGTACGCCACATGGCGCGGCTTCATGGAGGCCGACTTCTGGATCTTCGAGGAGTTTGGCAGGAGCGCTGGCAACCAAACCATGGCCATCGAGAGCGAAGGTAGTCATGTCCTGAGTCCGTTATTCAGCCCCCTCGTCATTCCCGGACAGGGTACATTCGGAGGACCTATTCCAGAGGCGCTATGGTGGATGAGCCCGGCTATGTTCATCCTTATTTTCCCAGCTGGATTCAGAGGTACCTGCTACTACTATCGCAAGGCATACTACCGAGTCTTCTTCCAGCAACCCACTGGTTGTGCTGTTTCCAAGCCATGGGATGAATACAGCGGAGAGACCGGTTTACTTTTGGTTCAGAATCTACATCGTTACTTCCTCTATGCCGCATTGGCTTACCTCCCAATACTGTCGTACGATGTATGGCTATCTGTAAACTTCCACGACTCTGTGAGCCATGCTCACTCATATGGGGTCTCGGTAGGCTCTCTGGTGCTTGCTGTCAATGTTATCGCCCTAGCCGGCTACACCTTCGGATGCCATGCCTTCCGTCATCTGGTCGGAGGAGGGTCTAATCTCTGGACAAGCGGCTCCAGACCCATACTGAGATACCGGATGTGGAGGGTGTCGACATGGTTCAACGAGCACCACAAGGATTGGGCTCTCTACTCCCTGTTCATCGTCATGTTCTCTGACTTCTACATCTACGCCTGCACCATGGGCTGGTGGAACGAGATTGTGCTGTGGGGTGGTTTGTGATGGAAGATATTGTGATTCATGAGCATGATGTTGTCATAATTGGGGCGGGCGGCGCTGGGCTACGCGCCGCCATCGAAGCCAGCGCCGCCGGAGTAAGCGTGGCGATGATCTGCAAGTCAATGCTAGGCAAGGCACACACCGTGATGGCCGAGGGTGGCGCCGCCGCAGCCCTCGCCAACAAGGACCATCGGGACTCGTGGCAAATCCACTTCCGTGACACGATGAAGGGGGGAAAGTACCTCGGAGACTGGCGGATGGCACAGATCCATGCCCAGCAGGCACCTGACAGAATTCGTGAGCTCGAGCAGTGGGGTGCCGTATTCGACCGAACTCCGAAGGGGCTGACCAGTCAGCGCAACTTCGGCGGCCACACCTATCCGAGACTGGCCCACATCGGTGATGCCACCGGTCTCGAACTCATTCGTACCCTGCAGCAGAAGGGGGTTCACATGGGCATGGACGTTTTCATGGAATTCACAGTGCGCAGGCTGTTCCAGGCCGATGGCCGCATCTCCGGATGCTTCGCTTACGACCGTAACGACGGCTCGTTACACATCTTCAAGGCCAAGACGATAATACTGGCCACAGGAGGGATTACGCGCTGTTGGGAGGTCTGCTCGGGCTCGTGGGAATACACCGGCGAGGGTCATGCCCTAGCTTACTGGGCCGGAGCCCAGATGGGTGATATGGAGTTCGTGCAATTCCACCCAACCGGGATGATCTGGCCGCCCTCAGTAAAGGGCATTCTAGTCACCGAGGGTGTGAGGGGAGAAGGCGGGACGCTGCGAAACTCCGAGGGTAATCGTTTCATGTTCGACTATGTGCCTGAGATGTACGCTGACGAATTCGCTGACACCGAAGAGGAGGCACTCGGATGGGTCAACGAGGTCATTTCGGGTAAGCTCGCAACCAAGCGACGCCCGCCGGAGTTGCTGACTCGCGATGTGGTTGCCAAGGCGATTAACAGCGAGCGCGCAGCGGGCAGGGCCTCAGAGCACGGAGGTGCCTACTTGGACATCTCTTGGAGGGACGAGGATGAGATCAAGAAGAAGCTTCCCGGTATGTACCACCAGTTCAAGGAGCTCGCTGCCGTAGATATCACCAAGCAGCCAATGGAAGTCGGGCCGACTGCTCACTACGTGATGGGGGGAGTCAAAGTCGACCCTTACACTCAGGAAACCTCAGTGCCGGGACTGTACGCGGCCGGCGAGGTCGCGACGGGTCTGCACGGCGCCAACCGTCTTGGCGGCAACTCCCTGTCAGACCTGATTGTATTTGGCAAGATTGCCGGTGTGCAAGCCGCCGAGGCGGCCAAGGAGGTGGGTTACTTCGCTGGCATAGACCAGTCCGAGGTCGACGAGGTCGTGGCTGAGACGCTTGCCCCTCTGAGTCGGGAGGATGGAGAGAACCCGGCAAAAGTGGTGAGTGATTTGCGCGAGATGATGCAGAACAAGGCCGGGATTATCAGGACGAGGGGGTTACTCCTGGAGGCGCTAGCCGACTTAGACGGATTATCAGACCGCGCTTCCATCACTTCCCCTGGGGGAGGGAGGACATACAATCCCGGTTGGCATCAGGCCCTAGAACTCAGCGCGATGATTGATGTCAGTCGCATGTGCGCACTAGCGGCACTCAGGCGAGAGGAGAGTCGTGGAGCACACACCAGAGACGATTTTCCCGAGACTGACCACTCCCACTGGGGCAAGGTGACCAGTGTCATCTCAATGGGGGATAACGGCTCTATGGATATCGGCTACACCTCCTACCCGGATATCCCTGATGACCTGAAATCACTGCTGGACACAGATGACTTGCACGAGGAGGGGTCTTGATGAGTGAGGTGACATTCAGAGTCTTCAGGGGCGAACCCGATGGTGACGGTGAGCCGTTCGGTCGGATGATCGACTACACCGTCGCACTTGACGAGGGCATGGTGGTCCTCGATGTGATCCACAGAATCCAAGCCGAACAGACCCCTGATCTATCATGCCGCTGGAACTGCAAGGCCGGGAAATGCGGTTCGTGCAGCGCGGAGGTCAACGGTAAACCAAAACTGATGTGCATGACTAGGATGGAGGATGTCCTCAAGGAAACTCCAGAGGGTGAGCCGGTACTAATCAAGCCCATGCAAGCTTTCCCCCTAACAAAAGACCTCGTTACCGATACTTCATGGGCCTATGACATGGACCGCAGGATTGCTCCGATTAACGGCCCCGAGGTGCCTGACTGGGAGTTCCATCAGGAAGAAGCTGACCGGTTGCAGGAGTTCCGCTCTTGCATAGAATGCATGCTCTGTGTCAATACCTGCCACGTGCTTCGAGAGCATCAGAAGTTCGACGAATTCGCAGGCCCCCGCTTCTTCGTCCGTCTGGCTGGCCTTGAGATGCACCCGTTAGATATCGAGAGTCGAATACCCGAAATCAAGGACGATTTTGGCATCGGATACTGCAACATTACAAAGTGCTGCACTGAGGTGTGCCCTGCAGGAATCAACATCACCGACAACGCAATCATTCCCCTTAAGGAGCGGGTGGTGACCGAATTCTACGACCCTCTAGCCATGCTAGCGCGTAAACTCCGCTCCAACTGAACCCTATGGACTCAAAATGAGAGAGGCTCCGCTCTCTAGGGGGAAAAATCGTACCGGCGATCAAGAGAGATCACAAAGCGCCTAAACGCGCTTTGTTCCACTCTTCTTGACATTTGCCTTCTTGATCTTAGCCGGTAGCCATGCAGGCCCATTCTTGGGCTTATCCACCATTTCAGTCCAGCCACTAAAGCAGTGGACCTTGTTGGTCCCTCGCTCCCTCAGCTCTATGTCAGTGTGTCCACGCGTGGCCGCCTTTAGGGCTGCACCGCGTGGCTGCTTGCTAACGAACACCTGTGTGGTGTCGCTACCGCCATCCATCAATACGAAGTATTTCTTTCCAGACATTATGCAATTCCTCCGCTCCGCGCGCTTTCAGGAGGGATAATGAAGTTATGGGCGGAAAAACGCTATACTGCGCGTCAATTAGGGGGTTTTTCTGAATACCGAAGGGGCCTAAATCTCACATTTCTGCACAAGCCAGAGTCTTGGTATTAACGACTCCAGGGATAGATCTGATGGATTCGACAACATTTCGGGCAATGTCTCCCATGTCGTCACCCTCAACCTTGACAATTAGGTCGTAGTCGCCGAAGAGCAGGTTGGAGTCTGTGACGCAATCGAAGTTAGCCGCTGCATCACACACGCTAGACTCAGAGCCTGGTTCGACGTTGATTAGTACGTATCCGGTCGACATAAGTGTACCTAGTGGGCCATCGTGAATCAAGGTTGCCTAGTTCCTCGGAGGCTGGATAGTTTCCCGATGAATAGATATCCGATGGCCCCCCCTTGGGGACGTATGGCTGAGGTAGTGATAGTTCGTGAGTGCCAACATGGGCAGGTCCGCGTCGTATTCGGTGATTTACCTCAGATGGAAGGCGACGTCATAATTATCCCGGCTAACAACAGACTGGCCGGACGCGAAGGGATCGATGAGAGGATGCAACAGGCCGCAGGACCTGAGTTGAGGGAGTTCTGTGCAGGAATCGCCAAAGAGCGTCGTAAATTCAACCTACAACCCTGCAGCGTCGGTGAGGCTGTAACCACTCCGGCGTTCAATCTCCCTGCCAAGCACCTAGTGCATGTGGTTGGCCCCGATTGCAGGAGGCCGACACAGGACAACTTCAGGCGCGAGTTGCTGAAGAAGTCTTACGACGCGATGTTTGAGGCCGTAGAGAAACTCGATCCCCGGGAGACACTGGTGACCCCTCCCCTCGGGATGGATTGTTTCGCCTATCCTCATAGAGAGGGAGCGCGTATGACAATGGAGATTATACTCGAGTGGATGGATGCGGATGATGATCCTGGGGTTGATATGGTTCTGATTGTTACCAACGAGAATAACTTCCTGACCAACATGAAGACGGTTTACCGCGAAAGCGAGGACAGGTTTCCTGGGGTCGATAGGACGCGGGAATACCGAAAGGGCAAGTTTGAGTGAGACTAGACCAATGTTCTCAAGAACCCTGAGAATGCGATAGTGGCGTGGGCGGCGTTTACGAGCGTGAGTTGCGCGCTGTACTTGCGGGTGAATTGAAAGGCGTACGCGCGGTTACCAAATCCTGCAGTGAAATGGAACGCGCCTGCGCCATGCAGGTAATACAACGCCCGTTCCTAGTCGTCAGAGCCCCCGGCAGTGGTTCCGAGGGCACCGGCGACCTGCTGGTCCTGCGCGGCGACATGTGCTTTCCAATAGAAGTCAAGTCCTCCAAGTATTCCAAGCAATACCTATCTGGAAGAACCCTGCTCCAGTATGAGGCATTGCGCTCAACAGGGGAGAGGTGTGGTCTGTTACCCCTGTATGCGTATAGGCTCAAGGGAGTCAGGGGGGACAGTTGGCGGATCATGCGCGTAGAAGTGGAGGCGTTGACTGGTAAGTTACGGCATCTCTCTAGGAGCATCCCAAAACTGCCACTCACCCGCAACGGCACACCGCATCTTGACTGGTCCCAAGGGATGCCTCTGCACCGCTTCATAGCACTAGTATGCCGATCAGACGGAGCTAGATCGATCGATGCAGGTATGACGAGTGTACAAAATCTTGAATCGGTACTAGAATTCACCAACTAGAATTCGTTCTCACCAGAGAGTTCGGAATCCAACCTGTCAAGTCTCTTGTTAAGTCGCTCAACACTTTCTCTGACTCCATTCAGAGAAGCCTGCTCCAGCAGTCTCCTGACACTGTCGCGCTCACGTCTGAGCGAGTCGATTCGCCGGTTCAGACTCCTCTCGTCTTCCTCCGCTTCTCCAGACATGGTAGTCGTAGGGTGCCCTGTCTCAAGGTGCTTACTCTCATGAGACGCAGGTTGAAGAAGGGAAAATGCGCCCCTCGCACTATGGAAGAGGGGGGGCGAAGGAGAAGTTACTGGCTCCCGATGCTGATGCTCTACCTGCTGTATTTCATCGGCGCGCCACTGTGGATAGTGGTAGTCACAGGACTCTGGTACCTCGGCCTACTGTACCTCGAGGACGAGGGTCACCTCGACCGGTACGGAGTGTCGAAGGTGCTCGGAGTCGTGCTCATGGTCAGGACCATGCATGGGCAGCGATTCCTAGATCGAATTTCCAGCAGTAGGAGATTCTGGAGGGCGTTCGGGGAGTTCTCAATCTGGCTCTGCATGTTGGCCATGCTCGGAGTCGTTGCTCTGCTCCTGATTAGTGCGATTAGCACCGCGATGGCTCCTCCTGAGGAGTACCTACCGGCCAGCGACCTGTTGCTGATACCAGGAGTGACCAGTTTCGTGCCATTCTGGTGGCCTGTGCTAGCCCTCGTCTTCGCATTGGTGATACACGAGTACAGCCACGGCATCCAAGCGCGTGCGCACGGCATGCGAGTCCGCAGCTTCGGACTCCTACTGGCCGGACCCATTCCAATTGGGGCCTTCGCCGAACCGCAGATGCATGAGATGGTTCGTGCCCCTAGACGCGAGAGGATGCGTCTGTATGCCGCTGGCCCATCAATCAATATCATCGCCACTTACATCGCTCTAATCATGCTGTCAGCAGCGGCCTCTGGTCTGGTTGCGAGTCATCCCGGAGTCTACGCCACTGGGGTCATCGCAGAGGAGGGGGCCGAAGAAGGGGGGCTGCTTCCGTACGAGATCATCATCCGGATAGAAGGTGCCAGAGTATCCGACTACAGCGATTTCGTAGAACAGATGGATTTGCTGTCATCGGGTGAAGAGGTGACTTTTACAAAACTCTCGCAGCCCAACTCAGAAGGTAAGCGAACGGTTCGCGACATCTCAGTCACTCTTGGAGACCGTTACCAGTACTATATCGGGCTGTGCGAAGGCGATGCGTTGTGCGTAGAAGATACTGAAGTTATACTGGCCGAACTGGGCATCGAGCGTGGTGATGCCTTCCTAGGGGTGAGTAACCTGCGATCTAGTTCGTCCGGGGTAGACTACTATTCCAGAATACTGGGTGGAGATTACAATCTGAAACAGTCTGCCTTAGGCACTGCTCTCACTCCTCTGGCAATGATTGGAGTCCCGATACAGTACGAAGGGCAGACGATGATGCTGGAGGAGCGCGCCATGCTGGAATCCGGTGGTGGCGATGTCGCCTCCGCTCTGGGCACCGACGGTATGCTGATGCTGTTTGACTTCCTATTTTGGCTGGTCTGGATTAACTTCCTGCTCGGCTTCGCCAACCTGATTCCCATGGTACCTTTCGATGGCGGCCACATAGTGAAAGACGGGGTTCACTCCGTGCTGGACAGGCTTACCAGAGACATTCACCCCATGCGAGTGGAGGCGATGGCTGAACGTATCAGCAGCATGAGCAATTTCCTAGTGTTGTTCATTGTGATTGTGCCGATTATCCTGCCGCGACTGGTATGACTCACTCCTCTTCAGCGGATTCATCGCGTCTCTCGATGACAATCTCTAGCAGATACGGTACCGAGATTATGACCGCGACGACCACAAGGAGGCTTCTCCATGTTGTATCCGTGACTTGGGACGATGTGCCTGAGAAAGCGAGTTTTGCGGCACCCAGCCAAGGAATCTCCGTGGAGGCGACGCCGACGACCCACTCGTCCTTCACTGCCAGCACCGGATTTCCGTTCTCATCGGTCAGGCCGTTTCGCGGATCGTCTCCAGTAGCAATTCTCTGATCGACCTTGCAACCATTGCTGTCCTCGTTGTCCCCTGTTGTCAGGTAGCCCTCGTGAGGCGGAACCCATTGGTCTATCTCGAGGTCGTAGGTTCCACCGTGGTAGAGGCACTGGTAGTCGAGTGTCCAAGTAATATTGTCCACATTTCGCAGAGTGGTTCCCGGAACGTCCCAGCCTCCCGACGCGTTAGCCACTGCCTTGAGCAGGGCCCTATGGATGACCGGGGTGTCAGAACCACCGTTCTTCCGGTAGATGATGACATCTCCTGCCATGCCGTGTGACTCGTATCCGAAGTCGTCGCCACCAGCCTCGGTGGCCTCGACAAAGGTCACGATTTCGACCCTGTCTGGATTCATCACCAGCACCAGATCACCAGGGTCGATGGCACCCAAAGAGCCATCATCCTCGTGCATCATAGAACCAGACTCGACGACGACCATAGGTGGGAATGAACCGGTCGCGACCCACATCGATCCTAGTAACAGAACCACTAGGCCGAGGGCCAGCATGACTTCTCTCGCTATTCCCGAAGACATCTCACTCCTCCTCATCACCCAACTCGGAGCGAGGGCGAGTAGAAAGCAGCAAACCTGCGAACAGGGAGATGAATAGAATGCTGATAGCATCGAAGTGAGGAGATATCTCGTAGATTCGTTCGAACTCGTAAATCGATGCAGTCAGGTCTAGTGTGTGGTCACGTATGCCGGTGGAACTCGTGAACAACCCCAGCATCGTGTTGTATACAAGCAGCAAAACCATAGTGGACAAAACAACAATCAGTCCCTGATTGACTGACTGTTTCCTGAGAGCGTGCAAGCCCGGCAAGGCATTGGCGAGAGTTGAATCAGTGGTGTACCACCACGACTGCCCCGAGGGAGATTGGATTTTGATTTCATCGCCTTCTGGGTAAATGGTAGACCTGTGCGGACTCACAGACTCAATCTTGTACTTCTTGCCGATCCTGACATCATGCATCTTATACAGACCCATCAAACGCGCTTGGTAGGACTTTCCCAGCATATCCGCAGCGTCCTCTGCCTCCTTGTGGCGGCGAAGTATCTCGGGACGCGAATCGAGGTGTAGGACGTCCTCTAGGACCCGTCGCTGCCCCGAGTACACGAAGTATTCCGGCGCGGCGTAGAATGCCACTACCAACCCACCGATGAAGGCCAACCAGCTCCATGGGACTAGGTGTTCGACCTCTGGGTCGCTGTGGCCATCCAAAACAAACAGGAAGACGAAACCCCAGACTAGACTGGAGGTGGAAATAATCGTCGAGTAGGCGATTATCTGGAAGTGGCGGTCGCTCTGACTCTCCCACCAACGGCCAAACGGCCCCAGTCTGGCAGTGCCTCGACGCGCCATCTCCCTCGGCGCGGGGTCATGCTCTCACGATTAGTGCCTTCCGACGAGGCGTTTGTCTCGCGAAGCACTCTGCGGAGCCTTCCGGAGCATGAAATCCGATTGTTTCATGAGTGGAGAGCGCCGCTTCATAGCGATGAGGAGTCTCTGGATGGCCCTACTGCTGGTCAGCAGCCTGTTCGGCCCGGGGTGCTTCAGTCCTGAAGAGTCACAAGAGTTGGACCCGGGCGCTGACGATGATGGAGACGGGCTTCCGAATGGCTGGGAGGAGAAACGCGGGCTCGACCCTTTGAATGGTAGTGATGGAGTTGTCTGCCATGGAATGGCGGAGTACTGTCTGCGGAGTTACGACAACTTCACCTTCCCAGAGACCCACAACTCATTCGCTACCATAGAGGATGGTGTATGGATGGCGATGAACCACTATACTTCGCTGCAAGCGCAGTGGGACGGTGGGATTCGTGCATACATGCTCGATACTCATCACTTGTCCAAAGAAGACACGGGCGTCGAGGACGTTCGGTTCTGCCACGGTGACCCGGATTCCACCTTCCTACATCCATGCATATACTCCGAGGTGGATGCCTATGCATGGATGAGGCATCTCGGCTCGCTGATGAACAACAGCAGCGGTGACGTGGTCAGTCTGCTACTGGAGAACTATGTCCCGGGAGAACATCTCGAAGTGCTGTTCAACCAGACTGGTATGCTCGACAGGGTCTTCGTGCACCAGCCCGGACAGCCTTGGCCGAGTATCGGAGAAATGGTGCTCAATGGTACCGACCTTGTGGTCTACTGGGACTACCAATATGACGAGAGGTTTCCCTGGCTGCACCACGCTTGGACTCACAGTTGGGATACACCGTATGGCGAGCAGGAGCAAGATGAGATGTCTTGCAGAGTCGGTAGAGGCGACGGAATACAGCCAGTCTGGCATCTGAACAACTGGCTGTCGAGTACTTTTGGTCTGGCCGATCCGGTCAGAGCTGGGCAGGTCAATGACTACGACACCCTGCTAGAGAGGGCTTTGGAGTGCTGGGAGGAGGTCGGTGACAGACCCACCTTCATCGCCGTCGACTACTGGGAGGATGGCGAGGTGACAAATGTGACGATTACGCTGAACAAGATGCCTGACTGGTCAGGAGAGGTTCCCGGACATCCCTGATTCAAATCGTGACGCAATCCCTATGCGCGTCAGACCCGACGGGAGGGCATGCTGGTAGGACTGACTGGGAGGTACGCCTCTGGCAAGACCACTGTGTTACAGTGGTTCGCCAACAGAGGGGTGCGAACGATGTCATGCTCCGACTCCATCAGGAGGTGGCTATCTGAAGAGGGGATCGAGGAAAGTAGAGAGTCTCTCATCGAGGGAGGACGTGAGCTGAGGCGGCGTGGTGGGGCTGGTATCCTCGCCGAGATGCTGCTCGATGAATTGTCAGGGGATGACGCCGTCATCGACTCGATACGAACTCCCGGTGAAGTCGGGGCCTTGAGGGTTCGAGATGACTTCGTGCTCATCGAGATTCTAGCCGGAACTGATTCACGTTGGCAGCGCTCTAAGGAGCGGGCTCGGCCGGGTGACCCCTCTGACAGAGCCACCTTCATCTCGCAGGAGAAGTCAGAGGAAGTGGCTCTCGATGCTGCTGGCCAAGCACTGGTGGCAACAGCTGAACTAGCTGATCTGGTCCTTTACAACAACGGCTCGTTAGAGGATTTACACGGCGATCTAGAGGAACTAATCGAGAAGTTGCCCTAGGCCTGTCTGACTGTGATTCCAGCCTCTTGCATCATCCCCATGGCGATGCCGAAGTCCTTCTTCCAGCGGTCAGGAATCTCGATATCTGCAGGGTAAACCACTTCGGAGACTCCAGCTTGTATGAGCGATCGCGTGCAGCGCGTGCACGGAGGCCAAGTGACGTAAGCGATATTTCCCTTGAGAGAGATACCAGTCCTCGCTGCATGCATTATGGCGTTCTCCTCAGCGTGGCATATCAGCGGGTACTTCTGCTCACGGTCCTCGAGTCTCTCAGTATCGTCCTCGATGCCACGCGGGAAGCCGTTGAACCCGGTCGAGCGGATTTCCCTATCCTCACCAACCACGACGCACCCGACCTTGGTTGAGGGATCCTTGCTCCAAGTTGAGATGTGGGTCGCCAAATCAAGGAATCTTCTGTCCCATTTATTGCTCATACCTACACCTTTCTAGACGTCATTGTCTGGTTGATCCTCGGTCAGGCTCGGGTCATATCCTTCCCATAATTTCGGATTTGAGTAGCAGTCAGGGTCGCCTTCGTCGGCTTGTCCGCCGTTGTCATTGTCAATCCCGTCTCCACAGTTCCCGACCCCGCTATCGCCCCTCTTGGACAACAACTCGTCTACCCCTCCGGAGGAGACTACTGCAATCAGAATACCGAGGAGAACCAGTGTGAGGGCAATCAGGATGATTTTCGACGCCGAGTCCTTCGACTCCACTACGACCCTGACTTCGACCTTGTCTTCCTTATCCTCGGACATGTGATGCGAGCATCTCAGCAAGTCATCCTACTTGGGTTCTTAGTGGACTGTCAACTCGTTCCAGAGGTCCAATCCATCCCTATCAACGACATATTTGAGCAGGTCTCCGATGAGATAAACGCTACCGATTACGAGTAATTCGCACTCAAGTTCCCTCGCTAACTTTCCCGCCGTCTCGAAAGCCTTCTCGGGGTTCTTCTCCATGGTTTTGGAGATACTATCCGGGCCCAATTTTCCCATCATCGCGGATAGTTCCTGAACGTCGACAGCAGGGTTCCTGCCGCTCTTCGGCTCGGTCAAGACTAGTTGGAGGAACTTGTCGTCATTGCAGATCTCAGCCAGCACTGGCTCAAGTGTTTCACTCAGGTCAGCTTTCTGGCTCAATCCCAGC
>Ga0206680_10000170_pt1 | contig 24278 bp, 14 predicted proteins | sample M115012015metaG_FD_160124 | JGI IMG/M metagenome (GOLD analysis project Ga0206680, IMG submission 160124) | Ammonia-oxidizing marine archaeal communities from Monterey Bay, California, United States - M1 150m 12015 | ecosystem: Environmental > Aquatic > Marine > Intertidal zone | place: USA...
AACTCTGCGAAAGTTTCTTATGCTAACTACGAAAGATTAGCTGCTGTAGCTTCATTGTTACAAGCGAACCCTACTTATAAATTAAGAGTTATTGGTTATGCTGATACTGTAGGTAATTCAGAAAACAATCATAAAGTTGCTCTACGTAGAGCTAATGCGGTAATCGATGCTTTATCTAACATGTTTAGTGTTGAAGCTTCTCGTTTAACTGCTGAATCTAAGGGTGAAGATGCTCCTTTAGCTAATGAGTCTGTTAAAGTAACAGAAACTACTGCTGATGGTCAAGTGATCTCTAATAGCTTAACTAGAATGAACCGTCGCGTTGAATTCGTGATTGAGTAGGTTTATTCAAATAATACATAAAAAAAGGCTTCCAAATTGGGAGCCTTTTTTTGTTTTATTTGAAGTATCAGGTACTAGGTACTAAGTATTGAATTCGATTAAATAGTTTTGTATATTATAAGTTAATAAATTAATGTAAATATTAGAATTATGCATAATTATAGACAATTAGAAGTTTGGCAAATAGGGATGAAACTCACTAAGGATGTTTATCAATTTAGTGATAAGTTACCTCCAGCTCAGAGGTTCTCTTTTATAAGTCAAATACAAAGGAGTTCTGCATCAATCCCATCAAATATTGCTGAAGGATGTGGGCGAGATTCAAATAAATCTTTATCCTATTTTATTCAGATAGCTTTAGGTTCAGCTTTTGAGCTAGAAACACAATTATTGTTATGTAAAGATATTTTTAGTGTCGAAGAACAAGAAACTGATGACTTGATTGATTTAGTCCAAAAGTGTCAGAAAATGTTAATCGGATTAAAGAGGAGTATAAGCTGAATTTTATCTTTGTACCTAGTACCTAGTACCTAGTACCTAGTACCCCGAAACATCTCCCAAAGCACCACTCCAGCACTCACAGAAACATTTAAAGAATGCTTAGTTCCCAGTTGAGGGATTTCAATACAGTTATCACACTTGTCAATAACGGATTGTTGCACACCTTTCACTTCATTACCGAAGAATACAGCAATCTTTTCGTGTTGACTACTGTCGAATTTGTTGAGCATTAAACTGTTTTCTGCTTGTTCTATGGCAAGACAATGGTATCCGTCTTTTTGGAGTCTTTCTACACAGGCTAGTGTATCTTCCATGTATTCCCATTCTACAGATTCTGTAGCACCTAAAGCGGTTTTATGAATATCCTTATGTGGGGGTTGGGCTGTAATACCACAGAGGTAGATTTTCTCAAGTAAAAAAGCGTCTGAGGTACGAAAGACTGAGCCGATATTATTAAGGCTTCTGATATTGTCTAGCACAACAATAATTGGAAGCTTTTCTACCTCCTTAAATTCCTCAACACTCAGTCTATTTAGTTCGCTATTTTTTAACTTTCTCATCAGCTTATCGGGCAGAATTAATATCTTAGTCCTTCGTTCAAAACGACTGCAAATTAATCAATATAATAGCAATTCAATTGGCAAAAGCGCTTAAAAAGAAGAAGGAAACCCCATTGATGACACAATACAATGGGATTAAGGCTAAGTACCCTGACGCGGTACTCTTGTTTCGTGTAGGAGATTTTTATGAGACTTTTGGAGAAGATGCGATTAAGGCTTCCCGTATTTTAGGTATTGTGTTAACCAACCGTGCCAATGGAAGTTCTAAAATTGAATTAGCTGGATTTCCACATCACTCTTTAGATACCTATTTGCCAAAGCTAGTTCGCTCGGGTTGTAGAGTTGCGATTTGCGATCAGTTGGAAGATCCTAAGCAAACTAAAACCATTGTAAAAAGAGGTGTTACCGAATTGGTGACTCCAGGCGTTTCTTATAATGATAAAACCCTAGACTTGCGTTCTAACAACTTCTTGGCTTCTATTCATATGGAGAAAGATGGTGCAGGAATCGCTTTTTTAGATGTGTCTACAGGAGAGTTTTTGGCAGCAGAGGGTTCGTGGGATTATGTGAACAAGCTTTTGCAAAGTTTCTCTCCATCGGAGGTAATCTACCAAAAACAGCATAAAGCTGAGTTTACACAACGTTTTGCCGATAGCTTTTTCACCTTCACACTAGAAGATTGGGTGTTTAGCAAAACCTATACAGAAGAATTACTTTTAAACCATTTCGGAACAAAATCCTTAAAAGGTTTTGGCGTTGATAAGCTAGACTTAGGAGTTATCGCTGCAGGAGCTGCACTTCATTATTTAAACGAAACGCAGCACAATAAGGTCAGTCATATATCGGCTATAAACCGTATTGAAGAAGACCATTTTGTATGGATGGACCATTTTACCATTCGCAATTTAGAGTTGATTCGCTCCACTGGAATCAATGGTGTTTCTTTATTAGATATTCTCGATCAAACTGTGTCGCCAATGGGTGCGCGTATGCTTAGACGATGGTTAGTATTACCTCTAAAAGAGCAAAAAGCCATTCAAGACCGTTTAAATATAGTCGATTACTTTACGCATAACGGAGATATTTCTGATGAGCTCGCATTGCAAATAAAGCAAATGGGCGATTTAGAACGCTTGATTTCTAAAGTAGCTACGGCTAGAATTTGCCCTCGCGAAGTAGTGCAATTAAAACGTGCTTTAAATGCGATTATTCCAGTTGTAGACTACTGTTCTAAATCAGGAAATAAAAGTTTAGAGGCATTGGCGGCTCAATTAAATCCTTGTGATCTTATTCGCGAAAAGATTGCCAACGAATTGCAAGATGAAGCCCCTGTACAATTAATAAAAGGGAATGTAATCGCCGAGGGAGTTTCAGCTGAATTAGATGAACTCAGAAATATATCTACTTCTGCAAAGGAGTACTTAGAGCAAATTAGAGTACGTGAATCTGAAGCTTCTGGAATACCTTCTTTGAAAATCTCTTTTAACAATGTGTTTGGCTACTATTTAGAAGTTCGTAACTCTCATAAAGATAAAGTCCCAGAAGAGTGGATACGTAAGCAAACCTTGGTAAATGCCGAGCGTTATATTACCGAAGAGCTAAAAGAGCTCGAAGTTAAAATCCTCAGCGCAAATGATAAGATTTTAGCTTTAGAACAAGGTCTGTTTAATGATGTGGTCATGTCATTAATGGATTACGTTCAGGTAGTTCAGCGTAACTCGCAATTGATAGCTCGTGTAGATGTGCTATTGTCTTTTGCTAAAATCGCATTACACAATGGCTATGTAAAACCAGAGTTGAATGATAGTTTTGCATTAAACATCAAAGATGGAAGACATCCTGTAATAGAAAAGCAATTGCCTATTGGTGAGGCTTATGTTGCCAATGATGTGTATTTAGATAACGATACTCAGCAAATCATCATGATTACAGGACCCAACATGTCGGGTAAGTCTGCCTTATTGCGTCAAACCGCATTGATTGTTTTAATGGCACAAATGGGTTCCTTCGTACCCGCTAAAGCTGCTTCTATAGGAGTTGTAGATAAGATATTTACGCGTGTTGGAGCTTCAGATAATATCTCTTTAGGCGAATCTACTTTTATGGTAGAGATGAACGAAACGGCAAGTATTCTGAATAATGTTTCGGATCGAAGTTTAATTCTGCTCGATGAAATTGGTAGAGGTACCAGTACTTACGATGGAATTTCTATTGCTTGGGCAATAGCAGAATTTATTCACGAAAATAAATCGAGGGCGAAAACATTGTTTGCTACCCATTACCACGAGCTAAACGAAATGAGCGAGACCTTTGATCGTATCAAAAACTTTAACGTTTCGGTAAAAGAGTTAGATAAGAAGATACTATTCCTGCGTAAATTAAAACCTGGAGGATCTGCACATAGTTTTGGTATTCATGTAGCAAAAATGGCTGGAATGCCAAATTCATTGATTCGTAGAGCTAACGATATATTATCTCATCTTGAAAAATCGCACTCTTCGGAAGAGTTAACCAGCAAGGCTAAGACCATTCACAATGAATCGGATATGCAATTGAGCTTTTTCCAACTCGACGATCCTATGTTAGAACAGATAAAAGACGAAATTATTAAAACCGATATTAATACCCTTACCCCTGTAGAAGCCTTGTTAAAGCTGAACGAAATAAAGAAAATGATTGGCGCTTAGTCACTTGCTAAAAATCGTACTAAATTCTTTTCTTTTTGTTTTGAGGTCTATGAAAAGTACTTATATTTGCATCGCTCTTGTAAAGAGAGCAAGAATGCGAGTGTAGCTCAGGGGTAGAGCATCACCTTGCCAAGGTGAGGGTCGAGGGTTCGAATCCCTTCACTCGCTCCACAATTAAAGCATTATGCTCGAGTGGTGGAATTGGTAGACACGTCAGACTTAAAATCTGATGAACATTAGTTCGTGCGGGTTCAAGTCCCGCCTCGAGTACTCGAAAAGCTCAACCGAAAGGTTGGGCTTTTTATTTTAAAAAATCCATGATAGTTCATCCCGATAGCTATTGTGACCTGCTTCGAGTATTAAAAGCCTTCTCAGAAATTAGGTGATTGCTTTTTTGAATCAATATTTTATGATAAATCCAAACAAGACTCAATTTTTCTTATTTTAGCTCGTAATACATAAGCTTAAAATGAAGAACCTACTCTCCCTTCTTGTCTTTAGTTTTGTAACCTTATTCGGTTATGCACAATGTGATGAGGTTTCAATAAATCTTACCAGCTCAAATGAGTGTTTGCCTCTGGCAGTATACAACCTTCAGGGTGAAGCTCCTGTAGGGGCGACTGTATTATGGTCTTGGCAAGCTAATCCTGGCGGGGCACAGCTGCTCTACGATGAGGAAGATAATTTTATAGTGTCGATAAAAATGACTCAAGCAGGATTGTATCAGTTGCTAATGGAGGTAACTTTAAGCGATGGTACTTTGTGTTCTGAGATTTACGAACAAGAGATTTTCGATCTTGAAGAATTACAAACCAACCTTCAGTCTTCTTATGTTTTATGTGATGGCTTGTTGGAAACAGAATTTTCTATTCTAAATGCAGAAGATTTTACCTCCGTAAATTGGGTGATAGGCAGTGAGTATTACAGCGATTTTACTTCTACCGTTACTTTTGAAGAGGCTGGAACATACATTCTTACCATTTTAGCAGAAGATATACACGGATGCAATGTTTTTGAAGAAGTACAATTTGAAGTTGTTGAAGGTCCATCTTACGAAAATACTACGGTTAGTTTACTGCCTTCTATTAGCGATTTATCTTGTTTAGCTATTGCATCAGTCCATCAGCTTAATGCTTCTGTAAGCTCTGACTATGATCCGCAATCTATTTATTGGATAACTACCGAAACAACTACAGCAATAGATTATTCTTTTGATATTGAGGTGGCTAATGCCGAAGCAGAATCACTTACGTATCCATTGCAAGTACAGTTTGAAGATTGTGTGTTAGACTACACCTTTGCACATGCCTACACAGTGCAACATCAAAGTAGTTTTTCCAATTCTTATGCTGGTACAGCTTTATGCGAAGACCAAACGATTACTTTAAGCAACACTTCCCCGCAGCTCAATTGGAGTTCAAACTTTTCGTGGGCTATAGAAAGCGCAAATATACTATCTGAAACTGCAAATGCCATTACTTTTGAATACGCTTCCGATGGCGATTATAACTGGGCTTTAAACTATAATGGAGCCTGTGCTTCAGAAGCTGAACTCGAACAAACAGTTGATGTGGATATTATTCAACCACAGTTAGCGGAAGGACTAAATCAACTGTCCTGCTTAAATGCCTATACTTTAGACTTGAGTCATGCTACGGTTTTAGAGTCCGACGAAAGCTATGATTTCTCTTGGTCGGTAATTTCTTCTTCGGGTGCAAGTATGAACAGTATTAGCGAGAGCCCAAGTTTCGAACTAAATGAACTCGGGGCTTACGACGTGTCTTTAACCATTAGTAACACGAACACTTCTTGTGGTGCAACGGTAGTTTACAACGACTTTTTTAATTTAGGCGGATTGCAAGTGCTGGCAAGCGAAACACCTGTTCGTGCATGTTTATTGGATTTGGTAAACACTTCGGATTTTATCCTATCGGAGCAAGTAAGTCAGTACGATTATGAATGGACGATTTCGCAAGGAGCCTCTACGATCTATACAATAAACGGCTACAGCAATAATTTTCAGATTACTGAAGCGGGTATTTACTCGGTAAGTTTATTGGTTTCTGACACCGAAAGTGATTGCGATATTGAACTTCAACTTACAGATTACCTTGAGGTTTACGCCTATCCTGAAGTAGAAATAAGTACAAACGGAATAGAATTTTGTGAGGTTCCAGCAAGTTTAGAAGCCACCAATAACTTAGAGAATACACCAAGTTTTGGAACGCTTTCTTACGATTGGGAACTCTCTTCGGCTACGAGTACACTTAATAATTCGAGTTCTGAAACCTACAGTTTTGATATTCAGAATTCTGGAAATTATACCTTAAGTGTAACACTAACAAACGACTCTACTTCCTGTTCGCTTTCTGATGAAATCGCTATTTCTGTTGAGGATTTAAACCTAGAATTCAATTTTGAGACTCTTAGTCCTGAATGTGATGGGTATGTTTTTGAGCCGATGTTGTATGCGACTAATTCAGTAGGAACTTCGGTGAATTACAATTGGGAGATTTTGAATAACAGTGGTTCGGTAGTAGCATCTTCTACATTAAGTAATCCATCATTCGAATTAACGGAAGCGAGTTCTTACAGTGTTTCATTAACGCTAAGTTCAGCTATAAATACCTGTGAAAATGAATTCCTTTTTGAAGATGTTGTACAGATTAATTCTTTGCCAGCCATAGAATTGTCTTCCGAGGACCTTACGATTTGTGAACTTCCTTATGAAATTAATATAACAGATAATTCAGGCTTTGCGGGAGATATTCCAGAAAACAGTTTTGAATGGAATTTGTTTAACGAAGATGGCTTGGTAACGAGTTCAAACCTCAGTCAAGAATTTAATTATACGTTTACGGAAAATGGTGAATATGTACTATCACTCACCAATTCATATATCCTTTCTGATTGTTCGGTTACAGAATCAATAAATATTAGTGTAAACGATGTACAGCTTGAATTCCTAGAAGAAATTCCAGGCTCTCAATGTTCGGGTTATAGTTTAATACCCCAGAATTTCATCAGTTCTCCAGACCTTTCAGAGGTGAGTTACCTATGGCAAGTAATAGATGCTACCGACGATGTCGTTTTTAGCTCATCTTCTACCAATCCTGTGTTCATGCTTAACAACCCTGGAAGCTATAGTTTGTATGTGCAAGTAAGTAGTCAGACGAATTCTTGCCTCTTCGAAACGACTCTAGATAATTATGTTGATATAAAACCGCTCGATGCATCTATAAGTACATCTTATACCTCTTGTACATTTCCTTTTGAGGCTCAAATGCAACACAACTCTGTGATTGCAGAAGATGCTGATCCGAGTTTTCTTTGGGTTTTTTACAATGTTGATGGCTCTATTTTAACAACTTCTACCGAAGAGTCTCCTTCTTACATCTACGATACCGAAGGTTACTATGATATTTCATTAACCATAACCGATGTAATGTTAGGTTGTATGGATACCGAGCTCTTAAACAATGCAGTAATTATTGACTCTGTAGAAGTCGTTTTAGACGATAGTACTCCCTTTGTGAGTTCTTGTGCACCTTATTCCTTCAGTCCAGGAAGCATAAATTTAAGCGACGACACTAATGGCTCTTACAGTTATTTATGGGAGCTTATAGATGAAGAGGGTTCGGTGTACCAAAGTTCGAATTCTGAAAATGGCTATTTTAATGTAACTCAAACTGGAGCTTACGATTTACAGTTGACCATAACGAATTCTGCTGCAGCTTGTTCTGATTCTCAGCTACTAGAAGATTTTGTGTTGGTGGATAATTACAATATAGAAATCGCTGTAGTAGACGACAATAATTGTTTTAATGATGTGGATACTGTAGTGAAAACTATTTTTGTTGAACAGTTCAATTCCGATTTTGACTTCCCTTTAAACTTTACCAACCACCTTTGGCAAATAAATTCTGCTACTGGCGTAAGCACCAATTTTAATACTGCCGATTCTGTTCAGTATGCATTTACGCAGCCAGGAAACTATACGGTTACCTATACAGCTTATCTAGACAATGGTGCGTGCATTTATTCCGATCAGCAATCTTTTAGTATCGGATTAATTACAGATATTGATGTGAGTAGCCCTATTTGTTTGGGGAATGAGTTTTCTTTAAGTCAGACTTCATCTATTGCAGTAGGTGCAGGAACAAGTTATTTATGGTCTTCGGACGAGCAGCTACAAATTCAAGATGTAAATGCAAGTACTACGAGCTTTAGTGCCAGCGAAGCAGGAGAATACAACCTACAACTTACGGTAACAAATACATTAGGTTGTGTAGAAACGGTTTCAGAAACGATTGAAGTATACGAAGTTATTGCAGACTTTACCGCCTCCGATTCTGTTTTGCATTGTACCGCTACACAAGTACAATTATCGAGTTTGAACAATGATTATATCGCTTCTTACCAATGGACGGTAACTGAGTCTGAGTCTGTAACAGTACAAGAAGTATCTTCTCCAAACTACACCCATACCTTTACCGATTTAGGAAGCTCGGATGTAGAATTGATTATTGAATCTATACACGGCTGTAGCGATACAGCTTTCCAGGAAGAGCTAACCTTATTAAATGATTATTCGGTAGAACTTACCATGCACGATGAGCTCTTTTGTTTAAATGATGTAGACAATATTACGAAAACCTTCTCTCAAGATATTGCTACTTATTTTGATGTAGACTATGAGATTACCGATTTTGAATGGCAGATAAGTCCTTCTGCGGGTCTTAACTTTTTAGAGAACACTGTTGATTCTTTAGCCGTGAATTTCACCTTGCCTGGAGAATACACTTTGAGTTATTCGGTTACTATAGATAATGGTATTTGTGTGTATTCCGATGCCTTATCATTCGATATTGGTGTGCTCACAGAAATTAATGTCCCTGAAGTTATTTGTGCAGGATTGCCCTTTGCAGTTTCCGAAGATTCACAAATTAGCATTGGCGATGAAACGACCTATTTATGGACGGCTTCGCCAGAAATTAGCATCTCAAATCCTACAAGTCAAACACCAAACATAGCGGCTGATATAGTGGGCGACTATACAGTAAGTTTAACGGTGATAAACGATTTAGGTTGTGAAGCTTCAGCAACGGCAAATGTAGAAGTGTATGACACTGAGGCTGCATTAAGTGTTTCTGATGAGCTCTTAAACTGTACACCACAAACAGTTCAATTCTCCAGTTTAAACAATAACTATGTTAGTTTGTATACCTGGAATGTGTACGAAACCTTAGCTTCCGGAGAAGAGAATGTTTATTCCTACTCCAGTTCTACTCCCAATGCAGCACATCAATTTGATAATGTAGCCGTTTCGGATGTAGAGTTGATTATTCAAACCCAGCATGGCTGTGTTGATGATGTACTTTTAACTTCTGCTTTAGTAGTAAATGATTTCGAATTTATTATTGATACACTTGACACCAATCTATGTTTTAATGGAGCGGAAAGTATCACAAAAGATTTTGAAGTATTGATTTCATCTACCTACAATTTACCTTACGAAATACTGTCTTATCAATGGATGCTTAGTTCAGAAGTTGGCGTAGAGGAACTGAGTAATACAGAATCTTCTTTGAGTTTAGAATTCGAAAATACGGGAGCTTATACTTTACAATATTCGGCTGTTTTAGATAATGGTGCTTGTGTGTATGGAAACGAAATTAGTTTTGTTTTAGGAGTGGATGCTGAAATTACGGTTCCCGAAGTAATTTGTTTAGGTCCTGAATTCGACCTCTCTGCCATTGCATCAATAAACATTGGTGCTAATTCTACGTTCCAATGGGATGCTGTAGAGGGTATTTTATTTGAGAATCCTGACCAACTACAAACATCAGTTTCTGCAACACAAGCTGGGGTCTACGACATTAGTTTTACCGTAACAAATGATGTAGGTTGTTGGAGTACAGAGACCCAAGAATTAGAGGTGTATGAGGTAGAAGCAAACTTCTTTACGCCTGATTCTGGCGAGCAATGTAAACCTGCAATTATAGAGTTCGAAAGTTTGAACAACGATTATATTATCGATTATTCATGGAATGTATACCAAACAAATTATTTAGGCGATTCATCTCAAACAACGAGCTTAAATTCTTCTGCTACTTTCGAGAACTTGTTTAATGAAGTAGCCCTATCGGATATAGAATTGATTGTACAGTCTGCGCATGGATGTGCCGATACCTTGTTGTTAGAAAATTATGTAGATATTATTTCGCCTTTGCCTTATTTTGCGCTCGATCCGTGGGCAGGTTGCGATACAACTTATGTGAGTATCATCGATTCCTCAAACTTTATAGATAGTTATTGGGTAGATTATGGGAATTCATACATTCCTGATTATGAAATTCAAGACACTAACATTGTCATGTATACCTATCCTTACGGAGAAACCACGGCTTCTTATGTAGAGTATTATTTAAATCTGCATGCGGAGTATAAATTCTGCGAAGCTAGTTTCCAAGACACCGTACGTATATACCCAGAACCGATTATTCAAATTGGAGCTTCAGACTTTAAGGGATGTCCTCCATTTGAAGTGAGTTTTACAGACAGTAGTATTTTTGCTCCTGAGGAATATTCTTCTTACTTCTGGGATTTTGGCGATGGGGAAACTTCCGTAGAAATGAATCCTGTACATGTATTTAACCAAACGGGTGTATATAATGTATACCACAGTGTAACTTCTCCTAACGGATGTTTTAGCGATACGGTATGGGAAATAGCCATTGAGGTATTCGAACACCCTGTAGCTTCATTTATACCATTGGTCAATCCTTTCTGTTATGGAATGGGCGATGTTTTATTTCAGAATAACTCTAGCCACGATTCCGACTCCTTGGCGTATGTATGGTCTTTTGGTTTGGATTCAAGCTTTGTAGAGAGTCCTACTTATCATTACGATTCTACCAATACTTACCATATTAATTTACATGTAGAAGATTCGCATGGCTGTATCGACGATAGTACACAATGGGTATATGTAGAGGTATTGGATACCCTCGTAATAGAGCCAGATTTACAATACGTTACGGTTACCGATAATGGTGTGATAGTAGTTTGGTCGGATACCTTAGATAACTACTTCGAAAATATTAGTGTGCATCATCAAAGCTACGAAACGACTTGGGACATAGTTTACTACTCTGATTCTATTCTACCTAATGAATTTTTCCATGATGATGTAGCCACCTTTGAGGTAAATGATTATACAGTAGTACAGCAAGATTCTTGTGGCTATTTTTCTGATAGTTCGGTGGTGCATTCTACGGTGGCGCTAACGGCTTTTAGTCCTTCTTACCAAACTATAAATTTAGAATGGACGCGTTATTATGGTTGGGATTTGGTAGAATCCTATGACATTTACCGCTCAGTTGATGGAGCATCTTATCAGTTTTTAGATCAGGTACCTGGAGATTCTCTTAATTATCAGGACAACTATTTATGTAATGTGATTTACGGTTATTATGTAGTTGCCAATCACCCTGTAGAAGCTTTTCAGTCGAGGTCGAATAAAAAACTGTTAGAGCCTTTGTTTATTGATTATACGGTGCCCATAGAGTTGATATACACCTCGGTAAACGAAAATAATACGATTATGACCGAATGGCAGTCACATTATTTAAGTACTATGACCTACTATAATATCGATCGTTGGGATGACTATTTTGGATGGATAGAGAATTATGGTCAAGCATCGGAATCGCCGTATATAGATACTGATGTTGGTGTAAATAGCCGCAATTATTTGTATAAAGTTTCTTATGCTGATGTATGTGGTAACGAAGGACCGAATAGTGGTTTGGGGAAAAACATTCTTCTGGAGGGTGTGCAATATACTAGTCATTACGACTTGACTTGGAACGCATATATAGATTGGGATGGAGGCGTTTCGCAATACATTATTCAGTACTACAATCAGTTAATTGGAGGCTATCAGGATATGACGACTGTATCGGGTACAACCTTAAATTATACCGACACCGAGCTTACTAAAGATGGTGTAGATACCAGTTATTGTTACAGAGTTGTGGCAGTAAGTGCGGCAAATTCATCTATACGCTCATATTCAAATTCTCGTTGTTTTACACCTGGTCCACGCGACTATTTCCCGAATGCTTTCTCGCCAAACGACGATGGTGTTAACGAGGTGTATAAATACCACGGGCAGTTTGCCAAAGACTTAAAAGTTGAAATATACTCGCGTTGGGGTGCTTTAGTGTACAGCAGCGATCAGGTTACTTTTGAGTGGGATGGAAGAAATCAGCAAAATGGTAAATCGTGTGCTCAAGGAACCTATATCTTCCGTTATGAAATGAAAGGATACGATGGCACGCTGATAAAAGACGAGATGGTGATTTTTTTACTGCGGTAAGGATTTATTAAATACGTGCTCAATAATTTTAGGAGTGGCGCCAGCTTTGTTTTGTACATAGTTGGCGCTTTTTTCTTTGAGCTCTTCCCATTTGTTGGGGCGCGTAAGCAGTAAATCGCAATGCGCTATCATACCTTGTGCAGACTTAATCTCTATGGCTACACCCAATTCTTTTAGGTCTTGAGCTTCTTGAAATTTCTCATTTTTAGGTCCTATAAAAATAGGCATCCCAAAAGTAGCTGCTTCTAGTGTATTGTGTATACCCTTTCCAAATCCGCCACCTATATAGGCAATATCTGCATAGGCATACAAAGAACTTAGTAGCCCTATATTATCTATTATAAGTACCTGTGCGCTCTTTACATTTTGTGCATTTGCCTTGCTGTAACGCAGCACTTCTACCTTTAGTTGCGATTCTAATTTACAAATCTGCGATTCATGAATCTCGTGTGAAGCAATTACGTACTTAAAACGTGTGTTATAATGCTTTATAAACTCCACTAGCATTTCTTCGCCTTTAGCCCAGGTGCTGCCCCCAATAAAAAGTGGGCTATCTCCTTTAAAGTTATCGAGTATAGGAAGTTTTTTTCTGCTGTTTACAATATCTAAAACCCGATCAAAACGGGTGTCGCCTGTATTGCTTACCTGTGTTATATTTCTGGTAAGAAGCATGTATTTTGAATCTTGGTTTTGAACAAAGTAATAATCCACCTTTGAGAGTATATCCAACATCCATTTGCCTTTCTTCTTAAAGAAATATTGATTCCCTCTAAAAATAGCCGAAATCACATAATGCTTGTAATTTCCATTTTGGAGCTCTTTGAGGTAGTTTGCCCAAAAATCATATTTCACAAAAAAGGTGAAACGAGGATTTACCAATTCTATAAAGCGTTTTGCATTTTTGGCTGTGTCTAAAGGGAGGTAGCAAATATAATCGGCTAAAGGGTAATCTTTACGAACCTCGTATCCCGAAGGGGAGTAAAAGCTCACCAGAATTTTATAGTTAGAATAATCGCGTTTTAAAACTTCGATTAAAGGGCGTGCTTGCTCAAATTCGCCTAATGAAGGCGCATGAATCCATATTAGCGCATCGCTTTTAGAAAGCTTTTGTTCTAGATATTCAAAAGTGTCTTTTCTACCCTCAATCCACAATTTAGCTTTGTGGTTTTTAAGAGCTGCAATTTTTATGGCAAAACCATACAGCTGTATACCTATATTGTAGAGCTTAGGAATCAATAATAGTAGTATTTGTTATCCGATTTTTCGTACAGCGGAAAAGTCCAACCAAACTTAAGTCCGCTCAACAAATCTACTCTTTTATCTTCGTAAGCCGTTTGTGCATTATAATCGTACTGTCTTACATCTTGGGTAAAGGCTTGTATAAATTCCATACCCACAAAGAAATTTATTTTGTGGTTGTTAGAAAAATGACGGTAGCCTATAAACTGACTCGTGGTAAAGCCCATACACAACCTGTCGTAACCCTTCAGCAATTCTGAGTTTAGTTGTGGCGATTGGTTTCCTATATCTTCAATTCTGATTTTATGGTAGATATAACCCAAGCCACCCTGAATAAAAAGACCAGAATTTTCATTAGGTCCGAGTACAGGAACGATTTTCCCTAATACCAACTGCGATTGTGCTCCGCGTTCCCAAAAACGTATGCTGGCGGTATGTCCGTTAACATCTATAATGTCTAAGGAGTCGGCGGTTATAATATCCAGTATATTATCTTCTTTTACATTAGAACCTGCAAGGGCAGAAATATCGATACCCCAGTAGGTATTGTTTTCGTTTTTTAGATGAAAACTAGCTCCTAAAGTAGAACTGCTTCCAAAACGATCGGCTAAATCGCCGCCTGGAAGATGAAATCCTGCCGTTAGATTAATTAAAGGTAGGCGGAGTATATCTTTGCTTATGTCCTCTTGTGCGCTTAGCATAAAAGGAATACCTAATAGTAGTAGGAGTAGTTTGTGTGCTCTCATAGTTTGTTCTAGACTGCTAAAATAAAAATAATTCAGTCCACTATACTAACAAATTCAATTAGATAATATTGTATACAAAATGTATCTTTATCACGTTATTGATATTTATGAAGAATATACAAATGGTTGACCTCAAAGGTCAGTACAGTGAAATAAAAGAAGAAGTGGATGCAGCCCTGCAAGAGGTGTTGCATACCACTTCTTATATTAATGGTCCTGCCGTAAAAGAATTCACCAACAACTTACAAGGCTATTTAAATGTAAAGTATGTGATTCCATGTGCCAACGGAACCGATGCCTTACAGGTTGCTCTAATGGCTTTAGGTTTGCAGCCAGGAGATGAGATAATCTGTCCAGACTTTACCTTTGTCGCTACAGCAGAGGTTGCAGAGTTACTCGGTTTAAACACTGTATTGGTAGATGTAGATCCAGATACCTTTATGTTGGATGCTGCTGCCATAGAAAAAGCAATTACACCTAAAACCAAGGCTATTGTTCCTGTACACCTATTCGGACAATGTGCGCCAATGGAAGAAATACTGATTTTAGCTAAAAAGCACAAGCTATTTGTACTAGAAGATACTGCCCAAGCTATTGGTGCAGCCTATACTTTTTCTGATGGAAGCACTGCCAAAGCAGGTACTATGGGAACTCTAGGAACAACTTCATTCTTTCCATCAAAAAACTTAGGTTGCTATGGCGATGGTGGAGCCCTCTTTACCAACGATGAAGTCCTCGCTAAAAAATGCAGAGCCATTGTAAATCACGGAATGGGAGAGCGCTACTTTTATGAATGTATAGGTGTAAACTCTCGTTTAGATTCTATGCAAGCTGCCATTCTTAATGTAAAGCTGAAGTATTTAGATGACTATAATGCTGCACGATTAAATGCAGCAAATTACTACGACAAAGCCTTTGTTTCTTCTGAGCTATTAAGTACTCCTTTTAGGTCGGATCAATCTACACATGTCTTTCATCAATACACGCTAAAATTAGCAGATGGAATAGATAGAGAATCTCTTGTAGCGTACATGCAAGTAAAAGGGATTCCTGTAAAAGTTTACTACCCAAAACCATTACATAGCTTTAAACCCTACAAGCAAGAGTCGATTAAAGAAAATGACTTTAAAGTAACTAACGATTTGTGCGCTAGAGTTATCTCTCTACCCATGCACACCGAATTAGATGCCGAGACTTTGGCGTATATAACAAATTCATTGTTAAGCTTTTTTATATAGGATTTCTAAAATCCAACAGCCATCAACTAACAACAATTCCTTACTTTTGCTCAAAATTCAAGCACATGGAAAACATTAAAGCATATATAGAAGAGCATAAAGACCGTTTCTTAGAGGAGTTATTGGACTTATTGCGTGTACCTTCAATTTCGGCAGACCCAGCCTACAAGCAAGATGTATTAAAGACTGCAGAAATCGTTAAGGCTCGTTTAGTTGAAGCGGGAGTAGATACTGCAGAAATCTGCGAAACTCCAGGTTACCCTATTGTTTATGCAGAGAAAATGGTTGATCCAGCTTTGCCAACCGTATTGGTTTACGGTCATTACGATGTGCAACCTGCAGATCCGATTGAGTTGTGGACGAGCGGTCCTTTTGAACCTGTTATCAAGAAAACGGAAGCACATCCTGAAGGAGCTATTTTTGCGCGTGGTGCTTGCGACGATAAAGGTCAGATGTATATGCATGTGAAGGCTTTTGAGTTGATGATGAATACAGATTCTCTTCCATGTAACGTAAAGTTCATGATTGAAGGAGAAGAAGAAGTAGGTTCTGAATCTTTAGATGGTTTCGTAAAAGCCAATAAAGAAAAGTTAGCTGCTGATGTAATCTTAATTTCAGATACTGGAATGTTGGCTAACGATATTCCATCAATCACTACAGGATTACGTGGTTTGAGTTATGTGGAAGTAGAAGTTACAGGTCCTAACCGCGATTTACATTCTGGTTTATACGGTGGAGCAGTAGCAAACCCTATCAATATTCTTACACAAATGATTGCTTCTCTTCAAGACGAGCAAAATAGAATTACCATTCCTGGTTTCTACGACGATGTTATTGAACTTTCTTTAGATGAAAGAGCAGATATGGCAAAAGCGCCATTCAGTTTAGATGCTTATAAAAAAGCATTAGACTTAAGCGATATTCACGGAGAGGAAGGTTACTTAACTATGGAGCGAAACTCTATCCGCCCTACATTAGATGTAAACGGTATTTGGGGTGGTTATATGGGCGAAGGAGCGAAAACTGTGATTGCTTCTAAAGCTTATGCTAAAATCTCTATGCGTTTAGTACCAGGACAAGACCCTGATGCGATTACAGACTTATTCTGCAAGCACTTCGAAAGTATTGCGCCTAAATCTGTGAAAGTGAAAGTTACACCACATCACGGTGGAATGCCTTACGTTTCGCCAACAGACGATAATGGTTATAAAGCTGCAAGTATGGCTATGCTCGATACTTTCGGTAAGAAACCCGTTCCTGTTCGCAGTGGGGGTAGTATTCCTATTGTTGCTTTGTTTGAGCAAGAGCTAAAAGTGAAATCTATTCTTTTAGGTTTCGGTTTAGATTCTGATGCAATCCACTCTCCAAACGAACACTACGGAGTATTCAATTACTTTAAAGGAATTGAAACTATTTCTCGTTTCTACAAACACTTTACTGATTTGAAGAAGTAAGATTTATACTATATAAAGCCGCTCATTTTGAATCTCTTTAATTATTTATTGAAACTTTACACTTCCATAAATATTTGTAAATTACTGGTTCCTAAAAGAATGTCATGAAAAAAACGCATACTCTTTTATTCTCTTTATTTCTCTTTATTTTCAATGGTCATATCTATGCGCAATGTGATATGAATGAAGTGACAATTAATACTATTACTGGTAATTGGGCAGAAGAAATGTCTTGGGTGTTATACAATAATAACAATATAGTCGTAGGAGAATTTCAAGGCGAAGGAGGCTTTAATAATACAGAATACATCCAAGAATTTTGTTTGGAATCAGGCTGCTATATTATTGAGGCTCTTGATTCTTGGGGCGATGGATGGAATGGAGGAGAAATAAACATACAAATACCTACTGGGGTTCCAGGAGAATCAGTAGTAGATGTGTATTCATTAACAGGTGACTCTGATCTTGGATATTATGGATTTGATCTACTCTCAATAGAGGTTTGTGAATTTAATATTTTTGGATGCACAAATCAATCTGCAGTTAATTACAATGAATTTGCTACAGAAGATGATAGTTCATGTATGTTTATGGAACAATTTAACGTAACTGGTTATTCAAACCCTAGAGAATACTTGTTTTATAAACCAGAATATTTACCAGCTCAGGCTCCATTAGTTTTTGTTGTTCACGGTTATTCTGGATCTGCTCTTGACATTATGAATTATAGCGGATTTGAAAACTTAGCAGATGAACATGGTTTTGCCATTTGTTACCCTCAAGGGTCTATAGATTCTGAAGGTAACACCTTTTTCAATGTAGGTTATGCTATAAATGAGAGTGATACGGTGGATGATGTAAAGTTTTTTCAAGAGCTTGCAACACATCTTCAAGAAAGTCATAATTTATCAGTAGAAAACACATTTAGTACAGGTATGTCAAATGGTGGAGATATGTGCTATAAATTAGCTTGTGAAGCATCTGAAACTTTCAGCGCATTTGGATCTGTTGCAGGCTCAATGATTAATGGTCAAGAATTAGATTGTAATCCTTCTTCATTTTCATCCATTATAGAAATTCATGGAACCAATGATGATGTGACCTATTATCAAGGGGAGTCAGATAATTCTTATTGGGGATCATATTTGGGTGTAAACGAAATTATTAGTTTTTGGGTAGATAATAATTCGTGTAGCCCTACAGAATCATACTATTTGCCAAATACTAGTATAACTGATGGAAGTCAGGTGTATACTGAAAAATATTATAGCAACTCGACAAATACAGCAATTTGGCTCTTTAAAGTTGAGGGCGGTGGACATGACTGGCCAGGCGTATGGGGGAATATGGATATTGATGCTTCTGAAGAAATTTGGAATTTCTTCCAATTAGTTATCGATCAAGGGCTGAATGTTCTTGACCCTGTAAATGAAAAAACACCTACCATTCTCTATAGCATTGATGTTTTAGGTAGAAAAGTGATTCGTGGTACTAGAGGATTTACAATTGATATTTTTGATGATGGTTCAGCAATTAAAAGAATTTCATTGAACGAAAATTAATATGTTTAGATAAACTATTAAAACTAGAATTGTGAAAAAAACACTCAAATTGATTCCTCTTTTTTGCTCTCTAGTTCTATTAGGACAAGAATCTGATACATTAGATATATCAACTTTTGGGATTGATTCTTTGGTGTATAAAACGACACAAAATTCATTCTCAGAAACTGATGAAAGTGAATTGTTGGGCTGCAATTTGTTGTTCTCCAGTCCCCAAACCAATTTTGGAACACCTATCATTGGCTGGTATTGGCAGTCCAATCAGTCTACAGATTTGCGTATTGGAGACAGAATCTTAGATTTTGGAACCTCCCAAAAATTTACTTCTAAGTCTTACCATCAGAAGTACCCACATACTAAAATAGTATATGCGCAGACCTATTCCGAAGGGCAGCGTTTGAATTTTATTCATAAAAGAGCTTATCAGTATGGTTCTTTTGAGTTGAATTATGATCGTCTAGTTTCTGAAGGTTTCCTTTGGCACGAAAAGAATAAATACACAAAGTTCAATTTTCAAGGTGATTTTAAACACCCAGAAATCCCTTATCAATCTTCTTTGCGTTTCCATACGTTTAAAAATGAATCGGAGTGGAATGGAGGTGTAAGTGATGATAGTTTGTTCTTGTCGGGAGCACAGTCTAATTGGGAGCTCTTGCCTATAAATTGGACTAATTTAGAAAGTAGTATCAAACATATTGGATTAGACTGGAAGCATTACTACACCTTTTCTGAAGCTACAAAACTGGCGTATGAAATCAATTTGTCTCAGGATTCTCTGTTCTACGAAGGTTTACAAGATGATTCTCTTTTTTATCCTTTACGTTTAGATTCTGCTACTACCTATCAAAGAGCCTTTACGCGTGTTAATCACAGTTTAAAATGGCATCAGCGCATAAATGATGATAAGGATGCAGTTATAGGACTACGTCATCAGAATTTTAAATACAATACTTCCGCAACGAATAAAGTGATAGCTTTTGCTTCATTGAAATCAGACTTCTTTAAGAATGAGATTTATTTTGAGTTTGGTAAAGAACAGTGGAATAACTATAGTTTGATCGCGAATTATACACAGCAATTAAATTTTGGTCCTTTTAATAACCAAGTTAAAGTTGCATACGAATCTACTCAGCCGAGTTGGATGCAATTGAATGGAGAAATCCACTATTGGGAGCCTTTAATTAGTTGTATTGTTCAGTCTCAAGAACCTATTGTAGATCAGTATATAGAATGGGATATGAGTTTGATTAATCAAAACTTAAACCTCACCACTTCCTATCATAATATTGATGGCTATACTTTTTTCAATGAAAATGCGGTTTCAGTCAGTTTAGATGAGTCGGTTCAGGTTTTTCAAACGCGTTTATTTCATCATTTAAATGCTCGTAAATGGCACTGGACTGGAGATGCGATCTATCAAAATAGTTCAAGTGAAAACCTTCCTTTAGCAAATCTGTTATTGAACCAAAAAGTATTTTGGCAAGGCGATTTGTTTAAAGAAGCTACCAAAACTCAATTAGGGCTAAGAGCTTTATTTAGATCTGCCCATCCAGGAATGACTTATGCTCCTTTGTTAGGCGATTTCTATCTGAATCCTACAAGTCAAACAGCAGGTAGTATGCGTTTAGATGTGTTTGCTAATTTTAAAATTCAAACGGTAAAAGTGTATTTGGCTTACGAGAATCTTAACTCCTTATGGCAAGGCGAACAGTATGTTCTTAAACCTTATCCGATCGCAAAACCTACCTTTAGAATGAGTTTGATTTGGAATTTTTATGATTGATTTTTAGAATAAGGTATTAAGTATAAGGTACTAGGTAGTTATACGTACACGTTATTACTTAGTACCTAATACCTAGTACTATTCCTATTTGACAAATTATTATATTTACCTCTCACGAAGAATTATCATATGACATCACCCAAAAACATACTCATCACTGGAGCGGCTGGCTTTATAGGCTCGCATGTACTTAGATTGATGGTTTTAAAATATCCCAATTATCATTTCGTAAACTTAGATTTACTCACGTATGCTGGGAATCTAGAGAATATCTCTGATTTGGAATCTCAGCCCAATTACACTTTTGTAAAAGGAGATATTTGTGATGAAGTTTTAGTGAAGACTCTTTTTGAGAAACATCAAATAACGGCTGTCATTCACTTGGCTGCCGAGTCACACGTTGATCGTTCTATTGAAGATCCAATGGCTTTCATCCAAACCAATGTGTTGGGGACAGTGAATTTATTAAATGTCGCAAAAGAAGCTTGGAAGGGTGATTTTGAAGGGAAGCTTTTCTATCATGTTTCTACAGACGAAGTATATGGTTCTTTAGGGAAAATAGGTTTGTTTACCGAAACAACTTCTTACGATCCACGTTCACCTTATTCGTCTTCTAAAGCTAGTTCTGACCACTTTGTACGTGCTTATGGAAATACGTACGGATTACCATTTGTAATTTCTAATTGTTCAAATAATTACGGACCGAATCAGTTTCCAGAAAAATTGATTCCCTTGTTCATTAATAATATAGTAGAAGAAAAAGCCTTACCTGTTTATGGCGATGGTCAGTACACTCGAGATTGGTTATACGTAATAGACCATGCAACAGCGATTGATGCTATTTTTCATAAGGGTAGAGAAGGAGAGACCTATAATATTGGTGGGTTAAACGAATGGACGAACCTTGATTTAATTCACCTCTTATGTGATTTAATGGACGAGAAGCTCGATAGAGAAAAAGGTAGTTCTGCTAATTTAATCACTTATGTAAAAGACCGCCCAGGACATGACAAGCGCTACGCTATTGATGCCACTAAACTGTGCGATGAACTAAACTGGAAACCATCAGTAGATTTCCGTGAAGGCTTATCTAAAACAATCGATTGGTATTTAGAAAACAGCAATTGGATGAAAAATATTACTTCGGGGACTTATAAAGAGTATTACGCGAAGCAGTATAGTCGTTAAAATAGTTGTTGGTTGATGGTTTTAAGTTGTTAGGGAAATGAAAATCCAAGAACCAATAACGTGCATCAAACAACCAGCAAAAAAAAAGCACTCCAACGAGTGCTTTTTTTATTTAAATTTTATCTAACATCTAACATCTAACGTCTAACAACCATCATCCAACAACCAACAACTATATTTCTGCTGACTCCGTCGGCATTTGTCTATCTACTTTTTTCACCAATCCTTGAAGAACTTTCCCAGGACCTACTTCTGTAAAGCTCGAAACTCCATCAGCAATCATTTGCTGCATGGTTTGAGTCCAACATACAGGAGCTGTTAATTGTGCTACCAAGTTTTCTTTAATCTCGTCTGGATTTGTAATTGCCGAAGCAGTTACATTTTGGTATACAGGACAAGTTGGTGTATTGAAAGTTGTTGATTCAATAGCTTGAGCTAACTCAGCACGTGCAGGTTCCATTAAAGGAGAGTGGAATGCACCACCAACAGGAAGAACTAATGCTCTACGAGCTCCAGCTTCTTTCAATTGTTCACAGGCATCGTTCACAGCATCTATAGCACCCGAAATTACAAGCTGTCCAGGACAGTTGTAGTTTGCGGCAACCACAATACCATCAACTTTAGCACAGATGTCTTCAACAACATCATTTTCCAATCCTAAGATAGCAGCCATTGTAGAAGGTTCAGCTTCACAAGCAGCTTGCATAGCTAAAGCTCTTTTAGAAACCAATTTTAAACCATCTTCAAAAGCCAAAACTCCTGCCGCAGTAAGTGCAGAAATTTCTCCTAAAGAGTGTCCAGCAACCATTTCTGGTTTAAAACGCTCGCCTAATAATTTAGCTAGAATAGTAGAGTGTAAGAAAATTGCAGGTTGTGTAACTTTCGTTTGTTTCAACTCTTCAGCTTCACCTTCGAACATAATATCCGTAATACGGAACCCTAAAATCTCGTTGGCTTGTTCGAATAATGCTTTTGCTTCTTCCGAAGCTTCGTATAAGTCTTTACCCATTCCTGAGAATTGAGCGCCTTGACCTGGGAAAACGTATGCTTTCATATTTTTTTAGCTCTCAGCTGTCAGCAATCAGCCTTCAGCAATTTATTTTTACTAGATACTATAATCTATTTACTCAATCCTTTCACCAAACTCATAAATTCCTGACGCGTAATATCTTCGTCCATAAAGGCACCTGAAAATGCTGAAGTTGTGGTAACTGAATTTTGCTTTTGAACACCACGCATTTGCATACACAAATGTTGTGCTTCAATACAAACAGCAACTCCTTGAGGTTTTAGTGTTTCGTGTAAACAATCACGAATTTGATCTGTTAGGCGCTCCTGAACTTGAAGTCTACGAGAAAAAGCATCTACCATTCGAGGGAATTTACTCAAGCCTACAATATGTCCGCTAGGGATATAGGCGATGTGGCATTTCCCAAAGAATGGCAACATATGATGTTCGCAAAGAGAGTAAACCTCGATGTCTTTTACAATCACCATTTCGTCGTACTTCTCAGCAAACATAGCAGATTTTAAAATCTCTGCTGGATCTTGATCGTAACCTTGCGTTAGGTACTGCATTGCTTTGGCAACACGCTCAGGAGTTTTTAAAAGACCTTCTCTTTCGGTGTCTTCACCAATATGAGTAAGTACTTCTTTAAAGTGATCTGAAAGTGCATTCGTGCAATCTTCGTCGTAGTGTTCTATCTTTTTGTAGCCCATAATGTTTAGCCGAAATATTCTACAAAGTTATTTTCTGTTTCCTGAATTTTGATGCAATGTAAATCTACACCCATAGCCACTATTGGAGCTTCTAGTTGCTTCCAAATTTCGATGGCTAAAACTTCTGTAGAAGCCATTTTCCCTTTCATAAAGTCCACATCTAAATTGATGTTTTTATGATCGAGCTTATGGACTATTTTCTCCTTTATAAGCGGGCTCAAATCCTTTAGGTTTACAACAAAGCCAGTGTCAGGATTTACCTCTCCTTTAACGGTTACATACAATTCGAAGTTATGTCCATGCCAATTAGGATTTGAACAAGGTCCAAAAACTTCTAAGTTTTTTGCTGCATCCCATTCTGGATGTGTTAGCTTATGTGCTGCGCAAAAGCGCTCTCTTCTTGTGATGTAAATCATTCTATCTGTAAATTTAACGCTGCAAAGATATGTTTTTTTGCTTGTTTGTTGCTTTTGTTCGTTGTTGGTCTTGATTAATGGTTTTGAGTTCTTTTTTTATTTAAAACTAAGAACTACAAACAAGCAGCCAACAACAATTTGTTACCTTTGAAATATGAAAACCCTAATTGTATCCGCAACACATCTGGAGTTGAAACCACTTTTAGAAAAGTCTGAAAAGGTGAATCGTATAGACGATAAACTCAGGACTTATAAATTAGATGGCAATGAATTCGATTTGCTCTGTACTGGTGTAGGCATGGTAGCTACTTCTTTTCATATGGGGAGGGTTTTAGCTTCCAACACCTATGACAAAGTGATTAATGCTGGAATTGCAGGTTCTTTTGAAAAGAACATTCCCTTGGGAACAGTGGTAGAGATTGTAGAAGATCAATTTCCTGAAATGGGAGCTGATGACGGC
>Ga0206680_10000171_pt1 | contig 24175 bp, 24 predicted proteins | sample M115012015metaG_FD_160124 | JGI IMG/M metagenome (GOLD analysis project Ga0206680, IMG submission 160124) | Ammonia-oxidizing marine archaeal communities from Monterey Bay, California, United States - M1 150m 12015 | ecosystem: Environmental > Aquatic > Marine > Intertidal zone | place: USA...
AGTCGATTCTTTCGTCGCTCGCCGTCAGGCCATAAGAGACAAAGTTATAGAAACGTCCGCTGGCGTTCACAGGTGAGCCGTGGGTGAGGTGTCCGCCATGGTCAAGGCTCATTCCCATCACCGTGTCGCCGGCATCAAGGAGCGCCATGTAGACCGCGGCGTTGGCTTGTGACCCTGAATGAGGTTGAACATTCGCGTGTTCAGCACCAAATAATTTTTTTACTCGGTCTATTGCTAATTGCTCTACTACGTCAACGTGAGAGTTACCTCCGTAGTAGCGGCGACGGGGATAGCCCTCGCTGTACTTGTTCGTGAAGACACTGCCGGTCGCGCCCATCACTGCGGGCGAAGCAAAGTTTTCTGAGGCGATGAGTTGAAGGCTTGTGGCTTGACGTTCTATTTCTTGTTTGATGAGTTGTTCGATTTCAGGGTCCGGTCCAACCGTCCACACGGCGTTGGGGGTCGTCATCGATCTGCGCCTTTCGCAATTGTCGAGCCTGGTTGCTTCAAAAGCATGCCTCGAACGTTGAGTGTTTATGCGCGCGTTCTACACCAAGCCTTCGTCTGCGCTATCAAGAGCATCCAGCTTCGCTATTCGTTGCGCATGGCGCCCGCCTTCAAATGAGGCAGCCAGGTAGGCGTCGACCATGTCCAACGCCATCTGCTCAGCGACGAAACGAGCCCCAATTCCGATCACGTTGGCGTCATTATGTTCACGCGCCAAGCATGCGGACGTGGTGTCGTGAACTGTGGCCGCTCGAATTCCGGAAATTTTTCCTGCGGCCATGACAATGCCAATGCCACTCCCACACACAACGATGCCGTGCTCTGCGTCACCATTAGCGACCGACACCCCGACTGCTGCTCCATAATCGGGATAATCCACTCTGCTCTCGTCGTTGGTTCCACAATCGATGATTTCGTGACTGGCGTCTAACAGGTGTTGGGCAATGATTTGTTTGAGTAAGAATCCTGCATGATCCGCTCCAAGAGCAATAACAGACAACGAAGACCTCTCGACGGGCGTGTCGTTATCTTCGCGCGCGAACAGGCACGCGCGGTGAACTGTTTTGCTCATAGCTGGCGTCCGACGCTTTAGGCATCAAAATTGAGTTCGATCTCTCCGATCGGGCCTGAGCGAAGCAACCTCGGGGTCTCGCCTGTTACGTCGACGACAGTCGACGCTGTTCCACCTGGTGACCAGCCCGGGATCACGTAGTCGATCTTGGCTGAAAGTTCGGCCGCGGCTTCTTGGGCGCCGTTAAGGGTCTCGATTCCATGCATGTTCGCGCTAGACCCAGTGACAGGGCCGACGTCGTCAATTAGCAGACGCAGCCAGCCGGGTTCGGGGCAGCGAACTCCCAACGTGGTACCTCCGTGCACAGGGTCCACCCCATCACGACGTCTCGCGACGATCGTCAATGCTCCGGGCCAATGACGTTCAATGAGTTGTCTGCTGTTCGCATCCAATTCGATGAGTTCATTAGCTTGATGGACGCCACTTACTAACACGGGCATGGGTTCGCTATGTGGTCGCTGTTTCGCACCGTATGAAGCTTTCACCGCTTCAGTGTCAACATATCTCGCCAGCAGCCCCGGGAGGGTATCTGTAGGGGCGACGACAAGATTCCCGCTGCGCAGGGCCGCGGACGCTGCAGACAAGTGTCGTTCCTCTACGTCATCAAGGGGTCGGCGCGCCATCACCGCTCTGTCGTTCCCCGCTAAATCATTTTTGATGCTGACTTCTGTATAACCGCGAGCTGTCAAAAGGTTGTGTAACCGGACTGCTTGATCTGATCCACATTCAAGGGCTAGCCACCCTCCCGGACAAAGCCACTGTCTGCTTCCGCGCGCTATGTGCTCCAAGTTGGCAAAGCCAGCGCTGCCTCCTATCAGCGCGTTCGATGGTTCCCAATTCGCGACTTCTGATGGCAGTTCGTAGTGTGGCGAAACGTATGGAGGGTTGGAAACCAAAGCATCGAGAGTGCCAAATAACTCGTCAGGTAAGGCGTCAAACCAATCGCCCTCGTACAGTTGAACTCGCGTCGCTGGTCGACCTAATCCTGCAAGATTCGATCTTGCTAGTGCCAAGGCTTCCCTTGACACATCAGAAGCGTGAACCTCTGCGTTTGGAACTTCATGGGCGATCGACAATGCAATCGCGCCGCCGCCGGTGCCCATGTCTGCAACTATTAGTTTCCGCCCATTATCTCGGCTCCGCGCATGCAACAGATCTATAACAAACCCGGCGACGACTTCGGTTTCGGGTCGGGGAATAAGGGCTCGAGAGTCCACGGCAAGGTCCAAGTGTCGAAATGGCCAGTGGCCTAGCACGTATTGCAGCGGCTCTCCTCGCGCACGCCGGATCGTCATTACGTCTGCTCGAATGACTGCACCCTTGGTGACAAGCTGCTCTTGTTCGAGGTTGAACAAATGGGGTTCTATTCCTGTTGCTTCCTCAACAATTCGACGCGCACTTGTTTCAGCGTCGCTTATACCCGCGTGCAACAACTTGTCGAGAACCTCGTTGCGTAGCTGCGAGAACGTCAGCACCTCGCCTGATTCGATCTCAGGCTTCGCCATTTCCAGCCTCGAGTTGCTGCTCTCGCTCGTGCATCATCAACGGCTCGACAACGCCGTCTAGATCGCCGGCCAGAACACGTTCCAGTTTGTAAAGAGTCAGCCCGATCCGGTGATCAGTCACCCGATTTTCTTTGAAGTTGTAGGTCCGAATCTTCTCTGCACGTCCACCCCCCTTAACTTGGTCCCTTTTTTGGGCTGCCTGATTTGATGCTTGTGCCTCTTGATGGAGTTTCAGCAGTCGCGCTCGTAGAACACGCAGTGCTTTCGCCTTGTTCTGTAATTGACTTTTTTCGTCCTGCATCGACACCACTAGACCGGTAGGAAGGTGCGTTACTCGCACCGCGGAATCGGTGGTGTTGACTGATTGGCCGCCCGGTCCAGATGACCGATAGGTGTCTACCTCAAGATCGTTCGGGTCAATTTGGACTTCCACTTCGTCAGCTTCGGGCAAAACTGTGACAGTGGCAGAAGAGGTATGAACGCGTCCTTGCGATTCCGTTACTGGCACTCGCTGAACTCGGTGCGGACCACCCTCGTGTTTGAGGTGACTCCAAACTCCATCGCCCTTAACTAGAAAAGCGATGTCGGTATAACCCCCCATATCACTGAAGTGACTACCCAACACCTCTATACCCCAAGCCTTGGTGTTGATATAGGCACGGTACATTTCGAAAAGATCACGTGCCCAAAGATTCGCTTCTTCCCCCCCTTCGGCACCTCTAATCTCAACAATCACATTTCGACCGTCGTTTGGGTCACGAGGTAGCAGCAGCACCCGGAATTGTTCTGCCAAGACCGCGGCATTGGAAGTCGCAGTGGACTCCATTTCTCGTATTTCGCTTAACTCGTTTCCATCGCTGGACTCCGCCATTTCCCGAGCAGCGGCCGCATCTTCAAGAGCGCTCCGCCATGCAGATCCGACTTCCACCATCTCTGAAAGTTGAGAATGACGACGACTTACTTCAACAAACCGATCGCGATCTGAGGTGACCTGGGGATCGCCGAGTTGAGACTCAACATGAACCAACTCTTCCTCAAGTCCCTGCAGACGATCCAGCACCCTGTCAGGCTACCGATCATCAGCTCGTCCATTCGCGCCAATCATCGTCGACGGGCGCAACTATGGCCGGATTGATTAATTGATCCGATAATTTGTAAAGGATTGAATGAGCGTCGCGTTGAGGAACGACGACCATTAGCGTGGCTTGGGGATCAAGTAACAGTCGTGCGTCCGCTGCGAAGGGAATTAGGTCGAGGTCGATACCCACGCCACAGACCACCACAACATCGTCCCCCTGGGGTAAACGTCCTATCGCCACGGCCGGGACAGCCTCTTTGAGGTTCATCCTTTGAACGGGTGGGGGGGCAGTAGTCAGTGCAGAGACCCCTATTCGCGCTGGTTGGGTAACAAGCTGGGATCGCAACCATCGTTCCGCTCCAAGCCGGTTCAAGGGGTGCGGCTCTGCGCCGGGCAGCCGATGCAACCGAACTACGTTAGCTACCCGTTCGATGGCTTCTGCTGTTGGCATCTTGCCATGCAATAGAGCGAATGCTTCACGATCGTGGGCACCAACGCCAACTTCGATTCTGTCGCCATGTTCGTCGGAAATAATTCGAGCTACCTCAAGTCCGGCGACCTCGCCGACAATAATTCCATGTTCAATGACGACTTCGAGGCCTGACTCCTCAAGGGTCGAAACAAGTTCAGGTACATGAGGAGCGGCTTTTCGAATTGCTGCATCGGGGAGGACAGCTGGCGTTACGAGACCGTCGCTTAGCTCCCAGATCGTTACAGAACCCGAGAAAAGCTGGGCTCGTCTCGCGAGCACATCGCTCGAACCTGACGCGAAGATGTGGACCTCATTTGCCGCTGAACGCGCCGCTGAAGCCAGCGCTCCTCCTAAGGCACGTTCGGGGCGCTCTTCCGCAAGCGCCGCCACTCGGCGGTCGCTGAGAGTAGCTAAAGCACCGTCGTCGTTTCCGACGACGTCTTCGATTGAACCATCCAGATATTCACCAGCAAGCGACCGAAGTTTCGCCGCATGCAGTTGGCGGCGACGTGCAGGGTCTAGCGCCACAATGTGGGCTATTGGTCGTCGCTGTCAGCGTTCTGATCTGAGCCTCGACGGCGTCCGTAACGTCGCTCAAACCGTTCTACGCGGCCAGCTGTATCAACGATCTTCATCTGCCCAGTGAAGAAAGGGTGACTCGCACTCGACAACTCAACAGTGACGAGCGGGTACTCATTGCCGTCATCCCAAACGACCGTGTCACTTGTCTCGATGGTTGATTGGGTAATGAAAGAAAACTCAGCACCAGCATCGCGAAACACGACCGGGCGGTAGTTCGGGTGGATGTCACTCTTCATGGTTCAACCATTCTGGCGGTTAGATCGACGAATCGCACACGCGGACACACAATTAGCGTCATGCGCTCTGTTAACTAACGGGAGAAGGGTCAGGGACTGATAACCCGCTAAGAATTTCTTCGTTTGAACCGGTGGCTGAGATGCGTTCAAGTACCCAGTCAAGCGCGGATCCATGTTGGTTCTCGTCAGCATCCTCGATCGCCACGAGATTGTCTGCAAGTACTTGAGCCTTGTGCGCTCGTTCTTCGCCGTTGAGGCGGTGAACTTCTCGCGTACATGAAGCGACGACGTCTATGGCTGGGTAAACCCTGCGATCAGCAGCGCGACGATCAAGACGAACCACAGAATTAGCGGTGCCCTGCAGGGATTCAAGAATCATTTCGTCCAACAGCCAACCAGTTTCAACGGCCGCCGTCGCGATGACGGTCAATGAGCCCCCTTCTTCTAGGGCTCGAGCAGCGCCGAAGAAACGTTTGGGTGGATATAGGGCGGCAGCATCCACCCCATTGACCAATACTTTGCCGTTGCCGGGCGCCGCTAAGTTGTAGGCCCTGGCTAGTCGACTCAGTCCATCCAACAGGATGACAACGTCCAGACCGCCTTCGACCATCCGTTTGGCGCGCTCTAGCGTGAGTTCGGCGACCTGTATGTGTTCGTCGGCAGGTCGGTCGAAGGTGGACGCCAAAACCTCGGCCTCGACCACGGTGGCTATGTCCGTGACCTCTTCGGGTCGTTCATCAACGAGTAGAACTATCAGGTGCAGGTCAGGGTGGTTCGTCTCTATCGCGACCGCCAATTCTCGAATGGTGGAAGTCTTTCCACATTCGGGTGGCGAGACCACTAACGCACGCTGGCCTTTGCCAATTGGGGCGATTAGGTCAACCGCGCGGGCTGTAGTGTTTTCTGCTCCGTTGCCCTCAAGTGTCAAGGGTTCTCGCGGATGCACTGCCGTGAGGTCTTCGAAAAGGGGTCGTTCAAGCGTCTCGTCGGGTTCTGCTCCGTTAATTTCGTCGATGCGGAGTAACGCGGGGTTCTTTTCGTTGCGCGCGGCTGGCCGGCTAGCACCTTTAACGATGTCTCCTTTGCGCAGACCGTGGGAACGAACCTGTTTGGCGGCGACATAGACGTCGTCATTGGATGGTAAGGCACCTCGGGTACGGAGAAACCCGTAACCCTCATCTCTCAGGTCCAATATTCCTTCGCATTCAACTGGTTCGCCCTGCCAATTGTCGTCGCGGTCGCGGCCTCGCCGTCTGCGTCGACGGTTACCGGGTTCAGCTACACCGGGTTCAGCTACACCGGGTTCAGCTTCGTCTCCGTCCTGTGTCGCTGTCTCTTCGCCTTTTGACGACTCTTCGTCGTCGACAGAAGCAACGACTGGAGGCGTTTGTTGAGAAGAATTAGAGGCATCTCCACCACTTTGTTCAACGGAACGACGAACCCGGCGAACCGGTGTCGGCTGATCGCTGTTGGTTGCTTGTCCGCTCGTGGGACCCTTCAAGATGTCGTCAATGATGGTGGCCTTTCTAGCTCTGGGGGCAATATCTAGTCCCAAGGCAGCGGCCATTGCCACCAGATCATCACGGGACTTCGACTCGAGAAGTGCTCGGTCTGGCTGATCGGACATGTCATCCTCATGGTGTCGGCACACACGAATTGCGCCGGGATTGGTTTGGGGCCGCCCGGTCGGATCAAACCAGCGGGCGCCGACCTGAACCGATTGCCGGACTCGCGAAATACACGGGCAACGGGACGGTGATATCAGGCTACTCAGCGAGCACTACCAGTTACAACGTCGATCTAATCCTCATCCATTTGTGGCAGAAGACACAAATTCCATAATCGCGTTGAGTTCGTTGGGTAGATCGGTGCAACTTTCTGTGCGGCCATATAGGTCTTTGATTTCTTTGGGTTGGGCGGGAGCTACTCCAGTTGCGTCTTCCACAACATCACCAAACTTCGCCGGATGCGCCGTCGACATAATTGCCATCGGACTACTTCCGGCTTCTAGACGTCGCGCAACACTGACGGCGACAGCAGTGTGCGGGTCTATGAATTGCCCGGTGGCTGAGTGAAAATCAGCGATCGTCTCCTCAACCTCAAGTTCCGATGCTCGGCCTGCGTCGAAGACATTGCGTAGACGAGTAATCAGAGACTCGCTGAGTCGTAGTTGCCCATTACCGCGAAAGTCTTGCATTGCGGTACGCAACCATGCGGCTTCGCGATCGCTGAGGTCAAAAAGCAAACGCTCAAAGTTGCTAGAGACTTGTATGTCCATAGCTGGACTCGTCGAGGGAAGAACTTGTTCGATCTCCATAAGCCCATGTAGGTGGGTTCGGGTCAGGATGTCGTTGTGATTGCTAGCAATAATCAGCCGGTCAACCGGTAATCCCATTTGAGCGGCAATATAGCCGGCCAAAATGTTGCCGAAGTTACCTGTCGGCACACAAAAAGAGGTTTGACGCTCTCCGCCTCCCAGTTGCGTGCCGCTGGTGAAGTAATAAACCGTTTGGGCTGCGACCCGAGCCCAATTGATGCTGTTCACCGCGGCTAGTCGATGCTGTTGTCGGAACAAACTGTCAGCAAACATCGCTTTCACAAGGTCCTGACAGTCATCGAAGGTGCCGTCAATTGAAACGTTGTGAATGTTTGAACTGGCGACAGTGGTCATCTGTCGTCGTTGCACTTCGGAGATGCGTCCACGGGGATGCAGCATGACCAACTCGATCCCTTCGCGGTCTCGGCAGGCTTCAATGGCGGCGCTTCCCGTGTCTCCAGAAGTTGCCCCAACAATCGTGACTGAAGTAGAGCGACGCTCCAGTTCGTGTTCGAAGAGTCGACCTAATAACTGGAGTGCTACATCTTTAAAAGAAAATGTGGGACCCCAATGCAACTCGATGAGGTGGTGGTCATTTGCACCTTCGGAAGGCAATTCTTTGACCGGCACGACGTCTGGGTGACGAAAAGTCGCGTAGGCCTCTTCGACCATTTGCCCAAGGCTGTCTTCGTCAATTGAAGGTGCGACGAACGGAGTCAAGACACGCGTCGCAACTTCTGTGTAGGGCAAGTTGGCAAACGCTCGCAAATCTGCCCGACCTATTTCAGGCAGCTCCAAGGGCATGTACAGCCCTCCATCTACCGCCAGTCCGGCAAGCAAGACGTCACCGAATTCAAGAACTGGTGCTTTACCACGAGTGCTTTCGTACTTCACAGTTTTCAATCCCCCGCGCGATTATTCGCCTATGACGCGAATAAGGGCACCTATATCGCGTACCTCTTTCAAATCTCGCAATTCGCGGAGTGTGGACTGCACATCTGATTCTCTGGCCTTGTGGGTTATGAACACAAGGTGGGCGGTGGCACCATGGCCCTGCTGTTCCATCGACTGGATAGATACTTCATGCCCGCCGAACACGCTCGCTACGGCAGCTAACACTCCGGGTTGGTCTTCAACGTCGAGTTGCAGATAAAAGGCGCTGGCGGTTTCGTCTATAGGTCGGATGGCGAATTCCGACAGGGTTCCCAAATCGCTAGACACACCTTGTTGAAGATTTCGTGCCGCGGAGATGACGTCGCCCAAGATTGCCGAGGCTGTGGGGCCACCTCCTGCTCCGCGCCCGTACAACATGAGGTCTCCAACTTCCGAACCTTCTAAAAAGACCGCGTTAAAGCTTTCTCGGACGGCGGCGAGGGGGTGATGCTCGGGCACCATCGTCGGATGCACTCGTACTGCGACTTCCTGGCCATCAAATTCGGCTATGGCAAGGAGTTTGATGACATGGCCCATGTGTGATGCTGCTGCGATGTCTGACGGTGAAATACGGCTGATGCCTTCTTGATAAACGTCTCCGGCGACGACTTTGGCACCGAAAGCAATAGAAGCCAAGATTGCGGCCTTTGCCGCGGCGTCGCCGCCTTCAACGTCTGCTGTTGGGTCCGCTTCAGCGAACCCCAGTTGTTGTGCCTCGGCGAGAACATCGGCGTATTCGGCGCCTTCCTCGGTCATCTTGGTCAAAATGAAGTTGGTTGTTCCATTGACAATTCCCATGACTCGGCTGATGCGTTCTCCAGCAAGAGATTCGCGCAGCACCCGTATGAGCGGAATGCCTCCAGCGACGGCTGCCTCAAAGAAAAGGTCGACACCTCCAGCTGATGCCGCCTCAAACAGCTCCTGGCCTACGTTGGCGACTAACTCTTTATTTGCGGTAACGACAGGTTTACCGGACTTCAAGGAATCAATTACCAACTGGCGTGCTGGTTCAATTCCCCCAATTGTTTCCACGACTAGGTCAATGTCGGGGGAATTAACCAACGATGCGGGGTCTCGGGTGAAGCTGTCGGAAGGCAGGTCTACATCTCGGTCTGCGGACAAATTGCGAACGGCAACTCTCGACACCTCGAGGAAAATACCGGTGCGCGCCGCGATCCGATCAGCATCACTCTGAATAAGTCTGATAAGAGCACTACCAACGGTTCCACAACCAAGAACCCCAATACGAAGGACTGAATAAGACTGCGACTGCATGCTTCCAACCGTACCGGGCGGAGCGGCCATTCTTCGTTTCGATTTTCGACCGAAAGCCCCAGGTTTTCGTCGGCATACAAGAGTTACTCGACGTCAAGGCTGATCAGGTCTTCAAGAGTCTCTCGACGAACGACCAGTCGCGCTGAGCCATTGGAAACGAACACAACTGCTGGGCGGGGTATTCGGTTGTAGCTACTCCCCATGGAGTATCCATACGCCCCGGTTACCGGGGTCGCAATGTGGTCGCCTACGCCCACCCCGTCCGGGAGGGAGGCTTCTCGAACTAATACATCCCCCGATTCGCAGTGTTTTCCGACGATACGAGCGACTGCTGGTCGAGGCTCAGTCACTCTGTCAGGAACAAAGGCGGTGTAACCACTGCCGTAGAGCATTGGGCGGGGATTATCGCCGAAGCCGCCGTCCACCGCGACGTATGTTCTGATGCCAGGCAACTCTTTAATAGTGCCGACCGAATAAACCGTTATCGCTGCTTGGGCCGCAATCGAACGACCGGGTTCAGCAGAGATGCGCGCGTTTACGCCGAGGCGCTGGCAGGTGTCGCTAAGCAGTTCTCCCCACTGAGTGATCGATGGTGCTGATTCAGATTCCACGTATGCGACACCCAGGCCACCGCCCACCGATAGCTCGGGCAACTCAAGTGGTTCAGAAAACTCAACCACTATTTCAAGTGCTCGGGCAAAACTTTCGACGGTAAACACTTGGCTTCCGATGTGGCTGTGAATTCCGACAAGATCGATCCCAGGATTTGATCTGGCTTGGCTCACCGCTGCCGATGCAGCCCCTGATGCCAACCCAAACCCGAACTTGGAATCATTCTGGCCTGTTGAAACAAATTCGTGGGTGTGAGCTTCGACTCCAGGCGTGACTCGTAAGAGAACGGACGCGATGGTGCCGTCATGGGAGTGGAGATCGCTGAGACGGTCAAGTTCGTCATACGAATCCACGACCACCCGGCTCACGCCGTGAGCTCGAGCTAAAGAAAGTTCATTGAGTGATTTGTTATTCCCGTGTAAAACAATGCGTTCCCCTGGAACCCCGGCGGCGATGGCCGTGTGGAGTTCTCCCTCGCTGGCCACATCGAGGTGTAATCCCTCTTCATGCACTAGTCGGGCCATAGCGAGGCAAAGAAAAGCTTTACACGCATACGCGGCGCCCTCTCCAAATGCTTTCAGTGTTTCTTGACAACGCGACCGGAGGTGGTTTTCATCATAAATAAAGAGGGGTGTCCCAAACTCTGCGGCGAGGTCATCTACAGCAAGCCCTCCGATGAGTAGCTCACCTCGTGAACCAATTTCGGCGGAGTCGGGTAAAAGATCAAAGGGGATCGGTCCGGCATTTGAGTTTGTCTGGGTCATCTGCCCCTCCTCACATTTCCTCGGGTGCGGTCAAGCCGAGCAGGTCCAGGCCTATCGAGAACCCGATTCGAGCTGATTCAACCAACCAAAGTCGTGCTTGTTGAAGGTCGGGTTCCACGTCGGATCGAAGGACTGGACAATCGTGATAAAAGCCGTGAAACACCGCTGCAAGTTCACGGATCCATGTGGAAATTTTGTGGGGTGATCGGTCGCGCGCCGCTATCTCGATCGTGTCCGGCAGGGTGGATAAAGCCCGTAGTAGTTCGAGTTCTCGTTCGTGTGTTAGCAGCGTCGGATCAATTTCACTCAGCGGATTTCGGGTAACTCCTCGTTTTTCCGCTTCGCGCCCTACTGATGCGATCCGCGCATAGGCGTATTGGACGTAGTAGACGGGATTCTCGTTGGCTTGGCTCGACAAGACGTCGATATCTATGGTCTGGCGGGTGTCGATCGACTGGAGGAGATAGGCGAATCGAGCGACGTCTGGACCTACAGCCTCAATAAGCTCTCGGACTTCAACCATGGTGCCAGTTCGTTTCGAGAGCTTGATCTCTTTGCCATCGCGAACCAAAGTCACGTTTTGGCCAATGATCGCCTCATAGGATGACGCTTCGTGTCCGAGCATTTGCAGGGCAGCTGACATTCGAGGGACATACCCATGGTGGTCAGCACCCAGAACATCGATAACGAGATTACCGCGGCCGAATTTTTGGTTGTGATACGCGATGTCAGGCACAAAATAAGTGGGTTCTCCATCACCTTTTATTAAGACACGGTCTTTTTCATCACCGAAGGCTGATGTGCGAAGCCACGTGGCTCCTTCGTGATCGTCTACCCAACCGCCTTCTCTCAAAGCTTCGATAGCGGTTTCCATAGCGCCAGAGTTCACCAAAGCTTTCTCGCTAGCCCAATGATCAAAAGCCACATTCATGGACGCGAGTGATTCCTGCACATCTGCAAGAGCTCGCTCGCATCCCCATGTGACGGGATCGGCATCGTCAGGCATTTCCGAAGCCCATTCGACAACGTATTCCCCCGCATAGCCACCTTCGGGAAGCTCAGTGTCGTTTCTTCGCGCGAGAAGCGAGGCACCGAACAACTCGGTTTGGAGGCCGCGATCATTTACGTAGTACTCGGTGAAAGTCTCATAACCACAGCGCCGGAAGATACGTGCGAGGCTGTCCCCGTAGGCGCCCCAGCGACCACCGCCTGCATGTAGCGGTCCGGTCGGATTTGCTGAAACAAACTCAAGGTTGATCGATTGCCCATTGCCAATTTCTGATCGCGCATAGGCACTCTCTCCTCGAGACACCACGTCAGTTAGCACGTCATGCAACCACTGATTGGACAGGTGGAAGTTCACGAACCCGGGACCAGCGACTTCGAGTGTTTGAATTTGCTCGGCCGGCATGGACTCCAGAACCTTCACCAGATCAACTGCCAGGTCGCGGGGCTTACGTCCAGCTTGCTTGGACATCACCAACGCAACGTTGGAAGACCAGTCACCATGTTCTCGGTGAGCTGGCCGCTCTAGGTGAATCTCCGATGAGGAGACAGCGATCCCGAGTTCACTTAGGGCGTCAGCCAAGGCTGTCGCCAAGACTTCAGTGATCACCAGCTTCAGCTCCCTAAGGTCAGTGTTGGAATCCCGCAGCTTCGTTGCCATGGGAACGCCACCCGACTGTACCGCTGAGACCAAGCAAGCTTGAAGTGACTTATGCTTTGGGCTTATGCCGCGGTCTGGTTGTGGAGGGTTCTATTGAAAGCGGTACATTCGCTAACCCGCCCTCGTAGCTCAGGGGATAGAGCATTGGCTTCCGGAGCCATGAGCGCAGGTTCGAATCCTGCCGAGGGCGCAAAACGGCTGAAAAAAAATTCAGTGCTCATGTAACGCCATGATAAGAAACACGCTAATGGCCGTCACCGTATCTCCATGGGGGGTGGCGGTCACGGCCGCCCTAGTTGCACTCACTGTCGTTGTTTCATGGCGCCTCAATCTGGGCTTACACAAGGTCGTTTTCCTGAGTTCAACTCGATCTGTAGTGCAACTGCTGGCTACGGGGCTTCTCTTGGTCCCAGCGCTTAGACCGGACGCGTATTTGGGGTGGGCGTGGCTTTGGAGTGGAGTGATGGTGGTTTTTGCTACCGGGGTGGTGCGCAGAAGGACGAAACCATTGGAAGAAAATCGCCCTTCCATTGTTCTATCCGCCGTCGCTGTGGCTTGTCCTCTTGCCGTCGGCCTGATTGTAGTTTTTTGCTTTGGGGTACTCCCCCTAAAACCGTGGACTCTTGTACCTATGGCAGGGATCATTCTTGGAAATACTCTTCCAGCGACCGCGGCGGGCGCCATCCGGTTTATTGATCTGGTGACGGAAGAACGCGGCCAAATCGAAGCAATGCTTGCACTTGGTTTTAAGCCTAGAGACGCTGTACGTCCGCAAGTGGCTAGGGCAATAAAGACCGCGTTGACTCCCGAGATCGAACGAATGCGCATGATTGGACTCGTGCTGCTACCTGGCACGATGACCGGGATGCTATTGGCTGGAGCCGATCCAATTGATGCTGTAATGACCCAGATGGTGGTGACATTTCTTGTTCTTGGCGGGATCACCGTAACGGTCGTCACCGTTGTACTCGGTTGCTCTTTTTCCGCTGTTGGCGACGGTCGAATCTCGACACCGCCGCATGACTAGCGGAGCTATGCCTTCCAACCCGTTAGTTCAGTTCGGTCGATAACGATCACCGCGCCTTTAGGTCTGGTCTCGGCGTATTGGGTGTAGCGATCGGATAGTAGGTCCAGGGCGCGTTCATATTCGCTGCCGGCTTGATGGACTTTTGCGCGACCGCGGATCCGAACCCACCAAAGATGCGTCCAATCTTCGTCGTTGTAATGATCGGTTAGGAGCGTCACTTCAGGGAATTGGCGGATGTTGTCTAACCGTTTCAATTCGGTGGTCGACTTCTTTTTGTGGTCAATCGCTGTCACAACGACCTGGTCATCAAAGGCGAAAGTGATTGGGACCAAGTCCACTCGGCCGTCTGCCCGGATAGTAGCCAATGTCGCTACGCGAGCATGGCTGAGCAACTCTAATAATTCAGTTTCGTTCATTAGTCCTCGGGGGTGTGCCTACCTCGTCGTAAACGACGACGGCGGTAACGCGATGGGTCACACTAGCCGGAGCAACTTCCTCACCCAACTGGATGAGCCAAGAAGCTCTTCAGCCATGTAAGAACTGGGCACGCGGCGTAGTGTCTTGGTATGGCCGTGACAGAAAGCGACAGCGAAGCACCCAAAAAAGAGCGTTGGTCATTCCAATGGAAAGAACTTCACGAAGAAGTCATCACATCGGGTCTGTGCACCGGTTGCGCGGGCTGCGTGATCAGCTGTCCCCACGACGTAATTGGGTACGACCACGTCCAAGGTGGGTTTAAGCCGTTCCATATTGAGGATGAGTTAGGGCCGGACAACTGTGGTCATGGGGAGAAAGGCTGCACGAGTTGCACGAGGGCCTGTCCGCGCTTTCGAACGTGGGAGGACGAAGCCGACGAGTTTTTGTTTGATCGGACTCGCACACCCGAAGAACCGTCGGGGGTGTACAAGGACATCATCCTCACTCGAGCATCCGATGACTTCATCCACGAGGTCGGGCAAGACGGCGGGCTTGTGTCTGCGATCCTGATCTGGGCACTAGACAACGGGTACATAGATGCCGCTCTCACCTCATATGTGGGCGAAGGCGAAGGCTCTCAATGGACCGCCTCTCCAGGGGTCGCCTTTAATCGAGATGATGTCATTAGAGGTGCCGGCAGCCGGTACACCTATTCTGCGAACACCCTTGCATATAGCGAAGCGATTGAAGCTGGTGCAAAGAAAATCGCGCTGGTTGGGATGAGTTGCCAAAGCTCAATTCTGCCAGTTGCCAAGTCCCGAAAAATCGGAAAAGTCGGTAACAGGTTTGCTCTCAACATAGGACTGCTGTGTTCGAAGTCGTTTGATGAGGCAATCTTTGAAGAGTTGTTCGAGCAGAAGTATGGGCTAGACCGTCACACGATAAAGAAAACAAACATCAAAGGTGTTTTCCAAATCTGGACGCACGATGGCGGCTACTACGAAATCAACCTCAAGGAATGCCACGCTTGGACACGAGAAGGCTGTAATTACTGCCCGGATTTTGCCGCGGAGCATGCTGATATCTCGACTGGAGGCATTGGCATGTACAGCGATTGGACACTGACAATCGTGCGAACTCCAATAGGCCGAGAAATCATTATGAAAATGCTTGAGGACGGTTATTTGATTGGCAGACCCGGAGATGACGACCCGGCGGCGATCGAACTGATGCACAAGTTGAGTCAAAAGTCTCGAGCAAGATGGCCTGAGTTCGCCTGGGACAAACCCGCCATGTTGCCCACTCCAACCCGTAAATAGCTCCGTCGTGGCTATCTCGTCTTGGTCAAAGACATGTATTGATGAGATCCACCATGTTGGGGCGCAGCTCGGTTGCACTCAAAAACTCTGACAACCGCGCCTCAGGGATCACATCAGCGGCCCGAGATGCGGAGCAACGACACAGTCGGTCCAAACGATCTGAGCCATGACTGCAGGCCGACAGATAAAGCTCTTTTGTCGAAGGCGACCACTCGGGGGGTCGAGCAGCGGCACGGCATTGGACTAACAAACCTGCTAATTCAGGCGGAAATTTGTTGAATGCACGCATCCGATCTTCAAGCCCTATCACGTCGGCGATATCGACGTCGTAAACCAATAGATCGGATGCACAATGACATGGTCCAACCAAACCTGAATTCGCGATGCATGAATCCAAAAAGGCGACCGTGGTGCCAATGTCGAGTAAATAGCCGCCAACAGGAGCTGCATCATCCACGACCAGAGTGCCGGGGTTATCGAATGAAGTAGCTGTCTCATCTTGATGACTGACTGAGGTGCCTTGTAGCGAACAAGCGCTAGCTAGCACAAGACCAAAGACAACGCCTCGACGAAGAAGGCCTCTGATATTTATGCAAGCAGCCATGGTCGAAGATTAGGCGGGCTCTAGTTCGGCAAGTTCGCGCGCGGTCAAGAAAACTTGATCGAGCATCGGTTCAGTAAGCCGGCCCGTGAAGGTGTTTTGTTGGCTTGGATGAAACGAGCAAACGATATTCCCTGTGCGCTCACGGCCGTGCTCTGACAAGGGCACCACGACTCCGTGGCCAAACTTGGGACGAGGCCGCACTCCCAGGATTGAACACGTGACTTGGTAACCAAACTGTCCCAGCGAAACAAATACGCGGACCTTGCGAAGCAGGTCCAACTCACGTTCGATAAAGGGTCGGCAGTTGTCACGTTCTTCAGTCGTCGGTTTGTTCCCTGGGGGAGCGCATCGTACAGCTGCCGTGACATAGGCGTCCGTCAGTTGAAGTCCGTCTCCAACATGCCTGGCAAATGACTGATTGGCGAACCCTGTCCTATGTAAAGAAGCGAAAAGAAAGTCTCCCGAACGATCGCCAGTAAAGACACGCCCGGTTCGATTAGCACCATGGGCTGCCGGTGCTAATCCAACGATCATGACTTTCGCTGCTGGGTCTCCAAACCCTGGTACACCCATCCCCCAATAGTCTTCGTCACGAAACGCCGCCCGCTTCTCCAAAGCAACGTGTTCACGCCACTCGACTAAACGATCACATTGACGGCAGTTTGCTATCTCAGCAGCTAGCGAAACCAAAGAGTCCACGTCGCCGAGTGTTGCAGACTATGAAGCGGAGTCCGGTGACTCCACCGACTACGGTCAATTTGTGGCTTCTTCCGAACGACCTACGCTGATGCTTCTCATCAGACACGGACAGACCCCGACAACTGGTGTCGAGTTGTATGGCAGGAAGCCTGGGGTCCACCTATCAGACGTGGGGGTGGGTCAGGCGGAGAAGGTAGCGGACCGAATATCTGAGATCAATCAACGTGCCATTGCCGCCATCTACTCAAGCCCTTTGGAGCGTACGAGAGAAACAGCTGCTCCCATTTCCAAGGGAGTCGGGATTCCCATCAAAAAAAGTCTTGGGCTAATTGAACTCGACGTTGGAGACTGGACTGGCCGAAAACTAAGTCAATTGCGGAAGCTAAAGGCGTGGTCGAATGTACAGAAGTATCCCTCGGGATTTAGGTTCCCCAACGGAGAGTCTTTCGTCGAAATGCAAACCAGAATTTCGCAGACCGTAGATGGTTTAGTGGCAACGCATCCTGGGAAAACGGTGATCGCGGTCAGCCACGCTGATCCGATTCGAGCTTTGATCGCTCACGCGATGGGAACCCACTTGGATCTCTTTCAACGCATAGTTGTGTCACCATGCTCCGTCACCGCAATCCTTTACACGTCTAGCGGCCCAGTTGTATTAGCGGTGAACAACACCGCTGACCTGAAATCACTAACACCAGCCTGAAGAACACCCCAATTTCTCAATAGGAACAATGACTAACAACTACGAAATTAAGAATCCCCAGAACTTCGTTGCCGGAACCGTTGGAGCGCCCGGAGCCCGCATCTTTTATCTTCAAGCGCACGACGAAAGTCTGGTTCTAACCCTCAAAGTCGAGAAGGATCAAGTTCAGTCGCTCGCAAGTCACCTCGCTGAAATGCTGGAAGACAACAACCCGGCATCAATAGTTTCCGCCACTGAAATGATTGAGCCTCCAAACGCAGTATGGACGGTAGGTGCGATAGCCATCGGCCCCGGCGAAGAAGCCGAACAGATCGTTGTCGTGGCCCAAGAGCTACCTGATCAGGAGGAAAGTGAACCCTCACAAGCTCACATTCAGATCAGCTTGGGTCAGGCAAAAGCATTTGTGGATCACGCACTATTTTTGATCGAGTACGGCCGAGATTTTGGGCGACAAAATGGCCATAAACCCATCGGTGAATGACGAGAGCGCCGAACCTGATGGTTCTAAGTCAACCAGCTTTGTGGATCTCGAAACTGCCCATGAGGTGTTAACGGGTGGCGACATAGAGCTACTCGCTCGCATGCCCTACAGCTCGAATGCCACATTCCTCGTCCGTGTGGAGCGGGGTGATTTGGCGGTGAATGGAATCTACAAGCCTGTCAAGGGAGAACGGCCACTCTGGGATTTCCCACCAGGATTGCATCGAAGGGAAATCGCCGCCTACGAGTTAAGTAACGAGTTGCGCTGGGATGTTGTACCTCCCACGGTGGAACGGGTAGGCCCTCATGGAACTGGATCTATCCAATTATTTATCGACGCCGACTTCACTCAGCATCATTTCACTCTCGTGAAGAACCCGCTACATCATCCAGACCTTCGAAAGCTCTGCGTTCTTGATTTGTTGGCTAACAACACTGATAGGAAATCGGGCCATTGTCTCCTATCAGAATGGGGGCGCGTGTATGGAATCGATCACGGCCTTTGCTTCTCGAGCGACTTCAAGTTACGGACAGTCATTTGGGACTTCGCCGACGAACCAATTGATGGCCACCTACTTGAAGGCGTGCGACATATTGCGAACGGAGCTTTGGAACAATTAACGCCGTGGCTTGAAGCAGACGAAGTTGATGCACTTACGCAACGGGCAAAGTGGCTGACCGAATCACAAGTTTTTCCTGCAGATGATGGCTATCGATGGCCTTGGCCATTGATCTGATTCACGGCGAGCTAAGTGCCCGACAAAGCTTGTCGTTGGTTGCGCACAATCAAACGGATGATCTAACGCTATTTCAAAGCTTCGATCAACGCCGGAATGACTTTGTGCACGTCGCCGACGATGCCAAGATCTGCAACCCCGAAAATAGGTGCTTCAGGGTCCTTATTAATTGCGATGATGTTTTTAGAGCCCTTCATACCAACAAGATGCTGAGTCGCTCCTGAAATCCCGCATGCTACATACAGATTGGGTTTTACAACCTTGCCGGTCTGGCCTACTTGTTTGGCATATGGAACCCATCCCGCGTCCACGATCGCTCGGGACGCTCCCGACGCAGCTCCAAGCAGGCCCGCTAATTCATCGATCATCGCGTATGCCTCTGGCTGGCCGAGACCACGACCGCCTGAAATAACTACTTCCGCCTCATCCAGCTTCGGACCAGAGCGTTCTTCCGCGTGACGGCCGGTCACGACAGCCGATCCGGCTACGCCAGGGTCTGCGGCCTCAACTCCAACAACTTCCGCTGCTCCGCCGCCATTTGGTTCAGCTTCGAACGACTTCGGCCGAAAAAGCGCTAGCGCCGGGCCATCATTTCGAAAAGCAGTGAAAACATTCTGAGTACCACCAAAAACTGGCTCCTCCACTACTAGGACTCCATCCTCAACTGAAGCACCAACGTTATTTGTAACGACTGGCTGGTCTATCCGGACAGCAAGACGGGCGGCTGTATCTCGCCCATCTGGGGTTTGTCCAAAGAAAATCGCATCGGGTTTGGTCGCTTCAACGTGGGCTTGCAGCGCTGCTGCAGCGTGAACCCCCATCAGCTTGCCTTCAAGAGCACCAGTACTAAAGACCTTGGAGGCTCCATGGGCACCGAGTTGTTCAGCCATCGCAGCCCCATCGCCAGCCACGAAAGCCTCGACGTTAGCTGCGAGGCTCCGGGCAGCAGCCATTAGTTCCAGAGTTAGACCACTGGGGCCGATCTCATCGCCTTCGGCGAATATCAGGATGGTTTCAATCGACATATCCAGCCTCCTCAGATGACCTTGAGTTCACCCAGGAACTCAAGAATCTTTTCGTGGGCGTCACCGTCATCTTCAATGATCTCACCAGCTTGGCGTTCTTCCGCATCCGTAACCTGGACGGTCTCCTGGCGAGCACCGTTTTTCCCTACGGAACTGGAGTCGATTCCCAAGGCACTGAGGTCGAGTTCCTCAACGGGTTTTTTCTTAGCTGCCATGATCCCCTTGAACGACGGGTAGCGAGGCTCTACGACACCAGCTGTAACAGACACCAACGCTGGGGTCGGACACTCAACGTCGTCGTATCCTGCTTCTGTCTGGCGTTGCACCTTTACGCTGCCGTCTTCAACTTGTATTTGCTTGGCGAAAGTTATCGATGGAATGTCGAGGACCCCTGCAATCATCTCCGGGACTGTCCCGGTGTAACCGTCAGATGACTCAACTCCAGCGAGTACCAAATCTGGTGACATCGTCGATATTGCGGCAGCGAGTACTTTCGCTGTCCCAAGCGCATCGGTTCCGACAAGAGCCACGTCACTTATGAGAACAGCATCCTCGGCACCCATCGCCAACGCGGTCCGTAGCCCACCAACTGCGCCATTGGGTGCCATTGAAACCAGTGAGACGTCGCCGCCGCCGGCAGACTCTACGAGTTGGAGCGCCATCTCCACCCCGTAGGAATCAGACTCATCTAGGATCAGTTTGTCGTCCCGTTTGAGGTAGTTAGTAGAGGGATCCAACTCACCGGGCAAAGCCGGATCTGGGATCTGTTTGACACAGACAACGACCTTCATGCGTGGATTCTGCCCGGAGGTTTGGACATATCCAAATGTTAACTAGAAAAAGTTTTAGAACTGAGTGCACCAGCTGTCACACAATCGTCGTTGTTGATGTTCGGTTCGACTATCAGCTTAGAAATCGGCGACACTAGCCAAGTGCAGATTTTGCTTCTCGTCAACGGATCGGCTTCGTCGGTCACGGCACGAACGAGAGTGCTTATTCAAACGGCACTAGCTGAACATCATGACGTGCAATTAACCATGACCAGCCGCCGGGGTCATGCTTCGCGATTAGCTAGAGGCGCGGCTGCGACTGGGACAGACATCGTTGCTGTACTAGGCGGAGATGGAACCCTCAATGAAGCAGCTAACGGCCTGGTAGGAACAGAATGCGCGTTAGCTGCCCTACCCGGCGGTTCCACCAACGTCTTTGCGCGGACCATCGGGGTAGCTGACGAGCCGCTCGAGGCTACGGATCAGCTCGTTGCAGCGATTGCGGCAAATTCGATTGAATCAGTCGGACTTGGAGAGGTCGATGGTCGCTATTTTCTTTTCCACTGCGGGAGTGGTTTCGACGCTGCAGTGGTCGAACAGGTGGAGCGGAAATCCGCTTTGAAACGCTATGCAGGACATCCTTTGTTCATTTGGGCGGGCTTTGATACTTGGCTTCGTCACTATGACCGAACCAGGCCAAGAATGACGGTGCGACACGAGCAAGGCGGCGTTGATGACAGCTACTTCACCGTGGTATTGAACACAGATCCATACACCTATTTGGGGAGTCGCCCTCTGTCTCTGGCTCCGCAGGCCACTCTGGATCGAGGCCTGAGCGTCGTAGCTTTGCGAACGTTGTCGTTGAGTGCCATGACCGGCCTGTTGTCCGATCTCTTTAAGGGGAAATCGCCACAGGACAACGAGTTCGTCCACGTTGCCCACGACCTGACCGAGCTTGTCTTAACTGGGTACGGCCCATTTCCTCATCAGCTAGATGGCGATTATTTGGGAGCTGTTAAGAGTCTCAAATTCAGTTGGTGCCCCCAAGCACTCAGATTGGTAAAGCCTCTATCGCGGTGAGGTGCAGCTATCAAAAAACGCTTAATGCTCCGAGCACTTCATCAGGTATGTCAGTAATTAGGCCATCAACGCCAAGTGCAGCAAGTTCCAACGCGCGCTCAACATCATTGACTGTCCAGGCATTTACGTTGATTTCAGCAGCGTGAGCTGTCTGCACGAGACGGTCATCGATGATCGACTCGTGAGGATGAATCGCCGAATGGCCATTAACAACCGCATGGCGTATCACGTCCGGCCAGCACCCTCGCCCAAAAAGTAGCCCCGTTGGCAACCCCGGGGAAAGTTCGCGTATCTGGTCAATAATCGCGTGATCGAAAGACGAAACTATCCAACGGTCAATCGGCTCTGCCCGTGATCGTAAATATTGTTCCAATTCGCTGGCTAAGTTCGACGATTCACTCACATCGGGGCCGTCGATTTTTATTTCGATATTCACACGAAGTCCATTGCAAGCATTGAGAGCTGTACCCAAGTCGGGTATGTAACCTGGGAGTTCTCCTCTGTCAGAACGCTCTATAAGCAGGTCTTCTGCATGCGAGTCGTGATGAACCACCAATTGTCCGTTTAGAGTTCTTCGCACATCGAGTTCAATCCCGTCTGCCCCAAGTTCAGCTGCCGCTAGGAACGCCTCAACGCTATTTTCTCTTTGCTGTCGCGATGCTCCTCGATGGGCATATACCTGTGGTCGCGTCAACGTTTTGTTCCCCCGACCTTTTCAGTTCTTTATGAGAGTCCGACTCTGCGCGAAAGAATCTCTTGCCGGAGCATCAGTCCAACCGTAACCTGTCGTATCGCTGTGACTGCGTCATGAGTACATTCGGTGAGAGCTCTATGAGGTCCACCACTCGGACGCTTTAGCAGTTTTCGCCGCAGACAGACAAAGTTTCAGCGGCGAGACAAACGCTCGCGAACCCCCTCGTGAGTAGCACCTGGAGGAAATATAGACGTGAGCGCACGAGGAACCATGCTGCTGGAAAGCGGTGTCTGGCGAAACACCGCTAAATGCCGCGAGATCGATCCGACCGTTTTTTTTCCCATTGGGTCGACAGGGAGCGCTTTACGTCAGATCGCAGCAGCCAAAGCGGTTTGTGGTGATTGTTGCGTCAAAGATCTTTGTCTTGAGTTTGCACTCAACACTAACCAGGACTCTGGGGTATGGGGAGGGGCGTCGGAGGAAGAACGCAGACAAATCCGACGTCGGCGAAACAGAGCTCGCCGCCACGTGATCTAAGTCCAGTTCATCCGTCTAGGGGATCAATATTCACAGTGGGTCTTCTGTTTCTCGGTTTAATCGTCTGACAGGGGAACTTCAACTAAAACTTCTGACCCCGCCGAGTCGCTTCGCCTTCGCATCACGATCTCACCGCCGAGTTCCGAGGTTGCCAAGGCCCGAATAATTGAAACCCCTAAGCCCCCTTGCGAACTGCTATCAAAATCGTCGGGCACCCCCACTCCGTTGTCACGCACCATCATCCTGACGTGCTCGGTATCTCGAGAGAGCATGATCTCTACGAGCCCTACTTGACCCTCCACGAGTGGCAGATCATTGGGGAAAGCATGATCAACTGCGTTCTGGAGTAATTCGTTTAGTACTACAGCAAGACGCGTCACTACATCAGAGGGGATTAGACCTGCGTCGCCATGTACTTCGAAACGAATAGGGCGCTCTGGAGATGTGAAGCTGTCTTGGACAGTTCGCGCCAACACGTTCGCTACTTCTGCCAGGCTCACATCATCGGATGACTCGCTCGCCAGCGTCTCATGCACCAACGCGATCGCCCGGATTCGACGCACCGATTCGTCAATCGCCAATTTGGCTTCGACTGATTCAAGACGCCGGCCTTGCACACGCAACAGTGACGAAATGGTCTGGAGATTGTTTTTGACTCGATGGTGGATCTCGCGGATCGTTGCGTCTTTCGAAACCAAGAGTCGATCTCTTAAACGCAACTCAGTGATATCTCTGAGTAGCACGACCCCTCCTCTGGAAATCTCCCGATCGATAAGAGGCACAGCCAAGAGTTGAACGGCAGTGTCGTTTCGTTCAACCTCAGCGGTAACTGGCCCAAAACTTTTCATAGCTTGACGCATGACCGGCTGCTCGATGCCCAAATCTCCGAGACGACGACCCGCAACATTTCCCACGACTCCTATCCGGTGCAACGTGCTAAGCGCATTCGGTGAGGCATATTGAATTCGAGCCTCTCGATCTACCACCAGGAGCCCATCGCCAACTCTGGGCACCTCATCCATATCGACATCATGTCCAACAAAAGGGAACGCACCTGATGCGATCATTCTGGCTAATTGGTGGAACGTCTGAAGGTAAGTGCGCTCAAGTTCGCCGGGATCTCGACGTTCAGCAAAGTCAGGAACTAGTTCCCGACTCAGGACACCGATCACTATTCCGTCGTGGGCTATGGGAATGCACATAACCCGTGCTCGACGATTTGTAGGTTTGATCGGCACCTCACCTTCTACGACTTCGCCTAAAGCGAATGCTCGTGCTACTAGGGGTCGATCAATGTCGTTTACTCGCAGCCCTACATGGTCATCTCGATAGAGAGTTTGACCCGTAGTGGGTCGGATCTGCCCGGCAATCGCGAACTCTGTTCCAACCTCATCAGTCGGCACAAACAACAGCAAATCGGAGAACGAAAGATCAGCCAGGATTCCCCACCAAGCGACAAGGCGTTGAAGGTGCATTAGCTGTTGCTGCGATAGGTCTGTGCCTATGCGAGTCAATTCCGCCAATGTGGCCATAGGTCAGAAATTACAGCCGTTTCGAACCGGTCA
>Ga0206680_10000175_pt1 | contig 24040 bp, 22 predicted proteins | sample M115012015metaG_FD_160124 | JGI IMG/M metagenome (GOLD analysis project Ga0206680, IMG submission 160124) | Ammonia-oxidizing marine archaeal communities from Monterey Bay, California, United States - M1 150m 12015 | ecosystem: Environmental > Aquatic > Marine > Intertidal zone | place: USA...
AAGTACGCCAGGAGTGTCAGTAAGCAGCACTAATAAGTCCGCCCTCAACAAATTAGCTACCAATGCAGCAATTCGATCGTTGTCGCCGTATCTGATCGCGTCATCAGCGACGGCGTCGTTTTCATTTACGACCGGCACAACGTTCAGTTTCAACAGATGCTCAAAAGTGGTTTGTGCGTGCAGGTACTGATTGCGGTCTCGGAAGTCATGTGGCGCTAGGAGCACCTGACCAGTCGCAACGCCGTGCAAATTAAAAGAGTCGCCGTAGGCGCGCATCAGGTCGATTTGACCTACAGCGGAAATCGCTTGTAAGAGCTCAGGCTCGTCGGGCCGCTCTATGCCGAGCCGTTGGACTCCCGCAGTGATTGCGCCTGAGGTCACGACGACGACTTCATGGCCTGCGTGGCGCGCGTCGGTGACCTCATCCACCAGTTTGGAGAGTGAGGATAAATTGACTTCGCCGCTTTCCGTGGTCAGCGATGATGTCCCAATCTTGACGATGACGCGCATCTGTACCTTCCTAGTCCTATTCCACCAATTAACGATCGGGCTCATATTCGAATTGGAACGTTCCGATAATTACAACATCTCCTTCTACCGCTCCCGCTCGAGCCAACGCTCGGGGAACACGTAGTTGGGCGAGACGCTCTTGAGCATGGCTCATTGCGTCAATGTTGGTGAGATCTGAAAGAGCTACAGCTCTTAGGGCCTGTCTGCCAAGAACTTCGAAGGTTCCGTCATCGTGTCGGACTACTTGAATTCCTTCAAGGACTGGCCGGTGAACAACGTATTGCGTCGGTTGATCGTCACTCGTTCGCGCTTGTTCGACGAGCTGGCGGAGCTGACCAATGAGGACATCGATTCCTTGCCCGGTAACAGATGAGATAGTTGAGCCCGACCAGGCGAGGCTCGCGACGTCTGACTTTGTTCCAACGACCATACGAGGACGATTCGACAAGTTCGCGTCGTACTCGGAGAGCTCTCGTATCAGGATTTCTTCCTGCGATTCTGGCGTTCTACCCCCCACCTCGGCGAGGTCAACGAGTATGAGTAACACTCTGGCACGGTCAACGTGGCGCAGAAACTGATGGCCTAATCCCTTTCCTGTCGCTGCACCCTCGATCAAGCCCGGAATGTCAGCTATCACCATTTCAAAGTCGCTATCGGGTCGCACTACCCCTAAATGTGGGGAGAGAGTGGTGAAGGGGTACGAAGCGACCTTGGGTTTGGCAGCTGAAACTCTCGAGATTAGGGTGCTCTTTCCGGCGTTCGGGAACCCGACAAGCGCTACGTCCGCCATCAGCTTGAGCTCTAACCGGAGCCATCGTTCTTCTCCGATTTCTGCCTGTTCAGCGAAGGCAGGCGCTCTTCGTTTGTTCGAGAGGAATCTGGCATTACCGCGACCGCCTCGACCACCAGCAGCGGCTAGCCAGCGGTCACCGGCACCCACAAGATCGGCTAAAACTTCGCCATTAAAATCGCGGACGATGGTTCCTTCAGGGACCTTCACCACCAGATCTTCACCGTTTTTTCCATGTTTCTTTTTCCCTTGGCCGTGCGTGCCATCGTCGCCGCGTCGGAAAGGGAAATCCTGAAAGGCCAGAAGCGAGGAGACGTTGCGGTCGGCGACTAACCAGACATCTCCACCTGTTCCTCCATCTCCGCCATCTGGGCCTCCACGCGCGACGTGAGCTTCACGACGGAACGACACGCAGCCCGCGCCTCCGTCTCCACCTTTCGCGTGAAGGTTGCACTCGTCGACGAAACCCGCCATGGAGATTGAGGATAGGGGCACTGACCGCGTTGACTCGAACAGATATAAGTCTTCTTGAGGAACTCATGTAGTTGTCGAAGACCGAACCAAGCGGATGGGAATCAGTTGGTTACGACGTCCACGAGCCGACGGCCCTTGCGATACCCAAATTTCACGACACCATCACAGGTGGCGAAAAGGGTGTCGTCTTTACCTATTCCTACATTACGACCTGGGTGAAACTTGGTTCCTCGTTGGCGGATGATAATGCCACCAGCGTTGATGACTTGACCTGCAAACACTTTCACTCCAAGACGCTGCGCGTTGGAATCACGGCCGTTCCTAGTTGAGCCTCCACCTTTGGTCTTCGACATTTCAGCCTCTCGCGATGCTCGTAATTTCTATGGTCGTATAGCGCTGTCGGTGTCCCCATCGGCGATGATTGTTGGTTTTGTTTTTATAGATGAAACCGCTAATTTTTTCGCCTTTGATCTCTCCAACAACGCGGGCAGTAACAGTAGACCCTGCTAGCTCATCAGCCGTTGACATCACCGCACCATCGTCCACCAACAGTATGGGGTCGAAGATTACCTCTGAACCTTCGTCAGCCTTAAGCAACTCCACATTAAGAACCTGCCCGGTCTCAACTTTTTCTTGCTTGCCGCCCGTGGCGATAACTGCGTACATAAGGCTTTTCATGCTACCGGATGTGTTCAGTGACCCAACCTGGTCAACCGTTTGGTTTACACCTTAAGAACTGCCTGATGAAGTTCGACGCCTCTTCCCTCGCAATGTTCACAGGTACTACTCAACGATTCTAAAAGTCCCTCTCCGATTCGTCGACGAGTCATCTCGACGAGGCCAAGATCGGAAACACCAGATACCTGAGTTCGTGTCTTGTCGCGAGCTAGTGCTGTTTCGAAAGTTTGGACTACTTGATCACGGTTCTTCTTTATCTCCATGTCTATGAAGTCGATGACGATGATTCCGCCAATGTCGCGCAGTCGTAATTGCTTAGCTATTTCTTCTGCAGCTTCAAGATTGTTACGAAAGACGGTTTCTTCGAGGTTTGATTTACCCACGTTCTTGCCAGTGTTGACATCGATAACTGTCAGCGCCTCGGTGTGGTCAATCACAAGAGAGCCGCCCGAGGGCAGCCAGACTTTTCGGTCTACAGCCTTCCGAAGCTGTTCTGAGACGTGATACCGCTCGAAGACGGAAAGCGATTCTTTGGCTGGGTCGTGGAATTCGATTCGATCGGCGAGGGCTGGAGCGATGGTGTCCATGTAGCCCTTCACCTGCTGAAACAGTGCCGCGTCGTCGATTACTACGCCGCGATAATCCCGATTGAATTCCTCTCGAACGACTCGTACCGCGAGTTCAGGTTCGCGGAACAAAAGTGTCGCGCCTTTGGCCTTGCCTGCAAGGTCACTTACCTTTTCCCATTGATCAAGGAGCCTTCGAACATCGCGTTCAATTTCTTCTGCTGTGACGTCTTGAGCTGCGGTGCGAACGATGACTCCGTGCTGCGCAGGTTTCACTTTGTCGAGGATGCTGCGAAGTCGCCGGCGTTCCTTATCACCGAGCCGCTTCGAGATGCCGTACGTGTCGCTATTTGGGACCAGAACGACAAAGCGTCCCGGAAGGCTAATTTCGGTTGAAAGCCGCGCTCCTTTGTGAGCAATCGGGTTTTTGGTTACTTGACACATAATGCTCTGGCGAGCGGTCAACAGATCTTCGATCCGTGGTTCGTCTTTTCGACGACCTATACGCGGCCTTGGCTTCTTGGGTTTTGGTGCCGGAGCTTGAGATTTGTCGCCCTCTATGTCATCAACGTCGTAGGTGACGTCTCCCCGATAGAGAACAGCGTTTTTAGGTGTGCCAATGTCGACGAAGGCGGCCTCCATACCCGGTAAAACGTTTTGGACTCGTCCTAAGTAAATATTCCCGTGAATTTCGCTGACATCGTCTGCTGGGCGGCTGACGTAGTGCTCGATGAGCGACCGGCCCTCGAGTACTGCTAAGTGAGTAACTCCTTCATGGACGTGCACCAACATTTGGTAACGGCCTACCGGGCGGCCTTTGCGTTCTTTCCCGCGGCGTCGTTCAAGCTGGTGTTCGTCGAGGACGACAGGCGTGTCGTCAATGGTCGCTTCAACAGGTGTCGTATCACGTTCACCTTTTTGTTGCCGTTGAGGGTTCCCATGGTTTTTCCCTCGGCCTTTCCCTCCTCGGCGACGTTTTTTGCGAGGCGGTTTGGTTGCTTCCGATTCGTGTGCCGCTGGAGGTTCCGTGCCGTTTCCTGATGGTCTCCGAGTGTCACCTACTTTTGGTTTTTGAGCGGTGGGAGGCTTGGGGCGTTCGGTTGATGGCGTCGTGCTCTTTAACGACCGTGCTCGCGTTCGTTGTTGCCGCCCCAATTTCGATTTGCTTTCAGATGATGGCTGATTTGAGAGTGTGCGAGTTCGACTCCGAGGTGAGTTCTCATTTGGTTTGAGATCATCTCCGTCTTTTGAGCTGGGCTTTTCTTGGGCTCCAGTTTCGCCACCGATAATTCTGCGTCGTCGTGTAGTACTCATGTCATTTTCTTCTTTTGGCCCGTTATCGGGTTCGTTGTTGTCCATTATGTAAGGTCCTTAATTGTTCGCGAGTTTGATGGCGTTAGCGGCTCACACCGCTCGCCCTCGCGTTCGATCCATTGGTGGGTGCGCCTGGCGACTCCAAGTTCGCTACCTGGCGCCAATATTTCTACGAGTTCACTCGGTCGAATGACTCGTGGTTTTGTTGCGAGCTCGGCCACAACCATCGGGCCGAGTTCTGATGTGTCAGCTATTCGTAGGTCAAGCACTCCGTCGCGAATATTTTCGCGCAAAATCTCATTTTTCTTTTTTCGTTCAGCTTCTATCGTTGAGCTTTCCAGAGCAGCAGCGATTGCCTTTTCAACGCATCCGGTTTCGGCGCCCCGAATATCGAAACGCCAGGTGCAACTGACAACTGACTCTTGTAACGACGGGCCGCCTTTGGGTTCAAGTACCAGAGCGGTGACGTCAAAACCGGTTGGCAAAGCTTCGTTCAGAGTTGTTTGGAGCTGTTCGGTGCTGTAGGTATTTCCTTCACCCCACCCTGTGCATACGACATCACCGTCGACAATCGATTCGGGGTCTAGGGGTATGTCTAGGTATTCGGCGTCAGACTCGTAACAAGTGGGAAGCGCCAAACCAAAACTAAGGCGAACACGCGGGGAAAAGCCCTGACTGTAGGTAACAGGGACACCGCAACGCCGCAAGGCCCGCTCGACGATTCGGGCTACGTCGCGGTGGCCTACGAAGCGAACTTTTCCAATCTTGGAAAATCTAAGTCTCAGTCGCACCAGCGTCCCCCACCCGTTGGGGTGGGAGCGACACGTTGACCATCGGAGGCGCACAACATTATGTGCCTCCTATGCTCGCCCTTGGGCGGAGCTCAACTGGCACTAGATGCCCAGTTGGTAGGTCCTGGCCGGTGCCCTGGCTGCCTCCGTTAGGAGGAGCGGGTGACGCAACCACGTGTTCGATCCCATATTCAGTGCAGGCCCCACAGTCATAACAAGGGGTCCAGCGGCAGTCTTCGAGGCCGTAACCAGCCAACGCGTCTTGCCAGTCCTGCCATAAAAAATCTTTGTGAAGTCCTGCGTGTATGTGGTCCCACGGGAGAACTTCGTTTTCTTCTCGATGTCGGTGCACATACCAGTCCATCGAAAGGCCTGACGCGTTCATCGCTTCTTGCCACAAGCTCAGGTCGAAGTGTTCACTCCACTCTTGAAAGACTCCACCTCGTCGCCATACATGCTCGATCACGCGACCTATCCGACGATCACCTCTGCTGGTGATGCCCTCAGCAGTAGTTGCGTCCGGGGCATGCCATTTGAGTTGAATTCTTTTGTTACGCCGAACCTTGTTGCGCACTAAGTCGACCTTGCGCTGTAGCTCCTCAGGTTCATTTTGACCGAACCATTGGAAAGGGGTGTGTGGCTTTGGAACAAATCCACCAAGCGAGACAGTAACCGAGGCTTTCTTGGTGTACTCCGCGCCAATCTCGACGCAGTTCTGTGCTAACTCAGCGATACCGAGTGTGTCGTCGTCCATTTCGGACGGGAGTCCGGTGAGGAAGTACAGCTTCATGCGATGCCACCCCTGGCTGTACGCGGAGCGCACTGCGCCATAGAGGTCGTCTTCGGTGATCAATTTGTTGATGATCTGCCGCATTCTCCATGAGCCAGCTTCAGGCGCGAACGTTAAGCCGGTTCGGCGGGCTCGTGACACTTGCGCTGCAACGCCTACGGTGAAAGCGTCGACCCTCAGGCTGGGCAAAGCGATGCTTACTCGTCCGCATGTGCCTGGTTCATCGATGGTGTCGGTCACTACTTGTTCGATGCCACTGAAGTCAGCTGTTGATAGCGAGGTAAGACTTACCTCGTCGTACCCGGTTCGCTCTAATCCCTTTGACACCATTTCACGTATTTGGCTAGCTGGGCGTTCGCGAACGGGCCGTGTAATCATTCCGGCCTGACAAAATCGGCAGCCTCGGGTGCAACCCCGAAATACCTCTACGTTCAGTCGGTCGTGGACCACTTCGGTGAGGGGAACTAACTGATTACGCGGGTAGGGCCAGTCTGCGAGATCAGCGATTGTCCGTTTTTGGATCGTGGGTGGGATGTCGGAGTGGCGAGGTTCGACGCTGACTAGCTTCGGTCCGTCGTAGGCAACGTTGTACATGGACGGCACATAAACACCCGGTATGCGCGCTATGGCATGCAGAACGGTGTCTCGACTGCCAGATGACTTTCCGGTTTGTCGCCATTCTCCGACAACGTCGGTAATTTCAGCTATGACTTCTTCCCCATCGCCCATAACGAAGAAATCTACGAAGTCAGCTAGCGGTTCTGGGTTGTAGGCACAGTGGCCTCCGGCGCCGATGAGTGGATCAGAATCGTCACGTTCAGAGGCGCGCACACGTAGTCCCGCGAGGTCGATGCAGTTAAGAACATTGGTGTATACGAGCTCTGCAGACAGATTAAAAGCAATGATGTCAAACTCTGCTGCTGGACGGTGGGTGTCGACTGAAAAAAGCGGCACACCGGCACGTCGCATCTCTGCTTCCAAGTCGGTCCAAGGCGCGTAGGAACGCTCTGCGAAGGCATCTGGCCGCTCGTTCAGAATTTCGTACAGAATCTGTAGGCCCTGGTTGGGTAACCCAATTTCGTAGGTGTCAGGGTAGGTGAGAAGCCACGAGGTGGCTTCGGGCTTGTAGATGTTGGTACGGGCTCCGTCCTCGCAGCCGATGTAGCGGGCGGGCTTTTCCACCCGAGGGAGGAGCGGCTCGAGCCGAGGCCACAGCGAGGTCATTTGCCTCGCAATGCTACAGCGCCGGCTCTCCATTTCCTGGTTATGAGCCCGGTTGGTTGACGCTACGTCAAGTGGCGGCGAGCGCTGACGTTGATGACGAGGCCGATCAGCCCAAACGCTACGACTGTTGATGAACCCCCGTGGCTCAGAAAAGGAAGTGGGATTCCGGTAATCGGCATGATGCCCATAGTCATACCGATGTTTTGAAATATTTGAAAAGTCAGCATGGATAAGGCCCCTACACAGGCAAAGGCACCGAACAGATCGTTAGAGGCTCGAGCGATGAACCAGATTCGCGCAAGCATGTAGGCGTATAGCAACAACAGCACGCTCACCCCGACAAACCCAAACTCTTCGCCGAGGGCTGTGAAAATGAAGTCCGTTTCTTGTTCGGGGACCAGATTGAGGTTGGTTTGAGTGCCTTGCAACCACCCTTGACCCGTGAGGCCGCCGGCCCCTATCGCGATTTGGGACTGGTTGATGTTGTACGACGCTCCTCGGGGGTCAAAGGTGGGATCCAGGAAAGCGGTGAGACGGTGTTCTTGTGTCTGTCGAAGAAGTGCCGGTCCGCCAAGATTGTCGCTGTTGAACATGGCGACCACGACGACGACTCCAATCAGCGATGTCACAAATATGTGTTTGAGTTGGGCTCCAGCAACAAGCAAAACACCCATACCGATCGCTACGAAGACCAGCATGGTTCCGAGATCTGGTTGAAGGTAAATAAGCCCGAGAGGGACGGCGAGCATCAAATAGGCGTTGGAGAGGGTGACCAGTCGAAGGTGGCCTCCCTGATTGGCCACGAAGGCCGCAAGCGCCACTACTACTGCGACTTTGGCGAATTCCGCGGGCTGAATTTGGAAGGTTTGACCCGGTAGTTCATACCAAGCTCTGGCCCCGTTACGTTCCACTCCGAAGAACAGCACCCCAACGAGAGCGAGCATGACAACTAAGTAGGCGGGATTCGCGAAGTCTCTGTATAGGCGATAGTCAAGGAATGCCGCGGCAAGCATCACCACTATTCCGATAACTACAAAAAGAATTTGGCGTTTAGCAAAAGTCGCTGGGTCTTGGCCATTGAACTCGAGTATGCGCCAAGTAGAGGAATAGTTGAGTGCCACACCTATTGCAGCTAACACGACCGCTACAAGGCCTAGTGAATAATCGGCGTAGCGGAGCGGTGAACGCAGTTCTTTTCGGAGCGGCAGATTCATTGGTCGCGTTCCTCAAGGTCGGGGATTCCGTCCCCATCTACATCTTCGGGAGTGTTTGCCCGGGGAACCTCAATTCCCCACGGGCACCCTTCGGGTACGTAGCCAATAAATGCCTTATGTCCTCGCAGTGCTTCAGGGATCTGAGGACATTCGGGCTGTGGCGGAATGAAGGCAACCTGTGGGTCTGGCCACCGTTGTTCGTATGCACGTAAGGCTTCAAAAATTCGTCGAGCGACAGGTGCCGCGGCCTCGCCACCGAAACCCGCCTCTTCCATGACTACGGCAACAACGTAACGGGGGTCATGTTGTGGAGCCCAGGCTATAAAAACGGCGGAGTCTTCTTTTTTGCGTTGCAAAACTGGGTTCCGTCCTTCAGCTTGGGCGGTTCCTGTTTTTCCTGCCACTGCATAGCCGCTGCTGTCGTAGCCTTCGAAGGCACGCCACGCTGTTCCCCGTCGGCTCTTACTCGTCACCCCGTGCAAGCCTTCTCGCACAACTCCTGATCCTTCTGGGAACTCTACGATGCGTTGGATACGGGGGTTGAATTCGATGACCGACTCCCCGAACTGTTCGGCCGAACGAGACACGACCCGCTCGACGATGTTGGGACTGAATAACGTCCCGCCGTTGGCGAAGGTGGCGTACGCGTTCGCGAGTTGCACCGCTGTGGCTGAGACGAAACCTTGGCCAATGCCTGTGTTGATGTTGTCGCCGGGCAGCCACTGAGAAGATTCACCGTAGGGGTTGTATGCCTCAGGGTTAGCTTCGAACAGGCGTTGTTTCAGCTCTTCGTCGCCGATCCGACCACTCTTTTCGAAGGGCAGTTGCACTCCGGACTGGCTCCCAAATCCGAGAAGCTGCGCCATATCTTGGATAGCCCACTGTTCTTCGCCTCTTATCCAATAGAGATCGTGTGCAACCTTGTAGAAGTAAGCATCACTTGAGCGGGTGATCGCTGAGGACAGGTCGACCACCCCTAACGGCGCTTTATCGGCGTTGTAGAACGTGCAACGACCGGTACAACCATATTTGTCGGGAATCTTGAAATAACCGATGTCGTAGTACGCCGCGCGGGGAGATATCAGCCGCGCTTCGAGACCTGCCAAGGCTGTAATGAGTTTGAATACCGACCCCGGGGAGTATTGCCCTTGAATTGCCCTGTTATTGAGCGCTCCAGGCGCGTATGGGTTCTCGAATACCGATTGGTACTCAGCAGTTGTAAGACCGCCCACCAACCAGTTGGGGTCGAAAGTTGGATGGGAAGCCATGGCTAGTACGTCACCGTTACGTAAGTCCATCACCACCGCTGCTCCACCAATCGATGGGTAAAAAAATCCGCTGTCTTCGCTCACGGTTTTTCGAGCAGCTATCAGGCCCTGTCTGAGATACGACTCCGTCGCGGCCTGAAGATCTGCGTCGATGGAAACGAAGACATCTGCTCCTGGTTCGGGGGGAACTTCGCTGATGACTCGATGTACCCGGCCCGTGCCGTCAACTTCTAATTCGGTACGGCCCGGTTTGCCGTGAAGATCATCTTCGAAGATGTGTTCAATACCTGACTTACCCACCCGTTCAGATGGAAGGTACCCGGCTTTCAAAAGTCTTTCTTGTTGGCCTTGTGACATCGCCCCCACGTATCCCACGACATGGGCACCGATTTCGTGTTGCGGGTAAGTGCGACTCATCGCCCACTTCGCTTCAACCCCGGGCAGGGATTTCTCTGCGACCCGCAATAGGCCATATTCCTCGAGTCCAGAAGCGACGACTTTTTCGGCAAGCGGATGAGTTTGCTTGTCATCAAGGCGCGACGCCAACACCAACACCGGGATATCAAGCAGTTGTGATAATTGTTCGAGTACGTATTCGATTTGGCCCGGCGCGTATCTGGAACTGTCTACCGTGACGATGCCGGTACGAACATTGTCAGCGAGGACCACTCCGTGGCGATCGAGAATGCGGCCCCGCGTGGGTTGAGTAACGATGATTTCGACATGGTTACGGATGGCTTGATCTGAGAACTCAGCGGCCACAAGGACTTGCAGGTGCCAGGCCCGGGTAACTAATGCCGCGAAAAGCGCTATGACGAGAATGCCGAGAAACGCCAGCCTTCGACTCAAGTTTTCGTTCATTGGTCAGCGGTGATTGGGAAAGATCTCAGAGCGAGCGACCAACGAACGACGGGACTCAGCAGGGTGGCTATGGGGATGGCTGCCACTGCAGTCACTAGCGCTATATCCCCAAGTTCTCGTCTACTGACATATTCAAGACCGATAAGAACACCGAAACCGGCGAATAGGGCGGTCGCTGTAGCCCCAAGCAGAGCGACTGTTAGGGCGCGTGTGATCACGTTCCGCTCAGCGACGTGAGGAGATGTCGAACCCGCGGCGAAGCCGATGAGTGAGAACGTCAGAGCAGTCATTCCAAATGGTGTTTCCAACGCCAGGTCGACCATCAGCCCGACCAGAAATCCTGTCAACGAACCGTTTTGTGGACTGAGGTGTAAGCCCACTAACACAACCAATATGAGCGGCAAATCGATGACATAGCCACCGAGCCGGAAATGCGGCACAACCGACACCTGCAAAATAAAGATGGTCGCGAAAAGCGCTCCAAGCCGCGATGTAATTATTGCTCCCAGGTTCATGGTGCAGAACCTTCGGATTCGACGTCCTCTATTTCATCTTCTGGTATTCGGTCGACGATGACCGGCTCAGGCGCGTCCGGGTAGAACAAGAGCACCTGAACCCATCGGAGCCTGTCTAGGTCAGCGGCCGGATGAATCGTGATGCGCTGAGTTCCCTGAACTGCGTTGGGAACTACATCGACGACTGTGCCAATAAGAAGTCCCTCAGGAAACGTGCTTCCTTGAAAGCCGCTACTCACCACTGTCTCACCTGGGATGACCACCGTGTCAAGTTCAATAAAACTGACCTCTAATTCGCGATTGTGTCCGCGCCCAGACGCAATGCCGTCATCGCCGGATCGAACCATTCGTACGCCGACATCGAAGTTAGGGTCGGTAAGCAACTCGACTTGGGATCTGGTGATTGAGACATTGGAGATTCTTCCGATTACACCGGCTCCTGTCTCGACCGGCATGCCGACGGCGATACCGTCACGTGAACCTTTGTCCAACTCAAGGGTGCGTTGGTAATTTGATATCGGCGCGTCGATGACGCGTGCAGTTCGGCGTCCCACTTGGGCTACTCGGTCTCGCGCGCCTAGGAGCGCTAGCAACGACTTTCGTTCGCGTTCGATCTCTCCCACTTCGAGCACCGAGCTTTGGAGCTCCGCTATTTTCGCTCGCAACAACGCGTTTTGTGCCTCAAGGTCGTCGTAACTGGTTACGGCCTCCCAGGCTCCTCCGACGGGTTCGAAGAGGCGCGTTGAATTCGACCTAAGGGGTCCTAGGGCGTCAAGCACAGCGCTACGGGCAGTGTCTATGGCTCCACCCTCGGTGCGAACGTCGAGAGTGATCAGAACTATTGACGTCAGAACAAGTAAAGCGAGTCGGAATCGTGAGCTCCGGCTCCTTCGTGTCGTTGAGCGACGCAACACCACCAGTTCCGCTCAGTATTGATCGCCCGATGAGAACAGCACACCGCGAAGCACTTCAAACTCTTCGAGTGCTTGTCCAGAACCGCGGGCAACCGCGTATAGGGGATCGGTAGCAATTCTAATGGGCATCCCTGTTTCATTCGCCAACCGCTGATCTAAACCGCGGAGCAGCGCACCTCCACCAGCAAGCACGATTCCTTCACCCATGATGTCCGCCGCTAATTCCGGTGGGGTTCGATCGAGCGTAAATTTGATGGCGTCGATGATTGAACTGATCGGTTCTTCCAACGCTTCGCGCATTTCGACACTACTCACGGTAACGGTCTTCGGGAGACCAGTGACAAGATCTCGCCCGCGGATTTCGGCATACATTTCGTCGGCGAGCGGCCACGCTGAACCCAACGCGACCTTTACTTCTTCAGCAGTGCTGTCACCAAGGGCGACACTGTATTCCTTTTTTACATATTGAGTGATCGCATCATCGAGAACGTCGCCCCCCACGCGCGCTGACTGAGCTGCCACAATTCCACCTAAGGAAATCACAGCAACTTCAGTGGTTCCACCACCGACATCGACGATCATGCTGCCATGTGGCGATTGAACAGGAAGACCCGCTCCAATCGCTGCCGCCATGGGTTCCTCGATGATGAACGCTGGCTTGCGCGCCCCGGCATATTCAGCTGCTTCTTGCACGGCTCGTTGTTCCACACCTGTGATCCCTGATGGCACGCAAATAACCATGCGCGGCTTAGCCCAGCGACTTCCTGAAACCTGCTCTATGAAGTAACGAAGCATTTTTTCGCACACATCGAAGTCGGCGATAACTCCATCTTTCAGGGGCCGAACAACTTGTATGTGGGCTGGGGTTCTGCCGGCCATACGTTTTGCGTCATGCCCTACGGCCAACGGAGTTCCAGTCGTAACGTCGAGCGCTACGACCGATGGTTGATCCAGGACGATTCCTCTGCCTCTTACGTAGACCAGTGTGTTGGCGGTTCCAAGATCTACTGCGATGTCTCGACCACCCAGGCTTCTCATTCCGGCGCGTTTTTTCATAACAGCAAACCGCTCTCATTTGCAACGAGGTCCACCTGTGTCTGAGCGATGCTCCCTCTTAGGATGGCGAGTCGGCGGGTCATGGTTTCCCAGTCAGATGCCCGGAAAGAAAATGTTGATTTCACGTTCAGCCGATTCGTTCGAGTCGGATCCGTGCACAAGGTTTTCGGTCACCATGAGGCCAAGATCACCTCGAATCGTTCCGGGCGCGGCGGTCGCTGGATTAGTAGCCCCCATTAAGTTTCGCACGACCGCGTAAATATCATCGCCTGCGTCATCGGGACCTTCGACAACCATCAACATCGCTGGCGAGCGCGTAATGAATGTGATCAAGTCTTCAAAGAAAGGTTTCCCGGCGTGCTCTTGGTAGTGGACTTCAGCGGTGTCGCGATCGATTGTGCGCAGTTCTGCTCGGCTGAGCGTCAGCCCCTTGCGTTCGATCCGGGCGGTGATCTCGCCGACCAACCCTCGTTCCACAGCGTCAGGCTTGCAAATCACGAAAGTACGAGGCACTTAATCTCCTGAAACAGATTTATGTCAGTCCGCCGTAAGACTACCGCTAGGTGTTACGGAGTTGACTTCGGGCCTCCGAAGCAACGTACAAAGAGCCGGCCACCAACACCGTGCCGCTTTCCCCTGCAAGCTCAATGGCTCGGTCAATTGCATCGGCGACATGAGGAACAGTCTCTATGCGCGGACCACAATTTTTGAGGGCGACGCCAAGAGTTTCAGCGGCAATAGCTCGTGGCCAGTCGGCGGCAGTCGCGATGATCACCGAGAATTCTGTGCCTCGAAGGGCATCCACAAATTCGACTGGGTCATGTGGCCGGTTCGTTCCCATCACCAAAATCGGGGCTTGTTCGCTAGAGAAGTCGTCGAAAAGCGTTTCAGCTGCGACCGCTGCAGCGGGCGGGTTATGAGCCCCATCCACGATAACGAGGGGTTGTCGTTGCATAACCTCAAACCGCGCGGGCAGTTCGAGTCGCGCAAAAGCTTCCGAAACGACATCATCGTCTAGCTGTCGACCAAAGAACGCTTCTACTGCGGCCACTGCCGTGGCTGCGTTTTGGGACTGGTGGGCGCCGTTGACAGGGAGAAAAATGTCTTCGTGGCGACCGTAAGGGGTAGCGAGGTTAACTAGCCGTCCTCCCACAGCAAGCCGATCTTCGATGACGTCATAATCGCTACGCACGCACCACAGTTCACGGTGTTGGGTTGCTGTGATGATGTCAAGCAATTCTGGTCTGGTTTCGCCACAAATGACGTGCGACCGGGGCGAGATAATGCCCGCTTTTTCTCGGGTAGCGTCCGCGATTGTGGGGCCAATGATTTCCAAATGATCCCGCCCGATGTTGGTGAGCGCCACAACTTCTGCTTCGATGATGTTCGTAGCGTCCCAACGTCCGCCCATTCCGACTTCGATGACATTGACATCAACCGCAGTCGCTGCGAACCAGTTGTACGCCGCGGCGCATAAAATCTCGAAATAATTCGGTGTTTCGCCCGTCGATTCGAGAACCCATGGTTCAACTTCGGCCACCTCGGCAAGCGCTTGCGTCATCGAATCATCGTCGAGAGGTTCGTTAGCGATCATGATGCGATCGTTTACACGGTCGATGTGAGGTGAGGTGTAACTGCCTACGTCAAGACCGGTCGCGCCGATGAGTTCGACCACCATTCGAGACGTACTTCCTTTACCGTTCGTTCCAGTGATATGGATCGCCGGAACGTCGTGTTGCGGGTCGCCCAATAACGCCATAAGGGTCCGCATACGGTCTAACGATGGGACGGGCAGCTCGTTCCCACCCAGATGCTGTTCAAGGTTGTAATGGTCTTTGAGCCAGTCCACAGCGTCGACATAACTGCCGATTTGCTGTGACACGTCGTTAGCTGAAGTTCGGCGGATAGCGCTCCGCTTATGACGCCTGGCGCTCGCCACCGCTGTCATCCCTACGCGGCACCAGAGTCGGATTCACCTTGTCGAGGACAACTTCGCGATCGATGATGCACCGAGCGATGTCTTCTCTGCTGGGCATTTCGTACATGACGCCAAGTAGGACTTCTTCGAGGATCGCACGCAAGCCACGCGCTCCCGTGTTTCGAAGCAAAGCTTGGTCGACCACTGCGCTGATTGAGTCGTCAGTAAATTCAAGGTCAACACCATCGAGTTCGAACATCCGCTGATACTGCTTGACCAACGCATTACGGGGTTCGGTAAGTATCCGGGTTAACGCTGAGTGGTCGAGTTGGTCAACCACGCCAACGACTGGGAGGCGTCCAATGAATTCGGGGATCAGCCCGTACTTTTGAAGATCTTCTGGCAACACCTCGGCCAGCAAGTCCAGGTTGGCTCGTTCATTAACAGATTTGACATCGGCGCCAAAACCGACGGCACGTTTCCCGATCCGGTCAGCGATGACGCGTTCCAGGCCATCGAAAGCACCCCCGCATATGAACAAAACATTGCTGGTGTCGATCTGTAAGAACTCTTGGTGAGGGTGCTTGCGACCACCTTGGGGCGGCACGGAGGCTTGCGTCCCTTCAAGGATCTTCAGCAAGGCTTGTTGCACGCCTTCCCCTGAAACATCACGGGTAATCGAAGGATTCTCAGCTTTACGGGCGATCTTGTCGATTTCGTCGATGTAGATGATGCCGGTTTCTGCTCGCTTGACGTCGTAGTCAGCGGCTTGAATGAGTTTCAACAAAATATTTTCGACGTCTTCTCCGACGTACCCCGCTTCAGTAAGCGCTGTAGCGTCGGCGATCGCGAACGGGACGTTGAGCATGCGCGCCAAGGTCTGAGCCATCATGGTTTTCCCGCATCCGGTCGGACCTATCAACATGATGTTGGACTTGGCGATTTCGACCTCGGATTCGAGACTTGCCTCGAATTGGATGCGTTTGTAGTGGTTGTATACCGCTACAGACAGGATCTTCTTCGTTCGTTCTTGACCGATGATGTAGTCGTTGAGGAAGCCGAAAATTTCTGCGGGCTTGGGAACATCGTCAAAGCTGACTTCAGAGGTATCTGTTAGTTCTTCTTCGATAATTTCATTGCACAGATCGATGCACTCATCACAGATGTATACGCCCGGACCCGCGATAAGTTTTTTGACTTGTTTCTGAGATTTACCGCAAAAAGAGCACTTCAGCAGCTCTCCGCCCTCTCCGAATTTCGCCACGTTGTCAGTACCTCGTTCTGGTTATTCAACCCGATTTGGGCTAATAGCCGTCTGCTAAGGATGGCACAGCCAGATCAGAACGCGGTGACGTTACGACCGGTAGAGATACCACCGAGAGCATTGACACTCTCCTTAGGGAGTAGAGGTTGAGAGTACCTAGAGATTCGGTCTCTGAACAGCAAAAATATCAGGCAACTCGGATCGGCCCATCCTCAACGACTTCACGGCTATCTATCACTTCGTCAATGATCCCGTATTCTTTAGCGGCTTCGGCGTCCATGATGAAGTCTCTGTCAGTGTCATTGTGGATGCGGTCCAGCTCTTGTCCGGTATGGTGAGCCAAAATTCCTTCGAGGAGCCCTCGCATACGATCTATTTCACGGGCGGCTAATTCGATATCAGTCGCTTGGCCCATCGCCTGCCCGTAGGGCTGATGCAGCAGTACTCGAGCATGTGGGAGAGCCATCCGTTTTCCTGGGCTGCCCGCGGCCAGCAGCACTGCGGCTGCCGAAGCTGCTTGACCTAGGCAGATCGTTGTTATGTCGTTGCGGATGTATTGACTGGTGTCATATATCGCGAAAAGAGCGTTGATGTCTCCGCCCGGAGAATTGATGTAGATGTTGATGTCACGATCGGGGTTCTCAGATTCCAGATGAATCATCTGAGCGCACACCAGGTTTGCGATGGTGTCATCGATGGGGGTTCCGAGGAAAATAATGTTTTCTTTGAGTAAACGCGAATAGAGGTCGTAGGCGCGTTCGCCTCGATTGGTTTGTTCGACGACCGTGGGGACTAAATAGTTCTGTGCCTCAAGGCTCACTGTTCGTCATCCTCCTCGGAATGCTCTTCATTTTCGGTTTCCGCACTGTCAACCGTACCGTCATGGTCTTCTTCTGAATTGTCGGAATCTGACAAGTCGGGAAGTTTGAGGTCATCGCGGCTGACAGTGTTTCCCTCTGAGTCAACCAATTCGACTTCGGTGACCAGCCATTCCAAGGCTTTACGCTTGCCGATTTCGGCCATGAGCGGCCCAAGCCCATCACCATGGTCTTCGATTTGGTGCCGAAGTTCATCAACCGATGTTTCGAACTGCTCGGACATGCGTCCCAGTTCTTCTTCTAACTCATCGTCGTCAACCTCAATCGATTCTCTTGAGACGATCGAACGAAGGGCCAAGTCCACTTTGGCTGATCGTTCTGCAGCGTCGCGCAACTCGACGGTAAAAGATTCCGGGTCCTGCCCAGTCATCTGCATCCAGGTTTCAATGTTCATTCCCTGGCCCTGTAGCCGCATTGCCAACTGCTGTAATTGTTCAGACATTTCTCCGTTGACCATGGAATCGGGAATGTCTTCTTCAACTAATTCAGCCAGTGCAGTTGCTGTGTTTTCTCTCATTGCTGAGTTCGCCTGAAAGATTCGCATCATTCGCATGCGCTCAATAGTTTCCGACTGCAGTTCCTCCACCGTCTCATGATCGGTATTTTCTTCTACCCATTCATCAGTGAGTTCGGGCAGTACTTCTTCTTTAACTGCGAGAACGTTAATTTCGAAGTCAATCGTGACGTCTTCTTGGACCGGGTGGTCTGCGCTAAAGCTGAGTTCGTCGCCTGCGGTTGCTCCCTCGAGTTGAGTGTCAACTTCGTCGACAATTCCGCCGCTTCCCACAGAATACAAATAGTCATCGGCGGTGAGTCCTGGAAGTGATTCGCCGTCAACGGTTCCTTGAATATCGATAGATACTTGATCTCCTGAAGCTGCGGGGCGTTCCACATCGACCAGTTCAGCGGATTGGCGTCGTTGCACATCGATTTGTTCTTGGACTTCTTCATCGCTGGGCGCCGGATTAGGTATTTCGACTTCCAGGTCCTCGTAACCCCTGATTCTGATGCGAGGTCGGGTCTCGACTACTGCTTCGAAGCAAACGAGACCGCTATCTTCACCGCTTGTTAGGGAAAGTTCAGGCGCCGCTATGACGTCAACGGCTTCGGCTCGCACGGCGTCTGCGTAGTACCCCGGAATGGCGTCTTCTAGTGCTTGGCCTCGGGCATATTCACTGCCAATGTGTGATTCGAGGACTGGCCGTGGGACTTTGCCTTTCCTAAATCCGGGAATTTTAATTTCTTTGGCGATTTTCCGAAATGCTTGATCGATGGCGTCGTCGAAAGTTTCTTCATCGACTTCGACGGTCAGCTTGATCTTGGGTCCAAAGGTTCGCTCTTCGGCTCCGCCAGCATCGTCTGACTCTTCTGCTTCGGAGGCAGCGGCAAGGTCATCGGGGTCGACTTCGGTCACGGTGGTCTTCACAAGGGCCGAATTCTATCGGGGCGGTTCCGTTGTCCCCTATTGAGTTCACGACTGGGTTTGAGCGGGCGACGAGAATCGAACTCGCATCATCAGCTTGGAAGGCTGAGGTTCTGGCCATTGAACTACGCCCGCGAACCCGGCCAGACTACCGGTATGGAGTCCTTGCTACAGATCGAAGGGCAAGTCAACGACGATCGCCGGTCGCCATCCGGTCGGCGTGTGAACCTGCAATTTGGTTCCTGGAAGGTTTTGTGGGACCTCCACGATCGCTAATCCTAGATTTCGTTCGTATCGCGGCGAGTAGACAACAGCCCGGGTTTGACCAGCGTAGGAGCCGTTGGGAGTTTGTAGTCCCACCGGTGCTGGATTCGCCTCGAGAGGCTCCCCATCAATCAATAGACCTTTTAACTCCCGGGTTGGCCCTTCGGCTCGTTTGGCAAGCAAGGCATTTTTTCCGACGAAGTCGTGAGTTGCACCCAAGTCGATATAGCGACCAATTGCGGCCTCGAAAGGGTCGCTCTCGGCGTCGGTGTCGGAGCCCCAGGAGAGAAGAAAATTTTCGATTCGTTCCGCGTTATTGGGTGCCCCCACTCGAATGCCATGGGGCTGTCCGGCGGCCCAAATGAGGTCCCACAATTGGTCTCCTTTGCTGCCGTCTTCAAGGAAAAGTTCGAATCCGCTTTGTTTACTCCAACCTGACCGGCACACGACTAGAGGAATGCCTTCATGGTGGATCCGTCGAAAATGGAAGAACTTCAGTTCATGCACCCATTCTCCGAACACAGCCGCGACGGTGTCTGCTGCGCTCGGCCCTTGAACGGCTAACGGAGAAACATCTGGTTCGCTTACTTCGACGTCGTCGCCGCGTTCACCGCTAATCGCGCGTATCCACAAAAGGACGTCCGAGTCTGCGATTGAGAACCACACCGTGTCCTCATTAACTCTAAGTACAACGGGATCGTTGATAAGACGGCCGTCATGATCGCACAGTGGCGCATACTTGGCGGCACCGATCCGGAGTTGTGATAAGTCGCGGGCACTCAAGTATTGGCAAAGTTCGAGGGCGTCGGGGCCTTGAACCTGTACTTGGCGTTGACAACCCACATCCCATAACGAAACCCTCTGAGTTAACGCCTCATAATCTGCGGTTGGGTCATCGGTGGCTATGGGCAAAACCATACGGTTGTAGACCGTTGCTACGGTCATCCCCGCGGCCTTCGACCGGTCATAGAAGGGCGAGGTCCTGACCCTGGGTCCCTCAGTGAGTTTCATGTTCGGCAAGTTACCGGTTCGTTTCATTCCCTTTTAACGGGAGTCAAAATAATTGAGGTGGCCGCGTTCGATAATTCGCTGCAGGAACTCCGGTTCGTATGCGAATTCGGGGTCCTCGCGGACAAGTTCGTCAAGCACGATGGCGTCGTCACCGACAAGGATTCGCCATCTCTTCTCACGCACCCCATCGAGAATGATGGCAGCTGCTTCAGCTGCGGTGGTGGGGGCGTCATCCCTAAACCGTTCGCCCCGAGAAACGACAAGTTCGGTCAAATCTGCGTCACTCATTTGGTCCACATCGATGCCTCGCTCAGCCAGGGTTTTCCGGATCCGTTCGAGATCAGGGCCACCGTGCGCGGCAGTGCTATTAAGAGCAATCGAAGTTCCTATATGACCGGGCATCACGACGTGTGCCATCACATGGGGTGCGTGAAGGCGAAGGTCAATATTGAGGGCTTCGGTAAAGCCTTTGACCGCAAATTTCGCTGCACAGTACGCCGTATGAGGCACGTCAGGTCCAACAGTGGCCCAAAAACCGTTGATACTGCTGGTGTTCACTATGTGGCCCTCTTCGCTGCGAATGAGGAGCGGCAGAAATGCGCGACATCCGTGATACACCCCATGCCAACAGACGTCGAAAGTTTTTTCCCACGCCATTCGGTCTTCATCGGTCACGAAACTTCCGCCCCCTCCGATGCCGGCGTTGTTGAACACTAAATCGACATGCTCAACTTCGTGTCGAGCTTGAACTTGGTCACGAAACGCCAACATGTCCGCTTCATCTGCTACGTCGCAAACGTGCGAGGTCACCCGTATGTCGTCGGTCGTTTCCAAAAGGGCAAGCCGTTCGGTTTCCATCATGTTGTCTGGGCTCACGTCACACATTGCGACATGGCTTCCCGCTACTGCAAGTTGTCGCACTAACTCGCGACCCATGCCAGTGCCGCCTCCCGTGACTATGGCCATTTTTCCGTGAAGATTACGCATGGCACCTCCTGTCAAAAATCAATGGTTTCAGTTACCTTGTCCGTTTGTCATCTAGAACTGCAAGACCGACTAATTGAAGAACTGCGAAAGATTCAGTTTCCTTAGAACACCCAGAGGAGAATCGATGCTGCACAATACCCAGGTGACTCGTCCGTGGCTTCGAAAAATTTTCGTCACAGCACTAGGTCTCCTCGTGCTCGGTTGTTCTGGTGGGGCGGCACCAATTTCGACACAAGCCGATCCAACCCAAACAAGTGCGGGTTTGACCATCGCTACCGATTCCACAGTCACACCAACAACAACCGTCACTTCTGCGAACCTGTTGACTACCACCACATCGAGTGGCGTTTCCTTGTTGCCAGTTTCAGATGACCCCACTTTGCAGTTAGATCACAGCAGTAACGCCCCCACGTCTGACGCTTTTGCTCCTTCGGTGATGCCTGACACCCCCATGGGTCGAGTTGGCTACACCCGATACGTGTTCGCACGAAGCGGCGAACAGATTATTCCGGCACTGATCGAGGGTCCCAGGGGCAGTCAGACACGCTGTCAAAAAGTTGAATTGCCTTGTTCATTCGAAGACCTCAAAGCATTGTCGGACTCTGGGGCTGAGATACCTTCAAGCCTCAACATGAACCGCTCTGAGTTGGGTGAGCTGGTGACACAGTTAGGTGAGGTCGCCGGAGCATTGGAGCAATACAGCGATGTGAACGATGCGTGCGCCGCGGGTTATCGACCTGACGGCAATCAAACTCCGAACATGGGGTCGCACTTCACTAACTTTCCCTTGGTCATCGACGGAAAATTTGACCCCGCGGCACCCGAAATTCTCTTGTTCGTATCAGCTAATGACGCCACTCCCCCGTTTGGTGCGCTGGGACGCTGCAAAGACGGTGCATGGAAGGGTGGTGAAGTAGAGATCGCTGGTGCCGCGTTCTATATGCCGTTCGCTTTTGCTGGCGACGATCATTTCGAAGGGTTCAGCGGCCCATTAGACAATTGGCACATTCACTACAACCTGTGTCGTCTTGCGGGGCAGGACGTGACGGTGCTGCCTTCCGTGTGTTCTGGGGAGGACGACGGTCCTTTAGACCGTCCCCAAGGTGATGCGAGCGAAGGGTGGATGATCCATGCTTGGGCCGACACCGAACACGACAACCAACTTGGAGCTTTTTCCATGTGGAACCCTTCTATTTGGCCTTTGTCGGACCCTGAAGCTGTTGGTGAAGGGTCTCTGGGTTCAAGAACCGCGGGCAACACCAATCTGATCGCCGACTTCGACTATCAAGTAGCGGAGGCGGCCGTACCTGGAAAGATTTCCTTTTTTAACGCCGACCCTGAGGCTCACAGCGTTACGGCTGGCACGCCTGAAAATCCGACAGGTGAGTTTGATAGTGGTGTTGTTGGTGGTGGTAGAGCTGCGACTATCGAGATTTCTCAGCCTGGGACGTACGAATTTTTCTGTTCACTTCATCCGGGCATGAGAGGCGCAATCACTGTTGGTGGCGGTTGATTGATATCTCAGTAGTTGACATGCAAATGGTTACTGGAGAGCAAAGAACTCGAAGACAATTTTTCGCAGACCACCTTCGGTGCTGCCGGGATGTGATGGCCTTCTGTTTTGGCAGTCGCCTCGGGCGATGTTGAGATGGAACGTGTTTTCCATGTCAGGCCAATGTTTGTAGTACCGCTACTCGCCACAGTGGCGCACTCCACGAAGGCGTCCCTCTTCGCGGAGCAGCAAGCTTCGCCCAGGTCGGAGCGCAACCGGTTGGCTTTACTCTTGTGGGGCTCTGGTCGGTTAGAGAAGGGAGAAGAAGATAATGAGCATTCCGACCCAACTCACTGCGAAAGCGAGGGTGCGGACGTAGGCGATACCCAAAATGTGTACGACCGCGTGTACCAGGCGGGCCCAGAAGAAGATGCCTGCCCCTGTGGCTGCGTTGACGTCTGTTAGGTGGGCGATAATCACCAGAGCTGCGAAGGCTGGCAGATTTTCGACCAAGTTGAGATGTGCTCGTTGGGCTCGTTGGGCCCATGCGGCAGGGGCCGGCGGGTTTTCCGGATAGGTCAGAACGTTCCCAAGACCTTGGCTTTGGACGCGTTCGAGTACATATGGGAGCCAGAGCACGATGCAGAGAAAAGCGCTCCAGGCGAGGTAGCTGAGTTCGGTGTCCACTTGACCCTCCATCAATATTAGGTACCCGTCAATTTAGACCTCGTTCGTAATTTTTCGTTGACAAGGGATCAATTTCATTCGAGTTCGACAGTGGGGCATGTTCGCCGACCGCCAGTCGGGTTGTGCACACGAGGTCGCTCGATCAGCGGCGTACCGAGGTCGTCTGTTGTGAGAAATGTTTCTATAGCTGTGGCAATCGGGTGCGCAATAAGTTCAACGTAGTTCTCTGTCGCGAGGAATTTTCCTTCTGAAGGGCTGGCCAGATAAGCGATTTCGAGAAGAGCATTGGTGGTCTGTGGTTTGCGGACGAGACTGTAAGCGTCATCTCCCGCTGAGTTGACCACTCGGAGGGCTCCTGCGTCCCAGCGAGATGTCCATTCAATACCTTCGATAGCGTCGAGTGCTTCAAACACCTCCTGGTGTAGCAGCCCAGCCAGACGAGCTGATCCGTTGTCTCCGGTCTGAGCGAACACTTCGGTGCCCGGCTTGTTTGATTTCGCTGCGGTCGGCGCGTTGTGGTGTATCGAAACGAACGCTTCGGCGTTGGCGGCATCTCCCAGGGAGACCCTCTCATCCAACGACATGTAGTAATCGCCAGCGCGGGTCAACATGGTAGGGATTTCTCTTTGTTCAAGTAACCCCGCGACCACAAGCGCGACTTGGAGGTTGAGTCGACTCTCGGTAAGGCCAGTAGGGCCTCGCGCTCCCGGGTCTTTTCCTCCATGTCCGGGGTCGAGCACGACTCTGATGTCGCCCACGGGAGTGGCTGTTGAGACGCTTTTCACATCGCCGCACGGGTCAACTACGAGCCATCCGTCAGTATTTATCTCTGAGACACGGACGACGATGCCGTTGTTCGTGATGGCGACGGTTGGAACGAACACCGTGGTGGTCGACGTCGGCGTGGTGGTCGACGTTGTCGTGACGGTCGACGTTGTCGTTGTTGTGGCTGCTGCGGTTGAAGTGGGCGGCGGAGTGGAGCCGGCCACCGCGTCAGGCGTTGTTGTACTGGCTGTGGAAACCGCTGGTTGCGTGGTGTTCACATCTGACCGTTGGGTCGTGTTGGTAGATGTCGTCTTGTCAGCCTGCGTTGACTCAGAAGGTGCGCAGGCCATTAGTAGAGCGACCGCTACACCGCTAAGGACCACCGA
>Ga0206680_10000178_pt1 | contig 23935 bp, 17 predicted proteins | sample M115012015metaG_FD_160124 | JGI IMG/M metagenome (GOLD analysis project Ga0206680, IMG submission 160124) | Ammonia-oxidizing marine archaeal communities from Monterey Bay, California, United States - M1 150m 12015 | ecosystem: Environmental > Aquatic > Marine > Intertidal zone | place: USA...
GCCTCTCTTTCTCTTTTTTGCAAAGCAATGAGAAATATGTGCATCGTATCCCATTCCCGAAACATTCATAAAGAAATTAGTATTGGCGGTACAGGAGTCTATTTTTCTACAGTTTAATGTGTTAATTAAACGTAGAGCTTTAGTAATATTTTGAGGTATGCCTAAATGACGTGCGAGTCCATTACCAGAGCCCGTAGGGATAATACCTAATGTAGTTGAGCTATTTACTAAAGATTGAGCAATTTCATTTACGGTACCATCACCACCTACTGCAATAATCAGATCTGCATTGTCGTTCCGTAGATCTTTAGCTATTTCAGTAGCATGACCTTTTCTTTCTGTGAAATGAATATGGCTTTCAAAAACTGAGGAATCAATTGTTTTCTCAATTTTTGATGTAATATTTTCTTGTTTTCCAGTTCCCGAAATAGGATTGATAATAAAATGTAGACTTTTTTTAGACATCCAATTCTAGTTGATTATTTATCATTCGGTAATTGTACTCTTGAATATAGGCTTTCAATTTTGTTTCTAGGTCGAGACATATTTCTGGTAGCTTCAAAATTAAATTATTTTTCAATAAAGTATCATTTCCTAGATGATAGAGTGCCAGACTTTCTTCGCCATTAAACTGCAATAAATACCCATCTTCAAAATACTGATATACATTGTTCAGATAGTTTACTGCAAATCCTTTTTCATCCCAAATAGAATTCCCAAAGCTAACAATCGTTGTATCTAACTGTAAATAGTCCATTATAGTTGGTAAGATATCTACTTGTTGACAAACTTTGGTTACTCTCGAAGATATACTATCTGAGGGGGCGAAAATAAGAAGAGGAACTGCGTAAAGGCCCTTAGAGTTTTGATATTCTTTATGTGTAGCTTTAAAAGTGTGGTCTGCTGTTATGATGAATAAAGTATTGGCATACCAATCACTAGTCCTAGCTGCTTCAAAAAATTGTTTAAGGGCATAATCACTATAGGATACACTTTCGTGAATTGGAATTTCTCCCTGAGAAAATTTCCCATTGTATTCTTTGGGGATTGTATATGGATGATGAGAGCTTAAGCTGAAAATTGTAGAAAAGAATGGCTCTGAAATTTGATCCAATTCGGTTTTGTAGTATTGAAGATAAGGTTCGTCAAAAATTCCCCACTTCCCATCGTAGTCCTTTTCATAATTAGGATAAGATGCTAAGTCTTTATAATTGTCAAAGCCAGCGATTTCGGCATAAGCATCAAAACCCATTGTGCCGGGATGTCCCCCGTGATAAAAGCTTGTATGATACCCTATGTTAGATAGTATAGATGCAATACTATTCCCTTTTTGAGATCCATATTGAGATAGTATATAGGGTTTATCTGTTAAAGCTGGAATCCCAGAAATGACTGCAGGAATTCCCTCTATTGATTTTTTTCCATTAGCATAAGCATTCTCACAAACTAAACTGTGACTCATTAAGCTGTCTAAAAATGGAGTGTAACCTTCAAAATCATTATAAGCTCCTATATATTCTCTTCCGAAGCTTTCGAGAATAATAACAAGTACATTTTTCTCAATCGATGAATCATTTTTGAAATGTTGTTCTGCATTAAAAATAGCTAAGGCTTCTTCAGTTTTGAAATACTTTTTCTCTTGGATCCCTTTTTCGCCAAGTGTACTAATAATACTAAACGGAGCATTTAGTATAAGCGGTACATACTTTCCTTGCCCATAATAACTAGCGTGGATGTTTTTTATTGGACGTAATTGTGTCCCGCCCCTCATGGCTATTACTGTCAGTCCTAATACGATAATAGAAATAGGATAACATTTCCAATTCACTTTTGATCGATTTAAGAAAAACTGATTTTTTTCGACCCAAGAGTAAGCCTTATACATCGTGAAAATAAGTATGCCAAAAGCAACAAAAAGTGACCAATAATCTTTGATAAAATCACCTGCTACATTAGTTGCATCATCTCCCTGTAGAATAAAAGAAAGGATATCTGCCGTCATACGTTTTCCGGTAAACTGTACATTGACTACGTCGGTGAGATTTGTAAATAAAGCAAAACCATTAAACCCAATAAATAAATACTTTAAAAGACGTTGATAGCCTTTAGATTCTCTCTTCCGAGTTGGAATAAGAATAAGTAATATAAAGATGATGTTTAAGTACGCAAATGCTGAAAAGTCGAAACGTAGTCCTTGCCAGAAAGCACCTATAAAACCATCTTCAAATAACATTGGGAAATGAGAAGATGTGTAAAAGAAGAAAATCAATCTACTTAAACCATAGAAAAATAGTGCTAAGACAGTAGACTGTACTAGGAATAAGAGGTGTTTTAGGTGGTTTTTCATCGATTGTACGTGGAGAATACTATTTAGTGCATAAAATAAGAGTTCTATAAAGCCAAATTAAGGATTTATTCAATACTTTGGTGTTCTTAAATTTCAGAATTACGATGAAAATTCAATACAACCGTAAAGGTTTCACAGATATACAGTTAAAAGAGCTCTATAAATCTATCCTTAAACCGAGATTGATAGAAGAAAAGATGCTTATTTTATTACGCCAAGGAAGGATTTCTAAATGGTTTGGTGGAATAGGACAAGAAGCTATTTCTGTAGGTGTTTCTAATGCTTTAGAGCAGGACGAATACATACTTCCTATGCACCGGAATTTAGGTGTTTTTACAACCAGAAATATTCCTTTAAGTAGATTGTTTTCACAGTTTCAGGGAAAGGCAAATGGTTTTACTAAAGGTAGAGATCGCTCGTTTCACTTCGGTACGAAAGAGCATCATATTGTAGGAATGATTTCTCACTTAGGTCCACAATTAGCATTAGCCGATGGTATTGCTTTGGCAAATAAGTTGAAAGACAATAAGCAAATTTGTGCTGTTTTTTCTGGAGATGGCGGAACGAGTGAAGGTGATTTCCACGAAGCATTAAATGTAGCTTCTGTGTGGGATTTACCAGTAATTTTTGTGATTGAAAATAATGGGTATGGATTATCTACTCCAACAAACGAACAATTTCGATGTGAGCGTTTAGCTGATAAAGGTGTTGGTTATGGAATGGATGCCTACCGTATTGATGGAAATAATATCCTTGAGGTATATTCTACAATCACGAAGCTTGCTGAAGAAATGAAGAAGAATCCAAAGCCAGTGCTATTGGAGTGTGTCACTTTTAGAATGCGTGGACACGAAGAAGCTTCCGGAACAAAATATGTGCCGCAAGACTTGATGGATATGTGGGCAGAGAAGGATCCAGTGAGAAATTATGAGGAGTTCTTATTAGCTGAAGGTTTAATCGATCAGGAATTTATTGATGCTTTTACGTTGGAAGTTAAGACAGAAATAGAAGAAGGCTTGAAAATAGCGGATGCTGAAGAGACTATTCAGTCTACAACAGTATTAGAATTAGCTGATGTTTATGCACCTCATCATTTTGAGGAACAAAAACCAGCAACGGATACTACCAAAAACATCCGATTAGTAGATGCTATTTCAGATGGGCTTCGTCAGTCGATGGAACGTTTTGAGAACTCAGTAATCATGGGGCAAGACATCGCTGAATACGGTGGGGTATTCAAAATTACAGACGGCTTTTTAGAGCAGTTTGGAAAATACAGAATACGAAACACACCTATATGTGAGTCGTCTATTATAAGTGCAGCTTTAGGTTTGTCAGTTTCAGGATACAAAGCGATTGTAGAAATGCAATTTGGTGACTTTGTGACTTCCGGTTTCAATCCTATTATAAATAATCTAGCTAAAGTACATTACCGTTGGGGCGAAAATGCCGATGTCGTTGTACGTATGCCCTGTGGTGCAGGAGTAGGAGCCGGTCCTTTCCATTCACAAACTAACGAAGCTTGGTTTACACATACACCTGGTTTGAAAGTAGTTTACCCTGCTTTCCCTAGTGATGCTAAAGGTTTATTAGCTACAGCTATTGAAGATCCAAATCCTGTAATGTTCTTTGAACATAAAGCTCTTTACAGAAGTTTATATGAAGAAGTGCCAGAAGATTATTACACTTTACCTCTAGGAGAAGCTAAACTGCATAGAAAAGGTGATGACTTAACAATCGTTACTTATGGTATGGGCGTTCACTGGGCTTTAAAAGCTTTAGATGAAAATTCAACTATTTCTGCTGATCTTATTGATTTAAGAACTTTAGTTCCTTTAGATAAGGATGCTATTTTGAATTCGGTTCGCAAAACAGGAAAAGTAATTATTCTTCACGAAGACACTGTTTACGGTGGAATAGGAGGAGAACTTTCTGCAATAATTTCCGAAGAATGTTTTGAATCGCTTGATGCACCCGTTATGCGCTGTGGTAGTTTAGAAACACCAGTGCCTTTTGCTGCTGCTTTAGAAGAAGACTTCATGGCGAATAAGAGGTTTACAGAGAAACTGTTACAGTTGTTTAATTATTAATTAAGAATTAAAAAGCCGTCCCGAGAATTCGGGACGGCTTTCTATAGTATCGAGATTCTTCTTAAATCTTGTCGTTAGTGATTTTAAGAATTTCAGTTTCTTTTGCGATCGCTTCAGCCATTACCGCTTCACCTTTAGCAAGTATGTCTGTTACAAATTCTGTGTCATCAAAATCTTTACAGTTAATCTTTACATTTAAGAAAGCACCAATAACTGCTGTACGTGCACAAAGAGCTCCAACACCAGCATCTGTAACCGAATTAGGGTTTCCTATTTCAGCCATTTGCTGAATGATGTCCATAGATTTTAAAGAAGTTTCCATGACTTTAAATGGAATAAGGATCGCATATTTTGTTGCTGCATCCATAGCTTCTTTACGAACTTTTCCCTCAGCTTCCGATCCTTTAGGAAGACGCATAGCTTCCATGATTTTGTTGAAAGAATTGGTGTCTTCGTCTACTAAGCGCAATAACTCACCCTTTAAGATTTGTCCTTGATCTGCAAAGTCAGAAAATTCTTCCCAACGATCATCCCAACCTCTTTTGTGTGCTGAAAGGTTAGCAACCATAGTTGCTAAAGAAATACCCAAAGAGCCTACGTAAGCAGAAATTGAACCTCCACCTGGAGCTGGACTTTCAGAAGCCGTTTCATCTGCAAACTCGGTCAAAGTCATATCGATCAATTTTTTGTCGCCATCACTTTCGAGCATATACTCTATAATACGATCTTTAGGGTCGAAAGGTCCTAACTCATCTAATCCCATACTCTTAATGGCAATTTTGATGATTTCACTTTCGTGGATCCCTGTAGAACGATTTTGTTTTCTCAAGAAAAATTTACCAGCATCGAGCATCGCACTTTTAGGAACCAATCCTACAAGCTCCGAACCTGTAGCTCTAATACCACGAGCATCTGCTGCTTTTGCTGTCTCATCAAATGCAAGATGCAAAGGAGTTTCGGTTATATTGGTAATGTTCATGGTAACCTGAGTAACTCCGTACTCTTCGATATACCAACCTATAGCTTTAACGTGTTTTAATGCTCCTGGAGTCCAAAGTGTATTTCCATTCGCATCTTTTACAATAGCTCCAGAAAGTGTTTCACCTTCGCGTTTTATTCTACCTTTTTCGCGAATGTCATAAGCAACAGCATTAGCTCTACGGGTAGAAGTAGTATTTAGGTTTACATTGTATGCAATCAAGAAATCGCGAGCAGAAATTGCAGTTGCTCCAGTATTTTCAGCTTTCACGAATTCTGCAGGACCAAAGTCTGGTTTCCATTGTGGGTCAACTAACTTCGCTTTTAAAGCTTCGTATTCTCCTTTGCGTACTACAGCAAGGTTTCTTCTTTCTTCAGAACTCGCAGCATTTTCGTAGAAATAACCAGGTATTCCTAGTTCGCGACCCACACGTTCACCTAATTTATGAGCGTATTTTACAACCTCATCCATTTCGATATTAGCAATTGGTACCAAAGGACAAACATCTGTGGCTCCCATACGAGGGTGTTCACCAGAATGTTTACTCATGTCTATTAATTCAGAAGCTTTTTTGATGGCTAAGAATGCCGCGTCGATAACTTCTTCTGGAGTCCCTACAAAAGTTACAACCGTACGGTTAGTAGCTTTTCCTGGATCTACGTTTAAAAGTTTTACACCATCAACGGTTTCAATAACATCAGTGATTTGTTTAATCACTCCCATGTCGCAGCCTTCCGAAAAGTTAGGCACACATTCTATAAGTTGTCTCATCTGAATCTAAAATTTAGATGGCTAAGATAAGAATAGACTTAGGGCTATGAAAGGACTTTTTTGAAAATTCTTTGAACCTAAAACGCGAAAAGTAAAACTTAAAATAATCAACCAATTCCTTCATGAAGAATTGGGGCTTTCTTAGTAGGAATTTATTGTGGTCTATCGGTACAAATGAAAGAATCCAGTAATTTGTTTTTGTTGTGGTAAAGTGTAGATGTTTACTTTATAATCAATTTGATAAAAGTAGACTCCTGCGGAAACTTCTTTCCCTCTTTTGTTAAGTCCATCCCATGTAGGGTAATCATCACCTGAATTTAGGGTGGTTATGTGTCTTCCCCATTGACTGTAAATCTCCATTGTGAAGTTGGTAGATTCACAAATGTTTTCGGGGTCAGTCTCCAATTCATGATCGTTTAAAGGTTTAAATAAATCATTAAAAGGATCCCCATTTGGAGTGAATACATTGGGCATATTTAATGCACAATGACATTCATTTACGATTAATGTAACCGCATTTTTAGATTGGTAGATACCACATGCAGTTTCTACCTCAACAAAATATTCATATTCTTGATTGAAGTTTATCTCATCAATAATACCGTCTATAGCAAGAGTTCTCTCGGTAAGTGTATCATCTCCAATAGAAAGGCCATCTAAAAACCATGTGTGAGTATATCCGACTTGATTTGTGATAAGTGTAGGGTTATCTTCAAGACATATATTAATTAGTGAATCTACATTTAAGTCAGAATCTGTTAGGGTAAGCATAAACTCGTTATCTACCATATCTACGATAGCCTCAAAGTTGCCTATAAGTGTATCTGCTCCATATAATTCTAAACTGTAAATACCTGTGTTTTGAATCGAAATAGAACTATCGATTGTTAAACTATCGCCTTCAAAAAACCAATTAAAAGAGTATAAGCTATAATCTCCAGTTGGGAAGTTAATAATGCTGTCTTCAGTTTCACAGATATTAATATCTGAAAACCAAGTCATTTGTGTTTGACCAAAAACAAAAGTGTTTAGGCAAAGTGCACATATAAGGGTAAGTGTTTTTTTCATCTGTTATCCGTTTATCGACTGAATTCGCTACCGTTAATAAAGACCTTCTCTATAATATTGTGTCCGAAATTGTAGGGTAAGAACGCATAAGAGGGGATTTTCTTAGTGATAAATATATTACCTTTTTTTCCTTTGGCAATACTTCCTTCCGATTTACTGATTCCCATTGCGTAAGCCCCATTAATCGAAGCAGCATTTATTGCTTCTTCAGGATTCATATTCATGTGGATACAAGCCAAAGAAACCACGAAATTCATGTTCCCAGATGGAGTAGAACCTGGGTTGTAATCCGTAGCTAAACAAACAGGTAAGCCTTGGTCCATCATATCTCTGGCAGGTCCGTAAGGAATTTTCAGGAAGAAAGAACAGGAAGGAAGTAGGGTTGGCATCGTTGCAGAACCTTTCAAAGCATCAATATCTTCTTGGTTTACTACTTCTAAATGATCAACTGAAAGAGCTCCAAGTTTTACTGCTGAAGGTACACCACCAATAATATTGAATTGGTTGACATGCACCTTAGGTATTAATCCGTATTTCTTACCAACATTTACCACACGCTCCATATCTTCTACTGAGAAATAACCTTTTTCACAAAATATATCTACATATTCAGCAAGTCCTTCTTCAGCTACTTTAGGAAGCATTTCCTCCTCAATTAACTTTAGGTAACCTTCTTTATCGTCTTTATAAGCTAAGGGAAGGGCATGAGCTCCGAGGAAAGTAGATTTTATGGTAATCGGAAAGTTTTCTTTCAAACGCTTAATAACGCGCAGCATTTTTAATTCGCTTTCGGTACTTAATCCGTAACCACTCTTAATTTCTAAAGCTCCAGTTCCCATTTTAATAAGTTCAATCAAACGAGCTGAAGCACTTTCATACAATTCGTCTTCGGTGGCCTCCGCTAATTTTTGAGCTGAATTTAATATTCCACCACCACGATTGGCAATTTCCTCGTAAGTCAGGCCATTAATACGATCAACAAACTCACCTTCGCGCGTTCCTCCAAATACTAAATGACTGTGAGAATCTATCCAAGTTGGGAAAACCATACCACCTTCAGCATCTATGACTTCTGTATTATTCCAGTCGTCAATACCTGCCCAGTCGTTCATAGAACCAAAGTCGGTGATAATTCCATCCTCCATACTCAAGAAAGCATCTTTGATGGTTGCTAGATTTTTCATAGCAGCACCCGATACCTTTTCTTGAATTTTATCTTCTACCTGAACTAACTCGGCAATGTTTTTTATGATGACTTTCATAGTATAGCTTTAAGCAAGCCAAAAATAAGAAACGTAAGTCGTAAATCGTAAGACGATAGACAGAAATACTGATAAGAAAGTAGTGAAGGCTAATTAAGTGAGTCGTCAAGAGTAAAACAGTTAAGTGACATTCTATCATACTAACATTCTAAGATACTAATCTAGCTCAGACCTAATACCTAATACCTTCTACTTAGTACTCATTACTAGCTACATTTTTCTATTTTTGTTCTCTATGAGTTCAAATTCCTTCGGAGAAATATTTTGTTTAACCAGCTACGGTGAGTCCCATGGTAAAGCTATTGGTGGTATTATTGATGGTTGTCCTGCAGGCCTAACTATCGATCTAGATGCTATTCAGTTTGAGTTAGACCGACGCAAGCCTGGACAGTCAAAGATTACTACACAACGTAAAGAAGCAGACCAAGTTGAATTCTTGTCGGGTATTTTTGAAGGTCAAACTCTAGGAACTCCTATTGCATTTCAAATTCTTAATAGTGATCCAAAGTCGAAAGACTATGCCCACATAAAAGATGCTTATCGTCCTTCACATGCTGATTATACTTACGATGCCAAATATGGTATTCGTGATTATAGAGGTGGCGGTCGTTCTTCAGCTCGCGAAACCATCGCTAGAGTTGTCGCTGGAGCTATTGCAAAACAAATTTTAAAGGAGCTTGGAGTAGCAACACATGCTTATGTGTCGGCAGTGGGAGAAATTGAGATGGATATATGTCACCGCGATTTAGATCTTTCTAAACTCGATTCCAATATCGTTCGTTGTCCAGATGAGACAATCGCAACAGAAATGATTTCCCATATCGATACTGTAAGAAAACAAGGCGATACAGTTGGTGGTGTTATCACAGGCTTAGCCTTAAATGTTCCAGTTGGATTAGGAGAGCCTGTTTTTGATAAACTACATGCCGAACTTGCAAAAGCCATGATGAGCATTAATGCTGTAAAAGGTTTTGAATACGGTGGCGGTTTTGAAATGTGTAAGCGCAGAGGCTCGGAAGTAAATGACCTTTTTATTAGTGATGAAGAGGGTGTTACAACAAAGACGAATTATTCTGGTGGAATTCAAGGTGGAATTTCAAATGGAGAAGATATATATTTTAAGGTAGCCTTTAAGCCTGTAGCTACCATCATGCAAGACCAAAAGTCTCTAAACGATAAAGGAGAAGAGGTAATAGTTAAGGGTAAAGGTCGTCACGACCCTTGCGTAGTTCCACGAGCAGTAGCCATTGTTGAGGCTATGACTGCTATGGTACTATTAGATCATTATTTGAGAAACAAAAGCACTAAACTTTAATATAGAAATGAAGAATTTAGCACTACACTGGAAAATTATCATCGGGATGACTTTAGGAGTTGTCTTTGGTTTGTTAGCCATCACCATTGGTTGGGATCAATTTACGAGTGACTGGATAAAACCTTTCGGAACCATTTTCATCAATCTCTTAAAGCTGATTGCTGTCCCTTTAGTATTTGCTTCATTGATTAAAGGTGTAGCGAGTTTAAGTGATATTTCCAAACTTTCAAGAATTGGTTCAAAAACGATCGCACTTTATCTTACCTCTACAGTTTTAGCTGTTACCATCGGTTTATTAATTGTGAATACGGTCCAGCCAGGTAAATATTTTTCCGAGGAGAAACGTATAGAATTCAAAGAGAAATTCGCCACTAAAACTGAAGCTAAGATGGAGGCGGCAGCTCAAGTTCAAGATCAAGGTCCTTTACAGTTTATGGTTGATATTGTTCCTCAAAACTTTTTAAATGCAGCTACGGATAATAGCAATATGCTTCAGGTTATATTCTTTGCTATCCTTTTTGGAATGGCGATGATTATGTTACCCGACGAGAAGACTGTTTATGTGAAAGGATTCTTTGATGGTGTGAATGACGTCATACTCCAAATTGTTGATATGATTATGACCATGGCTCCTTATGGTGTGTTTGCCTTGTTAGCCTCTCTGATGGTAGACTTCTCCGATGGAGATGTTCGAAATGTAATAGAATTGTTCTCCGCTTTAGGTTTGTATTCACTAGCGGTAATTCTTGGTTTGTTGACCATGATTTTTGTGGTATATCCAATCATACTTCGCATATTTACGAAGATGAATTATTTTGATTTTTTCAAAGGAATTATGCCTGCGCAGATGTTGGCTTTCTCTACAAGTTCAAGTGCGGCAACGCTGCCTGTTACCATGGAGCGTTGTGAAGATCATTTAGGGGTTTCCGAAGAAATTAGTTCTTTTGTATTACCTCTAGGAGCAACCATAAATATGGATGGAACAAGTTTGTATCAAGCTGTAGCAGCCGTGTTTATTGCTCAAGCATTTGGAGTTGATTTAGATTTATCTCAACAATTGACAATCGTATTAACGGCTACACTTGCTTCAATAGGTGCTGCAGCTGTTCCGGGTGCTGGATTAGTCATGTTGGTTATCGTATTAGGAGCGGTAGGAATGGATCCTGAAGGAGTTGCCTTGATATTTGCAGTAGATAGAATTCTGGATATGCTACGTACCGTAGTAAATGTTACAGGTGATGCTACAGTAGCTACTGTAATTGCTAGTACCGAAGGACAGTTAAGAGATGTTAGTGAGCAAGAGTTGATGTCGTAAGGTGTGGGTTTTAAGTAATAGCACTAAGAGTTCATGTTTTGGTTATTATCTATAGCATGGTGAAATATACTATGAAAACCACCATCAAATAATTTATTCATTAAGGCTGATTCTATTCAAGAAATAAATGTAGAACTGAAAGTCTTATTACAGAAAAATAACGTCTGTAGTTCCTATTTTTAAAAACTTTAGAGATATATAGAACCCAGTGTTTTTCATGTCAAAATCCTTCCCGAGTTTTCGGGAGGGATTTTTGGTTTCTACTGTCTTAACTGTTTTTTAGCCTCGTCTGCTTTTTCTTTGGAGATCTCTAAACTCGGATCTATTTTATAAGCCTTTTTGTAGCTCTTAAACGCTTTCTTATAGTCTTTAATGGTAAAGTAATAGTCTCCTTTTGAGTCATAAGGGTTGGCAGCCTCTGGCATCATTGCTATATAAGAGTCGAATTCTTTTTCTGCCTGGTTAAAATCTTCCAGGTCTAAATATAGATAGCCCAATAAATTGTAAACGCCATAGATTTTGTCATTTAGAGTGAGAGCTTTTCTGTAGTGAATAATTGCATCGTCATAATTACCACCATAGGCCAACGAGATGGCATAGTCAATATGAAGTAAGGCATCCTGAGGATGAATATTAACTAGCTTTTTAAGATTTGGTAATTGTATTTGATCTATAGATGACCAGTCAAAGGCCGTTTTTTCCTCATCAGTTTTAAGGGTATTGTATTGTGTTTTTAGTTTTATTCTTTCATCTAAAGAGAGGCGCCATATCTTTATATAGGCACGTTCACTATCAGTAGCTTCAAGCCCTAATTTTTCAGCTTTCGTGATTAATAAATCATCAATGCTATCGTTGGTATTGGGGGCAAGTGATTTCCACAAGTAAAGAATTGAAAAGTTTGGATCTTTTCTGCTTAGTTCCTCAAACTTGATATAACTCTCATCATCAAAATAGTTTAAAAAATGTATCCTGGCGTCAATAAATTCCGTTTGAATCTCTATAGAAGTAGTGAAGGGCATAATGTCTTTATTTTGCATTTGTTGTGCTTGCCCTGTGCTAAAGACCAGTAAAAGGGCTCCGAAAATTATATTTTTTGTTTTCATAACAATAAGTTTTAGGTGAAGCGTAAAGTTATGTAAATCAGAAAGATAGGTGTTATTGCTCATTGACTAGCTCAATTATTAATCACAAAAAAGCCTTCCCGAATATTCGGGAAGGCTTTTTAAATCTATTTAAAAAGGTTTATTTCATTTTCTCTGCAACCCAATTACGCGCATTTACGAAAGCTTCAATCCAAGGCGAAACTTCGTTTTGATTTTCTGGGTAGTGTGCCCAGTTCCAAGGGAAGATAGAACGCTCTGGGTGAGGCATCATCACTAAGTGGCGACCGTCTTTTGAAGTTATGGCTGCTGTATTAAAGTCAGAACCATTCGGGTTAGCAGGGTAGTTTTTATAGCTATACTTCGAAACAATATTGTATTGATCTTCGTTGTAAGGCATATCGAATTTACCTTCACCGTGAGCCACCCAAACACCTAAACGAGAACCCGATAAAGTACTAAACAGTACCGAGTCGTTTTCTGGTATGTCTACATTCACGAAACCAGACTCAAACTTGTGAGAATCGTTGTGAAGCATTTTTGGTTTTTCTTTGTGATCAGCATTTATCAATCCTAATTCAATGAATAGCTGACAGCCGTTACAGATACCTAAAGACAATGTGTCTTCTCTTTCGAAGAAGTTATTTAAGGCAGTACGAGCATTGTCGTTATACTTAAATGAACCAGCCCATCCTTTAGCAGAACCTAAAACATCTGAGTTAGAGAATCCTCCAACGGCAGCAATAAAGTTTACATCTGTTAAATCTTCACGACCACTCATCAAGTCAGTCATGTGAATGTCTTTTACATCAAAACCAGCTAAATAAAGAGCATAAGCCATTTCACGTTCAGAGTTAGAACCCTTTTCGCGAATGATTGCCGCTTTTAATCCACTAGCCATTTTTCTGTTTGGATCTAATCCCATGGCTGCCAACTGTCCGCTGAATCCTTCAGGGAAGTTGAATTCCAATGGCATGTGCTTGTAGTTGTTGAAACGCTCTAAAGCTTTTTCTTCACCACTTTGCTTGCGGTCTAATAAGTAAGAAGTCTTGTACCAAACATCTCTTAAATCGCTAACGCTTAAGTTGAAGTTTAGTTCATTGTTTGTAATCGTTAATTCTGAAGCTTCAACAACATTACCTAAAGCGTGGTATTCAATATTCATCTCAGCTAAGATGGCATCAGCTTTAGTAATGTCATTTACCTGAAGAAGTACTCCTGCGTTTTCTGCGAACAATATTTTTACTAGATCTTGTTCTTTTAAATAACTTAAATCGATATCAGCACCTAAGTTAACATCAGCAAAACACATTTCTAATAATGCGGTAATTAAACCACCGGCAGAAATATCGTGTCCGGCCTCAACCAAGTCAGACTTGATTAATTTCTGAATCGCATTGAAACCATTCTTAAAGAATTCAGAATCTTGAATAGTTGGCGTTTCAGAACCTACTTTGTTATTTACTTGAGCAAACGAACTACCACCTAATTTATACGCATCCTGCGATAAGTTGATATAGATGATTGGCGCATTTTCCTTTTTCTTTAATACAGGACTCACCACTTGGTTGATGTTACTACACTCACCAATAGCAGAAATGATTACAGTACCCGGAGAAACAATTTTGCTTCCGTCCTTGTACTTCTGTGTCATCGATAAACTATCCTTTCCTGTAGGAACGTTAATTCCTAAAGAGATAGCAAAGTCGCTAATTCCTTTTACTGCATCGTATAAACGAGCATCTTCACCTTCGTTTCTACAAGGCCACATCCAGTTTGCACTTAATGAAACTCCATTAAGATTATCGGAAATAGGAGCGAAGACAAGGTTTGTTAAAGCCTCGGCAATAGAATTTTGCGAACCTGCAACAGGATCAATTAATGCACTAATAGGAGCGTGCCCTACTGAAGTAGCAACACCTATTTGACCTCTGTAATCTAAAGCCATTACACCACAATCGTTAAGCGGTAAATGTAATGGGCCTGCGTTTTGTTGTTTAGCAACTCTACCCGATACACAACGGTCAACCTTGTTGGTTAACCAGTCTTTACATGCTACTGCTTCTAATTGAAGTACAGAGGTGATGTATTCGAATAGGTTGTCTTGATTGTATTCTAGCTTAGAGAAGTTTGCTTCTTCTCTAGTATCTGTCATAATTGTTTTTGGAGAAGAACCGAAGTAGTGTTTCAACTTCATATCGATAGGCTTGCTTCCGTCTTTTACAGATTCGAAAGAGAAGTTCATATCGTTTGTAATCTCACCTACATTATAAAAAGGAGCTCTTTCTCTTTCAGAGATTTTACGCAACTCTTCAATATGCTTTTCATTAATAACCAATCCCATACGTTCTTGAGATTCGTTACCAACTATTTCTTTAGCCGATAAAGTAGGGTCTCCTACAGGAAGTGCTTCTAAATCTATTCTACCACCAGTTTCTTCTACTAGTTCCGAAAGACAGTTTAAGTGTCCACCAGCACCGTGATCGTGAATAGAAACAATAGGGTTATTATCGCTTTCTACCATTGCTCTAATAGCATTGGCAGCACGCTTTTGCATTTCTGGGTTTGAACGCTGAATAGCATTTAGTTCGATAGCGTTGTCTAATTCTCCTGTATCAACAGAAGAAACCGATGAACCACCCATACCGATACGGTAATTATCACCACCTAAGATCACCACACGGTCACCTTTATTTGGAACATCTTTAAGAGCATCTTCGTGTTTACCCCAACCGATTCCACCGGCTTGCATAATCACTTTATCGTAACCTAAATGTTTATCGTTTTCAGAATGCTCAAAAGTAAGTACAGAACCCGTAATTAAAGGCTGACCGAATTTGTTACCGAAGTCAGAAGCACCGTTTGATGCTTTGATTAAAATATCCATTGGTGTTTGGTACAACCAAGGACGTTCTTCCATTCCTTCTTCCCAGTTACGCTCTTCTTCCAAACGAGAGTAAGAAGTCATGTAAACAGCCGTTCCGGCTAAAGGCAAACTACCTTTACCACCTGCTAAACGGTCTCTAATTTCACCACCCGAACCTGTTGCAGCTCCATTAAAAGGCTCTACCGTTGTAGGGAAGTTATGCGTTTCTGCCTTTAGAGAAAGTACAGATTGAATTTCTTTTGTGTGATAGTAATCGGCAATGTCCTGACGCTTAGGAGAGAATAATTCGATTTTAGGACCTTTAACAAAAGCAACGTTGTCTTTGTATGCAGAAACCAAGTTTCCTCCGTTCATTTCGGAAGTCTTCTTGATTAATTTGAAAAGACTCGTTTCTTTTTCTTCACCATCGATGATGAAAGTCCCATTAAATATTTTGTGGCGACAGTGTTCTGAGTTGATTTGTGAAAAACCAAATACTTCAGAATCTGTTAATTTTCTTCCTATTTCTACGCTAACGCTGTCTAAGTATGCAACCTCATCATCGCTTAGAGCTAAACCTTCTTGTTTATTGTAAGCGGCAATGTTTTCAATATGTATGACCTCTTCAGGTTTTGTATCCACCGTGAAGACCTCTTGGTGAAGATCATGGTATTTTACTTGTAGCATAGGATCGAACCCAGCTTCCTCATCAAAAGCAAAGTATTCTTCTATACGAGCTATTCCATCTACACCCATGTTTTGTGAGATCTCAACAGCATTCGTACTCCAAGGGGTAATCATCTCTTTTCTTGGACCTACAAAAGTCCCGTCAACAGCCGCAGAATTGATTTGCTCAGCATCGCCGAACAACCATTGTAATTTCTTGCAATTTTCCTGACTAATAGTTTCTTTAGTGGCTACGGCAAATACTTGGTTTGCTCCCTTAAAGAATGAAATCATAGATAGATTTTTTGGTTGCGTTTTATAAGTCGCAAAATTAGGTATTTTTTGGGAAATAGGACCAAAAAAAAGCCCCGATAAACGGGGCTTGATTTTATTTCAAAAGGCTTTCAATTTGTTCAGCCAGTTCGGTACCTATTCGGTCTTGGGCTTCTAGTGTAGCCGCACCAATATGTGGGCTTAACGAAACTTGATGTGTCATTAATACTCTCATATTTGGTGTTGGTTCATTTACGAAGACATCTAAACCTGCAAAACGAACTTTACCGCTGTCTAAAGCGTTTAGTAAATCTTCTTCGTCGATAACACCACCACGAGCAGCGTTAATCAAACCGACATTATCTTTCATCATTTCAATTTCATCTTTCCCAATTAAAGGTTTTCCTTGATATGGAACGTGAACTGTAATGAAATCAGCATTTTTATATACTTCTTCAATAGCAATTGTATTGATGTTGAAGTTTACTTTTTGTCCATCGTAGAAGTTTAATTCTATGTCAGCACTTTCGCAATATGGATCGTGAGCAAGAACTTCCATTCCTTGACCTAAAGCAATTTTAGCAACTTCTCTACCAATACGTCCGAAACCGATAATACCGAGTTTCTTACCGCGAAGTTCGATTCCTGCACCGTAGCTTTTCTTTAATTCCTTAAAGCGTGTATCGCCATCTAAAGGCATATTACGGTTAGCATCGAATAAGAAACGAACCATACCAAAAAGGTGAGCAAAAACTAATTCGGCTACAGAAGCAGAACTAGCTCCAGGAGTATTAATTACATGTAAGCCTTTTTCGCGAGCGTAGTCAACATCGATATTGTCCATGCCAACACCACCACGACCGATGAGTTTTAGATTGGAACAAGAATCGATAATATCTTTACGAACTTTTGTTGCTGAGCGAACTAAAAGTCCAGCAATATCATTTTCGTTGATGAAGTCTATTAAGCGCTCTTGAGCCACTGTGTCAGTAAGTACTTCAAAACCTGCAGCCTCTAAAGCTTCAATTCCGCTTTTGGCAATTCCGTCGTTTGCTAATATCTTCATGTTTATTCTTCTAAATCGTTATCAAAAACCTCAATAATATTATTCTTCTTCACCAAGGGTGTCCATTTTGTTTTGAAGCGGGTAGCTCTAACAATATGGTTGTCTATCCAATGATAATTTCCACCACGAGGTTTGTTCATCAATAAACCGTGGTATTTAAAACCGTGCTTATCTAGCCAAGTTGTAGTCACTTCTCTAGTGTCTTCAGTTCTGGAAGTAAAGAAGGTGATGATATGACCTTGGTCGTACCATTCGTTGATAATCTTGTGTGCATCTAACCAAGGCTCACAAGTCACCATTCTTTCAGGTTCTTCGTTGGGAACATCTTCTGTTATAGTACCGTCGATGTCGATGAGGTAATTCTTTACATCCTCACCAAGTTGTGGTGAGATATGTTTACCATCTTTATCGAATAATTCTTGAAGTTCGTGTGTCATTTTAGGCTAGCTTTTGCATTGCATCAACTAACACCTGAACACTTTCTAGAGGAAGTGCATTGTAAATAGAAGCACGGTAACCACCTACAGAACGGTGTCCTTTCAATCCATTAATACCCGCATCATTCCAAAGTTTATCAAAAGCTTCTTGTTTGCTCTCGTCAGTTAAAACGAAAGTTACATTCATTTTAGAACGATCTTCTACGGCCGCTGCACCTTTAAAGTAAGGGTTGCGATCAATTTCAGTATACAGTAACTCTGCTTTAGCATTGTTTACTTTTTCAATCCATTCTACACCACCATTTTTCTTTAACCATTCCAAAGTCAACATTGAAACGTAGATTGGAAATACAGGAGGTGTATTGAACATCGATTCCTTTTTTATGTGAGTTGTATAATCTAACATCGTAGGGATTTCTCTTCCAGTTTTGTTTAAGATTTCATCTTTAACAATCACCAAAGTAGCTCCAGCAGGTCCCATATTTTTTTGAGCTCCAGCATAGATTAAATCAAATTTCGAAGCATCGAATTGACGAGAGAATATATCCGATGACATATCGCAAACCAATAGACTATCGCCTTTTACTTTTGGAAACTCTTGGAATTGAGTTCCGAAAATAGTGTTGTTAGAAGTAAAGTGTAGATAATCTACATCTGTAGGAATCGTATATCCTTTAGGAATATAGGAGAAGTTTTTGTCATCAGAACTATCAATAACATTAATATCACCCAATTTCTTCGCTTCTTTAATTGCTTTGTCAGACCAAGCTCCAGTATTGATGTAAGCAGCTTTTCCATCTGTTTTTAACAAGTTCAATGCAGTCATCAAAAACTGTGTACTTGCTCCACCTTGAAGGAATAAAACCGAATAACCTTCTGGAAGATTCAATAATTCTTTTACCAACGCAATAGCCTTATCCATTACAGCAACAAAATCTTTCGATCGGTGCGAAATTTCAATTAAGGAAAGGTTGGAGTTGTTAAAGTTGATTACAGCTTGAGAAGCTTGTTGGAGAACCTCTTGTGGAAGGATACAAGGCCCTGCACTAAAATTGTGTTTTTTCATCTTGATAATGAGTCAGTTTGCTTTAGTGAATAAAAAAACAAAAGTCGACTTTTTATAAGAGATGAGAAAAGTTTCGGGAGCTTATTATCAACAAGTTTTTAACCGAAATAGTAGGTGGTTAATAGTATTCCGTGACGATGAATGATTAATTAATCATCAGTCATTATTAATTAGAATCACTGAGATTGAAGTCCTCTTTGGATGTTTTTGGCTTGTTTTCCATCCTGGCTTTTGTCATTCATAGCTGGAATATCTTCTACAAAGCGCCATTTGCCATTTTTAAAAGTCAAGCCATCATAACTTAAGCTCGGAACATAAAATTCGTACATACCTTTTTGGGCACCTTCAAGAGGTTCTAGATGATCGAAAATAATATATTCCTTTTCTTCATTATAACCCATATTAGTACTTGTGTCTTTAGAGTATTCAAGTACCATTCTGTATCGAGTACCATCATTCATCTTTATGATAGGTGCGCCAAAAATAGGTTCTTCATTTTCGTCAAAATAAAGAATGTCAATTATTCTTTTTGTTGTCGAAGAATTGTTTCCATCCCAACCCAATAGAGTATAGTAGTTTTGTTTTTCGAATTTAGTGTGTACTATATTAGAGTAAAGTGCGCCATACCAATCTCCATCAGTAAACATTTTGTGCTGCTCATCATCAATAAAGGAGGATATGTCGTTCAGCTTGAAAAAGTAAAGTTCTTTTTTACGCTTTTTATAGAACTGTAAATAAGCATAGTATTCAAAATCTCCATTTTCTTTTGGTACGACCCAATTGAAAATTTTAAATTTTTTATCAGGTGAAGTAAGTACACTTAGTTTGTCTAAATTCTCAAAAGTATAGTGAAAGCTACCTCTAAGGAGTAGAACTTCTTCAATGTCTTCGATTAATAGTTTGTTCGCTTCGTCTTTTAGTGAGTCATTACTAGCTGTAAGAATTTTGTTGGCTAGTGTTTGTAATCTAGATTCAAAAAAAATAAAATCACTTTCGCTCTGAGCTTGTAGAGTGTAAGTCCAAGAGCTAAAAAGAATAAATAGATATATGAGATTATTCTTCACAGTGAAGGAAGGCTTTTTTAGATAATAATTCTTCTTCTGTTTCTACGTTATCTTCATCATCAACACAACACTCTACTGGACAAACAGCAGCACATTGAGGTTCTTCGTGAAAGCCTTTGCATTCAGTGCATTTATCTGTAGCGATATAGTAAAAGTCATATGAAACAGGTTCTAACTCTTCACCTGCTTCAGCAGAAATCCCACTTTTAGAATGTATTTTCCCAGTTAATTCAGTTCCTTCAGCAAAAGACCATTCCACACCACCTTCATAGATGGCGGTATTTGGGCATTCGGCTTCGCAAGCTCCACAATTGATACATTCGTCGGTGATCTTGATCGCCATAGCGTTTTATGCTTTAAAGATTTGTATTTTTGCTGCACAAAGATAGAAAAAACATTGTTGATGAATCGCGAAAAAATCATTGAGGCATTTAGCTTTTTAGGAGAGTTTATGAGTCAGTTCCAATCGTTTGAAACTAAAAAGAAAAATTTAGTTTTAAACGAAGAGTTTTATGAAGCCTTTTCATCTGCAATTTATGCAGCAAAAATTCGTAATGGTTGGTTTGAGGAGAAGCAAGTTCGTAGATCAGTTATGGCTATTTCAGAGTGGTTGACGCAGGATGTTTTAAATAGGTGGACGTCTGAGTATCAGTATTCTACTAACTCTAAGAGGGTAGCTATTATTATGGCTGGAAATATTCCTTTGGTCGGGTTTCACGATTTTGTTTGTGTGTTACTCTCTGGAAATAAAGTTTTGGTAAAGCTTTCTTCAGACGATAAAGTGTTATTGCCTTTATTAGCTAAGGTGTTGATTCGTTTAGACAAGGGATTTAAAGAAAGTATTCAGTTTACGGATGCCCGTCTTGAGAATTTTGATGTAGTAATTGCTACGGGTTCAGATAATACTGCTCGTTATTTTGATCATTATTTCGGAAAGTATCCACATATCATTCGAAGAAATAGAAATTCAATTGCCGTTTTGTCGGGCAATGAATCTAAAGAGGACCTAGTTGCTTTAGGTGATGATATTTTCGCTTACTATGGTTTAGGTTGTAGAAATGTGTCTAAAGTGTATGTTCCAAAAGGATATAACTTCAATTTGATGTTTGAAGCTTTATACGAGTACCATGATGTGTTTGATAACAAGAAATACGCAAACAACTTTGACTATTATAGAGCATTGTTTTTGATGGGCGGAAATGAAATGTTAGAAAATGGTTTCCTATTATTAAGAGAAGATGATTCATTGGCTTCACCTATCTCTATGTTACATCACGAAGCTTATGAAAGTGTAGATGCATTAAAATTGGATTTAGAATCTAAGAAAGATCAAATTCAATGTATTGTTTCTTCCTTGAATATTTCAAATTCATTTAAGCTAGGACAAGCACAATGTCCTGCCGTAAATGATTATGCTGATGGGGTGGATACTATGGCGTTCTTAACGAATTTATAACCTTTCGATAAGCTTAGTAAATAGTTCTGTTAAATTAGGTTCTGCTTTTTCTGCGGTGGCTATAATCTCTTCAATTGATACAGGTACAAGGTTGTCTGGATTACACTCGTCTGTTAAAACGGATACCACTGCGCAAGGTAAGCTCATATGGTTGGCAACAATGACTTCAGGAACTGTAGACATTCCAACTATGTCAGCGCCTAATACTTTTAACATTCTATATTCAGCACGAGTTTCAAGAGAGGGTCCTTGCCAAGCTGCATAAACGCCACTGTGAAAATTGCAGTCAATATTAGCTGCGCATTCCCATAGTAAAACACTTAAGTTTTTATCATAAGGTTGAGACATGTCAGTGAATCTCGGTCCGTGATCATCTATGTTTTCACCCCTTAATGGATTTTTAAATAATAGATTGATGTGGTCATCTAGAATGACTAAATCACCCTTTTTATAATCGGAATTAATAGCTCCTGATGCATTAGAGATTAGTAGGTTTTCTATTCCTAGTTCCTTAAGTACTCGTATTGGAAAAGTGATTTCTTTCGTTGTATACCCTTCGTAGTAGTGAAATCTTCCCTGCATAATAACTACAGGTTTATTCGCAATCTCACCAAAAATTAATTGCCCTTGATGAGATTCTACAGTTGATACAGGGAAATGTGGAATATCACTGTAAGGAATTGTCAGTTTAATGGTGCAATTTTGAAGTAAACCACCTAAGCCTGTGCCCAATATAATTCCGGTTTGTGGTTTGTGGAAATTAAAATTATTAATAAAATTTATTGCATCTTGTATCTCTTGCATAGTCTAGGTTTTGAGCAAAAGTAATGAACATTTTGTTGTTAATTTCAGCTATTTCTTAAAATGTTATTTTGATAATTCATTGAATTGTATAGATTTGTAATCCCAACATCAACGAAAAGCTGGTGTTTTTATTTCAGAAAAAGATATTTATCCATTCCCCCCATAATTTGGATTTAAAAAAGGCAAGTCTTCGGATTTGCCTTTTTTAGTTTTCATTCATTTTTATTTGTGGCGAATAAAAAAAGTCTTCGAGAAATCGAAGACTTTAAATGTGACTTGGCAGGGGCTCGAACCCTGGACCCTCTCCTTAAAAGGGAGATGCTCTACCAACTGAGCTACCAAGTCAAAATGTTAAAAAATAATAAGTGACTTGGCAGGGGCTCGAACCCTGGACCCTCTCCTTAAAAGGGAGATGCTCTACCAACTGAGCTACCAAGTCAAAATGTTAAAAAATAATAAGTGACTTGGCAGGGGCTCGAACCCTGGACCCTCTCCTTAAAAGGGAGATGCTCTACCAACTGAGCTACCAAGTCAAAATAAAAGTACCTAGAACAGGAGTCGAACCTGCACGACCAAAGGTCATACGCCCCTCAAGCGTACACGTCTACCAATTCCGCCACCTAGGTAAATAAAGAACGTGTTTATGCTTCGTGAAAAGCGATGCAAATATACGGGCATTATTTTAGAAGGCAATGCCTCTTTTAAAATTTTATTTACTGTTTTTTTAAGCCACTGAAAACCTTACTATTCTATGATTGGAGAACGTTCGAAAAGGGCATTCTCATCAAATAATTTACGGTAAGTTTTCAAGTCGTGATAGTTTTTTGCTCCCATAGATTTAGTTACGTGCATCATCTTAGGATTGAAATCCCCAATCCAAGTTACAATTACGTCTTTGTAGTTAGGGCGCTTTGTGCGTAAATGTTCAGCTGCAGAATTTAATACATAAGATTCCATTCCAATACCTTGGAATTTAGGTGTAACCCCAAAAGCTAATCCCCAAACAAATTTTGGCTTACTAAAGAGTTTTGTCCAAAGGAATTTTAGTTTACCCCAAAGGTTGAAGTTCCCATTTGTAGCTTGGAAAAATTGATTCAATTCTGGAAGCATAATTAAAAAGGCTATTGGTTTGCCGTTGAAGTAGGCAAACCAAACTAAATCCTCTTCCATTACTGGTTTTATCTTTTTCAACATTGCCATAGCTTGTTCTTCAGACATCCCTTTAAAGTTGTCGTGTGTTACCCAAGCTGAATTGTATACCTCACGAAAATCTTCGGCGTATTTCTTTAGATTTTTCTTGTCGATAATCTCAAGAGAATAATCATCGTTCTTTTTAATCCGTTCATACCTTTTAATATACCGCTCTGGCAATTGTATGGTAAGTGGCCTAATGAAATTATGTTGATTGAAATAGGTTTGGAAACCATAGTTTTCGAAAAACGCTTGGTAATACGGAGGGTTGTAGCTATTTGCATAAATAGGAGGGTGGTCAAAACCACTCACTAATAAGCCCCAATAGCGATCTTTTTCCCCGAAGTTGATTGGGCCATCCATCGCTTCAATATCTCGATCGGTTAACCATTTTTTACAAGCGTCGAATAGTAATATTGCAGCTTCCTTATCGTCAACACATTCAAAAAAGCCCATTCCTCCAGTTACTTGATTGAAAGTATTCGCTCTTTTTTCATCAATAAAAGCGGCTACTCGACCAATAGTTTTACCATTGGAGTCTTCTAGTATAAAGCGTGTTGCTTCACCATGTTCGAAGTATTTATTCTTCCTCTGATCAAATACTGCTTCTACTTCTTGTTTGATGTGAGCTATCCAATTCGGGTCATTCTTATAAATAAGATAAGGAACCTGATGAAATTTTTTGATGTCTGATGGAGTAGAAACTTCAACGATCTTCATATATAAGTCTTTAGGAATGGCGATTAATTTTATCTTTGTTTCTGCATTTTCAATGCAATTTTACGATTTAAAAAGCAAT
>Ga0206680_10000180_pt1 | contig 23774 bp, 20 predicted proteins | sample M115012015metaG_FD_160124 | JGI IMG/M metagenome (GOLD analysis project Ga0206680, IMG submission 160124) | Ammonia-oxidizing marine archaeal communities from Monterey Bay, California, United States - M1 150m 12015 | ecosystem: Environmental > Aquatic > Marine > Intertidal zone | place: USA...
TCCCAACTGCGCCTCGTATGCCATGTGCTGGTATTGGCAGCCGCCGCAGTCACCGAAATAGCTACACTCCGGCTCGATGCGACTTTCCGCCGGTTCGACGACCTTGATGAGGTTGGCGCGCGCGAAACTTTTCTTCACCTCGGTGATCTCGGCCTCGATCGTCTCGCCTTCGATCACCAGTGGCACAAACACGACGAATCCATCCACGCGCCCGACCCCCTCACCGCCAAACGCGACATCGTCAATGCGCACCGTGACCTGTTGACCTACCTGCGGCCTGGTGATTTCCTCTTTTGCGGTTGTGGTTGCAGCGTCGCTCAAAACAGTTTCGTGCTTGCCAAAGCGCCTGGGGAAAGGCCAAGGCCGGGGCACGTTACCCGTACCGTCGGCCTTGCGAAAGGCTGTTATGAAAAAAGCGCCTACTTTTTGTGGTGCTGCTCGTAATGTTGCCGGAGCAGGTCAGCGCCGAAGTCGCGCTTCAAGTCGCGCACGACGCAGTGGACATGGTTGGCGCCGTTCTGAGTATTATCGTACTCGATCAGGAAGTCCGGTGCCTGGATTCGGTAGTAGTGTCCCTTGCCTGACTCGAGAGATCCGGCCCAGGCAAAGTGAATCATCTTGAGGTCGAGTCCCTCCAGATGCTTCAACCCCTCTTCGGCCAGGTCGGGGCGGTAGTTGCGCAGGTATTCCTCAATGAGTGTCCAGAGCTGTGTGAACTGTTTTTTGTTCATCTCTGATGCAGCCAGACCAAGCGGCTCGAGTCTCCTGGCCTTTCGGTCGGCCTTGGTAATGATATCCGCTGGGGCTTTCTCGTCGACGACGGCCACCTTGCGCTGCTCGGCATTCAGCGACCTAGTCAAGGCGCGGGCAATTTTCTCCTCCGAGGCCAGTACTTGTAAACCCTTGCGCGGGCCGTCGAGTACTTTGCCGGGGTTGGTGCCAAGAAAGGACGGCGTCAGGCCACCGACGTGGCCGTCTACCACGGTGAAGCTCAGCGACAAGTGGTGCCCCTCGAAGCGCCAGCCCCAAGTGCCTTTGACGCTTGGCTTGCCAAAGATGCTGACGAAATACCATTTTGGGTCGCGGGCGAAGCGGCCCTTCGGGTTGGCGTCGTGCAGGATCTGTTCGAGGCTCATGATCTGCGCGGTTTTTTGCAGGCCGCGGGCGCTCAATACCGAGGCTAGCAGCGCGTAAGCCATGTGCTGCTGCTCCTGTTGCATCTCGCGGAACGATAGCCCGTGGCGCGGGTGCATCTCTGTTGGGACAAAGTGCCAGCGAGTGCGGTTGGTGTCGTCGAGTTCGAACGTTGCTTTGGCTATTTGCTCCGGCTTAAGCGTGGCAAGGAAGGCGTTGGCTGCGTTCGCCATGTCCGCCGCGGTCTGATCCGGGTGGGCGAAGGCGCTGGTCGAGAACACCAGCGCCAGGGCGAAGGTGATGGGCTTGATTAAGTGCATGGAACGCATACGCGAAAGTCGAAGCTATCCAGCCCTAAATGGCAATGCCAAAATGCCTCTCTCGACTTTGCCGGCGGCTCGGGCAATAAAGTGGTTGGTTTCATGGAGTCTGTTTTTGTTGGCATCGAGATAGGCGGGACGAAGATTCAGGTGGTCACCGGAGATGACCGAGCGCAAGTCGTTACGAGGAATCGGTTCAATGCTGACCTAGCCAAGGGCGCGGAAGGCATTCGCGAGCAGATTGCTGCTGCTTTGGCCAACATCGCTAACCGGCAGCAAATCGCCGCCATCGGCGTTGGCTTCGGCGGGCCATTCAATCGCGAAACCGGCCGAACCTGCTGCTCGCACCAAGTCGAGGGCTGGGATGATTTTCCGCTCCGCGACTGGCTGAGCGAACAGGCCGCCGGGGCACTAGTGGCGATCGATAACGACGCCAACACTGCCGCACTGGGCGAGGCACTCGCCGGGGCAGGGCGGGGGTTGAGCCCGGTTTTTTATGTCACGCTGGGCAGCGGCATTGGCGGTGGCTTGGTGATCGGCGGCACTATTTATCACGGTGCGTTGCCGACCGAGGCTGAGATTGGCCACGTTCGGTTGAACCAAGCGGGTGAGACGCTCGAGTCGCGTTGCTCCGGCTGGGCGGTGGACCGGCGGCTCCGCGAGTACGCCGCCGGCAATCCCGCCTCGTCCTTGGCCAAGCGGCTCGATGGCGAGGGTGGCGAGGCCAGGCACTTGGCCAAGGCGATGGTCGACGGCGACGCGGGGGCGATGGCGATCTTTGACGAGACCTGTGGCGAGCTAGCGCTTGGACTCTCGCATGTCGTTCACCTGATCAACCCGGCGGCGATTATCCTTGGTGGCGGCCTATCGCTGATCGGTGATCCGTTGCGTGTGAGTGTCGAGGCAGCGCTGGGCAGCGCGATCATGGACGTGCTCAAGCCTGGGCCAGACGTGCGTTTGGCCCAGCTCGGCGAGGACAGCGTGCCAGTAGGCGCGCTGTTTTTGGCTTTGAATGCCGGGTGAGTTTAGCGATGCTCTGGCCCATGCGCGAATGGATCGCAAACTATATTGAAGCCGAAAAGGCCGCGCTCGATTCGATTCCTATCGAGAAAGTCGAGTCGATCATTCTCAAGTTGAAGGAAGCCCACGCTGAGGGGCGGCAGATATTTCTATTCGGCAACGGTGGCAGTGCCTCGAACGCGTCGCACTTCGCCACTGACCTGGGAAAGGGTTCGTCCGATGCGCTGGGCAAGCGGTTCAAGGTTTTGTCGCTCAACGACAACGTCAGTTGGATGAGCGCCATTGGCAACGACTACTCGTACGAGGACGTTTATCTGCGGCAACTCGAAAACTACGGCCAAGCCGGGGATATCGCGCTAACGATGAGCGTCAGCGGCAGTTCGCCGAACTTGGTGAAAGCCTTCGAGTGGGCCAACGCAAATGGCCTGCACACCATCGCGCTGGTCGGTGGTAAGCGGGGCAAGTTGGCCGAGTTGGCCAACGAAACGATCGTGATCGACGACACACACTATGGCCGGGCCGAGGACTGCCAGATGGGTATCGCCCACATGCTCTGCTACGCCTTCATGGAAGTGGATGAGTTGAAGGCGTAATTATTGGTAAAATCAGACGGGATAGAATTGATACTTGATCCTCAGGTAAACCCCTTATAAGAATCGCTCGCGCACTTTTTTGAATTTTAACAGCATTATGTCACGAGCAGTTACTCTTTTTACTGGCCAGTGGGCAGATTTGCCCCTGGAAACGATGGTTAAGAAGGCCAAGGATTTTGGGTACGATGGAGTCGAGTTGGCCTGTTGGGGCGATCACTTTGAAGTGGATAAAGCCGATGCGAATTACTGCAAGGCCAAGCGTGACCTGCTTGAAAGTCATGGCATGAAGTGTTTCGCGGTCTCTACTCACTTGGTGGGGCAGGCTGTGTGCGATAATATTGACGAACGCCACAAGCAGATTCTGCCTGATTACATTTACGGTGATGGTGATCCCGAGTCAGTCCGTCAACGTGCGGCTGAAGAAGTCAAAAAAACTGCGATCGCTGCCAAGGAGCTTGGTGTCAGTGTCGTAAACGGGTTTACTGGGAGTTCAATATGGCACTTGGTTTATAGTTTTCCACCAAATCTACCCGGTCAAATTGATGCTGGGTTCAAGGACTTTGCTGATCGCTGGGGGCCGATCATGGATGTGTTCCAGGAGAAGGGTATCAAGTATGGTTTGGAGGTTCATCCCACGGAAATCGCCTTTGACATTGCCTCCGCAGAACGTGCTCTGGAAGCGATTGATCACCATCCGGCCTTCGGGTTCAACTACGACCCCAGCCATTTGGGTTATCAGGGCGTTGATTATGTGGAGTTTATCTACAAGTTTGCTGATCGCATTAACCATGTCCATATGAAGGACGCTTTTTGGCATGATCATCTCTGTGACGCTGGAGTCTTTGGTGGGCATACCGACTTTCATAAGCCCAACAGATTTTGGGACTTTAAGTCAGTGGGACGGGGGAAGGTTAACTTTGAGCTTATCATACGTGCCCTTAATGACATTGGCTATACTGGTCCATTGTCTGTGGAATGGGAAGACGGGGGCATGGATCGGGAACATGGTGCAAAAGAATCAGCTGAATTCTGCAAGCGCGTAGATTTCCCATCATCGGACATCGTGTTTGACGAACAATTCGATAAGGAAAAACAAGGGTAACTACCAGTAGGCTTTTTGTTAAGCACAACCCATCTAGGGTTGTGCTTTTTTTATCTCAAAAACGCCTCAACTAACTCTCTGGCAGAAGGGCGTTGAGTTGTTTGGTCAGGCGTTTGACGCGGCTGGCTTTGGATTCAGCCAAGCTGAAAAAGTCAAAACCGAGGTTACTCGGCAAATGGGATTTGCTTTCGCTTGGGGCATCGGATTCACTGGCCGAGATGTTTTCGCACATAGTTATTTTCTGGACTAAACCGGGCGTGGAGGATGCCGAAAAGCAATTGGTTGACGGCTTGCACCAATATTTGCCGGGCATCCCCGGCGTGATCTCGATGCACGTGGGCCGATGCGCCCCGAGTGACCGGCCGGTGGTGGATCAAAGTTATCAGGTCGCCCTGAACATCACGTTCAAGAACAAGGTCGTGCAGGACGCGTACCAGGCGCATCCGCAGCATGTGGAGTTTGTGGAGAAGGTGTTCAAGCAGGTTTGCGACCGGGTGGTCGTGTACGACTTCGGGGATTTGGAATAGCCGGGAGCAACCACCACAAAAACCCGGCGCATGGATCCGTTCATTTACAACTTCGCTCTTGGCGGGGTGGTCTTTGTCTTTGGCGCGGTGTTGGCGTGGCGTCAGGGCAGCCTGGGCTTGAGTGGAAGGGGCCGTCGCAACCTATGCCTCGTACTGGGGGTGTTTTCGTTTTACTTCATCCTGCAGGCGTTCCTCCAGTACAAGGCGCCCGGCATGCCGGCGGCGGAGCCGTCCGCGTACAACCCAACGCCAGCCAGCGAGGCGGCGGTCGATCCCAGCAAGAGCTATCGAGGCGCGCCGGTCGATTACGCGATCATGATCGGTTATTTCTTGGTCATCGTGATCATGGGAGTGTTCTTCGGGCGGAAGATGAAATCGACCGACGATTTTTTCTTCGGCGGCCGGAAATTCGCCTGGTGGTTGATTGCGTTCAGCATGATCGCCACCACCATCGGGTCGTACAGCTTCCTGAAATACTCGAGCAAAGGTTACCAGTACGGACTCTCGAGCACGCAGACCTACAGCAACGACTGGATTTATTTTCCGCTGCTGCTGTTTTGCTGGCTGCCAATTCTATACTTCTCCCGGGTCACGTCGATCCCCGAATATTTCGGTAGGCGTTTCAACTCGAAGGTCCGCTTTTGGGCGACAGTTTGTCTGATGGTGTACATGGTCGGTTACGTTGGCGTGAACCTGTTCACGATGGGCAAGGTGCTGCACCATTTGTTGGGGTGGGATATTATTATTGGTGCGGTGGTCGTGGCGCTGGTGTCCATGTCATATGTGTCGAGCGGCGGACAGACGAGCGTGATCATGACTGACCTGTTCCAAGGCGTGATGCTGCTCGTCACTGGTTTTTTGATTCTCGGGTTGGGCTTTGCCTATCTCGGCGGCTTCGATGTGTTTTGGGCTAACCTACCCGGCGACTCGCGGAAGGTGTTTCATAATTTCAACAGCGATCCCGGCTTCCCGAGCGTTGGTATTTTTTGGCAGGACGGCCTAGCCAACTCGATCATGTTCGGTTTTCTGCACCAGGGGACGATCATGCGCTACATGTCGGCGCGGTCGTTCAAGGACTGCAAAAAGGCGGTGGTCACGCACCTGGTCGTGCTGATGCCGTTGGCGGCCTGCGTGGTTGGCGGCGCGGGCTGGCTAGCCAAGGCCTTGGCCAATCACGGCGACCTGCCGGGTGACATGGCGGCGGATGATTCGTTTTATGCCGCCACGCAACTCATCAGCCAGCCGGGCATCTTCGGGCTGATTTTGGCGGCAATGATCGCCGCGCTGATGTCGACGGTGGACACGCTCATCACCGCAATCTCCGCCGTGTGGGTGAACGACGTCCATAAGCAATACATCAAAAAGGACATGACCGACCGCCAGGCCCTCATGGTGGCCCGGTTGACGGCGATCGCCGCGACGCTGGTGGGAATTGCCATGGTGCCGGTGTTCATGAATTTTGACTCGATCTACGACGCGCACGGAGCGTTCACGGCGGCGGTGACGCCGCCACTGGTGGTGACGTTCGTGCTGAGCGTGTTTTGGAAACGCTTCACCGCTCCGGCGGCGTTGGCCACGCTGGTGGTCGGCTTGCTTGCGGTTGGCCTGTCGTTTTTCGTGCCGGAAGTGATCACACCGTTCGCGCACGGCGTGCCGATGGGCGAGGCCGGTGACGGGCTTTTCGCCGGCGTGAAGCAGTACAAGTTCATGCGGGCCTGCTACGGGTTGACGATCTGCGCCGTGGTGGGCGTCGTGGTGTCGTTCTTCACCAGGCCGGAGACCAAGTCGCTGGCCGGCTTGGTTTGGGAGAAGGGATACTATCGGTCGCTAAAAATTGATTAATCGGCATGTCCAGGGCGAATTACGTCAAAAAGAAGTTTTACTCGGCTTACAAGGATCTGGAGCGGGCCGTTTACGACGCGGAGAAGCGCCGGTTGCAGGCGGAGTTGCTCAATCTCCAGCGCTGGGCGGTCGAGAACAATAAACGCATCGCCATCGCCGTGGAGGGTCGCGATGCGGCGGGCAAGGGCGGGACGATCAAGCGATTTGTCGAGTATCTGATGCCGAAGTATCTGCGCGTGGTGGAACTGGGTGTGCCCACCAAGAATGAGTCTCGCAACTGGTTTAGCCGTTATGAGAAGCAGATGCCTCAAAAGGGTGAAATCGTTTTCTTCGACCGTTCGTGGTACAACCGAGCGCTCATCGAGCCGACCATGGGCTACTGCACCGAGCGGCAGTACCGCTACTTTATGAAGCGCGTCGTGCCGTGGGAGGAGCAGCTTATTGCCGACGGGCTGATCCTCATCAAGTTTTACCTGTCGGTGGACAGGGACACCCAATTGTTCCGTTTCAAGGAGCGTATCATCCACCCGCTCAAGTACTGGAAATACTCGAAGAACGACGAGAAAGCCCGGGCCAAGTGGGAGGTGTTCACCAACTACAAGACGCAGATGCTAGAGCGTACGGCATCAGATGCCAGCCCGTGGGTCGTCATCAACGCCAACGACAAAATGTACGCGCGCCTGGCCTGTATGCTCTACACCATCTATCATGTCCCGTACGTCGAGAAACAGGTCTTCAAGCCGCTGACTGGCAAGGAACTGCCGGTCAAGTTCCGCATCGAGATCGATGGCGTGCCGTTCAGCAACCTGAGCTACCGACAATACAGCGTCCTTGAGCGCCTCTGCAATCCGTAGTAGCTGCGCCTGGCCAAGCTGCCCGGTTTTGAGTTGGCTCAATTGAATGGGGCGGGTAACTTTGCCGTCCACGTTTTGACAGTGAATATGGCTATATTTTTTCGGATAACTTTTACTCGACAGACCTGCCTGGCCGTTGCCGCGGCTTTGGCTGGTTTCGCTTGGCCAGGCGATACGCTTGCTGTTGACAAGAATCCGGGCGCGATCAATTTCGTTCGGGACATACGGCCGTTGCTCAGCGACAATTGTTTCGCCTGCCATGGGCCCGACGCTAAGAAGCGCAAGGCCGACCTTCGGCTCGACACGCGTGAGGGCGCCTTGGCCGATCTAGACGGCACCTCGGCGGTCGTTCCCGGCAAGCCAAACGAGAGTGAATTGGCCAGGCGCATCACGAGTGACGATGAGGAGGACCGCATGCCGCCGCCCGACTCGGGCAAGCAACTCGACGATCGGCAAAAGGAACTGCTACGGCAATGGATCGCCCAGGGCGCGGAGTACGATCTGCACTGGGCCTACAAGCCGGTCACTCGTCCCGAGGTGCCCAGCGTCAACAACGGCTCGTTTGTCCGCAACGACATCGACCGGTTCGTGCTGGCGACGATGCAGGACAAGGGCTATGCGCCGGCGCGGGAGGCCGATCGCCGGACGCTGATCCGCCGCCTGTCGTTCGACCTCACCGGGCTTCCGCCAACGTGGGAGCGGGTGCAGGCTTTTGCCGCCGATCGGTCGCCGCGTGCCTTCGAGAAGCTGGTTGACCGTCTGCTGGCCAGTCCGCATTACGGCGAGCGCATGGCGGTGTTCTGGCTCGACCTCGTGCGCTATGCGGACACGATGGGCTACCACTCCGACAATGTGCAGACCAAGCCGCTCTACCGAGAGTACGTCATCAACGCCTTCAACGACAATTTGGCATTCGACCAGTTCACGCGTGAGCAGCTCGCCGGCGACCTGATGCCCGGCGCCACGCGTCGGCAGCTCATCGCCTCCGGCTACAACCGGCTGAACATGACCACGCGCGAGGGCGGCTCTCAGCCCAAGGAATATATCGCCATTTACCTCGGTGACCGCGTGCGCAACGTCTCGGGCGTCTGGATGGCCACCACGCTCGGCTGCACGGAGTGTCACGACCACAAGTTCGACCCATTCACGTCACGGGATTTTTACAGCCTTGGCGCATACTTTGCCGACTTGGAGGAAACGCCGGTTGGTCCGCAAAAGTACAAACCGTTGCCGACTGCCGCGCAGCAGGCCGAGGTGGATGAGTCAAAAAAAGAGCTTCCCGCACTCGAGGCGGTGCTCAACACGCAGACCCCCGCGCTCGACGATGCCTTGGCCAAGTGGGAGGCGGCGCAGGTCAAGTGGACCGTGCTTGAGCCAAGCGCCGCGGCCGCCTCCAACGGCACCGGGCTGGCGATTCTAGACGACCGCTCCATCCTCGCCTCCGGAGAGCTGCCGGACGTCGACACGTACACCGTGACGTTCAAGGACGTCCCCGCCGGCACTCGGGTATTTCGCATCGAGGCGCTCCCCGACGACTCTCTGCCGAAGAAAGGCCCGGGCCGCGCCGGTAACGGCAACTTCGTGATCACGGAGGTCATCGTGAAAGCCGGCGATCAAATCGTTCCGCTGCAAAATGCCACGGCGTCGTTCGAGCAGACGTTGGCCAACGAGAACAATCCGTACAAAAAATGGACCGCTGGAAGTGCCATCGACGGCGATGCCAAGGGCGCATCGTTTGGCTGGGCCGTGCTGCCGAAAGTGGGCGTCGCACAGCGACTTGTCTTTGAGGCTTCCAAGGCCCTCGGGGCGGGGGGGGAGCTTGCCTTCATTTTGAAACAGGCACACGGCACGAAGCACACGCTGGGGCGGTTCAAGATTTTTGCCACCGCTTACGCCGGTAAAGTGACGGCCAACTCCGTCGCACCGCCCAAAAAAATCGGCGAGGTTCTCGCCGTGCCGTTCGCTAATCGGAGCGACGAACAGAAAAAAACGCTCGGCACGCACTACCGCGCGTTTGCGCCCGAGTTGGCCGACGCGCGCAAGAAACTAGCCGACCTTAAGGCGCGAATCAAACAACTGGAAAAGGCGTTCCCGACATCGCTCATCTCTGTGCGCCTGGCCAAGCCGCGCACCGTGCGCATCCTGCCGCGCGGCAACTGGCAGGACGACTCCGGGCCGGTGGTGCAGCCGAGCGTGCCCGCTCGTCTCAACCTCGCCAACCTTGAAGGCCTCGCCTCTCGCAGCGTTAAAGTCCGGGCCAAGCGTAGCAACTTGGCCGACTGGGTGGTTTCAAGAAAGAACCCACTCACGGCGCGCGTGATGGTCAACCGGCTGTGGGCGTTGTGTTTCGGACGCGGGCTGGCTACGCCTCTGGACGACTTTGGCGCGCAGGGCACGCCGCCGACGCACCCCGAGCTGCTCGACTGGCTGGCGGCTGATTTCATGGATCACGGCTGGGACATCAAGCGCACGTTGAAACTCCTTGTCATCAGCGGCGCATATCGCCAGTCGTCCAGCACGGACGCCGAGACCATGGACGCCGATCCGCTGAACAAGTGGCTCGCTCGGCAGGGCCGCTGGCGGCTCGACGCCGAGATGGTGCGCGACAACGCCCTCGCCGTGAGCGGCCTGTTGGCCAAGCCGATCGGCGGGGCCAGTGTCAAGCCGTACCAGCCGGCTGGCTACTGGAAACATCTCAACTTCCCCAAACGTAAATGGAGTCACGACGGCGGGACCAGCCAGTACCGGCGCGGGCTCTACACGTTTTGGTGCCGCACATTTTTGCACCCGAGCATGCTGGCGTTCGACGCGCCGACCCGCGAGGGGTGCATCGCCGAGCGCACCCGCTCGAACATCCCGCAGCAGGCGCTCGTGCTACTCAACGACCCGACTTACGTCGAGGCGGCGCGGGTGTTTGCCGAGCGCATTGTCCGGCACGGCGGCGACACGGATGACGAGCGGTTGGCCTGGGCATTTGAGCGTGCGCTTACCCGCGGGCCAAGCGCCGCCGAGCGCGACATTTTGCTGCGCTTAGCCAAGGAGCGTGCGGGGTTTTTTGCGGCGAATGCCGGGGAGGCCAAGGCGGCTGCCACCGCCGGTGAGTGGCCTGTGGGCAAGATGCTCAAACCGGAGCGCGTCGCTGTCTGGGCGGCGGTGTCCCGTGCGATTTTGAACCTGTACGAAACCACCTCCCGTTTTTGATTTCTACAACATGAACCCGAAACATTTTGCCACGCGACTGAATCGCCGCTCGTTTTTGAACAACGTCTCGCTGGGCGTTGGCTCACTTGCGTTGACCTCGATGCTCGGCCCGGCTGGCTTGGCCAGTCCGGCCAAGCGCTCGTCGCTGGGCGTGATCAACCCGCTGAACTTTGCGCCCAGGGCCAAGCGGGTGATCCACCTCTGCATGGCCGGCGGGCCGTCGCACCTCGAAACGCTAGACTACAAGCCAAAGCTCGCCGAGATGGACGGCAAGCCGATGCCCCGGTCGATCACCGACGGCCAGCCGATCGCGCAGTTGCAGGGCAATAAGCAACTGAAATGCCTTGGGCCGCAGCATGAGTTTAAAGAATTCGGACAGTCCGGCCAGTCGATCTCCAGCGCGCTGCCGCACATCGGCGGGATTGCGGATGAGATCTGCATCATCCGCTCGATGATTACGCAGCAGATCAATCACGATCCGGCGCACACGTTCATGAATACCGGAGCCCTTGTTGCCGGCCGGCCCAGCATGGGTTCGTGGGTCACTTATGGCTTGGGCAGCGAGGGCAGCGATCTGCCCGGCTTTGTGGTGCTGAGCTCAGTGGGCGGCGCACAGGATCAGCCGATCGCCTCGCGGCAATGGCACAGCGGCTTTTTACCGAGCCGGTTTCAGGGCGTGCACTTTCACTCGACCGGCGATCCGGTGCTGTACATCAGTAACCCGAAAGGGGTGGATGCAAAAGGGCAGGGGGCGGTCATCGACGCGGTCAATTCGATCAACCGACTGCGGAACAAGACCGTGGCCGATCCGGAGATCGACACACGCATTAGCCAGTACGAAATGGCGTTTCGCATGCAGGCCAGTGTGCCTGAGTTGATCGACACATCGAATGAGCCGCAGCATGTTTTCGATCTGTACGGCGCCAGGCCGGGCGATGGTTCATTCGCGAGCAATTGCCTGCTGGCGCGGCGTTTGGCCGAGCGCGGTACGCGGTTCATCCAGCTTTATCACCGGGGCTGGGATCACCACGGCGGTGTGAAAAACGGCGTGCTCACCACTGCCAAGCACGTTGACAAGGCCTCGGCGGCTTTGATCCGGGACCTGAAGGATCGCGGCATGCTCGACGACACGCTGGTGATCTGGGGCGGCGAGTTCGGCCGCACCCCGATGGCGCAGGGTTCCGGTCGGGACCACCACATGAAGGGTTTTTCATTCTGGCTGGCCGGTGGCGGCATCAGGGGCGGCATCAGCCACGGCAACACCGATGACTTCGGCTACCATTCTGTTGAGGATGTCGTCACAGTGCACGACTTTCACGCCACGATGCTGCATCTGCTCGGCGTGAATCACGAAAAATTCACCTTCAAGTTCCAGGGACTGGACTTCCGCCTTAGTGGCGTCGAGGAGGCCCACGTGCTCAGGAACCTGATCGCGTAAATGTGTCGTTACCGCTTGGCCAGACGGCCGGCGGCTTTTTTGACGTTCCAGTCGGATTGCTCGAGGGCGTGGCTGGCTTCGGCGTGGCTGGCTTGGGTGAGTTGGCGGACGATGCGCACGGCCCGCTCGCGCAGCTTGGTGTTGCTGGGGTCGAGGTCGATCATCAAGTTGCCGATGACTTTGCCGCTTTTGGCCATCGCCAACGTGGTGATCATGTTCAGGATCATCTTGGTGGCGGTACCACTCTTGAGGCGGGTGGAGCCGGTCAGCAACTCGGGGCCAAGGTCCGGCTTGATGACGACGTCAGGCCGGTTGTCACGGGGGATTCTCAGCTTGGGGTTGAAACAGAGTAGCGCAGTTTTCGCGCCGCGCCGGTTGGCCTCCCATATGCCGCCCCACACGAACGGAGTCCGGCCGCTGGCGGCGATGCCGATAAACACGTCCTTCTTTCCGGCACCGCGAAAACGCACCGCCTCGGCCCCGGCGTCGGGGTTGTCCTCAGCGCCTTCGATGGAACGGTATAGCGCCTGTTGGCCCCCGGCGATGATGCCCTGCACCTGCTCCGGGTCGGCGCGAAAAGTCGGTGGACATTCGCTGGCGTCGAGCACACCCAAGCGGCCGCTCGTGCCGGCGCCGCTGTAAAAGAGCCGGCCCCCGTTTTGGAACGCGTCGCGCACCCAGCCGATCACGCGCACGATTTTGGTTTTCTCGCGGGCGATGGCGGCGGGGAGTTGGCTGTCCTCGTCGAGAAATAAATCGACTGCCTGGCTAAGCGGCATGCGGTCAAGCTGCATTGAGCGAGGGTGGCGCTGCTCAGTGGGCGCTTGGTCAAGCTGCGCAAGGCCCGGCACGGGGATGGCCGTGCGGTCGGTGTTAATGGTTGCGCCTGGCTTGGCCGGCGAAAGCTTACTCAGGCGGCGGGCGAGGTTCAGTGCGCCCCAGCAACTTTCGTTTTCCAGCGTGGCGACCTGCGAGCCGGGCCGACGGGTGCGAATGGCCTTGGCCAACTTGGCGGCGAACTTGGGCTGCTTGATCAGTACGCTGCCGGCGAGCAGAAAGCGAACCGGCCCGGTTTCGCCGTCGAGTTTCCTGGCGCAGGCGCAGGCGTCCTTGGCCAGGGTTTCGGCGGCGCCTTTGAGGATGTCGCCCGCGATTTTGTCGCGCCTAGACCAGGCGGCGAACACCTCCTTGGCCAAGTCGGCGACCTCGGCCTTGTCGGCTTGGGCGACCCAGTCGATGAACTGCTCGGGGGAGTTGAGTTGTAACCGGCGTAGCAACTGTTGGCCAAGCGCGGACCACGTGCCGTCACGGTCGAGATAAAACACGCAGGCCTTGAGCGCGCGCAGTCCGATTTCGAAGCCGCTGCCTTTGTCGCCGAGGATGTGTCCCCAGCCGCCGAGTTTGGCGGTGGCACCGTCGGCGGTCTGGCCGAAGCAGCAGGAGCCGGTGCCGCTCAGTACGAGCACGCGGTTAGCCGGTTTGTGTTGTGTATCGGCCGCGAGGGCGGTCTCGAGATCGTTGGTGGCGTGAATGGCGGCACTAGGCCAGGCGCGGGCGGCGGCGCGGTGGAGGCGTTGTTTGTCGGAGGCGTTGCGGGCGCCGGCCATGCCGATGGCGACGGCGCTTGGCTTTGGAAATTGCTTGGCGATCTGCCGGAGGCGCCTGGCCAACTGCGTGTCGTCGAGCAGTCGGAGGTTGGCCGGGCCGAACCCGACGCGGGCGACCTGGCCGCCACTCTCGTGCAACGCAACGGTGTGGGTGGCGCCGCAATCGATGCCAAGCAGTCCGGGCACGGGTCAGTCCTCGAGCAACTCGGCCGGGGCAACCTCGATTTTTGCGGCGACTTCCTCCGGGATGTTGCAGGCTTTCATTGCGCCGCGCTCGGCGGTAGAGACGCAGACCACGGTCATCTCGCCGGTAGCGGCGAGTTCAGGCTGGCCGCCGTTGAGCTTGTGGATCCGGAATTTGTAGGTGATCGACTTCGAGCGCAGCCTGGCGACGAGCAGGTGAATCTCGATTTCGTCCTCGAAGCGCAGCGGCTTTTTAAAGTCGAATCCGACATGGACGCGCGGCCAGCCGACTCGCGGGTCGGTTGGAGCGGCGACGATCGAATAGCCGATCGAGCGGAAAAACCGGTGCTCGGCCGCCTCCAAGTATTTCGCGTAGTTGGAGAAATGCACGATGCCGGCCATGTCGGTTTCGGAAAACTCGACGGTGCGGACGAATTTGAACTCGTAAGCCACGGGCGAAATGTAGAGCGGCCCAGTGCCGAAGACGACAGGTTTTTATTTGCCGAGGAGCCCCTCCAAATAGGCGAAAACGAGGTCCGGCAGGTCGTCGCTGTAGCCGCCCTCCATTGCGCTGGCCACCGGCACGCCGAGGGAGGCGAGCGTTTTGCCAAACCAGCGAAAGTCCTCCGCGCTGAGTTTCTGGTTGCAGAGCGGGTCGCCCGTGTAGGCGTCGAACCCGGCGGAAACAACCACGAGGTCAGGGCCGTACGACTTGAGATCGGCGACGGCGCGCTCGGCGATCTTCCGGTAATCCTCGCGCGGTAGGCTAGGCCGGGCGGTGTAGTTTTGACAGTTGTCGAACGACTTCGTACCGGTGCCGGGGTAGGCGGGGTGTTGGTGGATGGAAAAGAACGCCACGCCGTCGCGCTTGGCCAGGATGTCCTCGGTGCCGTTGCCGTGATGCACGTCGAAGTCGAACACGGCGATTTTCCTCGAGCCGGTCGCCTTGGCCTCGAGTGCGGCAATGGCGACTGAGCCGAGGTAGCAGAACCCCATCGCGCGTTCCTTCGTGGCGTGGTGGCCGGGCGGGCGTAGCAGGCTGAAGTTCGGCTTGCCGGCCCTAGCGAGTTCGACTGCCATGAGCGCGCCTCCGACGCTACGAAGGGCGTGATCGCGGATGCCCTCGTGGTAAGCGGTGTCGCTGTCGAAGTCGTGCGGCTCGCTCAGGCGCTGAAAGTGGTTGGTCGTGTGGGCGCGCAGCACTTTGGACTTGGGCGAGGGCTCCGGCTTGAGCCACTCGAGCTTGAGTCCGGTCTGTGCCTTGAGTTTCTTGACTGGGCCGCTGACACGGAACGGCCGCTCCGGATGCCCGAGCGAGTGATAGGTGGTGCAGTGCTCATCGGTGATGATGGTCATTTTACTGGAGGAAAATTTAGTACTTCGACAAGCGAATGAAAAGCATTCGTCCGTTAATTTCCGTTTGCGCTGCTTGGCCAAGAGGGGCAGTATTGGGTCTTCCAATGATGACGACGTTTCTCATCCTTGGCCCCTTTGTTTTTGTGTGGGCGGTTGCGGCGCTTTTTTATGCGCTTGGCCGCCGGCGTGCGAGGCATGTGCGACTCGACGAGATCACTTTCTCGCGTAGTGTGAGGCAACGGCTGGTGCCGTCGGTCTTTAGCCGTCCGCGGACCTGGCTCTCGGTCCGGTCGCGCAACCCGGAGGATGTGGCCCGTTCGATGGGCCTTGGCGACCTGTATCCGTGCGCCTGTGCCGAGGCACTGACCGATCCCGAGCGGCTGTTTGTCTCGCCGCCGGTCAACGGCTGGGTGGTGGTCACGGGGTGGCAGTTACCCGATCCAGGGGAGGACATTGACGCCTGCTACCGCTTCCTCGCCGACATGAGCGAGCGGCTGGGCCATGTGCAGTACTTTCACGGCAACCCGGCGCTGGGCCACCACGCCTGGGCCAAGCTTATCGAGCGGAAGGTCATTCGCGCCTACGCGTGGACTGGCGAGACAGCCTGGAACCAGGGCAAGCCGACGCACGGCGAGGAAAAGACCGGTATGTGCTGTTTTGACTATCTTGCGGCTGGCAATGAGGAATCTTATCAGCAATGGGAGATCGTTGGCGCGAACGTGGATCGGCTGCCGGTGCTGTCCTCGATCTGGAGCGTTGACCCGGTGGTGTTCTCGGACCCGGTAATGCGGATGAAACAGGGCTGGGTCGGCCGCCTACCGGTGCGCCGCTCCGAGATGAATTGACCGGTCGCCTTGCCAAACGCTTCCCATGACCCCCGACGAATGCCCGAACTGCGGCGTGGATCTCCCGGCTAAGGCGCACGCCTGCCCCGAGTGCGGTGCTTGCCCGGACACCGGCTGGGCCGATGAGGCGCAATATGAGTCCACCCACCTGCCAGAGGAGGAGTTCGACTATGACGACTTTGTGACGCGGGAGTTTGGGGAGGGCGGCCGGTCAAGAGGTAAACGCCTGCACTGGCTCTGGGTCGGAGCGGCTATTCTGCTGATCCTGTTTTTCCTGACCTACGCATGGTGAGCAATTGCGGTCTTTACAAACCGCCGCTAGGTTCGCAGGGTTTCCTGCGTTGTTGATGAGGTGGTTTTGTTTCATTTGTGCTTGTTCCTCCCTGTTGGCGGGGTGTACCACCAGCACCATCACCAACCTCACGCCGCGCGAGCTGCCCTGGAGCCAAACCGGGCTGTATCCGGTCGAGGCGATGTATTGGAGTAACCAGCGTACGCTCGATTCGGGCTCGATGAAGCCGATTGTGATCTTCAACAACCAGGCCTTCCCGATGCGACAAACCCAGCTCACCGAGGGTCGTTGGGAGACGCTGGTGCCAATCCCCGACGGCACGCGGGTCATCAACTACCATTTCAAGTTCGACTACGAATACAGCGCGGTGCTTATGCGCGGCGCCGACAGTAAGCTTTCACCGCCGTACCAGCTCCAGATTGTCGATGAATCCACCACTGGCAATCTGCTGATGCTACGGGAATAACCGATTTACACCATGCAACGCGTCAAGCTTTTCAAGGGATTGGAAACCGAGGTCGAGGCACTCGAGCAGCAGATCAATGCTTGGGTCGAGAGCGAGGGAGTGAAGATTCTCCAGATAAACGGCACTATCGCCACTCAGAGCTACAACCCGGCCGCCAAGCCGGGAGGTTCACTTCAGGGGAATGTCGGCGCTCCGTCTGACGTGCTAATCACTGTTCTTTACGAAAAGGGCTGATCGCATCGCTTGGTCAAGCGCCGGTGGAGTCAATTGTCTGGGGTTCGCAGCAGTTCAATCTGGTCGAACCACACCGGGCCGCCCAATGCCGTGGGAGCGATGCCGGTCAGGGTCAGGTTGCCGAAATCCTTCCATAAATCCCGGGTGACCACCGTCCATGCGGTCGGCCGTTTTTCCGACACGCGGGTGGCCTGCCAGTCGGAGGTGTTTTTGCCGCTGTAATAGCGCCGCTCCGGGCTGCCCGATGAGGGCCATGCGCCGTTGTCGGCCAGTTCCACCATCACGCCGGCCGCCTTGGGCGCCTTCCACGCCAGGCGCAAGTAGCGGTACTCACCCGCGCCGGGATTTTCCCGGATGCGAAACGCCCAGCCGGGGATGCTCTTTGAGTGCCGCTGCAACGGTGTGATGCGCAGCGATGCCGAGCCACTGTGCTTGTCGCTGGTCACGAGCGTTGCCGAGCCGCCGCCTTCCTTTAGCAGATCGACAAATGCCGGGCTGTCGTCGAAGAGCACCTGCCGCGTCGGCGGCTGCCGCAGCCAGGCGATCACGTTGGCCACGTCGCTCGGCTTCAGGGTCACTGCGAGCGATTCTGGCATGAGCGACACATCGAGCGACTTCAGCGACTTGATGTCCTTTCGCAGTACATCCAGCCGCACGCCGCCGGTCAGGGCCAGTGTCAGGCTAGCTGCCGACTCACCGGCAAGCACGCCGCTCAACACCCGCTCGTCGGTGGTTTGGACCATGTACGTCTCGTGGCCGGCGACGATCACCGCACTGGGCGCGAGGATATCCCGTACGATCGTCTCCTCGGCGCGGCGAAACTCCGACGTCAAGTCCGGCCCCACCGCGAAGCCGATCCCGTGCGCGCGGTGGCAGGCGGCGCAATGTTGGCTGAATATCACTTGTCCGGCGACTGTGTCTCTCTTGGCTTTTAACGCGGTGACGAACCGTTTCAGAGTCGCGTCATCCACCGGCTTCAGTGTGGCGAAGAGTGCCTCTGCGCGCTTGGCAAAGCTGGCATTTTTTTGGCCGATCAACGCCGTGCGTTGAACGGCATTGAGCGCGGGGGGGGACAGTTTGTTCTGCTCCATCGCCACCACCACGGCAGGGAGATGGTCGCTGCGGGCGAAGGCCGTCTCGAGGATGGCGCGGCGCACAATCGGCGTGGCAGCGGAGTAGGCGTTAAGCAGGCTGGCGGCGATTGCGGCGTCGTTTTCCGAGGACAAGCCGCGTACAGCGGCCAGTCGGCGATCGGCCGGCAGTTGCACGTTTGCCATGTCACGGAGCGCCTTGGCCAAGCGCTCTGTGCGCTCGGCAGTTGACTCGAGATTCAGTACGCGAGTCAACTCGAGCGCGGCGACGCGCACCCCGGCGCTGCCGGTGGTGCTCAGTTGCATCAACGCTTCACGGGGCGCGTCGCTGATGGTGAGCGTGGTGGCGGATTTGAATGGCGCGCGTAGTCCCTTCAGGCATTCGAGTTGCAGGTCCGGATTATCGAGTCCGCTTAAGAGAGCAATCACGTCGGAAAACTCTTCCGGGTTTTTTCGGGAGGCCACCGCGCTGCAAAGCCGGTGAATCAGCCCGTGCGCCTGGTCAAGCGCATCCGTCCTGTCCGACAGCAGTATCTTGAGCATTTGGCCGGCTCGGTTGCCGAGCGAACTGAGGATGGCGCCGTCGAGCCAAGCCTCTTCACCGTGACGCCTGGCCAAGTCGGCGAGGGTTTTGAGCGAATGGGGGTCGTCAGATTCGCCGAGCGATAGGGCAAGCTGCAGCCGGACGACTGGCGACGGGTCGCTGGCCAGGCGTAATGCGGCGTTGAGTAAATTTTTCCGGCTGTTGAGGCGCTCTTCGGCCAGGCGCAAGGCGTGACGGCGCACACCTGCTTCGCTGTGGGCAAGAGCCGATTCGAGCACGTTGTCGTCGAGCTGTGCAAGCCCGTCGAGCGTGTAAAGGGCGTTGATGGCTGCGCTCGTGCCATCCGCTGGCAGGGTGATTTTGGCCGGTCGATCATTCGGATGCGCGGCGCGCTCGAGCAGCAACCGTCGGGCAGTTTGGCGGCGCCAAAAACGCGGACTGCCAACTTCTGCGCTCAGCGCATCATTACTGAGTTTACTCATGTTGGGGGACTGCGGCTTGGGCATGTCGTTGTGCACGAGTCGCCAAACGCGGCCGTGGTCCTTGCCGTCATCAAGGCGGTATTGCTGCTGCAGGTAGCGGGGTATCGCCGAGTAGTCCTCGATGATTTCGCGATAAAAATCGGCGATGTAAACGCCACCGTTTGGACCCATGGAAAGGTGGATTGGATGAAACCAAATGTCTCTCGATGCGATAAACTCCGACTGCGCTTCGCTCGCTGTTCGCCGAATGTTGAGAAGGATGCCGTCACGTTGCAGTTCGGCACGATGAACAAAGTTTTGTGCCGGGGCACAGGCGAGGATTTGTCCGCTCAAGCCGGGCAGGGCGGAGTCGATATAAACGAGCGGCGAACAGGCGGAGGTGAAGTAGCCGTTCGGGATAGACTCGGCAGCGCCGTAGCGGTCCCGATAATATTTGCCGAAACCTGGGTCGTCGGCGCGCTTGGTACGCCACGGGTGAGGTTTGCTGATGGGGAACGTCGTATTGTAATTCGCACCGTTACGGCGTGAAACGCGGACGGCAATGTCGGCGTTGCGCGACAAGTATCGCCACGGCAGCGGTGCGACTTGGATACCCGGTGTGCCAGTGGAAATGACGAAGCGGTCGCCATCCGCGTTGAACGTAAAGCCGTATGTGCCGGTGTGGCCGCTGACCGGCTCGATTGCCGAGCCATCCGGCTTGATGCGAAAACCGCTCACCGGCAGATCGACCGGTTGCACCAACTTTGGTCCGTTGATGCGGCCGCCTTGGCCGCCGTCGATGTAAATCCAGTTATCCGGGCCCCACTGCGGCGAGTTCATCCGGCGCTCGATTACGCTGACCTTGAAGCCGGTGAAAAGCGTGTCCCGCACCTCGGCTTTTCCGTCACCATCACGATCCGCGAGAAAAACAATGTCCGGCGCACAAACGGCAATAATCCCGCCGCGCGCTGGGCAGATACCGAGACAGGCCGGCAGTCCGTCGGCCCAAATCTCGGCGCGATCCATCGTGCCGTCGCCGTCGTCATCGATCATTTTTTTAACCGTCCCAAGCTGCTCGTCCTCGGCGCGGCGTATGGCGTCCTCGTTGGCTGCGATGCGCCGGACGACACGGTCGAGTTTGCCGGTCTTGTTCAGTTCCTCAATGTCGTATTGGCCCTCTCGATTGTAGCCGTGCAGTTCGCTGATAAAGAGGCTGCCGTGCGCGTCCCAGCAGACACCGGAGGGCTGGCGGATGAGCGGCTCGGCGACGACGAGCTCCAGCCGGAAGCCGTCCGGCAACTCCACCCTCTTGAGGCTTTCGGCTGGCGACAACGGCTTGGGTGCGTCAATTGGTTTTGAGATTTGACCAAGCGCTTGGTCGATGAGCATTGCCAAAGTGGCGATCAGAAAAAATCGTTTCATTATGTAAACAAATAGAGCGATGCACACCTTAACAAGCGCCACTCTGTAGAGCCAAGCCAAAGACGGAACTATCGCTTGGCCAAGTGCTGTTGGATAAAGCGATTGGACGCATGCGCATTGGCACGTTAAAATCGTCCGGCAACCGCAGAGGCGAGCGAACAAATGAAAAAATCAACATTATGGACCGTTGGGGCGATTTTATTGGTTTGTCTGCTGTTTGGCCTGTTACCGATGCTGCTCAACTTGGTGCAGGGGCTCGTTTGGTTGTTTGTAATTGTGCCGGTCGTTGGGACGGTGCTTGGGCTGTTCATAGCGGCGATCATTCACCGCTATATCCTGCCCCCGGGCAGCCGGCACGGGGGCAGCAGCACGGTGACTCTGTACACCGTTATCGCCTGCTGGCTGATTGTTTTATTGGCTTCCTGGTAGGCTCTGGCTCGGGATGAATGTTCAGGTCTTGCAGCATGTCCCCTTTGAGGGAATCGGAAGCATAGAGCGCTGGCTGGCCGACCGGGATGCGCATACGCGCTACACGCGTTTTTATGAGTCGTCCGAGCTGCCTGATCCCCGGCAGGTCGATCTCGTGATTGCGATGGGCGGCCCGATGAGTGTTAACGACGAACGGGAGCATCCGTGGCTAGCGTCGGAGAAGGAGTTCATTCGGCAGTCGATCGGACTTGGCCTGCCGGTTATCGGGATTTGTCTTGGAGCGCAACTCATCGCCAACGCGCTTGGCGCGAGGGTGTACCCCGGTAGGCACACCGAGATTGGCTGGTTTCCGGTGGAGGCGGTGGACACTGACAGGGATGTTTTTCGGCTGCCATCAGGCCTGCCGGTGTTCCACTGGCATGGTGAGACATTCGACCTGCCGGCCGGTGCGGTGCGCCTGGCCGGGAGCGAAGCGTACGAAAACCAGGCATTTCAGATCGGGCGGAATATTGTCGGGCTGCAGTTCCATCTCGAGACCACGCCGGAATCGGCGGCGTTGATTCTTGAAAACTGCAGAGGTGAGCTGGTCCGGGGCAAGTATGTTCAAACGGAGCCGGCTATCCGGGAGATTTCGGAAACCGCCTGCGCCGAGATTAACCGGATCATGGATGATTTGTTGTCTTACCTCACCACATGATCCGGCTGTGCTGAGAGGACTGTTTAACGCTCGCCACAAGGTGCAGCCGGACGCAGGGTCGCGTGCCAAAGTCAGATGAAGCATATTAACGCAACAATCGTAGCTGTGCTGTTGGTGGTGGGTGTGACTCAAGGTTTTACCCAGTCGAAGGACAACAATTCAGTTCACTCACAGGATACTGTTGTTTCGACGAGCGGTCGCATTCACCTGCACGAGCTTCGTTTCGAAGGCTCCTGGAGCCACCGTAATCTCAGCGCGGCGGTTGAACGCTAAACAAAAATGAAACCGATCCTGCTCACATTCATTGTAGTCGCGCTGGTGGCCGGGTGTGGGTTTGAGGAACCGTCGTCCGTGAAACCTCCCGCCAAGGCGCTGACCGAAGGCCAAGCGGCGGAAGCTCAAGAGACGATTGACGCGCCACCCGTGGCCCAAACCAAGGAGCCGCCACCCCGACCCCGAAGGTCAGTTTCGACGGTTTCCATTTCCATTCATGAGGCCGCCGCGCAGGGGAACATCGAGATCGTTCAGCAGCGTTTGGCCGTTCAGCCTGAGGGCTATATTAACAACCGGACGCCAAGCGACTGGACGCCGCTGCACTTCGCCTACGCGCAGGGTAGGGCGGAGATGATCCGTTTCCTGCTCGACAACGGCGCGGACTATGAGGCGAAGAACAAGCTTGGCCAAGCGCCCGCCGACATCCCGCTGCTGAAGCGAAATTTCAAGAACAGCCAGTTTGCGCTGGTGGAACTTTACACGTCAGAATCATGCTCCAGCTGTCCACCAGCGGAGCGGCTAACGTCAGAGATTCGGCGGTTGGCCTTGGCCAAGCGGCTGAATATTTTTTGCATCTCCTTTCATGTGGACTATTTCGATAGTGGAAGCTGGAGCGATGGCTTCAGCGATGGTCGATTTTCCGCCCGGCAACGGACATACGAGCACAAGCGGTTCAGTGGCTTGTACTATACGCCGCAGATGATTGTGAATGGAAAACACCAGACGCTGGGACACAACCGGGCCAACGCGTTTAATGCGATCGACCGCTCGCTGAAACTGTCTGCCAAGGTTGCTGTGTCCGTTCGGCAGGTTAAAAAAGAGGACGGATCCATCGCCGTGAACGCCTGCACACTTGGCGAGTTCGAAAATGCAGCGCTGTGCGTGGCGCTGGTTGAAAACGGTATCAACCGACGAATCACCGGCGGGGAAAATAAGGGGCGCATATTGAGCATGGACAACGTTGTTTTGGATTTTAAATGCATCGAGCTTGCAGGCCCGATTGGTCATGAATTCAGCTTTGACTTGAAGAAGGCAACCGGGAAAAAACAACGAAACCTTGGTGCCGTCGCCTTCGTGCAGCGCACAGACAACATGGAGGTGCTCGGTGCGCAAGCGACACGAATTCAGTTGCAACCCGGGGAGAAAGAAATACCGAACCGAGCCCCCATCCCGAGCAAGCCACTAATGAATTCAGATGTGTCATCGGATTCATAGGCTAGAGTAGTTCAAGTGGTAGGTGCGATGGAGCCGGGTTCCCGCCAACTGCCTGGCCACCCGCGCTTGGGCGGCAGCTTGGTCATTCGGTCACACCCCACCGGTAACAACGAGCCAATCGCCATAAAAGCCGTTCTCATGGTGGGCGCAGTATGCTTGTTATGGTACACCTCCCGGCCAGTCGGAAAACTCACCTGGTCAGCCGCTAGGTTTTTTGCGACATAGGTTGATACCGCTCGAAAACCTAATTTTTATGGGTGCTTAATCAGTCAAGCTGAACGGGGAACTCGTTTGCCAAACCTATATCAAATTTCGCTGTTTCTAAAAAAAGCGGCAGCCGCCCGATCGCGATTTTCTGCCCTCTAGGAAGAAACTAGATGCTCTAAAATAAACGAATTTGAGCGAATTACACACAGGTTAATTGCACACGATTTGGGTTCACTTGTTGGTTGGGTGTGGTAGTTTTCCGCCGTGGCAAATAAAGATCAAGGCAGAAAAGACAAGAAGAAACCCTCAAAATTAACTCCAGCAGAGAAGAAGAAGAGGAAGCAAGAAAAGAAAAACAGAAAACAGAAGTAGTCCTAAAACCATCACTTCAGCAGCAGTTCATTTACACCTGGTTTTCTGT
>Ga0206680_10000186_pt1 | contig 23529 bp, 19 predicted proteins | sample M115012015metaG_FD_160124 | JGI IMG/M metagenome (GOLD analysis project Ga0206680, IMG submission 160124) | Ammonia-oxidizing marine archaeal communities from Monterey Bay, California, United States - M1 150m 12015 | ecosystem: Environmental > Aquatic > Marine > Intertidal zone | place: USA...
ATCGCGAGGGCGGGTGTGCACGGTGTGAACCTGAACGGTACCGGGCCGGAGTTCGCGTTCCATGATGCGTTCCTCGAGGCAGGCAAAACCTACGTGCCGGGATTCGGAATGACACCGGGCATCACCAACGTGATGGCCCGCTATGCGCATGATCGGCTGGAAACAGTCGAGGCCATTCGCATCAGCCACGGGGCGTTCCGACCGTTTGCCTTCTCGCCGGCGATCACTGAAACGACCCGTATCGAGTATGAGCCGGAACTAGAAAGCCGAATCGTTTTTGAGGACGGTGAGTTCAAGCAAGTTGAACCATTCGCGCGCCCGCTGGATGTGACGCTGCCAGAGCCGTTCGGGACACACACCCAGTACATCATTCCCCACGCGGAAACCCAGACGATACCGGAGTCTTTCAAGGAGAAGGGAGTCCGGCTTGTCGAGGTGCGCGGGACATGGCCGCCGGCAAACATGCAGTTGCTGCGCGCCCTCTATGACTGGGGGTTTCTAGAGAACAAAACCGTCAATGTGGATGGAGCAGAGGTGGGCGTGATGGACGTCATCGCTAGTTATCTACTGCAATCCGAACAGGGAACCAAGACGACGCTGTACGGGTATGCCCTGCACGTTGAGGTCACCGGGACGGAGGACGGCAAACCGATTTGCTACACCCTCACAAGCACCCACCCCGCCTCTGATGGATCAGTCGCCGGCTGGGAACAACTCCGCGCCTACACACGATCGGTCGGAATCCCCATGTCCATTGCCGCCCAATTAATTCTTGATGGCCAGGCCGGCGCCGTGGGAGTCGTCGCCCCGGAGTTGGCGTTTGATCCCAAGGTAGTGTTCGCCGAACTGGAGAAACGACAGATTGCGATTCACATCGACAAACAGAGAGTCGATCCACTGACCGGCTAATGACCAACCGCACCAAGCCAGGTTTTCAAACTGTCAGACTTGGCATTGAGCAGAAAACGTTCGAGGTGCTTGATTCCGTAGGCATGGAAGTCGACATCCAGCGTTGAGATGCCCACCTGCACGTAGGACCACATCGCCTCACGTAGGTCGGACAGCACCCGCGGCAGGTGCAGTTGAGCCATTTCCGCTGTGCTCGGCTCCCTGTCCAGATAGGATTCCATCAGGGTGCGGCATCCCGCCTCGTCCATGCAGAAGTTGACCGCGCAATTCCCCAGGTCAACGTAGGGATCGCCCATGCCGGCGTATTCCCAGTCCAACAGGTAGAGCCGGTCTTGGCTCTGCAGAAAATTTGCCGCGATCAGGTCGTTGTGGCACGGAGCCGTTTGACTCGGGCAACGCTCAATCGCGTTGATGATTTTGCCTGAATATTCAAGCGCCTCGCCGAGTTGGTCGGGCAGAGTGACGTTGAACCGTCTGGCGGTTGAGATGTAATCCTCAATCACCGACGGCAAATCAAACGTGCCCGGCACCTCCGGCGCCGAGTGCAGCCGGCGAAGCAGCCTGGCCACTTCCCGGATCGTAGCGGAGTTGTTCGTTTCGATCGGAACGCCCTCCACAAAACGGGTGACGAGTATTTCATGCCCGGCGATGAAGGCCACTGGCTCCGGGGCGATGCCGATGTTCCAGGCCACCCGCGAGATCGCGTGTTCGGTTTGCCGGTTGATTCCGAACAACCCGGTGTCCTTCCCTGGCAACCGGGCGACATATTTTTCACCGCTGCCGGTCTCGATGAGGAGGTTTTGATTCGTAAGACCACCTGGAATAGGGCTGAATGTGAACGAGCCCCAGTCGGGAAATTCAGCGCCAAGCAACTCCCTGGCTTGCTCCGTTGAAATCATGCTAAACGAACCCCGCTTGGCCAAGCGCAGCGGCTAGATGTTTTCCTTTGGACCCTCGGGATCTTCCTCGGGCGGCTTCTTCGAGCCGGGGGGCGGCTCGACGATGACAATCGGCAACGGATAGCGCAGCTTCATCACTTCGTCCACGATCACCTCGACCGTGTACACGCCGGGTATCTCGAACTTGGTTCCGGCGAACACCGCGATGTTGGTCGCATGATGCGCCGGATTTTGCAGGATGAACTTGGTTTCGCACTTGCGCACAACCGTCTCCTGATCCGGCCCGATAAGTCGGATGTTCTCGTGAAACTCGCCCACGCCGGCGACCCAGCGGGTGAACACGCACAGTTTGCCGGCAACAATCGGCAGCTTAGGCACGCGGATGGCGCCGATGATGCCCAGCGCGATGAAGTTGCCGGTGACCTCCTGCCGCACGTCTTCGCACAGCACAGAGCATTGCAGGTCGGGGAGTATTCGGGAGGCTTGCATTCTGTCTGAAATCTACTGGATGTCGGAACCGGTTTGCCGCACGGCGGCGCGGACGGTGTTGCGCATGAGCATGGCGATCGTCATCGGGCCGACGCCGCCGGGGTTCGGGGTGATTTTGCCCGCGATCGGCTGCACGGCGGCGAAGTCCACGTCGCCAACAAGCCGGTAGCCCTTTTCGGCGGCGGGATCATCGACGCGATTCACGCCGACGTCGATCACCGTCGCGCCCGGCTTGACCATGTCGGCCTTGATGAACTCCGCCATGCCAATCGCCGCCACGATGATGTCCGCCCGGCGGCAATGCTCCACCACATTGCGGGTGCGCGAGTGGCAAAGGGTGACGGTGGCGTTGGCACGCCCGGACTTTTGGCAAAGGATCGCCGCCATCGGCTTTCCGACGATGTTGCCGCGGCCGAGGATGACCACCTCGGCCCCGTCGATCGACGTACCGGAGCGGATGAGCAACTCATGCACGCCGCCCGGTGTGCACGGCACGAAGCCACCGCTCTCGCCGAGCATCAGCCTGCCGGCGTTTACCGGGTGAAAACCATCAACGTCCTTCGACGGCGACACGGTGGAGAACACTTTCGTCTCGTCGATGTGGCGCGGCAGTGGTGCCTGCACGAGCACACCGTGCACGCTGGAGTCAGCGTTGAGTTTCACGAGCAACTTGAGCAATTCGGCCTCCGGTGTGTCCTCCGGCAGTACCGTCGTCTCGGAGCGAATACCCAACCTGGCGGCGGTCCGCTCCTTCATGCCGACATAAACCTTTGATGCCGAATCCTCCCCTACGCGGACGAACACAAGGCTCGGTTCAACGCCAGCCGACTTGAGCGTGGCGACACGGGACTCGGTCTCCGCGTGAACCTCCCGGGCGATCGCGCGGCCGTCTATCAGGTTATCGGCCGGCATCAGGGAAGCGTTTTGAGCGTGCGCACGTCGAGCAGCGGCAACGAGGGCCAGCGCGGATCGACGGCCTCAATCCCGGTCAGGATGACCCTGCGGTTGCGCAGCATGCTCATCAGTCGCTCGAAGGTGATGGGCTCGCCGTCCTCGCCGGCGGCAGCCTTAAGCGGCCCGGAGTCGGACGAGTAAAGGTAGTTGATGGGCCGGCCGTTGTCGTTGAGCAACTCGAACCGGCTCGGGGCTTTCGGACTGCGGAAAAAACGCCGCTTTATTTTGCCCTCGCGGGTAACGATGCGCGGCGGCGGCACCGGCAATTTCGTGTCGGTGACATCAGGAACCGTTTCCGGCTTGGCTGCCTCAGCATCCTCCGGGTTGCCCATCGGCAGTTTTTGCGCGTCGCTGGCATCGGTGCCGTCGACCACGACGACTTCCGGCTCCGGCGGCTCCGGCAAGCCCGCAGGCTCGGTTGCCCTCTCGGCTTCACCCTTGGCCTCGGTAACGTCCGCTGTCTCGGGCTTGGTTGCCTCCGGCTCCTTTGTTTCGGTCACTTCCTCGGCGACCGGCTTGGTCTCGGGGGTGGTTTCCGTCGGCTTGGCCTCGGCAATCTCTGTTGGCTCTTCCGTTTCGCTCACGTCGGTCGGCTTGGCCTCGGGCGTTTCCTCCGGCTTGGCCTCCTCGACGACTTCCCCAATATCGATGAACTTGGCCGCGATGTAGGCATGTGCACCCTCGGGGTGTTCAATCTCAATCCAGTCGCCTGCGGTGCGTTTTTCCTTCACGGCATCGCCCTTAGCCAGGCGACCCACGATGCTGAACCGCTCGCCGCCCCCGGCGCGGACATTGAGCTTGCTGACGGTCACTTTGCCCTCCTCGACGAAGCCCAAGTACACCCAGGTCTGGCCGGCGGCCGGCATGACGATCCTGAGCCAGTCGGCCGGCTCGTTCTTGCGCGGCGGGGCAACGCTCACCTTGGCCAGCACGCTCACCTTGTCGCCTTTTCGCAGCTGGGTCACGCGTTCGCCGAGCAGGCTAGCCCGAGCACGTACGTTGACGCGATCCGCCGAGACAATACCCGGCTTGGGAGGGGTGACTTCGCTGACAACATCTTTTGCACTCAAACCTGAAACGGCAACGAGCCAAGCCAGCGTCGGGATGAGGAAACGGCCAAGTGGTTTCATTGGACGCCGAGTGTGAAACGTCCCTTCACGAGTGTCAATTCCGCCGAGCAGTTCGCGGCGATTTTACGTGCGGCTTGAGACACGACTCGATCTCGGTACGGCTGAGCGTACGCCATTTGCCGGATGGCAGTTCGCCCAGTCTCACCGGCCCGACCGCCACTCGTTGCAGGCGCAACACACGGAAGCCAAGCGCTTTAAACATTCGGCGCACCTCGCGGTTCCTGCCTTCGGCCAGCACCAGTTCCGCCTCGCTCCGGGTGTTGTTCGCTGAGAGCAGCCGGACGTTCTTGGCTTTCAGGAAATCCCCCTTGTCACGCAGGCCAAGCGTAAGCTGCCTCAGCATCTCCGGCTCAAGCCGCTTGGCTAGAATCACGCGATAGGTCTTGAGCAGGCCGTGACTCGGGTGCGATACCCGCTGGCAAAACTCGCCGTCGTTGGTCAGTAGAATCAGCCCCTCGCTGTCGGCGTCCAGCCGGCCAATGGTGAAAAGATGCCCCCAGTCCGCCGGCAACAGGTCGAACACCGTCCGGCGTGCGTGCGTGTCGTGGCGAGTGCAAAGAAACTTGGGAGGCTTGTTGAGCGCGACGAAGCGCTTGGCCAAGGGCTTGATCGGCCGGCCGGCGAGCGCCACTTTGTTCCTGGCGGGATCAACCTTTGTGCCAAGTAGCCGGACGATCTGGCCATCGACAGTGACGCGGCCAGCTAGAATCAGCCTCTCTCCTTCACGGCGAGAAGCCACTCCGGCCTCGGAGAGGAATTTTTGGAGGCGTATCGTCACCGCCGGGAAAGAATGTGCGGTGGGGACAAGGCCTGGCAAGCCTTGGAACCGGGGGCGATTATTCCTCCGGCTTGGTTTTTTTCAGGCCGGTGATGCGGTCGCCCTCCTTGAGTTCACCGCGTTTGCGGAGCAGTTCCACCCGCTCGTAACGGGTGAGCACAGTGCGCTTGGCTTCAGCGGCACCACCGACTTTCAAGCTAGGATGTTGTGACATTTTTCTTAAGAAACAAACGATTCGGCGTCTCTCCGCGGGGAAGCGGGCGGAGGAAACTACCACACCTCATCCCGATTGCAACCGGATATTTTGCAACAAATGTCGGCTTTTATCCGTCTGCTACAAAAGGCAAGCTTGACCAAGCGCTGCTTCCGTCGTGACGTTATTTTTCAAAAAAACCAGCCTTAACCTACTTGGCTTAGCTGCCGCCCTACCCTTGGCTCACGCAGAGGCAATGGATATCCGCTCAGTCAAGCCGGACCTGACGATCCCCAAGTTGGAGACAGGCCAACCAGATGCCGGCAAGCGAGTGAAGCAAACCATACCCGACTACGAGCAGACTGGCGTTTACCATGTCACCTATCTGCCGACTGATTGGGTAAAAGGCAAACGCTACCCGGTACTCATCGAATATGCCGGGAACAACTACCGCGGAGCCTACGGTGATATTAGCACTGGCCGACCCGAGGGCAGCAATATGGGTTACGGAATCTCCGGCGGACGCGGCTTCATTTGGGTCTGCCTGCCATACCTCAACGCTACCGGAGACGACATTGCCCTCACTTGGTGGGGTGACTCCAAAAATCGCACCGCGCGGCCGACGTTGGATTACTGCAACAAAGCCGTCCCGTGGATTTGTGAAAAATACGGAGGCGACACCGACCGCGTCATCCTCTGCGGATTCTCACGCGGTGCCATCGCCTGCAACTACCTTGGATTGCACAACGACGAAACCGCCAAACTCTGGCGAGCCTTCGTTCCGTACAGCCACTACGACGGCGTCGCCACTTGGCCTTACCCGGCCTCGGACCGCAATTCCGCCCTCACCCGACTGGAGCGCTTGGCCAAGCGCCCGCAATTCATCTGCCACGAAGTCACCAACTCTCAACTCAATCTCGCGGCGACAAAAAAATGGATCGAATCCACCCGCATCAAGGCAAACCTCACCTTCGCCAAAACCGGCTTCCGCAACCACAATGACGCATGGCTTCTCCGCACCAGTCCAGCTCGCAAATCTCTCCGTGCATGGCTGAAACGGGTTTTACAATAGGCACTTCCCCTTCCCTCCAATTCCGCAGGTTGTCGCCCATCCGCTTGGCCAAGCGCTCAATTGAGCTCGCCGGGGGGGATTTCGTTCAAGGTGTAGTAACCAACCGGGTGCAGTATCGGTAAACCCATGACCGAGCGGACGCCTTTGGCGCGCAACTCGTGAACGTGCCCGTGGATGAGCTTGTCCAAGGTCAGGCGTACTGTTTTCGAACCGGTGACTTCTACACCCACGATCTTCGGGGTCAGCTTATCCACGACCGGGCTGCCGTAATCCGAGCGGTAAATGTAGGTGTAGGCGCTCATGCTGTATGAGGCGGGGTTGCCGGCGCTTACAGCATCCAGCTCGTGGGTGAAGGTCAACTCGAAGCCATCCGGCTTGGCGCGCATCTCGTGTATCTCGAACGGCACCTTGCCCTTCCAGGTGACGCGATCGAGCGCGAAACGTCTGCCGCCACGGGCGCCCCAGCCGCGGTCGGTGCCACCGACAAAGAGGGTGCCGTTGGGATGCATATAGGAGCTAATGTTCCCGGAGCCGAAGCCTTTCAAAAACGAGAACGCAGCCCCCTGGTAAACGCCGTTCACCTTCTCGAGAAATGCCCGGTTGACCACCGAAAAAGTCTGGTCGCAGACAAGCAACTGGTTCTTGAAAGCGCCGAACTTGCCATTACTATCGTAGGAGAATCCGGAGGTGGAGTTGCCCAGTATCCCGTGCGGAAAGACGATCGCCGAGGGCACCAGCTCGGGAATCTTTGGCCGCTCGGCCACCCAGCGGCTGTTGGTCTTGGGTTCGGTAGGGCGCTTACCCATCGACGCCTTCGCGGCGGGAGTGTCATACCAGCTAAAGCCCCCAGGGTGGCCTTGGAACGACCCGTGCGAGAGCGGCTTGAGCGAGCTGGAGCCGTTCCACGGCCCTTGGTTGTCCGCATAGAATGCTTCCCCTAAGTGGTTCAAGCCAATGCCACCTGGCGAGCGAATTCCGCTGGAGGTTGGAATAAGTTCGCCTTCCTTCGTTACGCGTAAGGCCCAGCCACGATAGTCGATCTGGCTGGAAAAAGATCCAGTGAGACAAAGTACAATCCACATATCGCCATTGGGGTCTGGCCTTGTCCCAAAGGCGTACTCATGGTAGTCGCCGGTAATACCCCAACCGTCGTTGACCGTCTCGAAAATGTCGGCACGGTCATCCCCGTCAGTGTCCTTCATGCGGGTGAGCTCACAACGCTGCGTGCAGTAGAGCCAACCATCTGTAAAGGCAAGGTTGAGCGGTTCGTGCAGGCCCTCGGCATACAGTGTCCATTTGATTTTTTCCGGCGCACCGAAGGGGTCGGACAGGACGTAGACGTTACCTCGGCGGCCGCAGATGGCCAGCTTTCCGCTGGGGAGCATCTCGATCCCACTGGTTTCGACCACGACACCGTCCGGCATCGGTATGGCGTCGATCTGGTAGTAGTCAGACTCGACCGGGTCGGCGGCGCGGAAGCTGGCCGATTGGCCAAGGGCGAACCCGGCCAGCAGTGCGAAGCGTGTTAGTTGATTCATCATCTTAGAGTCTCCTTTGTTTCCGGGGTTACAGATTCCACTCGTAATGCTGTTTGAGAGTCGCTTGGCCGTCGACGTTTAACTTGATGAGCAGCTCCTTGCGTCCGCTGTTCTCGCGAACCACCGGCTTGGCCTCCAGTTCCGGGAAGCTGACGCGCAGCATCGTGCCACCGATGTTATAGCCGCCGTTTTGCTCGGTGATCGAGTCACCGACAGCAGCAAGATACCACACCTCGCCCTTTCCTCGTATGCGAAGCCGGCGAGTGATGGACGGTAGCGCGCCGGCGTTCGGCTCGGCGTAGTCGGCCACCTGCAGGCTCTCTCCTATCTTGTATCCGAAGGTCGGGCGACGCTGTTCCCCAACGAGAAAGTAGCCTCGGAACTTGAGGCCCTTGGCGCGAGTGTCGCGACCCTCGGCCCTTGGCCAGACGGCGTCCGCGCTGTCGAGCTGGGCGAACGGTTGGTCGCGTGTGAGGCTGATCAGGTAGTGGCCGGACGGTCGCTGAAACCCCTGGCCGCGTCCGTTCCAGTGACGGGCCGCGTCCATGAATGCGCCATGCCACAGCATTGCGATCTGCATGGTGTTGGCATCAAAACAGAGATTCACTTTTTCAGGATAGCCGACGCCAATGCCGCGCGGGCTAGCACCCTCGATGAAGTTGCGATAGATGCGCGCCTCCTTGGTAATCTCAATCGGATTGCCGGTCGGGAAGGCCGGCCCTCTGCGCTGCGGCTTGATGGTCTGCTTGGCTAACTGGAGGCGCTTGATACCCGGGCCGGACATGTCAAGCGCTAGTCTCTCCTCGCCACCCTTCTCAAAATATTCCAACTTTAGTTTGGCGGCTCCAGGCTCAAGGTTAATCTTACCTTTCTTGGCTCGCATACCGTGAACTCCGTCGTTGTCCACCACCAAATTGCCGTTTATGTACAGGCGCGTGCCATCGTCGGAACCCAGGTTGAACGTGTAGTCGCCCTTCTTGGCTATCTCGATATCGCCCTCGAATACGACACCAAAGTTATCGCCGACGCCGGCCACACCGGGATCCGCCGTGCCGCTCTTGGCATTGCCTTTCTTGAAAGGCTTCAGCTTTGAGAAGTCCGGCAACTTATTCCAACTGCCCTTGTAGGCGGCGAAAGTGAAGTTGTTGATTTTACCCTTGGCGATGAGACCGGCGGGGTCCTCCGTGCTGCCACCCTCGCTGAGCGAATGCACATAGGCGATGAGCGCCTTCATCTCCTCGTCGTTCACGGCGGGCGGCGGCGGCATTGGCGCGGCGGCCTCCTTGGACACCTTGTCCATCGGCTTAAGGATCGACTCGGTGAAATAGGCCTCGTCGAACGTGACCGTGGCTTCCGGGCCGCCGTAACCAAGGGTCACGGTACGTTTTTTGCCCCAAAAACCGCCCATGAACTTCGGCGCCTTCATGGCAATCCCAGCCGGGGCCGGCACGTTTTCGTCTACCTGATGGCAGGTGAAACAGATTTTTGTCTGAAAGAGCGCCTTTCCTTGGGCGATCAACTTCGTGTCATCCGCGCCTTGGGCAGGCAACAACAACCCCACCGCCGACAGGCCGATGACACACAACGACTGGCCTCGCTTGATCCTCTGCATGCGTGGGGCAAATGGTGCACATCCCCTCTGGGCTGTCGAGTAGATCCTCAAAAAAGTCCATCGAGACTCGACGGCCAAGCCGCTTTTCCGTAACCAACCGGGCAGTTCATGTTTCCGGTCGCACTCTACCTGTTTGCACTCGTCGGAGGCGCGGTGATTTCCGCTGCCGCTCTGCCGCTCTGGAGACGCTGGTGTGAACATGTCGGACTGGTGGACGCGCCGGGCTACCGGAAAATTCACGACCATCCGGTGCCGCTGGCCGGCGGCCTGGCCGTGGTCACCGGCCTGGTCGTGCCGATCCTCGGCGCCACGGCGTGGGCCTGGCTTGGCCCGTTGCCAGAATCGTTCGACCGCGTCGTTGCCTACGGCTTGGCCAAGCGCGGATGGCAAATCGCCGCCATCCTTGGCGGCGCGGTTGCCATGCTGGCGCTTGGCGTCATCGACGATCGCCGCGACCTGGCTGCCAAGTGGAAGTTCGCCGCTCAAGTGCTGATCGCGGTCACGGTCGCCGCCAGCGGCATACGCGTGACAATGTTCGTCGAGAGCCCGCTCTTCAGTTACGCCGTCACCGTGCTTTGGATTTTGACCGTCACCAACGCCCTCAATTTTCAGGACAACATGAACGGCTTGTGCGCCGGGCTAGGGCTGATCGCCGGCTGGTTTTTCGCATGGCATGCCGGGTTGGAGGGACAGTATCTCGTGGCGTCGCTGGCGTTTTTGTTCACCGGAGCGCTGGCCGGCTTTCTGCCATACAACTTTCCGCGCGGCGGCGTGTTCCTTGGCGACGGCGGCAGCCACGTCATCGGCTTCCTGCTCGCCGTGCTGGCGATCCTCCCTGACTTTTACTCTGCAGCCAGCCCTCACAAGTGGCTCGTGCTTGCGCCGCTGCTTTTGCTCGCCGTACCGCTGGCAGATCTGGTCTCGGTGATCCTTATCCGCCACCGGCTTGGCCGGGCGGTGTGGGTTGGTGACAACAACCACTTCTCCCACCGCCTCGTCCGTGCCGGCCAAACCAAGCCACGGGCGGTTCTCATCCTGCTGCTCATCGCAGCCGCAGCCGGCGCGGTGACATTTTTGAAGTGAGCGGTATTACTCGTCTGCGTAGACCTCCACTCGCGGCGGGAAGGCAAAGTCGCGCCAGAGGCGCTCAAGCAGTTCAGCGTCCGGCCTGCCATCGGTCACGACAAAGCGATAGTGCGACACGTAGTCCTGCCCCGGCTTGATTTCCCAGTCGCCGACCTGGGATGGGGCGAAGTTGAAAAACGGTTCGGACGGGTGAATGCGCATCGGCTGTGGAAACCGGAAATTACTTGGATGGCACAGCACGCCGATGCCGCCCCACTTGTCGCCGACCTGTCCGCCGATGTGGCACCAGCGAGCACGGGTCGCGTGGCCCCTGATACGGTCGCTCTCACCGTTGGCCGTCAGGTAAAAACAGTTTTCCACGCCATCCCATTGGCCGTGACCGCGAAAGCCCAAGCCGCCGTAGCGATATTCTGGGAACTGAATTTTACTTCCACCGGCGCAACGCTGAACCGACTCCAGTTCAAAGAGGTGATACGCCTGCCCTGTGGCGTACACCTGCACGCGCCACGTCTCCGTAAGGGCCGCTTTGTCCGGCTTGGCGATGAGGTCGACAAACTGGTGGGAACTCGAAAAACCGGCATGCACCGGGCCGCTCCATTGGCCGTTCAGACCGGTGAACTCCACGGTGCCAGTGCCCTTGCCCATGTTCCAAAAATCCGGCTTGCGGCCTTCGAATGTTGTGTTAGTCCACGGAAACCAAATGCCGTGGTGATGCTTGTGGTTGTGCGGGTAGTCGTCGGTGATGACCGTGCCGTCAGGTGTCACAACCGGGTGTATGTAGCCACCCCGGCGATAGATCGGTTCGAGATCGTCACGCGGCAACTCGCTTTTCTTCGCCTGGTAATGGAGCACGGTTTTGTCGCCGAGTGTAATCCGCAACTTGCCGCTTTCCTCGACCAGGTTGACGGCATTGTCATGGGTTGCCTTGGCGGCGGGGGCGAGCTTGTAAACGGCAGTCTCAAAGGCGGCGAGTTTGTCGACGATGAACGAGGCCGAGCCGTGCCCATCCGCCTGGATGGCCACCGCTTTGCCGCCGGGACCGGTGAGTTGCCAATGCGTCGAGCCAGTCTCCGGCAGCGAAAACGTAACCGGCGTGACGCTGCGCTCGTGCTGCCCGGCATCGACCCGGAGCGAGTGGTTGGCTGCCCTCGCCTGGCCAAGCCCCAAGCCGAGTGTAATCGTTAGAATGAAGCGTAAGGTCATTCGCCATTTGTGTCGCGGCCATGGGCTGGGGTCAAGCCAAGCGCCCAGCCCAGGCATAAAAAACCCCGGCGCCTTGCCGGGGTGTTACGAAAGATTATCCCGTCGCTTTTATTTCCTCACCGTGATGGTGATCTTCTTGGAGAGAACCGGCGGGGCGTGTGCCAGGTGAATCCAGTCGCCAAGCACGAGTTGCAGCGTATGCTTGCCGGGCGGCAACTCCAACTGCACCTCAGTTTGGCCACCACCGAAATGCCTAATGCTGTCCGTGGCAACCAAGGGCAAATCAAGGTTTGGCAACTTGTCCACGTCGATCAACAGGTGATGGTGACCGGTATTTTCCTTGTCGATGGCGGCCGGGGCGATGCCCATTCCCTTGAGGCCAAACCGCACAGTAAACTTTTTCCCGACTGTTTTGCCATCCTTAGGGGAAATAATGTACGCCTTGGCGCCCTTGGGCGACTTACGTTTTTCGAGCTTGTCGGCGGCCACCGCGGAAGTGAGCAGGCCACTGAGCACCAGCACTGACATAATGAATTGGCGTGTCATAGCGAGCGAATCCTTCGCATGCTCCTTCTGTCATGCAAGCTGAATCAGCAAAATATTTTCCCGGGTTGACTCCAGCCACCACTAGCCGTCTGATGGGCATGGCCTCGCTGCATGTCCTTTTCCCCGTTTCAACGCCGATTCAAAAGTCGCCGGCCGCGCCGCCTCGGCCCGCGCGACCAGGCATTGCGCGAATGGCGCGGCGTTGATGTGCGTGCGCTGGAGAAGACGCACGGCAACAAGTCACTCAACGCCGGTGCCGTGATGAAGAAAGTCCTCGGTGCGCTCCAACTCGACCGCCGCCGCGCCGAGACAGAGATGGTGAGAGTGTGGAACCAGACGATTGACCCCACCATCACCGGCCACGCGCAGCCGACTGGCATCCGCCACGGCACCCTGTTCGTCTCGGTGGACTCGAGCGTGTGGCTGGACGAGATCGTGCGTTATCGGCGGCACGAAATCCTGCTGCGCATGCAGCATGCGATGGGCCGGGAGATGGTCAAAAAAATCTCATTCCGGATTGGTTAAGGACCGGCCAACCGGACCGCTCACTCGCCCAGCAGCGCCTCGGCCAGTCCGTCGATGGTGCTTTCGCCGGCCTCGACGTGAGGCTTTAGGCCGAGCTGGTTGAGTGTTTTGGTGGTCTCGGGGCCTATCGATGCAAGCTTTAGGCTTGGGCTGTCCTCGCAGCGCTTGGCCAGATTGAAACGGGCGTCGAAGTTTTTCACCGCTGAACTACTCGCGAACGTGATCCAGTCGGCCCCATTTTCCTCAAAATCTTCCGCAGCACCGTTACGATCCCCGGTTTCGGGTACCGTTTTGTAGAAGGCAATGTCGTCCACAATGGCACCCTGCTCCTCCAGCATCCGAGGCAGTTCGGAGTTCGCCTCCTCAGCGCGGGCGAGCAACACCGAGATATTTTCCACGTTTTGGTAGTCGAGCAGCGCCTTGGCCGTGGCCTCGGCGGTGTAAATTTCCGGTATTAGGTCGATGTTGAGATGAAACTGCGTGAGCTTTTTTGCGGTGGCCGGCCCGACGGCGGCAAAACGGATGCTGCCAAGGTCGCGGATATCGCGAAAGGCCTTGAAAAAATAATCGAAGAATTGCTCCACACCGTTAGGGCTGGTGAAGATGATCCAATCATAGCTGCCGATGCCGGTGACGGCCTCGATGATTGGCTCATTCCTACCTGGCGGCACGATTTTGATGGTTGGAATCTCGAGAACATCCGCGCCTAGATCCTTGAGCTGCCCCGACAGCATGCTGGCCTGACTGCGGGTGCGGGTGACCACCACCCGCTGGCCAAAGAGAGGCCGGTTCTCAAACCAGTTAAGCGAGTCCCGTAGGGTTGAAACTCCGCCGATGATCGTCACTGCCGGTGCCTTGAAATCGGTCTTGGCCACCTCGTCGGCAATAGTGGCGATCGTGCCGGTGATCGTTTTTTGCCGACCCATCGTGCCCCAGCGAACCATGGCCACAGGCGTCCCGGCGTCCAGGCCGTTGGCCTCGAGGGCGGCAGCAATTTTGCCGATGCGCTCGACGCCCATCAGGAACACTTTTGTGCCGGGCTCGCTGGCGATGCGTTCCCAGTCCAGGGCGCTCTCTTCCTTGTCGGGATCCTCATGGCCTGTGATGACCGTGAAGCTCGAGCAGTGCTCACGGTGGGTCAACGGAATGCCGGCGTAACTCGGCGCGGCGATGATGGACGAAATGCCCGGTACAACCTCGAACGGCACACCGTCACGGTGCAGCTCAGCCGCTTCCTCCCCGCCCCGGCCAAAAATGTACGGGTCGCCGCCCTTGAGTCGAACCACCGTCTTGCCGGCCCCTGCCTTCTCGGCTAGCAACCGGTTTAACTCGTCCTGCGCGATAGCCTGATCGCGGGGACGTTTGCCACCGAAGATGACCTCGGCCGCCTCCGGCGCGAGAGCCAGCAACTCGCGGTTGACCAGCGCGTCATAAACCACGACGTCCGCCCGGCGCAGCAGCTCGGCACCGCGCATCGTGAGCAGTCCAGCATCTCCCGGCCCAGCCCCCACGAGGTAAACTTTTCCCGTCAAACCCATGCGTCGTCAGCGTTGGTGAAGTTCGGCCAAGCAGCAAGAATTCATTTTCCGGCCGGCACGAGCACCTTCAGCGCGCGCGGCCGCAGCGTGATCCTCAGCGGCAACGTGCCGATGAACTCGCCATCGGCCTGGACCCGCGTTCCGGCCGGGCCATCGATGGTGAGTTCGCTCATACGGTGATGCTCCACGCCAGGCCAGTCGCCGATTTGGCCAAGCGCCATCGACGCGACACCTCGCGACACCAAGCCGGGGTTGATCCTTGGGAACACGCACAGATCAAGCCGGCCATCGTTGAGTTTCGCGTCCGGGAACAGCACGAGCGGCCCGCCAAAAAACCGGCCGTTGCCGACACACATCCACTCTCCCCGGACCGAGCCGCCGTCCCACGTGGCAGTCAGTCTCGGCGGCTTGGCCTTAAGCGCGGCAAGGGTGGAAAACAGGTAGGCCAACGGCCCGATTTTTTTCTTCAGCGCAATGCTGACACCACCAACCGCGTCGCCGTCCAGCCCGGCACCGGCCATTTGGACGAAACAACGCTCGGCTTGGCCATCCTCTGTTTGCAGCTTGGCCTGGGGTAGATCGACGGCCCGAACCTGGCCAAGCCGAACCGTCTCCCAGGCGCGCCTGGCCAGGAGCGGGATGCCCAGTTCGCGGGCAAACACGTTCATCGTCCCCAGCGGCAGGATGCCAAGCTGCGCTTGGCCAAGGCCGTCGCGCACCTTGGCCAAGCCGTTGACAACCTCGTTGACCGTTCCGTCGCCGCCGGAGGCGACGATGGTCCTGTAGCCGTCACGTATCGCCTGCGCGGCCAGGGTGCTCGCGCTGCCGGGACCGATCGTCTCTAGCAGCGTGCACTCCATCCCCAGTTGGCCAAGCGACTCGCGAAATCGCCGCGCCTTTTCCCCGCGGGCAGCGGGATTGAAAATCAGAGCGATGGACGGTTGGCTCATGGCGAGTGGCTTGACCGGGCGCTACTCGGCTGGCTCGGGAAGCGTCTTGCCGCCGCTAACGAGGAACATCACCGCCATGCGCACGGCAAGGCCGTTGGTCACCTGGTCAAGGATGGTCGAGCGCGGGTGATCGGCAATCTCGCTGTCGATCTCAACACCTCGATTGACCGGGCCGGGGTGCATGACGATGGCGTCCGGCTTAAGCCGGGCAAACCGCTCGCTTGTCAAGCCAAAGAGCGACCGGTACTCGCCGATGCTCGGGAAGGCGGAGAGCCGCTGGCGCTCGTGCTGAATGCGCAACAGGTTGACAATATCGGCGTCGGCAAGGGCTTCGTCAACGTTGTGCGTCACGCGGCAGCCCATTTGCTCGAAGATGCGCGGGACGAGTGTCGGCGGGCCGCAGAGCGTGACGTTTGCCCCAAGCTTGGTCAACGCCCAGATGTTCGAGCGGGCGACACGGCTGTACAGGATGTCGCCAAGAATGGTAACGTTTAGGCCGCTCACGACGCCCTTTTTCTCGAATATTGTGAAGGTGTCGAGTAGCGCCTGCGTAGGGTGCTCGTGTGCGCCGTCGCCGGCGTTGACAACGCTGCAATCGACCACCCGAGACAGCAAGTGCGGCGCCCCCTCCGCGCTGTGGCGAACAACGATAATGTCGGCGCTGAGCGCCTCGAGCGTCTTTCCGGTGTCCCGGAGGGTCTCGCCTTTCTTGAGCGATGACGCCTCGGCTGTAAAGTTGATGACATCGGCGTTTAGCCGCATCGCAGCCAGCTCGAAGCTGATGCGCGTGCGGGTGGACGGCTCGACGAACAGGTTCACCACCGTGCGCCCGCGCAGGGCCGGCACTTTCTTGATCGTGCGCTCGCCGACCGCCTTGAAGGCGCGGGCTGTGTCGAGAATCACGCCGATCTCGTCGGCGTCCAGCGACTCGATATCGAGCAGGTGTTTGCGGGTCCAGATCATTCGTTGGGGCTCAGGGCTTGCAGCGTGACCGAGTCGCCGCCGCCGGTCTCGCTGAGCGAAACCTGGATGCGCTCGTCGAGGGCAGTGGGGACGTTTTTGCCGACGAAGTCCGGCTTAACCGGCAGCTCGCGGTGGCCGCGATCGACCAGCACCGCGAACTGGATGCGCCGCGGACGGCCCAGGTGATGCACAGCGTCGAGCGCGGCGCGGACGGTGCGGCCGTTGAACAGCACGTCGTCGACGAGCACGACGGTTTTGCCCTCGACATCGAACGGCACCTCCGTTGGTTGCACACTGACGATGCCGCGCTGGGCGATGTCGTCGCGGTGCATGCTGACGTCGAGCACGCCGAACGGTGCGTCGTGGCTCCAGATGCCGGTGAGCAGTTTGGCCAGGCGACTGGCCAGGTGGATGCCGCCGCGCTGGATACCAATCAGTGCGACACTGCAGCTGTCGGCGTTGGCCTCGGCGATCTCGTGCGCAATGCGCGTGAGGCTGCGCTGGATCGCATTGGCATCGAGGAGCAGTTTTCCGTCAGTCATGGCATGAATTGTGGACACAAAAAAACGAACCTGCTCCGTGCGCACCGGTTCGCTTCATACAATGTTGTCTCGTCAGTTTTCGCATGTCCCTTGGCGACCTCGCCGGATCGCTTTAAAGGAAACGTTACGCCGGGTCACTCCCCGGCTGCCTGGCGGCTCTTTCGCCACTTGGCGCGGTGGTTGAGAACCCAGTCCATCAACGCCCGCTCAAAGCCAATGTCGCAGCCAGCCCTCTGAGATTCAAGCCATTTATGCCGCAGAACCTCATCCCGCTCGGCGAGATACCGCTGATACAACGACAATTTCTCGAGGAGGGCATCGTTTGATTTCTTTTTTTCGTCACCCATGACTTCAGCCCCGGGCGGCGAAACCTAGCATCGCCGCCACCGGGCGCAATCCCTTTTGCGCAGCTTCGCTCGCGCCAAAAGCGTTGCCTCCGCCCGGCAAGGCGAGGATGCTCGCGCGCCCATGCTCAACGGCAAAATCGACCTGCGAAGCGACACAATCACCCAGCCCGGGCCCGTAATGCGCGAGGCCATGGCCAATGCCGTCGTCGGCGACGATGTGCTGGGCGACGACCCCACCGTGCAGGAACTGGAACGGCACACAGCGGAATTGCTCGGCAAGGAGGCGGCGGTGTTCGTGCCGTCTGGGACGATGGCCAACCAGTTGGCTATCCGCGCGCACACGCGTCCCGGCGATGCAATCCTGCTGGACGCCAACGCACACATCTACTGCTACGAAGCCGGCGCACCGGCGGCATTAGCCGGGGTGCAGGTGAATCTGCTCGACGGCCAACGCGGACAGTTCACTGCCGGGCAACTCGAGAGCGCGCTGCCGCCAAGGGACGATCATTTCGCGCCGCCAAGCCTGGTTTGTGTCGAGAACACCCATAACCGTGGCGGCGGCAGCGTCTGGCCGCTTGCGCAGATCGAGTCGGTCACAAGCACGGCACACGAGCACCGCTTGGCGTTGCACCTCGACGGTGCGCGGCTGTGGAACGCCTCGGTGGCGAGCGGCGTCAGCGAGGCCCAGTACGCCGGCCACTTCGACACGGTGAGTGTCTGTTTCTCGAAGGGACTCGGCGCGCCGGTGGGTTCGGCCTTGGCCGGGACGGCGAAGTTGATCGCCAAGGCGCGATTTTACCGGAAGCAACAGGGCGGCGCGATGCGGCAGGTTGGCATTCTCGCGGCGGCGGCGGCGCATGCGCTTCAGCACAACCGCGCCCGCCTGGCCGACGATCACGCAAACTGCCGCGCCTTGGCCAACGGCTTGGCCAAGCTGCCTTGGCTCGAGGTCGACGCCAACGGAGCGGAAACGAACATGCTGTTCATTGGCACCGGCGAGCGCGATGCCGGCGACTTGGCCAAGCGGCTCGACAATGCGGGCATTCGCCTCCTCGCTACGGGTCCACACACGCTCCGTGCGGTCACCAATCTCACTGTCACAGCCGAAGAAGTCGGCCAAGTGGTCACCGCCTTCGAGCAGGCTCCCTGACCTTGGCCAAGCGGGCTGTGGATATCTTCCCCTCGACCGCGTTCGACGCGAGGACTACCGTTTGCCCGTGCCAAAAGAGACAAAACTCACCCCGATGATGGCCCAGTACCGGCAGTGCAAAAGTCAACTGCCAGCCGGGACGATTCTGCTGTTTCGGCTCGGTGATTTTTACGAGATGTTCTTTGAGGATGCGCAGGAGGCAGCTGGCATCCTCAACGTCGCGCTGACCAAGCGCGGTGACACACCGATGTGCGGCATTCCGTACCACGCCACCGGCAATTACCTCTCCAAGCTACTCAAGGTCGGGCGAAAAGTCGCGGTCTGCGATCAGGTCGAAACGGCCAGGCCGGGGCAACTGGTCAAGCGCGAGATTACACAGATCCTCAGCCCGGGTGCACACTTCGACGAGCGGATGCTCGAGGCGGAGCGGAACAATTTCCTCGTCGCCGTGAGCGTTTCCGGCGGCCAATTTGGCGTGGCGGCGATTGATTTGACGACCGGCGATTTCAAGGTCTCCGAGTTGGGAAATGAAAACGCCATGATCGCGGAGCTGGAACGGCTCAATCCGGGCGAGGTGATTTACCCGGAGGAGTCGCAGCATATGGCCGAGTTGCTCGGGCCGCACGTCAGCGTGCTCAACGGCTACGAAGGCTGGGTGTTCGCCATCGAGACGGCGGAGTTCACGCTGAAGGATCATTTCAAGGTCGCCGCGCTCGACGGTTTCGGACTCAAGGGCCGCACGGCGGCGATCGGTGCGGCCGGCGGCGCGCTGCATTACGTCAGCCAACATTTGCGGCGCAACGTGACGCACTTCACGCGGCTGACTTTTTACGAGGTCGCTGACTACCTCGTGCTCGACGCGGCGACGCTGAAGCATCTCGAAATCCTCGAACCCCTGCATCGCGAGGCGGCCAAGCCGGGGACGCTTTACGCCGCGCTGAACCGCACCTCGACGCCGATGGGGGCGCGGCGTTTGCGCGATTGGCTGTCGCAACCGCTATCGTCCGTCGAGGCGATTCGGCGGCGGCAGGAGGCGCTTTGCCAATTCATCCACAACAGTCCGGCGCTGGACCGGTTCCGCGAAAGCCTGCAAGAGGTGCGCGATCTCGAGCGGACGATCAGCCGGTTGAGCATCGGCTCCGGCAACGCCCGCGACTTGGTGCAGTTGCTCAACGCGCTTGGCCGCTTGCCAATGCTGCGCGACTTGATCGCCGATGTCCAAAACGGCGTCGACCCCATCGCTCCAACGCTGAGCGAGGAGCTTTTCGACGACGCCGAGCCGGACGGCCTGCCTCCATTATTAAGCGAGTTGGGCGGCGAATTGCACGACTTGCCCGAGGTGACCGACCTGATTTCCCGGGCGATCGTCGATGACCCGCCGATGGCGCTCAAGGACGGCGGCATCATTCGCAAAGGCTTCGACCCGGCGCTTGACGAGCTCCGTAGCGGCGCGACGGAGGGCAAGGATTGGATAGCACAGCTCCAAAAAGGGGAGTCGGAAAAAACCGGCATCACCTCGCTCAAGGTGCGGTTCAATTCTGTGTTTGGCTATTTCATCGAAGTAACCAAAACGAACCTCAACAAAGTGCCGGAGCACTACACTCGCAAGCAAACCCTGGCCAATGCGGAGCGATTCATCACGCCGGAACTCAAGGAGATGGAGGGCAAAATTCTCGGCTCGGAGGAGCGCAGCCAAAAGCTCGAGTACGAATTGTTCCAGCGCGTGCGCGAGCAGGTGCTCCAGTCGCTGCGGCAGATTCAGAAAATCGCCTCGGCGCTGGCGAAGCTCGACGTGCTGGCCGGTTTCGCCGAGGTCGCGCGGCTGCGCGGCTACGTTTGCCCAGAGGTGCGCGACGAGGGCATACTGCAAATTGACGAGGGCCGACATCCCGTACTCGAGCAGTCGATGGTCGGCGAGCCATTTGTGCCGAACGACACCCAACTTGAGAGCGACAGCCAACAGATCGCCGTCATCACCGGACCAAATATGGCCGGCAAAAGCACTTACATCCGGCAGGTGGCTCTACTGGCGTTGCTGGCACACACAGGCTCGTTTCTGCCGGCCAAGCACGCGCGGGTGGACTTGGTCGATCGCATCTTCACCCGCATCGGCGCGAGCGACGACCTGTCGCGCGGCCAATCGACCTTCATGGTTGAGATGACCGAAACGGCGAACATTCTAAACAACGCCACCGACCGAAGCCTCGTCGTGCTCGATGAGGTTGGACGCGGCACGAGCACGTTCGACGGCTTGAGCCTGGCGTGGTCGATCGTCGAGCATCTGCACAACCAAGTTGGCGCCAAGACACTGTTCGCGACGCACTACCACGAGCTGACCGAGCTAGCCGACCGGCTTCCTCGCCTGCGTAACTTCAACGTCGCCGTGCGCGAGTGGAACGAACAGATCGTGTTCCTGCACAAGATCGCCGAGGGAGGCGCGGACAAGAGTTACGGTATCCACGTCGCGCGTCTGGCCGGCGTGCCCAAACCGGTCATCGAGCGGGCCAAGGCCATCCTGCGAAATCTCGAGGACACTGAGCTTTCACCCGACGGCGGCACCCGCTACGTCTCGCGGCAGAGTGTCGAGCGCAAAAAGCTCCGCCAGATCGAGCCTGCGCCCCAACTGGATCTCTTCGCGGGCCAATGATACCTTGACCCCAGCCGACAGCTTGGCCAAGCTGTCGGGCCCGCTCGGAGAGATGGCTGAGTGGTTGAAAGCGCTCCCCTGCTAAGGGAGTATAGGTTAACGCCTATCGGGGGTTCGAATCCCTCTCTCTCCGCCACTTCTTTTCAGCCTTTTTGCCGCATCAATTATGCTTGGCCAAGCGCAGGCAATCCCTTCTGCAAAGCGCGAAAAACGCTTCAATTCTGAAAGGTAGAGTTTGCTGCCGTTTGGAGTAAGGTGGCAAGCGAAGCGTGCCACCACTTTTTGATTCCAATATTCCAAGACGCTGCGGAGTGCCGGACTCCAAACAACCGTTTGCCCTCCTTCATATTTCAATTCCCGTTCAGTTCGCCCGCACATTTGTTTCGAATCCTAGCGGAAAAATCGCTTTGATGGAGGGCGATCTTCGTGCAGCTTCTCGGGCACCTTTTTTATTATGCACCTGGGTGGGTACCGCAATCTTTTGTCGGGGCTGGTTCTGGTTCTGCTCGAATCAGCGGCCAGCGTTTCTGTTGCTGCAGTGGAGTTTGACCACGAAGTAGCACCGCTGCTGGTTCGGCATTGCCTCGAGTGCCACAACGGCTTTGATCTAAAGGGCAAATTGGATTTGTCCCAACGCGAGGCGGCGATGAAGGGGGGGAAGCATGGCTCCCCGGTGGTGGCCGGCAAGCCGGGCGAGAGCCTGCTCTGGAAAAAGGTATCGGAGGATGAAATGCCGCCGGACCATCCGCTTCGCCAAGCGGAGAAGAATCTGCTGCGAGACTGGATCACGGAAGGGGCCAAGTGGGGGGCCAATGCGGAGCTCGATCCGTTTCGGTTAACTACAGCCAAACGCGGAGGGTACGATTGGTGGTCGCTGCAGCCGGTGAAACGGCCCGGCCAACCGACGGTTACATCCCAGAGTTGGGTGGTCAACCCGATCGATGCATTCATCCTTGCTAAGCTCGAGAAGGCCCAGTTGAAACCCAGCGCCCCAGCGGATCCGCGGGCGTTAATCCGGCGTTTGTATTTTGACCTGACCGGCATGCCGCCGACGGCGGAACAAGTCGCCGCGTTTGTTAACAATGCGACTGATGCCGCGTACCGCAAGGTGGTCGATAACCTGCTAGGTTCGCCGCACTACGGCGAGCGCTGGGGGAGGCACTGGCTGGATCTCGCGCGGTTTGGCGAGAGCGACGGTTTTGAGAGGAACAACGTCCGCAACAATCTCTGGCCGTATCGCGACTGGATCATTAACGCGATGAACAACGACATGCCGTACGATGAATTCGCGCGCATGCAGATCGCCGGAGATGTGCTGAAACCTGGCAACCCAGCCGGGCAAAAGGCGGTCGGTTTCCTTGTCGCCGGGTTGCACAACACAGTCGTGGGTGGCAGCGAGTTCATGAAAAAAACCGCGCGTCAGGATGAGCTGGAGGAGATTGTAGGTACGGTGGGGCAGACGTTTGTCGGGCTCACGGTCAATTGTGCGCGCTGCCACAACCACAAGTTTGATCCCATTCGGCAGAAAGAATACTACCAGTTGACGTCGGCGATTGCCGGGGTATTCCACGGTGAACGCAACGTCTCCGATCCCGAACTGGCGCGCCAACGTGAGACGCTTCGAAAACAGGTTGCCATACTGAGCGAGAAGTTGGTCGGGATCGAGAACCGCGGTCGCGAGGCCGCCCTAGCCAGACGCAAGCAGGGCGACAAGCCGCCGAAGGCCGATCCGCCGAAGCCGCTGGCCCGGTGGGAGTTCGATACCGACCTGCGGGACAGCCTCGGTGAGATGCACGGCATGGCCAAGGGCAGTGCCCGGGTTTCCGGCGGCGCGCTGGTTGTGGACGGCAACGCGTCCTGGGTCGAGACGAAGCCGACCAGGGAGCAGCTCCGGGCCAAGACACTCGAGGCCTGGGTGGAGCTGGGCGACCTGAATCAAAAAGGCGGCGGTGTAATCGGCGTGCAGAATCTTTCCGGTGTGCAGTTTGACACGATCGTGTTTGCCGAGCGCGAGTCCCGGCTCTGGATGGCCGGCAGCAACAGCCACGCCCGCACGCAGTCATTCGGCGCACTGGAGGAAAACGAAGCGCACCAGCAGCCGGTCCATGTGGCCATAGTTTATCAGGAGGACGGCACGATCATCGGCTATCGCAACGGCGTGCCGTATGGCAAACCCTACAAGACTGGAATGTGGAAATTCCCGGCTGGCAACTCGCAGATCATTTTCGGGATGCGGCACAAGGGCGGCGGCAACAATTACCTTAAGGGCAAGATTCATCGTGCCCAGCTTTACGAGCGGGCGCTGGCCCCCGACGAGGTCGCGGCCTCGGCCGGGGTGCAGAGCTCGTTCGTCGGCGAACAGGAGCTGGCCGCCGCGCTTAGCCAAGCAGACCAGGAACGGCGGAAGGAGCTGAAGGATCAACTGCCGGCGTTGGCCGCCCGCGAACAGGAGCTGGGA
>Ga0206680_10000192_pt1 | contig 23378 bp, 25 predicted proteins | sample M115012015metaG_FD_160124 | JGI IMG/M metagenome (GOLD analysis project Ga0206680, IMG submission 160124) | Ammonia-oxidizing marine archaeal communities from Monterey Bay, California, United States - M1 150m 12015 | ecosystem: Environmental > Aquatic > Marine > Intertidal zone | place: USA...
TATTTGTATTGGGTATGGGTGTAGGAAATACTTATGAGTCTGTGATAGCTATTTTTGGTTACCTCGTTAGTGGAGATGCCTTATTAAGGCCTCTTGCTACGGTAGAGCAATTTACGACATTCGTTCTATGCCTGAGCGCAATTATTGTGGGCGTGCAATCTTTTATCGAGGCAAGAAAAAAATAATTTTTTACTTTTCCAATTTTAAACAGTCATACTTGTATGCCCGAAGATCATGATTTGATAAAGCAGTTTAATGATGGCGATCGAAAGGCGTTTGATAAACTGGTAACAAAACATATAGATATGACATATAATTATTATTATTCAATTACTCACGATCAGCTAGAAGCAGACGATTTAACACAGCGTGTATTTGTAAAGCTGTATAAATCATTAAAGAATTTTCGATTTGATGCCGCCTTTACTACCTACCTATATCGTATTAAGGTAAATACCTTAAATTCCTATTTTTTTAAAAGTAAATGGCGTTCATTTTTGCATTTGGATCAAGCACCAGAGTTGCAGGTATCTGATGACAGTTATGATAAGAAAGTATTGAGTACAGAGCTATGGAATGCGATTAAAAAACTACCAAGAAAACAAAGAAATGTGATGAATTTACGCGTTGCAGAGAGCCTCACTTTTAAAGAAGTCGGTGAAGTCCTAGATATTTCTGAGGATTCAGCTAAGAATAATTATAGTCATGGCGTAAAAACACTACGTAAAATTATGGGTACAAACAAATGAGCGATTTTCAACAACAACATTTTAAAACGAACGTATCATTAGATACGGATGCATTCTTAGGCAGGATGCACAATAGGATTGATTCTGAATCAGCACAGAGACGAAGAACAGGCATTGGATTGTCTACGTTGGCTGTTGTAATCCTTTTATATGTGTTCATTCCTACTCAAACTGTTATCTCAGACAGCAATTTATATGCTGAAATGGATTATCTAGAAGATTCTAATGATTTAGATCAATTAGACTTAATTAATATATTTGCAGACAATAACTTGGAGTTTGTAAGTAATAACGAGGAGTTTTAAATGAAAAAGATACTAATACTACTAGCTTTAACCGCGGGATTGTATGCACAAGATCGTGGCGATAGAGAAGCAATGATGAAACAGAAAATGGAAGCAGGTAAAGAGCAGCGCGAGGCTTGGATCATAGGAACGCTGACAAAACACTTAGATTTAACTTCTGAGCAAGCCGAAAAGTTCTTTCCATTGCAAAATGAATTTCATAAAAGATCAGAAGAGGCAAAAAAAGCGAATAGTGAAAAACTAAGAACACTAAGATCCGCTGCTAAAGACGACAGATCAAAATTTGATGTTGATGCAGCAATAGATTCTAAAGTAAGAATGAAAGGTACTTTGGTTAGATTGGAAAGTAAGTTTCTAAAAGATACAAAAGATATCTTAACTGAAGATCAGCGTATAAAATTGTTGTTTTTTGAAGAAAGAATGAAATCAAATCTCTCTAAAGAAATGAAAGAGCGTAAAGGTCCTCCTTCTGATAGAGGTGGAACCAAAAGAGGTTTTGACAGTAACAAAAAAAGAAGATAAATTTATAAACCAATGAATACAGGAGATTAGAATGAAAAAATTATTATTAATGTTTGGAATGGTATTGTTTGTTTCTTCATGTCAAGACAATATGTCTTATATGGAAGCAGATATGATGAACGATGCACAGCTGATGGAAGCTATTGCTAGCGATCCCAATAAAATAGAGATAGACAGCGTGGATTTACCAGTTCTTTCTCGCATGGTTGTTGATAACCAATATTTTGATCATATCGCTATTGAGGTAGAACTATCTCTTAATTATGGATATCAATTATCTTTAGGTGATATGGCTATAGACGCTGGAGATGTTACTGAGGTATTTTTTGCTAGAGATGGTAGAAAATTAGGTGATAGAGGCGGTGATGATAGAAAAAGACATGGAAAGAGAAAATGTTTTAGATTTGTATTTCCGCTCTCATTCTCATTCTCAGATGGTTCATCTTACACTGTAAATGATGGAAAAGAGTTTCATACAACATTAAAAGCACATTTTGAAGCAACTGGAACCAAAGAAAGACCAGCATTTACCTATCCAATTCAAGTACAATTTAGACCTGAAGAAGAAGGTGGAGAAGGAGAAGTATTAACGGTTAATTCTGACGATGAATTAAAGGAAGCATTTCAAGCGTGTCGAGGTGAAGAGAATGACAAAAGATGTTTCTCTTTTGTTTTCCCTGTAAGCTTTATTATGCCTGATGGCTCAACACTTACTGCATCAGATGAAGAAGACTTATCTGCACAAATGAAAGCATTCTTCGAATCTTATGATGGAGAAAAGAAGAGACCAGAACTTGTGTTCCCTGTAGATCTTACCTTTGAAGATGGTAGTGTCTTAACAGTGAATTCTCATGAAGAGATGAAACAAGCATGGAAAGATAATTGTAGACGTAAAGGTGGAGAAGAAGGCGAAGGCGGAGGCACTCGCGGATAATTCTTTATCTTAAATCGTACAGATTAAAAAAAGGGCTATAATTTTATAGCCCTTTTTATTTTAGTATTTTTTATTAAATTGTCCGACTATGAGAATTTTTTTAGATACTTCAGATGTAGATGTTATTCGTCAGCACTGTGAAACAGGGCTGATTGATGGTGTGACTACTAACCCTACTTTAATGATGCAAGCAGGAAGAGATCCTGTAGAAGTTATTAAAGAGATTTCTAGTCTTTTTCCAGGATATGCAAGTATTAGTGCTGAAGTAGTAGGTGATACAGCAGAAGAAATGGTATCACAAGCAAAAGATTACTATTCTATTAATAAAAATATTACGATTAAAGTTCCTTGTAGTGTTGAAGGATTAAAAGCATGTAAAGTGCTTTCTGATAAGAGTATTTCAGTAAATGTTACGTTGATTTTCTCTGTTGAACAGGCAATCTTAGCTGCAAAAGCAGGTGCCACATATGTTTCTCCATTTGTCGGAAGATGCGAAGACAATAATATTGATGGAATTGGTTTATTGGAAACTATTAATAAGATTTATCAATTGAATAAAATTTCAACTGAAATACTTTCTGCTTCAATTAGAAATCTTAATCATATCAGCGAATCTTTTAAAGCAGGAGCTGATGTTGTTACCTTACCACCATCAATTTTTGAAGAAATGTATAAACACGATTTAACTGATCAGGGACTTGCTCAATTCGATGAGGACTGGAAAAAGGTCAATCATAAATAACTTTGGGGCTGTAGCTCAGTTGGTAGAGCGCGTGGATGGCATTCATGAGGTCGCAGGTTCAATCCCTGTCAGCTCCACTTAATATTTACTAGTGTAATGCTAAGATTTCTTTATTAAAATGTTTGGTAATTATTTTTATAAAATGAAAGAAGGAAAGAGAGTAAAGAAATGAAATTAACAAAAGAAGCAGTAAAATCCTTTGTAGGAGCATTTGTAGTAGCCTTTATAATTGGATCTATAGTTATTAATGGCGGTGAAAAAGTATCATGGGATGATGGGGTACTAAAATCAGCTGGTAAATTTATGGGCGGAGAAGATAATGAACTTACTGGAAATGCATATGGACTTGGTAGTCAAGCCTCTATGGATACAGTGATGGAAGCTATAGCAGCTTACAGTGCAAATGATACAGAAGCAGAGTTATCTTTTTATTCAGATGAAATGAATGAAAATGGCGGAGATTTTACTGCAGAATGGCATGAGTCTATGGAAAATTTAAAGCAAAGACCTTGGGCTGTAATTCCAGTTAGACTGCAAGGAGACGATAAAGACTTAGTTCTTGTATGGTCTACTGAAAGCAGAGAGTGGAAGAATGGTTCTAAGCAAACATTAGATTTATTTGAAGTATTTGCTGTGAATGCTGAGGGTAAAATTGGCGGATTCAGCCAATGGAGCTCCGAGCGAAGAGATAATGAATTTAGTGAATCTTCAGGTGGAAAATTCTTTGGTAGAGGTGAAAGCAAATACTCAGGAAGACCATTTGTTTTCTCGAACAGAGGTGAAGTTGAAATTTTAGAAAAATTCTTTGCTGATTACAACAATATGGATGGAGAAGCTGTTGCTGGATATTTTGCAGATGAGTGGACTTTTAGGGCAGCCACCGGCGGAACTTCTCAAAGAACCAGCGAAGGCATGAAATCTATCTTTGATAGTTTAGATTCTGTAACATGGACACCATTTTCTATGGTACCAATTAAGATATATGATACCGATCCAGCATCTGGTGTAACTGTTTATTCTACTGAAAAAAGAGTCAACAAAGATGGAACTGTATGGGAAAAAGATTTAGTAGAGCTATTCTTCTTTGACCTTGAAGGTAAAATTAGTGGCGTTGAACAATATGTTAGAGAGATTTCTGCTGAATAATAGTAGGAATATTTTATTGATTATTAGTTGCTGTGCGATTCTAAATGCACAGCAATTATCTTCAAATCGGGAGATTACTTTTCCAGATCTTGATAATCATCTGACTTTGGTGTGCGATTTTCACACACATAGCGTTTTTTCAGATGGAAGCGTCTGGCCTGACATCCGTGTAGAGGAAGCTGAGAAAGATAAAATTGATGTCTTAGCTGTGACAGAACACTTAGAATATCAACCACATATTAGTGATATTCCACATCCTGATCGCAATCGATCTTACCAATTAGCAACAAAATACAGTAATAGTGATTTGTTAATAGTTAGTGGAGCAGAAATAACAAGAAGAATGCCTTTAGGACACGCCAATGCAATTTTTCTAAAAGATGCGAATAAGTTACATAGTGCGGATGAAATTGCTGGTATTGTACCAAAAGATGATATGAGACCTTTTGAAGCAGCAAATAAACAGAAAGCATTTGTTTTTTGGAATCACCCTACTTGGAGACAAGAACAATACGGAGATGTAGTAATTACAGAAATGCATAAGACGTTGTTTAGCAAAGGTTATTTACATGGAGTAGAGGTAGTAAATGAGTTCGAATATTCTGAGGAATCATTACAAATAGCTCTAGACTATGATTTGACTATTATTGGAAATTCAGATATTCATGGTTTGGTTGATTGGGATTATGAAATTTCAGAAGGGGGACACCGTCCTGTGACATTGGTTTTTGCCAAAGAAAAAAGTGAGAAAGCAATAAAGAAAGCTTTATTTCAAAAGCAAACTGTTGTTTGGAATAGAAATACTTTAATTGGTAGAGAAGAATGGTTATTGCCATTGATTGATGCAAGTTTAGAAGTCGTTTCTGTAGAGTATAAACGAGATGCGGCTCATGTAAGTATCAAGAATAAATCAGATGTTCGTTTTATATTAAAGAATAATAGTAGTTTTAATTTTTTTGTTAATATCGATTTAGTAGAAATTCCAGCCCAAGATACTATCAAGTTAACAGTGCTAACAAAAGGAGTATTGGAATCATTCTCTTTAGAATTTGAGGTACAAAATGCTATTTTTGCACCGCGAAAACATCCTGTTATAAAACTTGAAGTTAAATAAAAAATTACAATGCAAGTTGCAAAGGTGAAGCGATGAATAGAGTATTAGGATTAATATTATTAACATTATTAGTGATAGGGGTATTATTTATGACTTATGAAAAAGAGAATGATGTAGCGGTAATTTCAACAAATTTTGGAGAGATGATAGTAGAGTTTTATCCCGATATCGCTCCAATGCATGTCGATAGTTTTGTGGCGCTAGCAAATGAAGAGTATTTTAATGGCACTACATTTCATAGGGTGATTCCAGGGTTTATGATTCAAGGAGGAGATCCTAATTCTAGAAATGAAAATAAGGCTACTCATGGTACAGGAGGTCGAGCAGGTAAATTTTTTGGTATTGGGAATGAAGAAGACCCAAGTACTTGGCTTATTCCTCAAGAATTCAATGATACGCCTCACGTAAAGGGAATTTTATCTATGGCAAGAACTAATGAGCCTAATAGCGCTTCAAGTCAGTTTTTTATCTGTCATGATAATGCAAACTTCTTAGATAATAACTACACTGTTTTTGGTAAAGTCGTAGAAGGATTAGATATTATTGATCAAATTGCAACTGTTGCAAAAGATCAGAATGACAATCCACTTGAGAGAGTAGAAATGTCTGTTCGTATCGCTAAAAGAAGCGAAGTATTATCAGAATAAAATGAATTTTAAACTTTAAAAAAGGTTTTAAATAAACAATTTATTTTCTGTTAGAGATTTTTTCCCTTCTTCATAACCAATATCAATTAGTTCTTTTGCCCTATGAAAATCCCAACCTTTAAATTGATCTATTGGAGGTTCAATGAGTAGGTCTGGTTTATTGAGTTTAAAACTGAGGTGAGCGATATTGTTTAAAACAATTTTTGCTGAGCGATCAATGATATCAATAATATTATATTTCTCATCTTCTTTTTCAGATGACTCTAATCCATAAAGATTTACTGCTATAGTATAATCTGCACCCATTTTAATAACAGATTCTAATGGTACAGGATCTATTAATCCACCATCAACACAAAGCGTGTCATTGATATATGTAGGCTTTAATACTCCTGGTATAGCAATGCTGGCTTTGATTGCATTAATTAAATCTCCAGAGTTGCATTCTATTTTTTTATTTTTAACAATATCTGTTGTTATTGTAGTAAGGGGAATATTTAGCTCTTCAAATGTGGTGATATCAGTAAGTTTCTTAAAGACTTTTATTACTTCATTGCCATTCATTACTGCCAATTTTGGATAGATGGGATCCAATTTAAATAAGACATCCCTTATAAAACTATTCTTGCTCTGTATTTCTTCTTCAAATTGATGGAGATTTCCAGACGCATATAAAGCCCCTATAAAGGATCCAATACTGGTTCCAGATATAAAATCAATGGGAATTTTTAATTCATCGATAGCTTTCAGTACACCAATGTGTGCATATCCTCGTGCAGCACCACCACCAAGAGCTATACCTATTTTATAATTCTCTTTAATAATTTTTTTCATTATAATATGTGAATCTATATCTTAACTAACGAAAAAGGAATATTTACTATGTATTTTAGACTAATTATTTTTTATCTTTTTATCCTTATGGCCTGTGCTGAAAACAACGAATCATCAAACTTAGAGATACCTTTAAGGTCTGAAATTGATTCAAAATATAAGTGGGATTTAACAGCAGTATATGAAACAGATGCTGCATGGGAGCTTGATCTCGAAGAGCTTAAAAAACTCTATCCCAAGATGGGAGACTATAAAGGTAAGCTACATTCAAACCCTGAAACTTTGCTAGAATCGATACAGTTAAGCGAAAAAATTAATCAATATTTCGGAAAACTATATCATTATGCATCAAATTCGTTAAATGCAGACTTAACAAATGAAAAATATCAAGAGATGGTACAGAGAGTTAGAAATGTAGCGATAAAATCAGGAGAAGTAACAGCTTACTACACCCCTGAAATGCTGAAGTCTGATTATAGCGTTCTAGAGGATTTTATGATTAGAGAGCCAGAGTTGAGACTTTATGAGAAAGATTTTAAAGATATGTATATTGCTAAACCACATATATTGTCAGAGAAGGAAGAGAGAATTTTAACAATGGCTGGAAAACTGTCAGGAGTTCCAAATGAAGCTTACGATATAATGAGGGCTACAGATTTTAAATGGGGAACATTTGAAGATGAAAATGGAAATGATCTCACTATGTCCCCTGGCAGATATGGCAAATATACCAAGTCAACCGATAGAAGAGTTAGGGAAGATATGTACAAAGCCCTGTATGTCCCTTTTAATAACTCATTGAATACAATGTCAGTATTGATGAAAGGTAATGTAGAGGGTCATATTTTTTATGCTAGAGCGCGAGGATATGAAAATACTCTAGAGGCTAAAATGAAAGGTTCTGGAATATCAACAGAGATATATAAAAACTTAATTAAAAGCGTAAATAACAATCTTCAACCTTTACATAGGTGGGCAGAGATCAAAGCTGAGCTTCTTGGTGTAGATAAAATCAAGCCATTTGATACATATGCTCCTCTTGCAGACTTCTCAAAAGAATATACATACGAAGAAGGTCAGCAAATGGTACTAGAAGCATTGCAGCCACTGTTGCAAGCCAATGATGGAGAATTGCAAAAGTTTACTGAAAAAATGTATAATGAAAATTTAATTGATGTATTTGAAAATCAAGGAAAAGAAAGTGGAGCATATATGTCATCCACTTGGGGTTTACCTCCGAGAATTAAGCTGAATTTTTCTGGCACTTTAGATGATGTATTTACATTGGCCCATGAATTAGGTCATGCCTACCATTCTTACTTGAGTCAAAAGAATCAACCATATCCATATTATGGATATGATACATTCAACGCAGAGGTTGCATCAGTTACCACAGAGTCACTTCTTATGGATTATTTATTAGCTAATGTTGAGAACGATGAAGAGAAGGCTGTTTTACTTCAAAATTATATCCAAAATATTGGATCAACCTATTATCGACAAACACGCTTTGCAGAATTTGAACTATTGATGCATGAAGCTGCAGAAGATGGTCAGATTCTAACTGAAGATTTCTTAACAACGAGCTTTGGTGAAATGTATAGTAGATATTGGGGTCCAAATATGGAAATAACCGAGGAAGAAGCGTATTCTTGGTCACGCATACCTCATTTCTACTATAATTATTATATGTATGCATATGCGACATCATTTGCTGCGGGAGAAAAAATTTCTGAACGAGTACAGAATGACGGTCAAACTGGAATTAATGATTTCATTACATTTTTGTCTAGTGGTAGTTCTGACTATCCTGTAGAGTTGCTTAATTTGGCGGGTGTTGATATGACTACATCTGAACCATTTGAAGCAGTATCTAGAAAAATGAATTTCTTGATGGACGAATTAGAGAAGATTTTAAAATAATTTTGAAATTAAATAAGAAAATAAGACAAATTCATTACTGGATTTCTCCGTTTATTGTTGTCCCTGTCATGTTAATATTTACAACGGGGGTATTATTGCAGCTGAAGAAACAATCCAATTGGATCCAACCCAGTATAGAAAAGGTAAGTAGTAATAAACCTACTATGCTTTCTAGCTATTTAGAGGCAGCAAAGAGCGTGCCTGAAGCAGAAGTGGAGTCGTGGGATGATATAAACCGTATTGATATTCGTCCAGATAAAGGAATTGCAAAAATTAGATCAAAAAATCATTGGGAAATACAAATAGATAGTGAGACAGCTGAAATTTTCTCTGTTAATTATAGAAGATCCGATATTATCGAATCGGTACATGACGGATCTTTCTTTACAGATTATGTAAAGTTTGGCTGGTTTCTACCTACTGGAATACTTTTGATTGTTGTTAGTATATCAGGCATTTATATGTTCTTGTTACCATTGATGATTAGAAATAAAAGGGGTAGATTGAAAAAATGAAAAAAATCCTTATAGTAATATTATTTAGTGTTTTGTTTGCACAAAACGAAGATACAGTTAAAAAAACACACAACGTTTCTCTTGTAGCTACATCAAACGTATTTGCAGAATATTATGACTGCGGCTGTCCAAAAGCTCCATTAGGAGGGCTTGCAAGAAAAGCATTTTTTTTTAAAAATATGATGTCAAAAAGGGAACCTCTTCTTGTCGATGCAGGGAATACATTTTTTTCACATGGAGTTATTAATCCTGATGGTTTAAGAGTAGATAATAAGAAATATAAAGCTAAAAACTTCGTCAGCGCTCTCGAGCTTATTGGATATGAGGTTGTAAATATTGGATCAAATGATTTTAAACTAGGAGAAGTTTTTCTTAAAGAGATTACGTCAGGATCGTCAATAAACTTTATATCAGCAAATTTATATGATAAGAGTACAAATCAACTACTATTTACGCCTTATCATGTTCTTGAAGAAGATGGTATTAAAATTGGATTTATAGGGTTGAGCGAAGCCACCAGATATGAATCTATTGTTAATAAAAATTTTATATCTGAGGGTAATAAATATATTGATATAATAGATCCAGAAGTAAATATTATAGTTTTATTGATAGATCTTAGTTCGAGTAATGGAATAGATCTTTCCAATGCATTTCCTAAGGCAGATTATATTTTTCTAAGTGGGGTAACTAAGAGAACTGAACCTAGAAGTAAACAAGCTCAAGATGGTCCACTAGTATATTCTACTGGTATTCAAGGAAAACACCTGAGTATTGTTGATATAAGAATAAAAGATATAAATAAGGCCGTAGAAGATGTCTCAGCACCATTTAGTCGCCTTCAAGAGATAGACTTCCGCCTAAAACAAATGCAGGCCAAGGATCCATCGAAAACATTGGAAGAAATTTATGCTAATCAGCCTAATGTTCTTGGTTTGGTAATAAAATATCAGAAAGAAGCATTTGAGCTGGGTCAGTCTTTAGGAAAATATGGAGATCGTAGTATATTTTTTAGCGTTCCTCTATCACCGACTATTCCTGACGATAAAGATGTTGCAGCATTGATTCAAAAGATAGCAGATAACGCAGATTTTTCTTTTGAAAAACCATAATTTTGTTTTATTATGAACCACACATGCGAGTGTAGCTCAGCTGGTAGAGCACAACCTTGCCAAGGTTGGGGTCGCGCGTTCGAATCGCGTCACTCGCTCAGTCTTTAGTCCAATTCAAGAAACTATCTATTATTCTCTTATGAACTATCATTGAGCTAGTCTTTAGTTCTTCTTTTCGTATTTCGAAATACCAGCTTAATATACTATTGTCAATATGTTTCATCATGATACCAGAGCCATACCTTTTAACGATTACTTCCTTAAACTTCTCTAAATGGTAGTTTTGAAGCTTTATTGAGCTGTTTTTAGGAGGTTTTGTCTTAAAATGTATCGTTTTGTGCTTTAAATAGGTTTTAATGGCCTTATTTAGCTGCATTTCTTGTTTACCGCCTTTTTTGATATCAAAAACACGATCAAGCTCTTTTTTTTGTTTTAAACAATCATCCCAGGTTAGGGTAGGGCTAATTTTGCCTAAAGTTATATTAAAATACCTTTTCTTGTTTTTTAAAGGATCGTATGCATAAATCGAATACATTACATATCCATCATTTTTCCCATTTCTTTTTCGTTTATAAATACTACTCATAATTATATTTTCTCTTTAAGTTTTGACATAAATATGATACAAAAAAACTTAACACACAATTGTTATACACACAATGTTGAAAACTTTGTATATTTAACAATATTTAAATTTAACAAAATAATATTAAAATAATACAACTTTTTTTATGAGCAAAAATATAGAGATTATTAGCAACAATAGGAAAGCTTTTCATAGTTATACGATTATCGATCGGTATGAAGCTGGTATGATTCTCCTCGGTAGCGAAGTTAAAAGTTTAAGGGAAAAGAAATTAAATTTAAAAGATAGTTTTGTTTCTATTAAAGATGAAAAAGTGTGGTTAATTGGAGCCCATATTAGCTCATATTCACATACTGGATTTTCAGGTCATTCTCCGACGAGAAATCGTGAATTATTATTGCATAAAAAAGAGATGATACGACTTAAGAATGTTGTAGCTCAAAAAGGATTAACTATTGTCCCTTTAAAGGCTTATTTTAAGGGAGGTATAGCGAAAATTGAATTTGCTACAGCTAAAGGCAAGAAAACATATCAGAAAAAAGACGCTTTAAAGATGAGAGATTTAGATAGGGAAGCTCGACGAGAAATGAGTAAAAAATAATGGGATTTTTACCGGTAGATGATCAGTTAGAAATTATCTCTAAAGGAACAGAAGAGGTAATTCCGCTTCAAGACCTTAGACATAAGCTAGAATTTTCTATTAAAAAAGACAAACCTCTCGTCATAAAACTAGGATGTGACCCTAGTAGACCAGACCTGCATATTGGACATAGTGTTGTTCTTCAAAAGTTAAGAGATTTTCAAGATTTAGGACACCAAGCTATACTTGTGATTGGTGATTTTACAGCAATGATCGGTGACCCTTCTGAGCGCAATAAAACACGTCCGCAGCTTACTCTGGAAGAGGCAAAAGCTAATGCAGAATCATATATTGAACAATCTAAGGTTATACTTGATGTAAAAACCCTTAAAGTCTTATTTAACAGCACTTGGCTTAATAGAATGAACTTTTCTGATGTAATAAAAATGAGCAGTAAGTATACTGTTGCTCGTATGATTGAACGAGATGACTTTACAAAACGTTTTGAATCTGAAATTCCTATTTCAATGCATGAATTTTTATATCCTTTAGCGCAAGCAATGGATTCTGTTGAAATTAAATCTGATGTAGAATTAGGCGGAACTGATCAAAAATTTAATTTATTGGTTGGTAGAGATTTACAACGAGAATATAATCAAGAACCTCAATCTATCATTACATTGCCTCTATTAGAGGGTACTGATGGAGTGGAAAAGATGTCAAAATCTTATGATAACTATATCGCATTAGATGATTCTCCTGAAGATATGTATGGTAAATTGATGTCTATTAATGATTCTATGATTGTTAAATATTATGAATTAACTGTATTTGCAGACAAAGAGAAGGTTTTATCTGTAAAAAATCAACTTAAAGACTCTTCCATAAATCCGAGAGATATCAAACGAGACTTAGCGAAAGATTTAGTTGAACGTTATTATGATGCAGATAGAGCATTGGAAGCTGAACAAGCATTTGATCAGATATTTGTTAAAAAGTCTATTCCAGACAATATTTCTGTTTTCAAAATAGAGAGTGATACTACTATTCTTGAAGTATTATTATCAGAAAATCTAATTGATAGCAAGGCAGAAGGTAAGCGCCTAATAGGACAGAATGCTGTGAAAATAGATGGAGAGGTGTGTTCTGAGCCAGGTTATGTTATCGGTAAAGGATGTGGCGAGCTTGTGGTTAAAGTTGGCAAGAGAAGATTTTTAAAAATTTTAGGCTAATCCTCATCGGAGAAATCATTTAACTTATTTTTTTGTTACCCAAATTCAATTATTCTTATAAATTCCATGGTAATTATTAATATGATTTGGAAAAACTTATGTCTGAAAAAAATATCAAAATAACAGATCGAAACTTTGAAGAGCTTGTAATGAAAGCAAAAAAGCTCGTAATTGTAGATTTTTGGGCTGAATGGTGTGGTCCATGTAAAGCTATAGCACCCATTTTAGATAAAATTTCTGATGAATTTAGCGATAATGTCCTTGTAGGTAAGGTAAATGTCGATGAAGTCAAAGAAGTGCCCGTAAAATACGGTATTCGCAGCATTCCAACCCTATTGTTTTTTTGCAATGGAGAAATTGTAAGACAAGAAGTTGGTCTTCAGTCTGAACAGGCATTAGTTGATGGTATTAACCAAATCATAAATAAAGGTTAATATTAAACAATTAATTTAAGTGACAGATAAAACTATTCATAAAACTATCATTATCGGTTCTGGTCCAGCTGGGTTAACAGCTGCGATTTATGCTGCTCGTGCTAATTTAAGTCCAATTGTGTTTGAAGGGAATCAGCCCGGAGGGCAATTGACAATTACTACAGATGTAGAAAATTATCCAGGATTTCCTGACGGTGTTTTAGGTCCAGATATGATGGATCTATTTCGAAAACAAGCTCAGAAATTTGGAGCCGAGTGTTTTTATAAGCATGTCTCAAGAGTTGATTTTTCTAGCTCTCCATTTAAAGTCTACGTTCAAGATGAAGAATATCTTGCTGAATCAGTGATAATTTCCACTGGTGCATCTGCAAGAATGTTAGGTCTTGCAGCAGAAAAAGAATTAATAGGATACGGAGTTAGTACTTGTGCAACATGTGATGGTTATTTTTTCAAGGAAAAAGAAATTGTAGTTGTTGGTGGAGGTGATTCAGCGATGGAAGAAGCAAGTTTTTTAACAAAATTTGCTAGTAAGGTAACTCTTATCCATCGACGAGAGGAATTTCGTGCATCTAAGATTATGATTGATAGAGTTTTAGATAATCCAAAAATTGAAATTATTAAGAATGCAGTTGTAACTGATATTCTTGGTTCTCAAAAAGATGGAGTTTCTAGTATTCAACTAAAAGACACTATTGACGGAAAAGAAAGAAATTTTGATTGTGATGGTGTATTCTATGGTATTGGTCATAAACCAAATACTAATCAGTTTAAAGGTATCATCAATTTAGACGATCAAGGATACATAATTACTAATCCAGGATCAACTTTAACCAATGTAGCTGGAGTGTTTGCTTGTGGCGATGTACAAGATAGTCATTATAGGCAGGCAATTACAGCAGCTGGTTCTGGTTGTATGGCCGCAATAGATGCAGAAAAATATTTAGAAGATTTATAAGAATAGTTTTTCTGTCTTTTTAAGGAGAAAAAGATGGAATTAAAACAAATTTATGATGTTAATGGTCTAAAGCTCAAGTTTGGATCAAAAAAGGCTTTAGAAATAAACACCTTAAAGTTTCACAATGGATTAATTTATGGTGTATGCGGTAATTTCGGATCAGGAAAATCATCTCTACTGAAAGTTCTTTCAGGGCTACAAAAGGAATCAAACGGAGATGTTCTTTATCAGGGAAGTCCTTTCAAAACTAACTTTTTTGGAAACATCAAAAAACATAAAGAAATTCAATACATTCACGTAGACATGTTTAATGACTTTTCAAACTATTTAAAGAGCAATTCTACAGTTGAACGATTTTTAAAAGGAATGTTTTCTGCTAAGATAAACCAAATTCGTACACGACATTTTAAACATTTTAGCCTAGAGCATCTTTGGAAAACACCTATAAATAAGTTGTCGGATGGTGAAAAACATTGGTTAAAAATTGTTGTAGGAGTAGAAAAAGACCCTAGGGTTCTTCTTGTAGATGACTATGGTCTACATTTAGATCCAAAAAATGAAATGATTTTGCGCAAAAGATTGGTGAAAATGAATAACATTCTAGGAACCACTATCATTTTATCTTCAACAAGCGATTATTTTTTGAAACAATTTGCAAATGTGGTCATATATTTGGATAATGGACATGTATCGAAAGTCAGAAAAGGATATAAGCGTAATAGCTTCAACAAGCATAAAAGAAAAAAATAATAACATTTTTAATCTGTTATTTTTCATATTATTGATTGGTCCATTATTAGGTCAGGTTGATAATCGATTTAATGTTTTCAGTTGGGAGCACTATGGTGCGGTAGGTGCAGTTAATTCTATATCAGAAGATTATACATATTTTTATTTTGGTACAGAAAATGCAGGCATTTTAAGATTAAATAAATTTTCACAACAATTCGCGCGCCCTATTACGCAAGGTCAGGGATTAAAGTCTAATTCAATTGAACATATTTATTTTGATGAACATACAGGAATTTTATGGTCTGTAGGGGATAACTTTATTGAATATAGTTTTTCGAGAGAGGGTAGTTGGAATACGTTACAATACAATTCGCTTTCATTAAAATCTGGGAATCAAATTATTGATATTGGATCTAGTAAGGATTATTTATGGTTACGATCGAATAGCAGATTTTTCAAATTAGACCATGTCAATGGAGTCTTATTAGGAATATATGTTTCACCAGATGAGCCGTCTATTGTTTGGGGAGATATTTCCTCAAGAGAATTAAGATGGAATATATTTGATTTCAATGATTATTTTGTTGAAGATGCATGGCTCTTAACCTCAAATGGAGCTTCAGATAATAGAGGAAACTTCTCAAAATATTTATCTTATTATAAGTCAAATAATGGAATTAATTGGATGTCACTCTCTAATGGATATATTCTAAAAATAGATGAATTTAATAAGTTAATAACACCAATATTCTATGGTCTCGCATGCACTGTTCCAACATCTGTGATTGATGATAATGTGTTGTGGGTTTCAGGTATTGGAAATAAATCTTTTAATGGTATTGCTAAATTTGATATTGATGATAATAAGTTCGAAAATATTCTATCTAATCATTACTCAAATTTTAGCAAAGATAATATCTATTCAAGTATTATGATTGATGATGAGATATGGTTTGGGTTAGATAGCTATATTTTGGTATACAATACAAAGAAAGATTCATTCAGGTCTCTTGGTTTTGAGAAGGGGATTCCTCGTGGAAAGATTGTTCATTTAGAGTACGAAAATGAATCAGTATTTGCTGGATCTATCAATGGAGTTGTTGAAATCAATAAGACTTCAAAAGCAAAGGTAAATAGCGCAATAGAGAAATTTGTTTTCTCTAGAAATCTATTTTTGGGAGATATAGAAAAGTTTGAAAATGAAGTATTTTTTGTTTTAAGCAATACCGTTTTCAGATATGAAAATGAAAAAAATAGTATTTCAACTCTTAATTGGAAAGATGGCACATTTGATATATCGATGAAAGAGAATCAAATTGATATAGCATCTAGATCTGTATCTAGGATTTTCTCTAGAAGTGATAAGTTATATATGGTTACAGACTTAGGTATCGTAGATTATAAGGAAGGCGCTCTAATTGTTCCTGCAAGTCTTTATTTCAACTATAAGATAACTGATTTGATCGTAGTAGATAATTCATTATTATTCTTGTCAACAACAAGAGGTTTAGCGATTATTGATATAGATACAAGAGAGCTTATTAATTACTACGATTTTCCTTTTTTAAGAAATATTTACCAAATGAAACATATTTCAGAATATTTAGTGTTACTAACGAGCAAAGGTTTAATTAAATTTAATTTCAACTTATGAAAAAATTTATATCCATTTATTTGATACTATGTAACATAGTATTTGCCCAGAGCTTTAATCGAAATATCGATCAGTTTAAAACCAGCTCTTTTGTTCGCCCAGTTGCTAAGGATTCCATAGAGATTTTATCGTTTATGGAGGTGTCAAATAATACATTACAATTCCTGAAAAAAGACGGTCTTTTTGAGGCTCAATATGAAGCAAATATTGCTATACTAGATAGCGAGAAAGAAAAACAATCTTCTCAACTATTCTCAGATACGATTACTGTTAAAAAATTTGGCGACACTACATCAAAAGTAAAGAAGAAAATACTAACAACAGCATTTGTTTTACCTCTTGAGAGTTATACTGTTACATCAAGCCTAAAGGATTTAGATATAAAGCTATCTGGAAAGAAGGATAAAGAAATTGATTTAGAAGGTCCGTTGAGTAGTACTTTTTTTCAAATTTATAATCCAATATTCGTAAAAGAGATAAAAGGATTATGGGGCTTTGATTTGAATAAATTTCCTACTGAAAGCGGTAGAGTAATACCGAGTAATGATATCATCTCTTTCTATCAATATGTGGTTTTAAATCCAGGGGAGTATAATATTACGATTAGCATTATTGGAGATAAAAAAGTACAATGGGAAGATTCTATTAAGGCTACTGCAAATAGTAGCGTAATAAGTCATTTAGTAAATATTCCCATTAAAAATATTGATAAAAGAGATTTGAAGGTCAAAGTAGTAGTTAGTCAGAATAACAATACATCATCTAAGTCATTTTCATTCAAAATAAAGAATAACACACTTTTTGATGGAATTGATAATATTGATACTGCATTATCTCAGATGAGCTACATCTTAACATCTAATGAAAAGAAAGAATTGAAAAACCTTAAGCAGTCAGAAAAAGAGAAATTCTTTAGGAAAGTTTGGGCAAAAAGAGATCCTGTTGCACAGACAAAAGTTAACGAACTTATGGAAGAATATTATACCAGGGTCGTTTTTGCAGAAGAGAATTTTTCAAGAGGAGCTTCTGTAGGGTGGAAGTCAGATATGGGAATGGTTTATATCTTGCTTGGTAAGCCAGATGATATGGTTCGTTCAATGAATATGCAAGGCAGCTATAATTATGAAACATGGTACTATTTCCAAATTGGAGAAGAATTTACTTTTATTGATGAATATGGATTCGGAGATTATAGGCTTAGAACGCCATTCTTATATTAAGTATTATGAACAGCGAAAAAAAATTAATTAAAATTTTAGAAAGATTTAGGGACAAACTATCTGATCAAGAAATTGCTTTAATAGATAGTTTAGTTAAACTACCAAAGACTATGCAAGATTCATGGGATAGTAGTGGTATATCTTATAAGCTTTTTACGGATGGAGCATCCCAGCTTGATAAAAACAATGCCGGTATTGGAGGTTTGTTAAAAAATGGTCATGAAACAGTATTTTCTTTTGCTGAGAATATAGGCGATTGTACCAATAATGAAGCAGAATATTTGGCATTAATTAGAGGTATTGAGCTTTGTGTTGAGAAGAAGATATTAGATGTCAAAATTTTTTGTGATAGTGAATTAATTGTAAGACAAGTCAACGGTGATTATAAAGTCAAAAATGAAAGAATGATTAAGCTTCATGCTAAAGTTTTGGATTTATGTTCAATGCTAAATCACTGGTCAGTTTCTCACGTTTTGAGAGATAAAAATATGGAAGCAGATCTTTTAAGTAAAGAAGGGCTTACTAAATAAAAAAAACTAAGGAATGAGAATAATATTTTATAACTTATAGACTATGAATTTCTTAAATCAAATCAAAACTGGCTTTAGCGATAGCTTTAATTGGGTTAGTGGCGATATCGCTATTGATCTTGGAACTGCTAATACTTTGATATGGTTAGCTGGTAAGGGGATTATAGTCAATGAGCCATCTATTATTGCTAGATCTACAAAAACAGGAGCTGTTATTGCTGTTGGTGACGATGCCAAACAGATGTTGGGTAAAACTCATGCAGGTATTGAAACTATCCGTCCATTGAGAGATGGGGTAATTGCTGATTATACTGCTGTAGATGAAATGTTGCAGGGCTTTATTAGAAAAGTAAATTTAAATCGTTTGACTAGGCCAAGAATGGTTATTTGTGTGCCATCTGGTGTAACCGAAGTAGAAAGAAGAGCTGTGAAAGATTCTGGAGAAAAACAGGCAGCTAGAGAAGTATTTCTGGTAGATGAGCCTGTTGCTGCAGCAATTGGTATCGGATTAGATATTAGTAAACCTGTGGGTAATATTATTGTTGATATCGGTGGAGGAACTACTGAAGTAGCTGTTATATCACTAAATGGAGTAGTAACCAAAAAAGCCATCAGAGTTGCTGGCGATGAAATGGATGACGCAATACAGCATTGGTTTAGAAATGAACATAAATTAGAAATTGGAGCACAAACAGCAGAACAGATAAAGATTACAGTTGGTTCAGCTATGAGATCACGATCTAAAAATATTTTAGTAAAAGGTAGAGATTTAGTATCTGGAATACCTAAAACAAAAGATATAAGATCTGATGAGATAAGACAGGCTCTAAAAGATCCTGTAAAAAGAATTCTAGACGTAATTAATGACGCGTTAGGGGCGACACCTGCTGAATTATCATCAGATATTATGGATAGAGGTATTGTTCTTTGCGGAGGAGGTTCTCAATTAACAGGTTTGGACCAAGTATTACGTGAAAAAACAGGCGTACCTGTTAATGTTGCCGATGAACCACATCTAGCAATTGTAAAAGGATGTGGAGCAGTAATAGAAGATTTAGAAAAATTTAAGCATGTCCTTCGTTAAGAATGGCTAAGATTGACTTATTTTTTAAAAAAAATTTAGATAGTTCAGTTTTATTTATCTGTATCCTAGTTTCATTTCTACTTATTTTCAGTAATGATAGTCAGAGAATTCAAAATATTCGCTCTACTACATTAGATACATTTTCTTTTTTATATAAACCGTTTAATTGGCTAGATAACCAGATTTTTTTAACAAAAAAACTTGAAGTTTTATCTCATGAAAATTTGAAGCTTAATCTAGAAAATCAGATTCTATCATCAAATAAAATTGAAAATGAAAGATTAAGAAATTTGTTAAAATTTAGAAAGCGTAATGAATTAAATTTCATTGGAGCAGATATTTTGTCTAAAGGTGTTAATTCTAACATGTCATCTGTTTTATTGAATCGAGGATTGGTAGATGGTGTAGATAATAATAGTGCAGTATTATCATCTCGAGGTGTAGTAGGGAAGATTGTTTTTGTATCAGATAATCATTCAGGTGTTCAATTAGTAAGCGATGTCAATTTTAGGTTAAGCATAAAAATAATACCATCTGAAACCGAAGGTATTATGCGTTGGATTAAAAGTGACATATGCGAAGTTGTAGAGGTTCAAACAACATCAGACGTTCAAATTGGTGATGTTATTTTAACTTCCAATCTCAGTCTATATTTTCCGCCAAATTTGCCAGTAGGTGAAGTAATTAGTATATATAAAGAATCTAACAGTTCGAATAAAGTTATACGCATGAAACTCTTTTCTGATTTGTCTATTTTAAATCAATTATTTATCGTGGATAAGGAAGGATAGAGTTATGGGTTTCAATTTCAGTGGATACCTTTTTATAGCAATCATATTACAGCTCATGTTTGCAGAACTATTAACTATAAATGGATTTCAGCCAAATATCATGCTGTTATTTATTATTCTATCTTCTATCTCTATGGAGAGTGCTTCTCGAGCGACAATCATCGGTTTTTTGATTGGGTTATTTTCAGACTTAATATTATTCAGTGGATTTTATTTAGGATTATCCAGTTTAGTGTTTTCGATATGTGCCTATTTTGCATCTCAGGTAAGTTCCAATTTTGCATATAGAAATTTTGATTTATACTGGCTGAGTTTGGTGTTTTTAGGCACTGGACTATATTCATTTTTTAGGTATGATTTTTTCTTTTTTAATGACATACTGTTTTTCTTAAAAAATTGGTTTTCTATAGCGTTATATACTTTTTTTGTAGGATTTATTCTTACTAGAATTCTAGGAGTAAAACAGTCGGTGTTAGAAGATGCTTAAGATAGAAAATAAAGCAGATATTTTTCATTATAGAGCATTATTATTTATATTATGTTTTGCTCTTTTTTCGCTTCTTAGTAGATATTTTTATTTACAAGTGATTGATTATGATAGGCATTTTTCGAAATCTCAAATTAATAGCGTTAAAGCGCTTACAACTTATGCTCCGAGAGGATTGATTTTAGATCGTTATGGAGAAATATTAGTCGATAATTATCCAACTTATATTCTAACAGTAACACCCTATGAATTGCGAGATAAAGAACAAGAATTTGTAAAATTATCATCTATTGTTGGCATTGACATAGAAGAGTTAAATAAAAGATATAAAAAATATTATAGAGGACCTTTTCTTCCAACTACTGTTGCTAAGAATTTAACATTTGAACAAATTTCTCAAATAGAAGAAATGAGATTAGATTTTCCAGGTGTTCAATATGATCGGTCTGATGAAAGAATATATTCTTCTATCTTAAATGATGCTCACTTTTTAGGTTATTTGAAAGAAGTAGATAGGGACACAATTCCTAAGCTTGATAAGAATCTTCTTTATAGAGCTGGAGAATTGATTGGTTGGCAAGGGATTGAAAAGCAGTATGAAAAAGAATTGCGATTTTCTAAGGGAGTAGATTATATAGAAGTTGACACCTATGGTCGTGAAATTTTTAGATTGGACAGTAATAATATTCCTGCATTTCCAGGAAACGATCTTTCATTAACTATTGATGCTAATCTACAGCGATATTCTAGAAATATTTTAGAAGGAAAAAAAGGGTCTGTGTTAGTTTCCAATGTTAATACAGGTGAAATACTAAGCATGGTTAGTAGTCCTTCTTATGATTTGAGTGTTTATAGAGGTACAACATCTGAGTTTGAGTGGAATAATCTATTAAAAAATAAAGATAAACCATTATTAAATAGATCTATTGCAGGCCTTTATCCTTCAGGATCAACATTAAAATTGATTACAGTTATTAATTTGATTGAAAATAGCTTAGTAGACCCGTCAGATAGTCTATTATGTACTGGTATTTATGTGCCACCCGGCAGTACAAATGAATTTCGTTGCTGGAATGAAAATGGACATGGTCTTGTTGATTTAAATAAAGCGATTGCACAATCTTGCAATATATATTTTTATGAAACAGTGCAGTTGATTAGCTTAAAAGACTGGACGGATACTGCAAAGAAATTTGGCTTTAACGCATCAACAAAAATTGATTTGCCAAATGAGAAAAATGGATTAATTCCAGATAAAGATTTCTATATCAAAAATTATGGAAGATGGGGTTGGTCAGAAAGAGGTGTTTTATTGAATCTAACATTAGGTCAGGGAGATATTTTAATTACTCCTGTCCAAGCGCTAAGATTTATTAATCATATTGCGTCAAGAGGTGAGACAGCACAGTTAAGACTAAACTTATCTAAAGAAATATCTTACTATGATAAAATTATATATTCAGAAAAAATATGGAATCATATTTGGGATGGAATGTTTGATGTTGTTAACGCAGATCAGGGAAGTGGATGGAGAGCTCGATTGAATGGTTCAGATGTTAAGCTGTTTGGAAAGACGAGTACTGCTGAAAACCCTCACGGAGAACCTCATGCATGGTTTATTGGTTTTTTTGACGTTGAAGATACAACGTACTCAATCGTTGTTATGATTGAGAATGGAGGAGGTGGAGGAGCCGTAGCATCACCAATTGCAGGAGATATAGTTTCATATTATATCAATTCTTCTAAATCTTTAGCGGAGAATTAGAGATTATGCTTTTAGATCAATTCATATCAAACACCACAAAAAATTCTGTATCAAGATTGTTTTTTATAATTATTGGATTGACCACTTTTAGTTTGATGACTCTATATAGTATTTCTGATAATCCGTTTAGTTCTGATAGTTCATTTTACAGGCAATGTGTTTTTCTTCTCTTCTCTTTTGTAGTATTCATTTTTGTTAAAAATATATCGATGAAGACAATTCATGATAATTCAACCCTAATATTTATTACAACCTTTGTTTTTTGTATAATTCCCTTCTTCTTACCGACGGTAGAATATACTTATAGATGGATTGACTTTGGATTCTTTTATATTCAACCATCAGAGTATTTAAAATGCGCTACGGTCATTGTTATTGCAAAATATCTATCTAACCATCAACTCGAAGTAAAAGATAATTCTATTATTGTAGTACCATCAATATTAACACTGTTGTCTGCTTTTATAGTATTGAATCAACCAGATTTAGGTACAGCAGTTATTATATGCGCACCCTTACTTCCGATGCTCTTGTGGGCTGGAGTAAGTAATTTTACAATCTTTTTAATGATTACACCAATTATTACAATTATCGCAGCATCGAATATCATTTTTTTTACTGTTTGGGCATTAATAATGTTTATTTGTTTTTTGACCTTTCAAGCAAGTATTATGACAAAATCGATACTATATTTTGCTAATATTTTTACAGGACTATTAACTCCATTTTTATGGAATAATCTAGCTAATTATCAAAAACAACGTATTTTAACATTCTTAAACCCA
>Ga0206680_10000197_pt1 | contig 22969 bp, 39 predicted proteins | sample M115012015metaG_FD_160124 | JGI IMG/M metagenome (GOLD analysis project Ga0206680, IMG submission 160124) | Ammonia-oxidizing marine archaeal communities from Monterey Bay, California, United States - M1 150m 12015 | ecosystem: Environmental > Aquatic > Marine > Intertidal zone | place: USA...
ACCTTTCGACATCCAAATGACCTTTCTAGAAACCTTATCCCATATTTCTAGTACTTCTGCCTTGTTCCATGCCGATGACATTTCTGGATCGTCTAAGCCATCCTTATTTCGGTTGCTATCATTAACCGTTTGAGGTTGGTAAGTGAGTTCTTTTGCGATATCCTCCCCCCATCGCTCAGTCACCTCATCTTTATTCATATAAACCCGGAAAGATATCCACGGGAGTTCTGCCCAGTTTCTACCCCAACCCCAAAGCAAGTCCTTCCAATGAAAGTAGTCTACAGAGGCATCTTCAAAGGTTATCTGCTCCTCCATTTGCCCCATTTCATTTTCTTTTTGCTCAGTCTCGACCTCATAGCGTAATCGAGCGCAGCCAAGACCAGGCAGTAATCTATCCTGCAGGCATGACTTTAAAACCTCGTTGTAACGCTCTCCGTCTTGCTGGATATCCAGGTTAAGAAGTCTATCCATCATCTCGCCAGCCACACGAGATATATCGTCATTTGGGTCGGCGTATCGGCGTGAAACATCTACCTTTGGAAGGTTGCCGTATACAATTGATGATAAGGTCTTAGTGTTTGAGTGAAATAAGTTCAATCTAAACGCATGGCCCTCATAGCGCTCACTTGAATCAATATCGCTTCGCTTATCCACGTAACGGTTGTGAATCTTGTTGGCCTCTTTGTGCCATTTACGTCTAGACGACTCTGAAGCACTTATTTCTTCGCTCCAGTACTTATACTGACCCCGCGGGGTGGCCTCAAAATCTTCCCTCGAATCAATTGATCCTGACGTTACGCCGTTTTCCACAGTTATCTCCTCTGCTTTGCAAGTAGGTGTTCACGATCAGCAAATAACTCGTTGAGAGTCTGGTGATGCGTTGCATTGATTGGATTATCGTCTCTCTGAAGAGGTTTTACAAATTTAACGTCATCTCTGCAAACTAAGCACAGGTATCTAAAGGCGTCAGCCCCGTCACTAGCCCAATCATGGTGGGGAGTGTCGTGAAAGCTTTTCGTGTTCTCGTTGAACTGCCTTCTGTAGGCTCTAAGCGATTCAACTCCTGGTCCGCACTTATCTTTTGATGAGTCCACTCGCATTTTTGGAAGCATTTTACGGACTGCATCAATTCCATGCTGGACACCGAGTTTCGGGGTGAGTCTACAGGGAAACCCTGCGTCAAGCAGTTGCTCAATCGTGCTTCGCTCTGTTGCGAGAGTTTTTGCGACAGCATCATGAGGTAGCCAGACTTCTTCGTAGGAGTATCCAGAGGTATTGAGTGCGTCAATGTAATGCTGAAGTCCCTCACCTTGGGCTTCGTAATAGTTGATGATATTGATTCCTGCTGGTGTTTCTTGGAAGAACCACATGGCAGTATTGTCGTTTCGGCCAAGGTCACAGGCCACTTTGACACCGATAAATGGATCATGCTGTACAACTCCAGGGGAAATAAGGCCACTTGCCTCTAGCTTTTGAATGAGTGAAGCGTAGTACCTTCCAGCAATAGCCGCATTAAAGTTACACTCCATTTCCTGGTCATACGACGCCTCTTCCATGATACCTTTCATGTCCTGAATCTCTTCAGGTGGCAAAATACCCGACTCAGAAGCCTTTAGGACTAGGGTAAACCATCGGTCCCTTACCTTGGGATCATTTACAGCCGCATCGTATATGTCGTAAAAATGATTCTTGCCTTTTGGTGTGCCAATCATCAACACCCAGCCTTTTCGGTCAGCAATACAAGGTCTGATTACTTGCCCCCATAGAGACGGCCGGCAATCGCCGTATTCGTCCAAAACGCAGCCATCCAAGTATATTCCGCGCATGGTGTCTGGGTTATCTCCACCATAAAGTGATATCCAAGCCCCATTTGGCAGCTCTACAGTGAGAGTTGCTTCCCTAACCTTAACAGCGAATTTTTCAGTGAAGTCTTTGAGGTATTCCCAGGCTACTTTTTTGGCTTGGGAGTAGAATGGTGCAACGTAAGCGTAACGTGCCTTATCCTTTTTGGTGTAGAGAGCACGCAGTATAAGCTCATAGATGGCCGCGACCGTTTTTCCAGCTCGTCTGTGACAGACCATGACGGCGTAACGCTCTTTCCGTTGATGAAATGGTATAAACTGGTCTCTTGGCTCATAAGTCAGATTTATCTCAGCCAATTGTGCTCCCATCTCTCGTAGTTAATCGACCAACTTGGCCTTGAGGGCCACTCGTATAAGATCCAAGCAATGGGTACTTTTCTGGGTCAATATCGTCATCAAGGACTATTTCACCAAACGATCTTCCGCAAATGCGACTCTCAATCTGGTCTTCATGTATTACAAGCCAGTTAGCGTTTAACTCCCTACGAACAAGCATGGCCTTTTTTTTATCTGGCGCAATATATAAGTTCATTCATAACTCCTATCAAAGTATACCGCGTCAAAAGACAGCCATCGTGGAACTTCTTTCGACTTAGAGACCAGTACGACAACCTCAGACCCATTATTCAGGTGGATTTTGGCAATTCCTTTGGTGGCGTGTTTAACGCTACCCTTCAAGGCTCGACAGGTTTGCCGCCAAATGTCCTCACGCGGTATAGGATCGTTGGTGATGATAGCATACCTGCCCTTCTCGCTTACCGCCTTCTCCAAAAGTAGAGGTTGGTGGTTAAATATTTGGGATTCAGACATCTAAAGAGCCCCTTGAGAGAGTATCAACAATGTTAATAGTGATATTGCCACCACCATTACCCTTACCCTTGTCTCCATCCATCTTATTAAGCTCAGCAATGGCCTTGGTTGACTCTTTTGGGTCCAATTTTTGGTTATCGACGGCAATCTCATACAGTAAATTCTTCCTCACAGCCTCACTTGGCCCCGATTCAACGTCAAGCAGCAGCGCATAATACTGCACGAGCATTTGAGCTGGCGCAGTGTCCAGAAACTTGTTAATAGTCCGGTCTGCCTTCTTCATATCCTTGGCAATCTTGGTCTTAGCTTCCTTATTCGCGTACCGGCGGCAAAACTCCAGCTTCCAAGGCTCCATACCTTCGGCAATAGCTAGTATATCGGCCTGTATGCGCCCTACCCGCTTATTCAACGAGGCGTTCTGAGGGAGATACTTATCGTCTTTCTCATCCTGGGTTATTAGTGTTACCGAGTTGGTCAAGCTACTCTCTCCTCTTTTATATTCAACTTATAATCTCGTCCAGGCTTCACCAAGAAGCCCTCCTTCAATAAATCACGCAACATCTGAGCTGCCTTATCCGTACTTCCCACCATACCCTTTACATTCGATACTGTAGGCTTCATACCCTTACTTATAGCATTCCTTACCTCGTTCTTACCTGACTTTACCAGAGTTAATTTAGGCTGCGTTTTCTTTTGTACCTTCTTCTTAGCCTTAGTGCCGCGTGGCTTTGGTTCGGTACGATTGATAGGTGTAGGTTTAATAGACGTACTACTCACATCCTTACCTAGCAAATAGGTACAGAGGCCAATACTGAGTACGAAAGCGATTCCGAATACGGTTCGGACAATGAACTGCGAGTCCTCAATCCCGAACTTGGCAAAGATGGCTGTAGCAGGGGAGGGGAGTTCTGATCTAAGGGTGGTAAGCTCGGTTTCGTAGGTTGCCAGTCGTCCCACTTCTTCAGCTCTTTGATTGCTCCATCGAGTCGTGTGAGTAGTTGTTCTTGATATCTTGTCAGTCCAAGCTGTGATCGATCTCTTAGCATCCTCAACACTCCTTTCTAGTTGCTCAATGCGATACTGGGTAGGGGAGTTCTTAGCATCACTGGCTATGACGTAGGTGGCACACGCCCATACCGATAGCGACAGTAATACGATAGACCAGACTCCTGTGACGACTCGTAACAACCCCGATACTCGAAATACCATGCAGCCAACGTACACGAAAGCAAAATCAAGTGAAGCGTATAGGCATCCAAGTAAAGATAAACCGAAGACAGTAGAGCTTCCAATCCAGTTTCCCAAAATATAGTTAAAATAGGCCGACACCAAAGTACCACCAGCCACCAAAAATAAAGCAAACAGCAAACGAAAGTCAGCTGCGAATTTCACTATAGATAGAGATAGTGACTCTGTTTTTGACATGTCTAAGCCTCCGCTAGGCTATTTCTCAAGTTTTCGTAGTCAGCTTTGGAAACCTCAATAAGATCAACTTCACTGCGAGACCTCCACTCAGAAGTTACCACACCAAAAGGGCTCATATAGGTTACGCCCAACTCTTTACCAGAAGGGCAGTTAGGATGCTCATTAAAAACAAAGCCGGCAGCGTAGTACTCAAGGCCATGCTCAAGGTTTCCAGCCTTATCCAGGTCAACGAAAAACAAATACTTCTTCATGTCTAAGCTCCCAGCATTACGACTCGATTAGGGTGAACGTAGTCGATAAACTTATTAATGTCATGGCTACCATAACCACACTTAGCAGGCTCATCTATATAGAGAATATCCCAGCCATTACTTTTCTTGTCACGACCCATTAATGCTTCAATCTTATATTCATGCTTAAATAAACTAGAAACATAAGCTGCCTTCAAGCCTTCCATGTAAATAGGATTCGAATTAAAACCCATCACCACATCATTCTCAGTAGCATGGTCGATAATGTACTGAGTCTTTCCGGTGCGACGACCAATATTAAGGTGTACAGTCTTTAACTCACGAATGTAATGGGAAGGGTGGAGCAATTTATCAAGGTCATTATTCTTTGCTATCTCAATATTCTTATCCTGAGACTTTATGGCTAACTCAATCAGCTCTTCCAACATGTCTAAACCTCTCAGTAAAACCCCTCCGAAGAGGGAAATTTAATTACTCAACTAAAGATGGATCATAACCTGGATCTTTAGACCGTACACTATTCCAAGCCTCAGTAGCATTAACCTCAACCTCATCATGGGTTTCAGCCTGACACGTAGGGCCAACAGTATTACACGTACCGCAAACCACATGAGCGGCACTTACCTTAACTTTCTTCACTGATACCTTATCAGAGCCACAACCACACTTAGCTAATTCCATAATCATCTCCTCAAAAACCAAAGTATACCACCTAGACGGTAGCTGTCCACTACTAAAGGATGGAACGCTAGGATACGTTGAATAACGTGCCAAGATGTTTCACGGGCATTACGCTGAGTGGTTTTATATATCCCCGTGTATTTTGGTACTAAAGCCTCTATATCGCCATAATATGGTCAAATACTAACGTGAATCGTACAACAAGTGATCATATCGTGAAACAATTGGATAGGAATAGATGAATAGCGTGCCAAGCAAGGTTGGTATGGCCTCAAGAGGGTGGGCAGTGGGTGGTATCAGGGGGCGGATTTGACCTGGATAAGGGGGTGGAAGGGAGGAAATTTGGGAGGAAAAAATATATGGGGGGGATGGGTCTTGTACTTTTGCTTCCATTTTAAAAACACCGGGGGGGTCTAATTCCTCCTCTGCGCCCGGTGATTATGCTCGAGTTGTCGCGCTCGAGTGGGTGTGCTGATACGGCTGAGCCCCTAGTCTTACGGGGGGTGGCGCCGATGCTGATGATGCGCCGAGTATGTAACGCTGGTTATCGGAAATGCCGATTGAAAAGGGCTTGCATATTGCTAGGTCCGGTATCAACGCTGTGTGGTGTGGTAGCAGTATGTGCGCTGTATGGCTTGCTGTGCTCTAGTGTATTAGTTCTATAGTGTTATGTAGTAGTAGTGTGTAGCTATAGATAAGCCTCTTTTGGGACATCTTTTTTCTACGACTGCGCGGAATGCCTTTATTCATGCGGATCTATGAAAATAATTGTAGAAAGTTGTTGTAAGTGTGGACGCGCTTAGTCTATAGTGTGTGCATGTTGACGGGATATGTCCACGACAGCAAACGAACCAACAACCACAAGGTGATACACATGCTATACGCAACAATGCCGACGCGCTCCATTCAGTCAGAACTACGCACTGCAACAGCCTCTAAAGCTTCTTGTTCTAACTATGACGCTCTTATCGAGCAATACGCACAAGCTCTTAAGCTTGGCCTGCAATCCTTCTCTTCTGCAGTAGCTTACGTTTTGCGAGGTGCTAAGTAATGAAAGACTATAAATCAATAAAACCAGCTTATAGCGACTCTAACCCGAAGCTAGACTTTTATCTCAATGGTGAATATAAGTCATCATCAAACTGGTATAAGAACATTAAACACGCTGAGGCGCACAAACCCCAATACACAATTGTAAGGAGTGCTAAATAATGAAAGGTTTAGTTCTCTACAAAGGCGCAAGCAAACTTAATCCAGCTCAGAACATAGTTGTGATAATGACCCTAAACAGTGCTAACCGTAAAACCGGAAATATGGCGCAAACTTGGATAATTAATCAAGATGTTTCACCAGTTGAGGCCTTAAAGACAAAGCAGACCGACGCTATATGTGGTTCTTGTCCACTCCAACAGTCTAACGGTGGCGCGTGTTATGTGAACGTTGGACAAGCTCCCTTAAGCGTTTGGAAGTCATGGCGCGCTGGTAAGTACGTTGAAAGCTTGATCGATAATGAGTTCGCTGAGAATGAATTACTAAAAGTATTACTACGACATAAAGCAGTCCGTTTCGGCGCTTATGGTGATCCAGCTGCAGCACCTACGGCAGTGTGGGCGGTTCTTGCGAAGTGTGCGAAAGGCTATACAGGATATACGCACCAAATAAACCGACCAGGCGTTGATCGCTCAATAGCTAAGTACTGCATGGTTTCAGTCGCCACCGCTAAACAAACTCAAGAGTTCCACGCACTAGCAAAGTCTGGACAAGATCACGAAGTGTACAAGGCTCGTACTTTTCGAGTGATTACAGAAGGCGCTCCACTGTTACCTAATGAGATTGTATGCCCATCATCTGAGGGTATCGAGTGTCGCGACTGTTTACTTTGTGACGGTAAAGGCGCACAACCTAACATAGTTATTGAGGTGCATGGCAAAGGGTCTAATAAGCACAACGCCAAGTACTCAAACGCCAATCTGATTGAAGTTGTGGAGGTGTAGAACTATGACAGCACGCGAAAGGGTAGAGGCAAGACAGAAGGCCGCAAGAGAGCAAGCTAGCAAGCCTGCATTAATCTGGAAGGGTAACAAGTACCGCTCGTTTGAACAGCTTTACAACAACGCTACAAAAGGCCGGACAATGACGGCAAAGCAGTCTGAGTGGTTTTTGTTAGATAACTCAGCACCCATTCAACCAACGCACAAACAACGCAAGCAGGGTAGCGATTTTGGCTACTCTGGCAACACACCACTTTAGGGGCTTATAGCAATGAGTAAAGGAAGTAAACAACGACCGCACGATAAAGCGGCATTCGATGAGGGCTACGAGCGAGCATTCAAAAGAAGCAAGCGCGAAGCCAAAACGCCTAAAGAGCTATTTAACGAGATAGTAAACGACGAAGCAAAGAAGCATCTAGATTCCGACCAACTAAGAGGGGCCAAGTCACCACAACAAATGTTAGACGAGATAGCAAAGCACTGTGAGGAAAGAAATAAAAAGCTACAACTTGACTTTACGAGCGCTTTACTTCCTAGCCTTATTGCCATTCTTATGCCTTGCCCTAGCGCACGAAAAGAGGCTGTAAAGGGGATTATAGGCCACCTTGTTTCCTTAGGTCATGGACTGGAAACTGTAGAGTATTTTGCTTCTGAGTTTTTAGATTCTGCAGAATCATTCCAAAATTTGGAAGTTAACAATAAAACAAAACACTAAAACAAACCAAAAAAAAGGCACAAGACATGAAAGCACTAATAGCAATTAATAATTTGAAAACAAACACCGAAGCAAGAATTAGGGGGGTATTGCCCGAGTCAATGTCTGTTCAGCAGTGGATGGTTATTGACACGCTTTGCAATGTTGACAAACCCACTGCAGGGCAGGTTGCAGACTCTACAGCGATCCTAGGCCCGTCTATGGCTCGTATTATTCGAGACCTAAAAGAGCAAGGCTTAATTAAAAGCCGGCCCTGTACGGCAGATAAGAGGGCTCTACGCCTAAGCGTGACCACTGACGGCGGTAAACTCTATCGCAAGTACAAAACTCGAGTCACAAAAGCAATGCAAGTCAAGCACGAAGACCTAAACCAGATCGCCTGCATTATCAGTGATCAATACGGTATCGATAGGGGTGAATCTTGAGCAATCGAAAGCAGCTTTTGACTGAGCAGAAAGACGAACTCATTACTATCGGTTTTAAGGGTCCGTCTTCTCTGAATGAGGCAATCAATAAAGTCGCTGAGCATGAAGGCATAACCAAAAGTGATTTAATGAGAACCATTTTAAGCGTGTCGATCAAGAAGCGGCTAAACAGAATAAGCCACGAGCAAAACGAGACGCTACGAGACAAGCTTTTGCGTGAGATTTCAAGTTAAACAAACAACGGGAGAGAGAAGAGTGAACGATAAAGAGTTTTTGATGTGGCTAAAAGATAGGCTTCATTTTGAGCATGGGGAAAGCTTAAGCGTTGATTATATGCTAAAGCTTCAGGCGATAATTGAAGCGACTCCAGAAGATAAATTTACACCGAATTCAGTTGCCTCTAGATGGATGGGGTTTGAATATAGCCAGAGATTACGCCAAGCACCACAAAGGGAGAGAGAAGAATGACAGAGGAAGGGGAAAAACTTCTGATGATGTTTATTCGAGATAGCTACAGCGGCTCTGGCAGGCCAACAAAAAAAACAGCCATTGCTACTATGAAGTATGTTGAATCAAATGCTGAGCTTAAAAGATTGGTAAACATCGGCGATTATAAAGCTTTACTAAATTACAGGGCCCCACAAAGGGGATAAGGTATGTTCAAGTTAATAAAAATTATGATCCTAGGATTTAAAACAACATGGGTAGAAAATGGCAGTGTAAGCGTTTCCTATCACTATAAAAATGACCATGTTTTGCTACTAGAGGGTAATAAAATAATGGGATGCAATAGCTGCAAAAAAGGTTTCAATGGTAGGGCTGGTAATGGATATCAGCCCTGCTCATGCGAATTAAAAGCTAATCAAGAAGAGCCATACGGTCGATGCCCTGTATGTAATGCAAAGGGCGTCAGTAGGGAGCGTAGGATTGATGGCAATGATCGATGCGCTAACGGTCATTGCTATAAATCATCAGAAGCATTAATGGGTAATGAATAATGGTAGATAAGCCAGATATGTCAAAGTGTGTGAATATTGAGCAGTATGAAAAGCAGATAAAGCACTGGCAAGCCTTTAAAATCGAGCAACTAGAAGCAGAGAATAAGGCTTTGAAGGAAGCTTTAAAAGCAAGATATTTAGATAAAACTCATGCTAAAACATTGCTTTATCCTCAAGATGTAGTCGCCAGGAATAGGGAAATAGCAAAGGAAGCGCTTAAAGCTGAGCAAGGTTAAACAACCTGCCCACGCCCTCTAGCACTATTAAGCGAGCGCCAGCAATCAATAACTATGGCGCTCGTTTTTCTTTGCTCTCTAAGCGTCAAGTATTCGACATTTGCATTCTGAACCTTGTTCAAGTGTTGTTTGTACTGGTCAGACTGTAGTGCAAACATCTCCTTAGCCGTTCCAGACTTCTCACGACACATAAAACCTATCTGAGCTTTGATGCTTTTGCTTTGCTCGTCTAAGCCATTGTAGAGCGCCTGAGCGCGTGCAAAATCAACATCCGTATCTGCCAAAAACTGTAAAGCAGCTTCCATATCAGCCTGGTTTATTTTCATATCTAAATCTATCGCCTGTTGGTGGTGGTGGTGTTTTTAGAGCTTGATAGCCCGTTATAATCAAGCCCAAAGCCGCTATCATTACAGCTATGGACGCTATCAAGCCAGCCTTGGAGTCTTTGGTCTGACTCCTCAAGGCTTCAATAGTTGTTATCCTTGTTTCATGGTCTGAGGTCTGAGTTTGCGCCTCTCTTTGCCTATCTTCTGATGCATCTATTTTAGCGCATAGCTGACCGATTCCGTCAGACATTAAAGTTTGCCTTCCTATAATCTCGCCTAGCATTTTCTGGGTTTCTCTTTGCTCTTCTGCATAAATGTCAAACTTATCCCCTAATGCCTCCATTCCTTTTGCATGAGATTCGGTTATTAAAAGCAGCTTTTCACCTAGCCTTTCTTGTGCCTCTCCAGACTTAATAAGGGCAAGGGAGGCAGTGTTTACCATATCTAAGCCCTTTCCCACATCCTTAGAGACAGTCAAGCGGTAGTCAGCAGCAACTCTCATGCTTTCGTGGAATGTTTTCATTCCAGTGTCAAAGTCTCGCCCGAAACCCTCGAGAGCCTTTATAACCTTGTCTTTCTCTACACTCATAAAACTTTTTCACCAGATAGCAGTGCGGCGTTGCGTTTGGCTCTGTTTGGCACTTGTCGTGCATAGCGTGAGTCTAAAAGCTCTTTTGCTGCTTGCTCGTAGTCGGCACACTTGATGCTAAATATCATCTTCTCAAACTTCATTAAACCAGACCAGCCAAGGTTATAAGCCATGTCCATTATGGCGGCTTCTTGGCTGTCGGTCATAAATCCTGTTAGGTCGTGAGCATCCATATTCATACGGATCAACTTAAGATCGTTGTTTAAGATGTATAGCGATTCATCCTCCGTTATACCTCTATCTTCAAGGTTGGTACCATACCCGACTGTCAGCTTGTCAGCAGTGCATTTGTAGGGTTTCTGCCTGTATCCCTCGTTTGAGATAATCAGAATCTGTACTGGTTCTAATTTTTTACCCATGAATGGTTCCCTTAATTTCTTTTCGCTTGCGTTCCTGGTCGTGCTCCCAAAAACACCCAAAGTAAAAGCCAGCTATTAGCCCTATAGCCAGGCATGACAAAGCGCATATCATATTTATAACCCCAATACCGAAAAGTGAAAATACAAAAGCCAGCCAGTAAGGATAACGCTGGTTATACCCAAAGTAGCAAACCTGTCGTGTGCCTTGCACCTGAACTCGTAATAGTTGTATATGGCCCACTCGAAAAACAGGAACCACGAAAAAAACGAGTCCACCTGGTGGTCTGGATTTAGCCTTATGATGAGCCCTAGACTGACTATCGCAATAGAGGCTATAACGATCATTAAGAATCTTTGCATATTTCCTTCTTAAGTTTAAGGTTTAACGTATTGTAGTAATTGTATACAGCCTCATAATGCCACCACTTCCAGCGAGGTATCTCGTGCGGCCCCTCAAGTATATCTACTCTGTATTGTCCGATTCGCTTGACCAGATTGATGCGATACTTGACCGAATTTCCACTAAGCTGTGAATTACATCTTGTACACTGTTTGTGAGCATTGTCTTCCGTGAATCGTAGCTCGGGCGCAGCTCCAACACTAAGATAATGGCCGCAATCCCAACGGCTGCCAGTGATAAGGTCTTTATCGCTGATTTCAGCCCCAGTCTTACCACAAGAGATGCAAGGCTTATCATGATCGCGCAAACGGATAAAACGATTGAAAGCATTTTGAGCTTTTGGCCTCCAGTGCGTAACGGTTTGATTAAGTATGGCTAGCCTTTCCCTGTCGTTATTCTTCTCAATCTTGGCTCTAACTTCTGGCGCCTTTTTCTTTGCGAATGCAATAGCACATTCAATATCACAGAATGAGGATAGCCCCGCACGAAAGGGGGCTTTTGGTTTTCTACAGTATTTACATTTAGCCATGTAGTCATTATACAAGCTAGACGGTCAGTGTCGAGTATTGTTACCTTTAAGCATCCTTTCATGCCTTTCAGTATTAAGACCAAGGGCTTTTGCACCATCTACCCAACCCCACAACCTAGCCATTATTATTCTGTACTCTTGGATGGCCTGTTCAAGATGCTTTTTTATCTCGGTCTTATTCATGCGCTTGTACTCATCGGTCTGGCTCCATGCCTCAAAATAGGCGCCTAGATACTCGTTCTCCAGATCTGGGGTAGTCATTTGTCCACCATAGCCATAATGTTATCTACTGCAGAAGTGGCTGCTGTCTTGGTTTTTGCTCGCTTGATTCTGTCGTGGGTTTCACGATTCTTAACGAAGGTTCTTATCTCTGGTGTGATTGTTCCCGCCTTCAACTGGGGGAATGACGGAAACTCGCCAAACTTATCCTTAAACCTATGCTTTGCCCAACCCTGAGCGCCCTTATAATTACGCTCTTGGCCTAATGCAAGGAGACCTTCCAAGAAATCCCGCTTTTCCCTTCGCACTTCTTTTATCGGCTTCAACTCTCCCGCTACTGTTTCCACCATCTCTCTTCTGCTTGGCATCTCGTGACCGCAACTCTGACACGTTAGGCCCAGCATTATACCGTTCGGGCATTTGGGACATTTTCTGGCTTCCTTTTCTTCTTTGGGTTTATTAATACACTCGTCTTCTCTGTATTTCTTCTCACCGTCATGCAACTCAGTGGGGACCACATCTTCTATAAACATACCAAAGCGGTCAACGTTGCCGGCCTGATCAAGATATACCGATGCTCCTTTACCCTCGAGTATCCTCTGTATTCTTCCGCCACGCTGAACATAACGTATCAATGACTTGGTAGGGGATCTGTCAATAAGGCACTGAACTTTCCTTTCATTGGTCCCAACCTCAAGCAGGGAATAGCAGGAAAGGATTTTAATATCGCCGTTGTGGTGAGCCTTGTACAACTTGTCGCGCTCATCATCGTCCGTGTAGCAGTCGATATGAGCCGCACTAACACCATTAGCTAGAAACTCGTCAACCATCGCTTGAGAGGCCGCACGAGAGCAATTGAAGGCATAGGTACACATCCCATTGGCTTTTTCAAACCACTCCTTTACACAATCCCCGATAAGCTTGGGATCGTTCATTACAATCTCAGTCTTATTCGGGTTGAAGTCACGTCCGCCAGTCTTAATCTGGACAGTGGGGACGCCCTTCATGTCTGGAGTGACGCCAGCAAAATAGTTAATAGGGTTGAGGTAATCCAGCATAAGGAGTTCGCGTGGATTGGTTGGTACGATTAGATCGGTATAGTATTTCCCAAGACCCTTCGAGTAGGGCGTTGCAGACAGGCCGACAAAGTAAACCTTGTTATAGGCCTCCATTAAATTAATCATTGATTGTCTTAAGTTGTGCGCCTCGTCGATAATGGCAAAGTCAAACTCTGGCATTTTTGAGCGCTTTTCGATGGTCTGAATACTGGCTACTTGTATCTGTGCTCTTGGATTGGTGCGAGGGTTCATACCCTGTATAACACCTACCTCTAACCCGTACTCTTCAAACTCATCTGCAGCCTGTTCAATCAGCTTTATCCTGTCGCATATGAAGATGCACTTCTTACCCTTTTTTATAGCGTCAGAGAATAGGTTCGCGGCTAGCAGAGTTTTCCCGAAAGAGCAGGGACCGTACATCATGATACAGCGATTGCCAGCTATCATTGATTTCTTGAGCAGGTTCTTGGCGTTGGTTTGGTGTGGGCGTAATTCTTTTCTAACTATTTGCGCTACAGGCTTCTGCTCAAATGAAGAGGAGAGCATACCGTCTAGCTCTGGCTGAGCATGGTCGTAAGATAATCGCATATTAATTTCCTGTGGTCGTTCTAGTAGTCTAGAGGAAAGTCGTCTTTGAATTGTCGGTTAAATTCTATTTCTTCTGCCATTCGTCGGCGCTTGACGTGTTCAGGATCTGCGGCTTCTCGTGACATTTTTCTGCTTAAGTTTGTCTTCGATATCTTGTTAGCGCAGTCCCGGCAATACGTGTAGTAACCATTGCCAGATCTACGAGGTGTGAACTCACATACAGGCTTATCTTTAATGCATCGCTTGCAGTACTTGGTAGTCATTAAAAAGTACCCAAGTAGAAGTAAAGGCCAGTGATTATGATCGTTAATGCCATTGAGGTGGCACCAGCAAGTATGTTCTTCATTTTGTATCCGTGGTTGTTTGAGTGAGGGTATAGTCTATATTGAGTGGACGGTGCTTGTCCACACTTAATGGTCTTACTTATTCCTCTTTGTTTATTCGATGTTGTTAAATGCTAATATTTTAATCTCTGCATGCCTGTATCGATCAGAATCAAATTTTTCACATACAATCCTTCTGCAAACCGCCTCCAATGATTCCGTCGATAGATCAATTTCGTTAATACCCCAATAGTATTGATTAAAGTCATCACCCCATAAATCAAAGCTTAAAAAATATTTCTTCATATCTTCTCTCCAGTTATTTGTCGTCAGCTTCGTGAGATATAAGCATTTCAATTGTGAGCCCACCCTCACCAGCAGGTTCTTGAAGCCAGTCTTCAAACCTCTCTGATAGCGTGTAATTTGATTTCCCTTCTTCCGCGTCTAGCAATCCAGTTAAATACCCTGTTTCGTGCGCGACTCTCATTAGCCGCTTCTCTCTATCTGTTAACATATCGTTACCTTTATTTGTCGTTGTTGGTTTATTTTAGTCATAGGAACCCCACTATCCACACCTTGGTAATCCCACATGCTTCACTGCAGATGCTGGGTTACTTTGGCTTTATTGGACAGCTGATCCACACCTGCTCTATGAGCGACATCACACGGCCTGTTACCGGCTAATTATGGATGCTAGGTCGTAGACTTAACTACGCCATCTAAGTGACCAGGTTAACAGGGGTAGGTTAGAGCCTGGATTTCGGATAAGTTGGTTAACGTCGAACTACACGCGCTTCTAACGACGAACTATAAGGAAATTCCGAATAGTTGGCCGGAGACACGATACAGATTTGAAATGAAATGAGGTCTTGCGCTATAATTACCCTAAGCCGGGCCGGGATGGAAATTTTTCATTTGCTTTCGTTCTGTACCGGGGTTCAGCCGGCTTATTTCTAATACTACCTTACTTGTGTAATTCGTCAATTATTTTCTGCTCTGCCTTTCTTGTTAAGCCCCATAAAAACGACGCATCCTCAACACTTTTAGCTGCTGGCCCAAAACATATACAGTCAGGGCATATCCATTGGTACGTCCCGTTAATGTCGGCCACTGGCTCCGTAGTATTATTTACCTCACCGCTACCGCAAAAAGGGCAGGGCTTTAATTGATCACTCACAATTTTTCTCCTAATTTAATCTAACGACGTTCATCTCAAAAACACGCTAAATTGAGATGAGGAACTATTCGGAATAACCTAATAGTTGGGTATGGGAGTGTGGGGATAATCGCAATAAGAAAGAGTATGCAGGCTGGACTCGAACCAGCGACCGTAGTTCGCACATTATCAAACCTTGCAAAGCTTGATAAATATAAACCGCGCTCTCCCAACTGAGCTACTGCATAAGCGCTTGACTAGTATTTCGCTCTTTACTCTTACTTATTACGACTATGGAGGACTTTAGAAAGGGTGCCTGGCGACTCGTGTCGAATTACAACGCTCTTGGGTCACAACCGGTGTTGCTCAGTTCCTGAGACATCCCCGAAGGGCAGGCATAAAAAAGGCCTTATGAGTTAATTCAGCCTTGGAAGGGGCTGTGAACCAGAAGGGAATCTCACCCGACTGAATCAACTCATAAAGCCTCTTCTGATTTCACATTTTCTAAGGCCCTTCCACAAGCCTATGTACGTATTATATACCAATATATGTTAAAATGTAAAAGCCAAAACGGCTTAATACAGGAGAAAAATTATGTCTAAAACAGACATGCACAATCAGCATCTAGTTAACGCCCTACCTTATCCTGAGCAAGTCGTTGAGACTAAGCACGATGCGGGAACTGATTTCATATGGGTTGCTGACAATCAGGTGACATTCAACATCCAGTCTGGCCCAGTCGCCGAGAATGGCCGCAATGGATGTGATGCTACCGACATCATACGGTACGCCATAGGGCTTTACAGGAGCTTTAACAACGCCCACCCATGCCGTGAGAACTCATGCACCATAACAAAGCTTGAGGAAGCGCTACATTGGCAGGAAGCCAGGACTAGAGATCGTGTAGCGCGTGGAGTTGAAGGGAAAAGCGAAGACTAAACCTGCCTAGCCCCTCATTCTCTCAATAGACTTATCGTTTACTATTTCAACGTAACCAGTCCAGTAAGGATTACTACTATTAACATCATAGAAGGCTTTGGCAGTATCTAAGCTTTCTGTGCGTCCTATATATTTAGCTCCACCCCGCCCGTCCGGGGATGAACCGTCATACATTAAATACCATTCGTTATTAATCATCATTCTCTCCAAGTGGTTGTTTCCATTATAGAAATTACCATTAACTCAAAATTCTTTTTTTGCGTTAATGGGTTGCTGTTCGCCCAATAGTTTTTTAAGAGTCTCAGCCTTAACATCAATAGCACGAGCTATCTGTTCCAGCTTGGCGCCATTGCTTATCAACCGCTTTATACTGGCAATGTCATTTTCTTTCAGGACTGTTTTTGGTATTTCTTCTGCCATCGTTCTTATAAACTCCACATGTACAGCACTTATGGCAAACAATGTGCTTAGCCTTGTTGCTGCAGGGGATACAGACGAAGCCCACGGTATCACCGCAGGTTCCGCATTTTACTTTATCTACCATAATTTGGTCCTAGAAAAATGTTCCGAGCGGTCACTCTCTGTTTTATACTCAACGCCTTCGCAAAGTTTAATAACTCTAAACTGAGCCACGTTAGACCATCGAAATGATGTGGCATCCTGCACTCGGTTCTGTTGGTTCCAACCATCCCCAGCCCCATTATAAACCTTCACTTCAACCTCCACTGTTCCCTTCTTAAATGGACAGTTTCGGTAAGTGTTGGCTTGCCACTTATCTGACAAGGTACAATTTTTAAGGTCGATATCTGGAGTGGAAATAAAGTGTGCAGGCATACCAGCGCGACAGACTAGCAATCCTGTTGGCAACCTTTTAACGTCAACCGTAACAAGTGGACGTAACACAACCTTAATTGCCTTACCTTTATTACTATGACCCCAGGTTCTCAAGTATCCGTCTTCTGATGAGATGTATATATCGCCTAACTCAGGCCGCTTAAGATCTGCCAGGCTCTGAAAGCCTTCGATCTTTTCTGGTAGCTTAACGGTATTAATCTTTACATTATTAGTCTGCATTATTTTCCTCTACTTTCTTCTCGAAAAATGTCTCTTTCTTCTTGTCAAACATGATTGGAGCTACTTGCTCCTGTGAGTACTTCCTATCACCCTTTAGCGCCTTGCACAGGCCAGAGTAATTGATATTATTTGCAGCGCAGTACGCGGGAACTGAGCCCTTATAAATGATGTTTATGTGCCGCACCAAGTGCTCACCAACTTCGTGATTCGTACAGCGTATTGTTTTTCTAGGCATTCTCGCCTCCTTTTTCATAGTCCCATTATAAAAGAGTTGACACGCACTGTCCACATCGATATATTGTGCGAATCAGGTCGTCGCATCCTTTCGTGGTTGTTGGTGGTGTAGCGATGTGGTCGAACTTGTAGAGGGGTTGGGAGGTTAGCTCAGTGGTCAGAGCACCGTTGTATTGCGGAGGTCATCGGTTCGAATCCGGTACCTTCCTTCCCCTTCACTTGTAGATTGTTTATGTGGGTTCATTGTTCGCGTCTATTTAATATCGGTGTGACGATAAAGAGCAAAAGTGGGTGTGGGTGAATCACAAATATAACCTTACGGTCCTTGCTCGACTAAACGGGTAGCCGGCTCAGTGACCCTTCATAAATGATTTAACGAACAAGTCTCCACTTGTGTAAACCTGTCCTTCTTTTTTTTGGAAGTCTTAGTTGGACGCCGGATAAGTAACCGGCACTTATTATGAATGGTCTACGTCAGAAGCGGGGGTTCGATTCCCTTGAAGTGTTTGGGGAGCCAAGTGCTTACTAGGTGTCTATAAGATGATATATCGCAGGTTAGAGTCCTGCCGCCATTCACCAAATTATTATGACTGGTATGGAACAGAGATCGGTTCCGGTATACGTGCAAAGCGCAACAGCCTTACAATCGATGTAAGGCCATGTAAGTCGAGTGATGCTATAAGATAAGCAATCGCAGGTTCGAATCCTGCCGCCAGTCACCCTTTCTCTATCCTGCTGTACACAGGGATGTACTCTTTCTCAAAACCTAATGGTTCCAATATCTCTGGCGTAAGCGCTATCTGACCACTTAAGGCTCTACTTAGGTTTCCTGGATCAACATTGTGTGCCTTACAGAATCTAGCCTGAGTCCTGTAATCCCTCTTAATAAGTCGTCTTGCGATCCTAAGCATTGAGTCATGTTTATATTTCATATCACCCCCTAATTCATTTGCACTAATTGTATCACCTATTGTATAATGATTACAATTCAACAAAACGGTAAAATCTGGAGACAACCAATGACCATTAAGTTTAGGGTAAGACAGCAGTATCGTGAGGAGGGGACTTTAATACCTCCTGCTGGTTTGACTGGCGATGAGATCCGAGAGTGGATTAGTGAAGCAACCAAAATAGAGATGGAGGAGTTGTTTAGTGTCTAAAGTCAATATGGAGTTATGGGATTCGGTCAGCGTTACCGACCCATCTATGACCAAGAAGGTTAATCAGCGTGGCGGGTTCACATCCATCGATGCACACTCTCAGGTTATGGCTGCAACTGAGGCGTTTGGCCCAATCGGTGAGGGGTGGGGTTACGATAACGTCTTCACATATGAGGGTGGTATGGTTATCTGTCTTCTTACGTTCTGGTGGCGAGGCAATGGTGATGAGGTTGGCAACTCGTTTGGGCCTGTACCTGGCTGCTCAAATCTTCTAGACAATCGAGGCAAGCCTGACACCGATGCGCATAAGAAAGCCCTTACAGATGGGCTCACGAAGGCTCTCAGCCACCTAGGGTTTAACGCTGACGTGTTTCTTGGTTACTTCGATGACAACAAGTACGTTGAAGATGCCCGTCTTAAGATTGGGCAAAAGAAACAAGGCGAATACAGGTTACAAGAAATGCTACAGACTGACGCGGATTACCTTAACGCCTATAAGCGCATGGTTCAGGATGGTGACGCACTAATGCTGTTTGCCTTTGAAAATAAAATAGCTAGCGACGATCCATTGCGCGAAGCTCTATGGGATTGTTGGGACCATGGACAGAAAACCAAAATGAACGCTAAGGTTGGTGAGCTTAGAGCGGAGGCTCACAAGATTATTACTGATATGGCTGTCGCAGTTAGTGAGCATATTGCTAATGATGATGAGGCTGGGCTGGTAGAGACTTGGGATGACGCAGCGCGTATCAAAGGTGCAATCGTTAGACACTTATCACCAGAAGATCAAGAGTATTTGAAAAACAGAGCAGTTAGTAAAGCTGAAGATAAAGCATGCAGGAGTGCAGTGTAATGGGTGTAACAGTAACTGGTAAATTAAATAAGGCGGCACATCGGTTTCTAGCAGGTGAGTCGGTGGGTTTTGGTATTCGTATTGGTCAGCAGTATTACGACCGAAAGACAAAGCAGAAGGAGTGGACTAACTACAAGGCTGTTATCTTTGCTAAGAATCCAAACATGATAGCGTTCCTTCAGGGTTCTTTAGTTGAGGGGTCAGTTGTTGAGGTCACAGGTGATACCCAGGCTATCGAAGTTTACGACGGTCAGAATGGTCAAGTTCTATCTATTGAGATTCACAATGCCAAGCTTGGTTTTGTTCACTCGCCAGAGCAGCCAGCACAGCAAGCGAGTCCAGCTACAGCTCAACAGGCTAGTCCTGCTCAGCAAGCGTATGCAGCCCCAGCACAGCAAGCCCCTGCGAACTATGCGCCACAGCAGCAAGCGAGTGTTCCTGCACAACAGGCTGCGGCATCTGCTTCTAAAGGTGGAATGGAGTTTGACGATGACGTTCCGTTCTGATACTTTAGTACCAATTTAGCATGAGTGTTTGGCCCCCTTAATTGGGGGTCTTTTTTATGGGATAGATGTCGTTGGTGGCGCTACTGGTACTGGGAAGTTTGCGGTGTACACTGGGCTTCCTAATGTAATTCGCATGCCGTCAACACGCCCTTGCTCTGTTTTACTTGATGGAACCATAAGTATTGCTGGCTTGAATGGATTTGGGTTTGTGGATATAAACGCTGCTCCCCATGTAGTTACACTTACACCGTTAACGTATAGCGTACCTATACCATCGGCAACTGCTACTGCTACATGGTTCCAGTCCGCTGCAACTACTGAACCTGTTTGCACACTATCAGTAAATACATTGTCTGGTCTGTACACCCTAGCTATCACATCGTTACTGTTGTCTGTGAATATACGGAATCCTGTTGCTATTGCCCCTGGCCCTCTCCACGTCTCGTCGAACACGTTGTATGCTATGTGTACGTAAGGCCCATCACCTGTAGAACCTGCTTGCGCCCACGATTCCACGCAGTAGTTCGTTGTACCCATTATAGACGTTGCCCATTTGCCCGGGTTTGTGTATAGAACTGCTCTTGGGAAGTTAGGGAACTCTCCCACGCTTACAGAGTCACCTTCCCAACATTGTCCGAACTTACCACCAGTTGCTAGCTGTGGCCCGAAGCTTGTTGATCCAGAGTTACCGTCACCCGTCCCTGTTTCGATACTGTTACCTAGGTCATCAACTGTTGGCCGTGAACCTGGCGCACCGTTCTCAGCATTACTTAAGAATACAACTCGACCGCCAATTAGTGGGTCTGAGTTGATTATCTCTGGTTCGCTTGTTGGTACGTCGAAAGCATCATAGTAGATGGCACCACCTACGCAAATACGCATAGCGTCAAATATAGGCTGGTCTTCAAGTTGCGATCTAAATACAGCCCTGTATTCTGTCCCGCCACCAGGAGCGGCCGCATTAATTCCTGCCACTCTTAACCCGTCTACGTATAGGCTGTATATGGTTCCCCTTCGGTTTAAGGCTATATGTGACCATGTGAATAACGGTATCTGTTCTGCGTCTCCCACTTCTGATTCATCAACCCTTAATGTCAGAGTTCGATTATAGGATACGACTGCACACCAAGCAGGGTCAACCAGATTCTGTAGGTTGAATATCTCTCTTGATGTGGGTGTGCCAACCTCCGCTGTAAACCCAACCCAAAACTCAACACAAAAGTCCTTATCTGTACTTATATCGAGATCGCTTGTGTGCTCTGTAAAGGTATTAGAGAACGCGCTCGTATTACTTAGGTCGAAAGCATCTACCGATTTTTGAAGGGCGTTTGCCCCAAACTTGGCGGGGAGCCCTGTTTTTGGCGGTGAAACTTGGGCAACACCATTGTAACCCTCGTTCGTTAGTGTCCTTAATCCAGTGTCGTCTTGGCTAACAACAGTACCAGCAGACTGGTTTGCGTTGATTAGAAGAACTGTAAATGGGTCTTCTGGAGGCGTGCTGCCAGTGCTCTTTGAAAATAAGGGTAGGGGTATTCTCATTTGTGGAACAACCATACATCTGTAGATATAGCCTTTAGGTATCCGGTTTCACCAGGGTCCAGGGTCAGTGTGCCGCCAGATTTAAGCCTGATATTTGTGGAAGCCCCCTGAATGATAGTTATCGTTCCAGAATCAATGTCATTGATGTTGTCTATAACTATCTCAGCCTTTTGCTGTCGACCAGTATTTAAGCCTGAAGTTACAGTTAGGTTAAAGTTACCTGGACCATCCCTGTATAGATATTGACCAAGCATTGAAGTCAAAAAATTTCCAGTGGCGGTTATAGGGATTGTATTTGAGTTTTGGGTCTCGACTACAGGTATCAATTGGTAGGTGTTCGAGCCAAGATGCTTTAGGATAGACACGTCACCAGGGAACATAGTCTGGTTGTCTAGTGGTACCACTCCAGTAAAGTTAAGCGTATCAGTCTCTGAAGATGGGTAAGCAATCCAGAATTCTTGGTCTGGTCCGCCAAGGTCGCTAGTAAGTCCAGCCAGTATTTCTACTGTCACCGCGCCACCAGTCCTATATATATATGAGTTCTGGTCTCCAGCTACTAATTGATAGTTTGCCCCAGACTCTACACGCTCTACAGTGGGTGGATTTAGCCTCTGTGCGTTTGCGCCAAATTTTACTACACCGTTTTCAGGGTTTAGCCGAATGCTTGATCCGACTTGCTCGCTGGTTATATGGAGGTCATCAGTGCTGTCACCAGCTACGCCTATTCTTCCAAGGTCTGTGCCGTTGTTGTTTCTAAGGTTGAACCACATCTCAGTAGTGTCTGAATTGTCACTTTTATTTAGGGACATCTCATCAATAGTTGCTCGCCAGCTTGTCCCACCCCCATTAAACAATGCTAGAGATGTGGTGTAGCCCAGGTTGCTAATATCGCCAATGAAAACATTACCACCAAGCGTATTAAGGCTAAGTGTTGCTGGTGTAGTCGCGTCTGACTTTGACTGAATAATGCTTGTGCCGTACTCTATGTGCTGGCCTGTATCTGGATCAGCATCACCAGTAATCAAAGCAGGGGTCGTGGTATCAATTAGGTTTGGATTTAAGCCCACAAAACTAGATGATGAACCGCCTGTTAGTACGTCGTTCCAGTTTGCTCCGTCCCATAACTGAACAGCCGATGAGGTCCATCGCATTGAGTCTGTGCCAGCAACAGTTGCTCTCATATCGCCTGCAGAGTCACGGTAGAATCCCATGCTTATCTGATTGAGGAAGCATATTCCTGGCGCCCCTTCCGTACCATCAATGCACTTGAGCTGGGATTGCATTCCACCTTTCCCAGATCGCGACAGTGAGTCGGTCATCTCAGAGCCCACATCGGACATCGTAGGGTTTGCCCATCCAGTCTCGATTACGGTATTAGGTACTACCGGGTTTCCTGCAGGTAGTGTGTAGTTGCCATTGCCATCACGAGACATATCGTTCTCCAGTTCTTTTATTATTGCTGTGTCTTCTAGGTTCTGACCTGAGCAAGCAGTAAGTAAAGCAAGTAATACAATTTTGTTAAATTTAGCCACCAAGTGAAGCTCCTATTCTTCCAGAGCCCGCCCCGATGCTTCTAAGGTATTCAGAAAGGGCTTTTAACTTCTTCTGCTCTGCCCCCTCACCCATCATTCTTTTTCCTGCGAATCTTAGCGCACTTTCAGTG
>Ga0206680_10000211_pt1 | contig 21799 bp, 13 predicted proteins | sample M115012015metaG_FD_160124 | JGI IMG/M metagenome (GOLD analysis project Ga0206680, IMG submission 160124) | Ammonia-oxidizing marine archaeal communities from Monterey Bay, California, United States - M1 150m 12015 | ecosystem: Environmental > Aquatic > Marine > Intertidal zone | place: USA...
TCCGCTGACGCTGGGCCGAACTTCGTTTTCCACTGCGCCTTCGTCCTGGCGGTCAGCTTGCTGCTGGGCCCGGTTCTGAACGCGGCTGACCTGGCGATCACCGCGGCGACTGTGCATATCGGCAATGGCGAGGTTCTCGAAGGGGCCACCGTCCTGGTCTCCGATGGCAAGATCGCCGCGTTGGGAAAGGATGGCGGTGTGCAGATTCCCGCCGGAGCCGAGCGGATCGATGCGAGCGGTCTTCACCTGATGCCGGGAATGATCGATCTGCGGAGCCTCGAGCTGGTGCCGGAGTCCTCAAAGGCCTTTGGCGTCGATGCGAGGATAGCCGTGGTCGATGGACTCGATTCCTTTGAGGATTGGAGTCTTGCCCGTGAGGAGGGGGTCACAACGGTGGCGGTCAGCGGGGCGGGTGGAAGCAACCAGAGCAGTCTTGGAGCGATTTTGAAGCTTCGCTGTCGGAAAGGGGCAGCCGGGTCGCTTGCCGAGCTGCTTCTGAACAGGGAGTCTCATATTGTTCTTTCCCTTGGCGTTGCGGGCTCAACCTCGACCAGCGCCCAGCGGCTCGAGCAATATTACGCTCTCAGGAGACAGCTTGTCGCAGCCCGTGATTACAGCGAAGCCTGGGATAACTATTGGAAGGAAGTTGAGAAATACAATAAGGCGGCCGGGAAATACAACGCCGAGCTGAAGGCGAAAAAATCCAAGGCGGAGGCCGGTAAGAAAAAGGACGAGAAGAAGCCGGAGAAGAAGAAGCCAGAGAAGAAGGAGCCGGAGAAGAAGGAGCCAGAGAAGAAGGAGTCCAAGGAACCCGCCAAGCCGGAGAAGAAAGAGCCGGAGAAGAAAGCGGCGCCGGCGAAGCCTCCAGCTTCAAAGGCTCCCAAGGCTCCCAAGGTGCCAAAGCTCAACATTGTCCTCGAGGCTCTCAGCCGGGCCTTGAAGGGTGAGCTCACCGTCTTTGTCGAGGCTCATCGCGCGGATGGTGTTCGCTATGCCCTGCGCCTGCAGAAAGAGTTTAAGCTCGAGTTGACCCTTTTAGGCGCCGGCCGAGCGCTGGCGGCTTCCGCGGAGCTGGCCGCATCAGGTGTGACCGTGGCGGTCGGACCGGTTCTGCACGGGTCCCTGGACCTGCGCCGCAGTGCGCAGAGTGAGCGTCTTGCGGGTGCCTTTGCGAAGGCTGGAATCCCACTGGCTATCAGCTCCGGCGCCGCCTCCGGGGTCGGCTCGAGGTACCTTCGCCTCCAGGCCTGCGCCGCGGTACGGGGCGGACTCGATTCCTCCATTGCGCTCCAGGCGATCACCATGCAGCCGGCCAAATGTCTGGGATTGGAAAAGAAGATCGGCTCCATCGAGAAGGGGAAAGACGCGGACCTGGTTCTGCTCGATGGCCCTCCGCTTGATGTTCGAAGCAGGGTTGTCTCTGTCATAGTCGAGGGGAGGACTGATTCGAAGCGCCGGGCGGTGGCTGACAAAGCCGGCCGGGGACCGGCGGCGGGGTTGAGTTTCGATGCGATCAAGAAACACGGCAACGGGTGGGTTCCCGGCGGTCCGACGATCCTGAAGAACGCGGTTGTGATGAGGGCGGCGGGCGGGGGCCTCGAGGTGATAGAGAAAGCGACAGTGGTTATCCGCAAAGGCAAGATCGAGAAGGTAACGACCGATCCTGTCAAGGAGGATGCCTCCTGCGCTGTTTTCGATCTGGCCGGCCGTTTTCTTCTGCCCGGTTTTATCGATGCCCATTCGCATATAACCCTGAAGGGAGATGTAGATGATCTCTCTGATGCAGTGAATGATGGGTTGCGTGTCCTCGACAGCTTTGATCCCTGGGATGATGATATCGCGGCCTTCCTGGGCCGCGGGGTGACGACCGTCGCCTTGAGCCCGGGACGGAATAATGTCGTCGGAGGCGCGGTCAGTCTCGTTAAGCTGCTTCATGGCGGGGTTCCCCTGAGGGTCCTGCGTAAAGATGCCGCGGTGAAGACCTCCCTGGCGCCCAACCTGAACCTGGCGCGCTATCCCACCGCCCACAGCGGTGCCGGTGATGCTTTCGGCGGGTGGCTGAAGAGTCGCTACGGAAAAGATTCAAAACGCCCCCGTGTACCCGTGGTCGCCTATTTCGAGAATATTACCCAGGCGGAGCGCGCCTTCGCCCTGGCGAGTGGGCATGGCGTTCCAATCACCTTCCTGGAGGGGGTCGGTACAGATGGTGGAATTTTCGGACAGCTCCCTCGAGGCTCTCGGGCGATCCTCGGACCCTATTCCATAGAGGAGCCTGAGCGGGTCCTGCGCGCTCCTGCGATCCTGGAAGATCAGGGCATTCCCTTCTCCTGGGCGACGGGTGGAACCCTGGTGGATCCCCTCAGCTCGGTCGCCCTGGCGATTATGTACGGTTTGAGCGAGGCCGAGGGGCTTCGATCCTTAACAATCCATCCCGCCGCCATGTATGGAGTGTCGGAGCGAATCGGAAAGATTGAGAAGGGAGCCGATGCCGACCTCGTTGTCTGGGATGGCAACCCGCTGACCCTGACCGCGCCAGTCAACCTGGTCTTTATCGATGGCGAGCTCGTCTACCAGGACGGACAGTCTATCGAGGCGCCCGTCAAATTGCCCGGGAGAGCTGAAGATGCAGGGCCCCCGGCGGCACGGGCGGCCCTGGAGGAGATGAAAGGCCCGGTGGCTCTCGCGCGGGCCTCGAACCCGACCATCCTGGTCAGGGCGAGGAAGGTGCACACGGTTTCAGGTGAACCCCTCGAGCCAGGACAGGTCCTGATTCGCGGCGGCAAGATCGTCCAGCTCGGCAAGAGAATAGATATCGACAAGGCGACTCCCGGTCTCCTGGTCATCGATGTTCCCGGCACCATCTGTCCCGGGTTGATCGATGCGGGCTCCGGCCTGGGGGTAAGCGGAAGACGAGCTGACGAATTTCGGGAGCTGACGCCGGGCCTGCCGGCGCTGCTCGGAAGTGATCTGGGCAACAGCGACCGCAGGGCTGCCTTGCGCGCTGGAGTGACCGTGGCGGCTGTTACGCCCGGCGATCGCAATGTCATCGGCGGTCTTGGCGGAGTGATCAAGACGCATGGAGCCGGCCTTGCGGAATCGGTTCTCAAGGAGACCTCCTTCGTCGCCATGAGCCTGACGGAGATGGCCTCCTCCGGCAACAGGAACCTCCGCTCAGGACGGCCCACCAGCTATCTCTATCGGATACCGAATACGAGGATGGGTACGGTGTTCCTTGCCAGGCGGGCCTTGCTGGAGGCTCTTCCGGGAGCCTGGGAAGCCGGCCGCGTGGTCGGTGATCTCAAGGCTATGCTGACCCCGCCGGAGCGAGTTGTTCTGCGGGAGGTACACGCGGGCGATCGTATTCTCCGGGTCCGGGCGCAGGCGCGCTACGAGATCCTGACGGCGCTTCGCATTGCCGGGGAGTTTGGATTGAAGATCCAGATCGAAGGCGCCAGGGAGGCTATTCATCTTGTCGATCTGCTTAAGGAGAAGCAGGCGGCGGTGGTGCTGAGCGCCGGGGAGACCTGGTCCGGCCGGGATCTGGAGGCCAACCTCAACCTGGGCGCCCGTCTTCCCGCCGAGCTGCACAGGGCGGGTGTTCCCTTCGCCTTCTACTCGGATGCGGCCTCTTCGCTGGTTTCCCTGAGAGAGAAGGTGACCTGGCGTGTTCGCAACGGTTTGTCTGAGGCGGCGGCCCTGGAGGCCCTGACCCTGGCAGCGGCGCGCATTCTTGGCGTCAGCGACAGGGTGGGTAGTCTCGAGCCTGGAAAAGACGCGGACCTGGTCGCCTTCGGTGGCTCCCCCTTCGACCTGAAGGCCGGGGTGCTCTGGGTGATGGTCAATGGAGAGCTGGTTGCTGATCCAGCCAGGGGCGCTCCGCCGATTGAGCGTCCCCGTGAAAAAATAAACAAACGAAGACCACTGACCCCTCAAGGGGATTATTGAAAGAGGACTACAGGTAACGACATGAACTTCATTACCCCGATACTGCTTCTAACCGCAAGTCTTACCGCACAGCCGGACGAGGTCGTCGCGCTCAAGGTCGGGCGGGCGATCACGGTGTCCGGCAAGGACATAGAGAAGGCCGTCATTGTTATGGAAAACGGCCGCATCAAAGCTGTAGGGACCGATATCGAGATCCCCCGTACGGCGCGCGTCGTAGATATGCCCAGGGCGGTAGCGATGCCCGGTATCGTCGATGCGCATAGTGTCAATGGTCTCCGCGTCTCCAACGAGCGCTTCTCCAACGTTCCCTACGTTACGGTTCTGGATGGAATCGACCCCAGCTCTCCCGGCCTCAGCAACGCCTTGCGCCACGGGGTTACCAGCGTCCATTGCATTGCCGGGAACGTCACCCGGTTCGGCGGCCAGGGCGCCGTCATTCGTACGAGCGGAAAAACGGTGGAGGAGCTTGTCGTTAGAACGCCATCGGCCATGAAGCTCTCGCTTCAGCCCGCCTCCGGTGAAAACAGGATGGGGAATATGGCCGCGCTGCGGAAGTCTTTCTACGACTTCTATTCCAGGATGAAAGCTATCCAGGGGGCCGGCGGCGAGGCTCCGTTGATTGAAAATAAGAAGCTCACCCTGACCGACCTGGTAAATACCCGTCCAGGCTGGGGCGAGATTGACTGGAAGAAGGTGCCGTCCGAAAAGGTCAGCGAGCGAGACCGGCCCATGCGAGACCTGGTGAGGGGAAAGCTTCGCGCCTTTATCAACTGTCCGACCGCTTCCGATGTTTTCAAGGCTTTCGAGCTTATCGATGCCAACCATCTTGACGCGACGCTCGTGCTCGGGCCGGATGCCTGGAAGCTCGCCGACATCCTGGCGGCTCGCAAGGGACTCGGTCCTGTGATTATCAATCCTCAGCTTGAGGTCTGGGACAAGAATGATGAGACCGGAGCGGAGAGGCGGCGCATCACTCCCATCCTCCTTCACAAGGCTGGAGTCCCATTCGCTCTACAGGTGCTCTCCGATTCAAATTTCAATAGAGGCCCCTACTTCGGGCGCAGCGGTCCTTACCATCATTGGTACCAGGCCGCGCGGCTGGTTCAGTTCGGTATGCCCAGGGACAAGGCCCTCGAAACCATCACGATCATTCCCGCCAGGCTCATCGGGATTGACAAGCGTGTCGGCTCCATAGAGGCCGGCAAGGATGCGAACATCGCCATCTTCTCAGGTGATCCGCTCGATGCCCGCAGCTGGGTTGAACGAGTTTTCATCGAGGGCAAGGAGGTCTATGAACGCGGCAAGGATCGTGACCTCGAGCGGTTGCTCAAGGATCCGGAGAGGTCGTTCTGAAGCGCCTGTCCAGGAATAGAAAAACCAGGGAAAGAAAAATGCAGAGACCCGTACATCAACGAGAGCTGAGCCCGGCAAGGGGCCGCGTGAGCGGCGCCCGGCGTCCCGCTGCCTGGTGCCTGCTCGTCATGCTCGCGGCGCTTCTGCCGGCCGTTATTCGTGCCGGCGAGGGAGCCCCGCCGCGCACCTTCGCCCTGCGCGGCGCAACGATCTACACGGTCTCAGGGGAGATTTATGAGAACTCGAACCTGGTTGTCGAAGACGGCAGAATCAAGGCTGTTGGAAAAGATGTGAAAATTCCCGCCGGGATGAAGATTCATGACCTGCGTGGCTACGTGGTTATGCCGGGTCTTCTTGACGCCGAGACCAACCTCGCCAGCGACAATCGGGAGACGCTCGGGAGCCTGTCTCCCCAGGTCCAGGCGCTCGATGGTTGGGATTTTTATCGTGAGAACCGCGAGCTGCTCAGAGGCGGGGTGACCTCGGTCTACCTGGCGCCGGGAGTTCCAGTTGGGAAGACAAGAACCAGGCTGATTTCGGGGCAGGGAGCCGTGGTCAAGACCGCCGGCTTCAAGGCCAATCCCAGGATGCGAGTTGTTGCGGAATCGAGTGGTTTCCAGGTCACCCTTGGAGAGCTCTCCCGTATCCAGCCTTCGATCTACTCCCCTCCGGTCGGGGCCTCACCGGACAATCCGTTCGAGGTGCTTGTGCCGCCGCTGCCCCAGTCCCGTGCCGGGGAGTTTCTTGCTCTCAGGCAGGTAATCTCCAGGGCCCGCGGATACCGCGATTCACTTGCCGGTCACCTGCGAGCTGGAACCGCCCGGCCGGCCTACGATCCCATCTCGGCGAGCCTCTACCCTATTATAGCCGGCGGCGATCATCTCCGCGTGCGGGCCAATAAGGCGAGGGACATCTATCATATCCTCGAGCTTGCCCGCGAGGCGGGCATCAAGGTGGTGATCGAGGGGGGGGCCGAGGCCGAGAAGCTTACGTCCTGGCTTGCCAGGATGAAGGTGCCTGTGATTTTCCCCGGGGCGTTTCAATCAGGCAAGCTGCCTGGGGGAGATCTGCAGAGTCCAGCCATCGAGGGCCGGCTCCAGGAGGAGTCCATCTTGAGGATGCATCGCGCCGGCGTCCCGGTGATACTCAACAGTCCTACCGATGCCGAGGGGAAGAACCTCCTCCTGCAGGCCGCCGCGGCGGTAAGAATCGGAATGGAACCTCACGAGGCCCTGCGGACAATCACTCTCAATCCCGCGCGGGTTCTCGGGGTGGCTGACCGCATTGGCAGCATCTCCGAAGGTAAAGACGCGGACCTGGTCGTGCTCGGCGGCGACCCGCTGAGTGTCGACAACCGTGTACAGGCCGTGTTCATCAATGGCGAGCTGGTGTTCAACCGGGCTCCTCCGATTACAGAAGATTGCACTGTCATTCGTGCCGGACGTCTCGTCATTGGCAGCGGCGTGGAGTATTCCAACGGCATCGTGATCGTCAGGAAAGGCAAGATTGAGTACGCTGGTCCCGGCCTGCTTCATGACGGAATGGACAAGGCTGTGCGGGTTATCGACGCGTCTTCCCAGACGGTCATTCCCGGCCTGATCGATGCGGGTGGGACCGCCGGTTCTCGCGCCGAGTCTCTCGTGCCGGGCTTCGATGCGGCCCCCGGCAGCGCGGGGGCGGGCAAGGCAGCCGACTTCCGGCTCGTCGATTCGATCGACCCTCGTGACCCCGCGCTGATGGAGCTGGTCCGAGCCGGGATCACGACGGCCCTGATAGCACCTCCGGCTGCCGGACAGGTTTCCGCCCTGAAGCTTGCGGCCAATGATCCTGCCGCGGCGGTGATCAAACCCTACGCTGCGCAGTATTTCTCCAAGTCATCGAGCAAAACCCTCAAGGCCGCCAAGGCCTACCATGACAGCTGGGTAGCGTTTGAGAAGAAGAAGGAGGCGGCGGAGAAAAAAGGCGGCGAATTCAAGGACAAGGCGCCCAAGCTCAAGGAAGCCTATGAGCCCTACAGGGCACTCTTCACGGGCGCGGTTCCGGCGCTGGTCGAGGCACCCAATGCCGCATCGGTTCCCGGTATCGTCGCGCTCTACACAGACCAGTATAAAATCCGGGTTATCTGCAGCGGTCTCGCTTCGTTGAAAAGAGATGAGAACCTCGCCGGGATGGCCGGCCTCCTCCTTGCCAAGACGGGGGGGCTTGTCCTGCAGAATCCACTGGTCGTCAAGCAGGACAACAAGACGGTTAACTGGCCCCAGCGGTTGAGCGCTCTCGGTGTCAGCTTCTCGGTTCGTTCCCGAGTAGCCGATGGAGCCAGGCTCTTGCCCTTGCAGGTATCCTACGCTGTTCGGGAAGGCTGGAATTCACGGCTTGCCCTGCGCTCGATGACCACCGTACCCGCGGAGCAGTTCGGGATCTCCGACCGGGTGGGCAGCATTGAGAAGGGCAAGGATGCGGATCTCGTCATTCTTTCCGGCGAGCCCTTCTCACTAACAGCCAGGGTTCTTGGAGTGATGGTCGATGGGAAGCTGGTGCATGGAGTCGATAAATTCAAAGGACAGGTAGATGCAAATGACTAGATCCTGGAAGGCTGCCATACTTCTGCTCGCGGTGAGTTTTCTCGCCCGGCCGCTTTATTGCGAAGACGGCGCCGCTGCGCAGCGATGGGCCATTCGCGGCGGTAAGATCGTCACCGTGACAAAGGGAGCCGTCGAGGGAGGAGTCCTGCTCGTCTCAGACGGCCGCATCGAAAAAATTATCGCGGCGCCCGCATCGGATTGGAAGCCCCCAGAGGGCTACCAGCTTATTGATGCCAGCGGGCGCTGGATCGTTCCCGGCTTTGTGGAGCTCCACTCGCATATCGCCGGCGGCGACCTCAACGATATGGTCTACTCGGTGAACCCAGGCTTCAGGACGCTCGACAACATCATGCCCCGCAACGCCCTGCTCAAGAGAGCCCAGGCCGGCGGGGTGACCACCGCGCTCTTCATTCCCGGCAGCGGTACGAATATGGGCGGCTTCGGCACCCTGATCAAGACCGCGGGCAAGGATCTCAGTGAGATGCTGATACGTTTTCCCGGCGCTCTGAAGATCGCCCAGGGAGGCAACCCCGAGCGGGGTGGAGGCGATCTCGGCTATTCCAGGATCGGCATGAACTGGTTGATCCGCAACGCTCTGAAGGAGGGCCAGCTCTATACCGAGGCCTGGGATGCGTGGGAAGCCGACAAAACGAAAAAGAAGCCGGTCAAGAATCCCCGTCTGGAAATGTTCCGCGGACTGTTTCACAAGGAGTACCCGGTCGTGGTTCATACCCAGGGATATCACCTCATCCTTTCGACCATCAGGATTCTGCATGACGAGATGGGACTCTGGGTCGTTATAGATCACGGCACTTTTGATGGCTTCGAGTTGGCTCCGGAGGTTGCGAAGCGCGGCATCCAGGTGATGAATGGCCCCCGACAGTTCCGCTGGGACAATCGCCGCGGAGGTTTCCGGGGTCTCGCCTACGAATGGTCTCGCGGTGGAATCAAGACGGTTGGCGTCAACACCGACGCTCCCGTGGTTCCCGCGGAGGAACTTATCCACCAGGCAGCCATGGCCGTACGCCTGGGACTCAAGGAGGATGTGGCCCTCGCGGGTATCACCATCCATGCCGCCCGCGCCCTTGGAGTGGAGAAAAGAATCGGAAGCCTCGAGGCCGGCAAGGATGCGGATATCGTCATCTGGACAGGTGACCCACTCGATCCGCGCCAGTCGGTAGTGCTGACGATGGTGAATGGAAAGATAGCCTACGACACGAGCAAGGAGCCCCAGCGTTTCTGAAACCGCTGGAGCGGAGTCTGTTATGAGATTAAAAATGTACCAGGATCAAGACAATCGTGAGCGCGGTCGAGCGCGGATCGTCCGGCTGCTTCTGCCGGTGCTGCTCGCCGTTCTCAGCCCCGCCGTGGCGGCGGACGGCGAGGTGGTGGCCTATCGAGCCGGGAAGATCATTCGTTCCGCAGGCGAGGCTGCCGCTGCCGGGATCCTGATCGTTCGTGACGGCAAGATCGAAGACGTGCTTGCCGCTGACGCGAAGACCCCGGAGGGAGCGAAGGTCGTCGAGCTGCCCGGGGCGGTCGTTCTTCCAGGCCTGGTGAATCCTCTCAGCGGGATCAGCCAGGTGAACTTCACCTCGGGTCCGGGAAGAGCGTCCCAGTCGAACTCGTCTCCCTCCGATGGACGCAAGGCTGTCGGACTGTCGTCTCTGAACCTGAAGCACGAGGTCTACAGGCGTCTTGGACGAACCGGCTATACCACCTTCGCGGTGGTTCCCAACGACACCCGGGGGCTCATTGCCGGCCAGGCCTCCGTTATCAGGCCCGCCCTTGGTAAGGAGAAGGAGCCCGGAGAGCTGGTGCTGGAAAAATCGGCCTATCTCCTGCTGGGCTTTTCCTCCGGAAAGACCTGGTATGATGCAGGCCTTCGCTACCTGAAAAAGGCGGTTGACGATATTCTCAAGGAGAAGGCGGCGAAGAAGAAGGCTGAGGAGGATGCGCGCAAGAAAGCCGAGGAAGCCAAGAAAAAGGCCTCCCAGCCGTCAACAGGAGAGAAGAAACCAGCTCCCGCTCCCCCGGCGGTCAAGCCTGCCGCACCCAAGCCCAAGCCCGCGCCCAAGCCCAAGGTTCCGGATCCCCTGGTCCAGCTTTTCAAGGGTGAGAAGAAGGCCTTTGTCAGGGTGACGAGCCCGGCGGCCCTCGCTCATTTCTTCGCCTTCTTTGACAAGCTGCCGATCAAATTTCAGTTTGTCCTGGTGACAGGGCCGCAGCCTCCGGAGATCGTCGAGATGCTCATCGAGCGCAGGAAGCAGATCACGGCCGTTATCCTGGAGCCTCGCATGGGACGGATCCCGGAGACGAGTATCTATGTCAACACAGCGAGGTTGTTCCTTCGCAGCGGTATGCCGGTGGCTTTTGTTCCCCTGCGAGACACCATCGATGGGCACCGGGAGATCTTCTTTCAGCTTGCTGCGATGGTCAAGTCGGGGGTCCTCCCCCATGAGGCTCTTGCGGGCGTGACCTCGGTCCCGGCTGACCTTGTTGGCCTTGGCGCGAAGGTGGGCAGCCTCAAAAAGGGAGGCCTGGCCAATTTCGCCTGCTACGACAGGGATCCCCTCTCAGGCACCGCCAGGCTGCTCTCGGTTTATGTCGAGGGCCGGAAGGTTTTCGAGGATGATCCTTCTACCGGAGAGTTGAGCGGGGAGGCGATTAGATGACCATTCGAACACGCGATTACGGAATGCCGGCCTTACTTCTTCCTCTCGTCCTGGCAGCGTTTTTCTGCGCCTCGCTTGGCGCCGAGGAGACCAGGGAAAAAGAGAAGAAGTCCATCGTCCAGGCGGTCGTCGGCGCCACAGTCCTGCCGGTCTCCGGTCCCATGGTGCGCCGAGGCACCGTGATCTGGAAGGATGGAAAAATCCTCGAGGTTGCCGCCGAGCTCGCAGCGCCGGAAGGCGCCCGGGTTCATGACGCTGATGGCCTGTATGTTTGTCCGGGTTTTGTCTCTATAGTCGCCATGGGGGTGGGGATCGAGACCAGCTCGGGCAATATCGGCAATGGTCTGAATCCCTGGGATCGTGAGCTCACGATAGCCCTCGCCAATGGAATCACGACGGTGCAGGCGCTTCCAGCCCCGTTCTTTGGCGGTTTCGGACAGGATGGTCCGCTTTACGGCGGCAGCAATTCAGCGGTTATCAAGCTCACGCAGGGTGACCTGGGGGGAATGCTGGTGAAGGAGCCGGCGATGAACTATTTCTCGTTACCCACCCGCCAGCTGGAGCTTAACTATTTTCTCCTGAGAGAGCGCTTCAAGCAGGCAAAGGCCTATCTCGCCAAGCGAGCCGAGGCCCGGGCGAAGAAGGCCACCGCACCAAAGCTCAGCTCGAGCCTCAAGCTCTATGTGGCCGTTCTGGAAAATACCCGCCCGACGGTTTTTTCCCCGGCCAATAACCACGAGGTGAAGATCGTTCTCTCCCTCAGCAGGGAGTACGGTTTTGACGCCGTGCTCAACGAGCCCAAGGATGCCTGGATGATGGCTGCCGACCTGGCGGCTGCGAACGTGCCGGTGCTGGTCAAGTCACGTGGACCCGATTTTGATTTCAACACTACCGGGCCCCTGTTTGAAAAGGGCCAGATGGCTCCCGTTCGTCGTCCTGCAGCCTTTGTCCGGGCCGGGTGCCAGGTCTCGATTCTTCCCTATCGCCGCGGGATCAGCCTGGCCGGCCTTGCCGGGCGCGACCTGGCCACCCTGCATATCGACGCGGCCTTTGCCGTACGCGGCGGAATGTCGAATGAAGACGCCCTGAAGGCCATCACCCTGAATCCTGCCCGCACGCTTCGTGTGGATGACCGGCTGGGTAGTCTTGAAAAAGGAAAAGACGCTGACCTGTTGATCCTGAGTGGACATCCGCTTGATTACCGAAGCTTCGTCCTCAAGGCCTTTATCAACGGCAAGCTCTACTACGATCGTGAAAAGTCGAGGATCTACCGCGAGATCCCGCTGACCGGCGACAAGTAGAGCAATCTTCACCGAAGGGCTTTTCGAGAGGCGTTTTAGCGGTAGAATCCGGCTATGTTGCCTTCTCCCCTGAAGCTCAAATTCGCGCTATCCATTGCGCTCGTGGCAGGGATGATCTTCCTCTCCTCCTGCGGGAAGGATCCGTCCGCGTCCGAACAGGCGGCGACTCCCGAGAAGAGGGTGGAGACCTTCTGCTCGGCCTGCCATCTCCTCCCTCCTCCGGCAACGCTCCCGCGCGGGATGTGGGAACGCAAGATCGATGAGATGTACGAGCTGGCCAGGGGGTCGCAGAAAGAGCTGCCGGCCGGGTTGCCGCCGCGAGGGGAGGCGGTCACCTATTTCACCAGCCGCGCGCCGGAGGGACTGCCGGGTCTCTCCCATACGGTCGGTAGGAGGAGCCCCGACCTCGGCTTCGATCCCATCGGGGTTCGGATCGGCGGGCTCGAATCTTATCCCGGCGTCTCCAGCGTCCGGCTTGTCAACCTGTCGAGTGTGGACCGCTTTGATCTGCTGATCTGCGAGATGCGCTTCGGCCTGGTGCTGGCGGCGCGACCTGATCTCGAGCCTCTCGATCTACGCGTACTTGGCCGCTGTGACCATCCCTGCACCGCCGAGGTTGTTGACCTCGACCGGGACGGGCACCGTGACCTGCTCGTCGCGGATCTGGGAACAAGAACGCCGTCTGATGTTAAAAACGGTAAGGTGCTCTGGTTTCGCGGCGACGCGAAGGGGGAGTTTGACGTTATTCCACTGGCCACCGGCCTCGGGCGGGTAGCGCACTGCCAGGCGGCCGACTTTGATGGTGACGGCGATCTCGACATCGTCGCGGCGGTTTTCGGCTGGCGTAAGGTCGGGAGCATCCTGCTTCTTGAAAATGAGACCTCAGATTTTTCTTCTCCCAGGTTCGTGCCGCATGTTCTCGATCCGCGTCCTGGAGCGATCCATGTTCCGGTTGTTGATCTTGACGGGGATGGCGACCAGGATTTTGTCGCCCTGATATCACAGCACCACGAGACGATTATTGCCTTTCTCAACGATGGCAGCGGGGGTTTCAGGAAGGAGACTGTTTTCCGGGCGCCGCATCCGAACTGGGGATCGACTGGTATCCAGCTGGTCGATATGGACAGGGATGGCGATCTTGACGTTCTCTCCAGCAATGGCGACAGCCTGGATGATTTTATTCCGAAGCCCTATCACGGCATCCAATGGCATGAGAACGATGGCGGCTATCCATTCCGGGTTCATCCGCTGACCAAGCTCTACGGCTGCAACGCGGCGAAGGCCGCGGATATCGATGGAGACGGAGACGTGGATATCTTCGCCAGTGTCTTCCTGCCCTACATTAGGAAGGAAACTCCCGGCTCGGAGTTCACCGAGTCGCTCGTCTGGTTGGAGCAGGTTGAGCCGGGGCGCTTCGAGCGTTACTCTCTGGAAAAGATGGCCTGCTTTCATCCAACGCTTGATCTGGGTGATTTCGACAATGATGGCGACGTGGATCTCGTGGTTGGCAATATGACCATGGCCAAGCGCAAGGAGGATACCCTGGCGCATTGGGCCGTTCTGTGGAAGAACAAGCGTCGCTGAGAGTTGTCTCAGTCCGACTTGAGGTTCCTCACCTTGAGCCGGTTGTGGAGACTGGAGCCAAGCTCCTTGAGCGAACTCCTGATTGTTCTTGATATGGCGGCGGCGGACTCGAGGCGTCTTGAGGCGAGGAGAAGACGATTCTCGTAGTCGTCAAACTCGACAAGTCGGGCCTCGGGCCAGGGGCCGGCTACCTTTGCGAGGACTGCCGGCCAGGATGCCCCAGGCCAGGGCAGAAGATTGAAGACGGCCGCTCCCGCGGGCCGCAGCTTCTTTTCGATCAGCCGCGGCAGTTCATCGAAACTGGCCCAGGGCTTGCATGCTCCGAACTCCGGGTGAGGTTCAGAGAGATCCTCGAGGATGAGATCGTAGAGGCCGCGGCGCCTGCGAAGCCAGTCGCCCGCTTCCGCGCAGGTAAACCCAATCCGGCCCTTCCAGTCGCCTGAGAGCTCGCGGAAGAGGGCCTCGCCTTCAGGCCAGAGGTCGACACCCTCCAGGCGGCAGTCGCATTCCAGTGCGCGAAGGGGGGCGATGAAGCCGCCAGCTCCAAAGCCGAGCACGCCCACCCGATGCCCCTTGCAGAGGCAGGAGATGGAGGCCGCGAGAGCATCAAAGAGTGTGTCCGTCGGCCCGGGCTCCTTGAGTAATCTGCTCAGGAGAATCTCTCCATCGATGACCCGTGCGCCTTTGCGGTCGCGGGTAATTTGTATCGCCATGGTATCCGGGGCTGCAGCCCAACCTGTTCTTTGCGGATTTCTTGATTGCCGGGCAGAAGCTTATCACGGCCTCGTTCTGATTGAAGAATATTCCGGAGCTCGGGTGACAGGGTTTGTCACTAATGACAAATCCCGGCGCGCCAGGTGTCGCTCTTTGCTCGCGGATCGGTTGGTTGAAGAGGTGATGTGCTTGCTGGGTAAGTACTTGTGATTATTGAACAGGTTGGCACGGGACTTGAACTGTATTCCGAGGGGAAGCTGTGTAGATAGCCGGTAATGATCAGAAAATTGTCGAGGTAGAGCGGTTGCCAGGATCAGTGTTTGGACAAAATGAGGATTCACGACCCGCGGCGGGTCCCTACGGATTTGAGGTCCTCTCTATGGAGGATGCTTGCGTCCGCTCCGGTGAGACGCGGGAGCGCGGTTTCAGCCTGCTCGAGGTCGCCTTGTCGACGGTGATCCTCGGCGCGGTGCTCATCGGTACGCTCGGTTCGCTTTCAACCGCGGCCATCGGCCAGCGTAACGATGGGGCGAGGGTGGAGAGCCAGCTGCTGCTGTCTCGTGTCATGGAGGAGCTTCGAGCCACGGCGTTCAATTCACTGGTGAGCTATGATGGGACCTGGATCGAGGAGGGCCGGCATCGAGCCGACATCAATGTCTCTCCCCGCGGCCCCGGCCTGCTCAAACTCTCAGTCAGGGTTCGGCAGCTGGAAAATGAGGAGATCGAGACACGCGGGGTCCTGCTGGTTACAAGCCCCTAGGAGCTTTTTTCTGATGAATACAACTCAACGACAATCCAGATCTCCTTCAGCTCCCGGGGCTCAGTCTTCCGAGGCGGGCTTTACGCTGGTGGAGGTTTCCGTTGCGGTGGCCGTGGGGGCGCTCTGTATGCTGGTGCTCGGCCAGGCGCTCTCAAGCGCGGCGGGTTCGAGCGAATCCATCGTTCGCCAGGCTGAAATGCTCAACGGAGTGCAGAGGTGCATGGAGGATCTGCGCAAGGAGTTGCGATGTGCGAGCGCCGACCTGACGGAGATATCCAGCTCGGATGGAAATGATGTTCTGGTGCTCAAGACCAGCGGTTCTTTTGCCGACGGCTTTCGCTGGGGCGCCTGCGACGAGGCGGGCGTCTGGCAGGCGGGCTGGTCGGCGCGCTTTCGCGTTGTTGACGGTCACCTGATGCGTGAGGCGCTTGATGTTGCCGGGCGCGTCAGGGGAGAGCCTCGGTTGCTGGTGAGGGGAGTGGCCGCAGAGGGGGACGACGAAAAAGGTTTCTCGGTTGAGAAGACCGGCTCTCTTTTCAATGTGGAGCTCAGGTTGCTGAGGAGCTTTCGCAACGGGACGGAGCTGCGGCGTGTTTTTTCGACATCGGTTAAGTCCTTGCCTGGCCTCCTTGGAGGCTGATGGCCGGCTGCGCGACAAGAGGTTTGAAGGAGTTGATTTCAGTGTTACGAGATACTAAAGATTACCAGGGTGCGAGCGCGAGCGAGGCGGGCTATTTCAGCCTGCTGCTCGTTGTTGGCGTGTCGCTGATCGCCACCGCCGTATTGACCGCGACGGCTACGATGGCCACATCGACACGAGATGTTCGCCGCAGGGGGAACCTTGCCACCGCCCGCCTGGCGGCCCGGTCGGGGATTGCCGAACAGGTTGCCGATATTGTCGCTGTACGTGACATGGCCCCGGTCGGCGAGCCCTTCAGCGGCCTGGACAGCATTGACAGGAACCAGCTCCGGGGGCCGGGAGGCTTTACGGCCACGGTTACCGGCAGGCTCCTGGGCGATCACGAGGGAAGGCCGGTTGCCCAGTACGATGTCTTTGTCGATTCGCTGCCGGGCTCCTCGATCTCCCGCCGCCTGGCGATCTCTTCTTACGCCTACGTCCCTGACAAGGCGGCCTACGATTCGGGGGATCCGGATGCCGCCAGGGCGGATGCCCACGCTGTGGTAGAAGTTCGTTTCCAGGGCAGCGAGGTCTTTGACTATTCATATTTCATCAATCACTGGGGCTGGTTCTTTGGCGATGATATCGCCTCCAACGGTAACGTTCGCTCCAACGGCCAGTTTGATTTCGGACATCACACATCCGCCGTCAATGGCAGCCCGCGATACGAGGCTTCCCATGGTTCCCAGCTGCTGGGGTACATTGATGACAATGGTGATGGCGTCAAGGATGGAAGCGATGGGGGTGTTTATTCCTCCGTATCCGTTATGAACGCCGACAATGTAGATGGGAGCGCCGGGGTGTCGAGCAATCGTCACGTAACCCCTGAAGTGGTCGAGATGCCGAATCTGGATGACCTCTCTTTTTACGAACAGAAAGCTGATGCCCGTAACTCCAGTATTGGTGTGGAGGGGTCTTTTGAGGTAGACGGCGTTCTTGGTGATGACGACACAGAGCCGCAAAACCTCTACCTGGTTGGAACGCGAGAGGCTCCAGTTGTTCTCAACGGTCCGGTGGTGGTTCGGGGGAGCGTCATTATCTCAGGCTACGTAAGCGGGCAGGGCTCCATCTATGCCGGCGGCAACATCTACGTTGCCGATGATCTGCTCTATCTGAATCCGCCTGACAGCATTCGTCCGGATTCGAATGACCAGCAGAGTGTGGAGAGATGGAGGTCTGAATCCGCCGTACGGGACTCGCTGGGTCTCTTCGCAAGGGAACATATCGTGGTGGGCGATTATACCGATGATTGGTGGCAGACAAATGTTTCCGACTGGGTCAACCACGACCTGAATAAGTCCCGCGAAGATGCCGGCAGCGATGGCATTCAGAATACCCGCGAAGGCCCCGATGGTATCCTGGGCACCGCGGACGATGATTTTATGGAGGATGATGGAATCTGGACCGTGAACCACTACACCGAGGAAGATGCCGAGAGAGGGCTGATTCCCGAGGGTCGCAGGCCTGGCGATGTCATCCCCGGCAGCGGGGAGGATATCGATGGGGATGGTGGATATGACGATACCACCAGGATGTCGGAGTTTGATCTTCCTCAGGCGCTCTCACAGGAGACCTGGGCCGGCAATCTCCAGGAGGGCGAGGGTCTCACCTATTCGCAGGTCGCCACCTCCGATATCGGCCGTCTCGATGCGGCCTTCTACACCAACCACACCTTTGCGGCCGTGGTCTCGAATCCTGATGGGGTTATCCAGGTGAACGGTTCGGTTGTTTCTCGTAATGAATCGATCATCTATGCCGCCGATGGACTGGAGCTGAATCACGATGAGAGGCTCACCGGAAGGGGAAGCCCGCAGAGTGGTTTTGATAGCCCTCTCGGATGGGATCCGGTCAGGTTTATCCACTGGGATTTTGACAGGCTTCTCCCGGCGGAGGTTATCGCTTCTACAGAGAGGATCGCCGACTATCTTGGCGGCATTTCAGGCGGAGGAGGAGAATGATGCGGGCGCTCAGGCTGTTTACTTTCCTGGTTGTGATCGGAGTCTTCGTGCCGTCTTCGGCGGGCGCCGGAGAAAAATCCCCCCCGCCCAGCCCCGGCAGGAAGGCCACCCCCACGGCAGGGTCCAGGCATCTCTTCATCAACAAGACGGCTATCGCTGAGCGTGCCGAGGCCAGGCGGAAGGCTCTTCCATCCCAGGGGAAGCCGAACGCGGGCCGCGGATTCCTTCTCGAGAAAGCCCAGGGAGGGCATGGAACCGACAGGCTCTCAATGGCGAAGCTGCGTCATCGGCAGCTCGAGGGCTACAGGCGCCGGGAGATTGCCTCTACCTCACCCGCGGACCTTGCCGGGAAGCGAGAGGCTCAGACGAGCGGCATATCAGTGAAGAAAGAGTCTGGAGGTGGCTATTCGGCGATCGCCTGCGCCTTCGGCGCCTTGGCCGCCGCGGTTTTCGTGGTATCGCTCCGGCGCAGGGGACGTGGAGAGGGTGAAAAGAAAAAAGCGCGCAGGTTCTGAGCGAACCGGCGCGCTTATCCGCCAGGAAGGGGTCTGCGTGGAAGCCTTACTTGAGCTTCGCGAGGACCTTCTGGGCGTTCCGGGGAATCTTCGGCGCTTTAACCTTGCCGAACTCCGACAGCTTGTATTCAAAGTGAAAGGCCGCGTGTTCGCCGCCGATGATCTTATTACCTTTGCGGCGGGTCTTTCCCTTGCGCCCCGTCAGCGCGGTAACCTTGATACGGATGGGAAGTGAGGTTTCGGGATCAATTTCGATTTCATAGAAGGCGTTGGTCATTGTCTTGTCCGCACCGGACACGAATTCGGAAACCGTTCAGCCACCGCCGAGACAGCCGGATTTTTCGACTGTCAGGTAGTGATTGAGAGCCTCCCTGGTCGGGGCTTCGACGAGCATGATGGTCGGCATGATGGCCTCGGCTTCTTTGTCCGAGAGGCGCTTCTTTGAAACAACCGTTCTACCGCTCCCCTCGAGCTCGATTTCCTCGGCTGCCTTCGCCGGATTTTCTCCTGCCTCGGCTTTGGCCCGGTCAGCGTCGAGCCATCTTCCACTTCTCTTTGCGTGGCGCAGCGCCTGCTTGAGAACCTCCTGTGGGAAATTAAAGAAGGTCTGGAGCTTCTTGCCTTGCGGATCGGAGTAGATGTTTCTCCACGCACCCTCGAAAAAGCGAACGCCCTTCCTGGGAGTCTTGTAGGACTCCTGTGCGGAGATGTGAATCAATCCCCTGTAGATGTCTCCCTGGTAGCTTTCCTTGACCGCGAATTGGTGGATCTTGTGATCCTTGGTGTTGGAAAGTCCTCCCTGGACAGTGAGGGTTGTTTTGAAGCCCTTGATCTTTGAGAGGTTTTTCGCGGCCTTTGCCAACTGCGAATAAGGGGAGGGGACCTTCTTACTGGAAGAATCCTCCGCGAAGAGGAGGCCCGTACAGGCGGTCATTAGCACTGCGGGAAGCAGAGCCCTGACGAAGAGAGATCTCATCATGTCACATTTCTTTCGGGGTGATTTGTACTGACTGGGTTTCCGGTTAAGCGGGTCTTTTGCCCACACGGCAATTGTATTTCTAGTCTGACCGTCGGGACAAGCATATTTGCTGTTGCGTGACGCAACAGACCTGTCACCAAATCGATTAAGTCGTTTTATTTTATGATCTTGCGAGTTACCCGCAGGCCGCTGAGTATCGGCGGAAGCTCTCCCCGGGCTTTCAGTTTCAAGCGCAGATTCTCCCCCAGGGCGACATCATCTATTGTCTTGATGATGCTCCGCCGAGGTCCGCCGGTCTCGCCGGCAATGTCCAGCTTCTCGATCCGGGCGGTTCCATCGAGTTCTACATCAAAGACTCGCCGGCCAGCCTTGACGTCATCCGGTTCGGCGAATACAAGCTGGACAGTGTAGAGGTCGGTGCTGATTTTTTCCGTGGGCTTCCGCATATTCCAATGGCCAGCTACGTTTTCAGCCGCAACCACCGCGTCTTTTTTACACAGGAGCTGGGCTGGCGAGAGACTTACATTGGAGACCCGCAGCTCGCCGATGAGGTTGTTGCCTCCCTTGGCACCCTTGGCGATCGCGTAGTTCGGTTTTTTATTGTCCCACCACAGGCCGCGGTTTGCCGGTCCCTGGTGCTCGCCGGCCAGCTCGCCGTTGATATACAGGACGCCGCGTCCGGTTGCGGCATCGTAGGTAAAGGCGATGTCGGTCCACTTGTCCTTGGGGAGCTCGTTGCCGGACTTGAGATTGATCTCCTTTTCATTGTTGTCGCCGGCCTCGTTGGCGACAAAGTACCGAACCCGGGCCTTCCGGTTGTCGAATACGAATCCGTGCTGCTTATCTTTCCCCGACCCCCTGGCATCAACATAGTCGATGTCAGAATTGACCCGCACTTTCAGCTCGACGGAGATGCTGGCTGGCGCAAGCCCGGCGTAGCCTTCGATCTTCGCTTCGAGCGCATCCTTGCCGCCGTCCTGCCCAAGGCTTCCGGAGAGCTCCGGGCCGTCCCCGGCGTTCCCAGGCGCACCGGCGTAGAGCTTCGCTCGAGTGGCGATGACTGGATTTCGGCCCTTGACGAGATTTTCAAGCTCAAGAGCCTTGGCTGTTTTCTTCCTGAGAGGAATGATGATTTCCGCCTCTCCCTCAAGCACAGAGGAGGCTACCCAGGGGAGCACTCCAGCCTCGAGCAGGCTGGAGTGGATGCGCCTGTACCGGAGGTCTTTGCCGCTCAGCTTGACCCTGGCGTCAGGCGATGGGCCGCCCACGCTGGGGTAATCAATCCAATAGGTGCCGTCTTTCGCCCGACGGTCTCCCGGCGCTCCGAAGTTGAGGCCGAGGTCGCTGACGTCTTTGTCATCATTCTTGTAGGTGGTGAAGGTCCACATCTCGGCTTCGGGCATGTGTACAAAGGCGAGAGAGGCCTGGTTCTGATAGGAGCAGGTACAGGTGCGAGTGTAGTCGGGGGCGTTGAGGATTCCCCCGGCCGGGATCAGGTTGGCTGTGCAGCCGGATCGGAAACCTCCGAGGTTACCCGTTCCCGAGTCGCTGGTCAGATCGTAGTAGCCCGCGGCGGCCGAGCGGAAGGTTATCATGTTGGGGCATCCGATGGCGGTATTGCAGCCGTAGTTTCTCGTATAGGACCAGTTCACAGGCTGGCCGGAGAACGGATGTACCCTCTGGATTCGCTTGCCTGTCTTCAGTTCGTAGGCATGTCCGGCATTGGCGTCGGCCTGGGTCACGATCATCTGTCCCAGGAGGATCGGGGGGCCGAAGTATTTTTCAGAATGTTCCCACAGCTTCTCGCCGGTGGCTCCCCGGTAGGCGACCATGCCCTGGCCGACCTCATCTCCAGCCCGGTCTCTCGCCTTGCTGCCCGCCTGGAGCAGGATGTCGAATTCTTCCGAATAGCCGAGCCAGGTTCCGAAGACTCTCTCCTGAACCTTCCAGAGGAGCTTGCCTGTGCTCATCTCGAGCGCCTTGATGGACCGGGCTTCCTGGGCGACCTTGCCCCTGCGCTTGAAGTAGTTGAGCTGCGCGTCTGTCAGCCGGTCCATGAAGAAGAGCTTGCCGTTACCGGCGGCCAGGGTGTTGTGTCGGATATTGTAGCTCGCCTCGTGTTCGCAGATGATCTTGCCGGTCTTGCGGTCCAGCACCGCGATCTTCTTGCTGCCGACTCCAACCCAGCTGCCATCCTTGCCCGCGGCCTTGGGCTTGTATTCTGGCAGGCCGAAGATCTTGCTGAAGATCGTTCGTTTAATTCGCACGGCCGCGGCATCCGATGGGGTTCTGCCGGGAACGGCCTCCAGGTATTTGCGTAGCTGTTTCTGGAGCTCGTCGGTTCCGGCCTTCGCCCTGACCTTGGGGGGGATCTTCTGGTAAATGGCCCCGGAGACCAGGAACCTGTTGAGATTCACGCCCAGGTGGTCCTTGCTGTTCTCCTTCTTGCCCCTGGCGGTCACCTCGAAATCTTTCAGGTTGGCGAGCCGTCCAAGCAGGTTCTTGACCTGGTCATCTTTGAGCCCATCGATTTCAGCCTTCGAGTAATCCGGATAGCGCAGCTTTGTCGGTTGGATTCCTGCGATGAGATAGTCTTCCCAGATTCCCAGGTAGCCCCATCCGACTGGTTGGGGCTTTTCTCCGCTGCCGTTGATCTTGAACTCCGAAAGGGTTTTTCCCGTGTCAGGGTCGAGCTTGAGACAGCTCTTTTTGTAGATCGCGTAAATGCCATCAGCTACCGAGGCGTAATTGCTG